>Ga0209913_1000694_pt1 | contig 25341 bp, 29 predicted proteins | sample PersoiDNA2013203_FD_185805 | JGI IMG/M metagenome (GOLD analysis project Ga0209913, IMG submission 185805) | Permafrost soil microbial communities from the Arctic, to analyse light accelerated degradation of dissolved organic matter (DOM) -... | ecosystem: Environmental > Terrestrial > Soil >... | reverse complement strand
AGGTGTTTTCACCAACCGCAGAAGCGACCATCAAGGACGCCAACGAGGTGGCCGACGACGACATGATTTTCGACATTGGTCCAAAAACTTCCGCACTGTTGGCCGCACAATTGGCCAAGGCGGGTACTATTGTCTGGAATGGCCCGGTTGGCGTGTTTGAGTTTGATCAGTTTGGCGCTGGCACTAAGACGCTGGCGCAGGCCATCGCTGATTCGGCAGGCTTTTCGATTGCCGGCGGCGGCGATACGCTGGCGGCGATTGCCAAGTATGGTATTACAGACAAGATCGGCTACATTTCGACCGGCGGTGGCGCTTTCCTGGAATTCCTCGAAGGCAAAACCTTGCCGGCCGTGGAAATACTGATCCAGCGCGCGCAATAATTGTTGGCTAAGCGCTGGCCCGCAGGCGTCGGCTGCGTTGCTCAGGTGGTGGTAACAAAATAACAATGCACAAGAATGCAGCTTCTTTAACCGAGACTAGAGAAAGATTTTCATGAGAGCCACCAAGATTGTTGCCACCATCGGCCCCGCATCCAGCGATCGGGAAACACTGACACGCATGATCAAGGCCGGCGTCGATGTGGTGCGCTTGAACTTTTCGCACGGCAAGGCGCAGGATCATATTGATCGTGCGGCGCTGGTGCGCGATGTGGCTGATGCCTGTGGCCGCAAGGTTGCCATCATGGCCGACTTGCAGGGCCCGAAGATCCGCGTTGGCAAGTTTGAAAATGGCAAGATCAATCTGGTCAATGGTGAGAAATTCATTCTCGATGCCGATTGCGAAATGGGCAACCAGGAACGTGTTGGTCTCGACTACAAGGCCTTGCCGCGCGATTTGCGTGGCGAAGATATTCTGTTGCTCAACGATGGCTTGATCGTGCTGACGGTAGAGCGCGTGCTGGGTAGCGAGATCCACACCGTGGTGACGATTGGCGGTGAATTGTCCAACAACAAGGGTATCAATCGCCAAGGCGGTGGTTTGTCGGCGCCAGCGCTGACTGCCAAGGACATGGATGACATCAAGACAGCGATGAGCTTTCAGGCCGACTACCTGGCAGTGTCCTTTCCCAAGAATGCCACCGACATGGAAATGGCGCGTCAGCTCGGCAATGTCGCCGGTGAAGCTTACGGTCATAAACCGATGATGATCGCCAAGATCGAACGGGCCGAAGCGATTCCGCTGTTGCAGGAAATTCTCGACGCTTCCGACGGCATCATGGTAGCGCGCGGCGATCTGGCCGTGGAAGTGGGCAATGCTGCGGTGCCAGGTCTGCAAAAGCGCATGATCAAGATGGCACGCGCCTCCAACAAGCTGGCAATTACCGCCACGCAAATGATGGAGTCGATGATTGTCAACGCGGTGCCAACGCGTGCCGAAGTGTCGGACGTCGCCAATGCCGTGCTCGACGGCACCGATGCCGTGATGACCTCGGCTGAAACCGCTTCCGGTAAATATCCGGTGGAAACAATTGAAGCAATGTCGGCAATTTGCCTGGCTGCCGAGAAGTCGGAAGACTGCAAGCTTGATGCCGATTTCCTCAATCTACAATTCACCCGCATCGACCAGTCGATTGCTTATGGCGCCTTGTTCACTGCGCACCATTTGCGCGTGAAGGCGATTGCCGCCTTGACCGAGTCCGGTTCGACCGCATTGTGGATGAGCCGGCACAATATTGATGTACCGATTTTTGCGATTACCCCGAATGTTGCGACGCGCCAAAAGGCGGCGCTGTTCCGCAACGTACGGACCTTCGAACTGGCACAGTCGACCGACACGGAAGTGGTCTTGAAGGCGGTGCAGGATTTGTTGCTGGCGCAAGGCGTCGTGCAAAAAGGGGATTTGATCGTCGTGACCTGGGGTGAGCCGATTGGCCAAGTCGGTGGCACCAATGCACTGAAGATACTCAGGGTCGGCGAATACTGATTTTTATTGTTCTGGAGTTTTATCATGCCTCTCGTATCCATGCGTCAATTGCTGGACCACGCCGCCGAAAACGGTTACGGCCTGCCTGCATTCAACGTCAACAATCTGGAGCAGGTCACCGCGATCATGCAGGCCGCCGATGAAGTCGGCGCGCCGGTGATCATGCAAGCCTCGGCTGGTGCACGCAAATATGCTGGTGAAGCATTTCTGCGTCATCTGATCGAAGCCGCAGTGGAAGCCTATCCGCATATTCCAGTTGTCATGCATCAGGATCACGGCCAGTCGCCGTCGGTCTGTATGGCTGCAATCAAGTCCGGTTTCACTTCGGTGATGATGGACGGTTCGTTGATGGAAGATGGCAAGTCGGTCGCCAGCTACGAATACAACGTGGAAGTGTCGCGCAAGGTAGTGGAGTTTTCGCACGCCATTGGTGTGACCGTGGAAGCCGAACTGGGTGTGCTTGGTTCGCTGGAAACCATGATGGGCGATAAGGAAGACGGTCATGGTGCCGATGGCAAGATGACGCGTGAACAGTTGCTGACCGATGTCGCGCAAGCGGCTGATTTCGTCAAGCTGACCCAATGCGATGCGCTGGCGATTGCGATTGGTACTTCGCATGGCGCCTACAAGTTTTCGCGCAAGCCGACCGGTGACATTTTGGCCATCGACCGCATCAAGGAAATTCACGCGCGCATTCCGAACACCCATCTGGTGATGCACGGTTCGTCGTCGGTGCCGCAAGAACTGCTGGCAGAAATTCGCCAGTTCGGCGGCGACATGAAGGAAACCTATGGCGTGCCGGTGGAAGAGATTCAAGAAGGCATCAAGCACGGCGTGCGCAAAATCAACATCGACACCGACATTCGTCTGGCGATGACTGGTGCGATTCGTCGTTATCTGATGGAAAATCCAGGCAAGTTCGACCCGCGCGACTATCTCAAGCCTGCCCGCGAAGCGGCCAAGCTGGTGTGCAAGGCGCGCTACCTGTCGTTCGGTTGCGAAGGCCAGGCTGACAAGATCAAGGCGATCCCGTTGGAAAAAATCGCTGAGAAATACAAGAAGGGCGAGCTCTCGCAAATCGTGCAATAAGCGATAGCGCGCCAATCGCGACCGGGACCTGGTTTTTTCCAGTCCCGGTTTTTTGACTTTAAAGCGGGGTGGAAAACGATGCTATTGTCATCGCCGCAGCACCCCACAGAACGACCGGAATCAACATGACTAGCCTCTACAAAACTTCCATCACTTCGCTGCCTTTGCTGGGCAATGGTAAGGTACGCGACAACTATGCCGTCGGCGACGACAAGTTGTTGATCGTCACCACCGACCGTTTGTCGGCCTTCGATGTCATCATGAATGAACCGATTCCAGGCAAGGGAAAAGTGTTGAACCAGATGTCCGATTTCTGGTTTGAGAAGCTGGCTGGCATTGTGCCGAATCACTTGACCGGCATCGCGCCGGAAACCGTAGTGGCGGCCAATGAAGTCGAGCAGGTGCGCGGCCGTGCAGTGGTGGCTAAACGCCTCAAGCCGATCCTGGTGGAAGCCGTGGTGCGCGGTTACATCATCGGTTCCGGCTGGAAGGATTATCAAGACAGCGGTGCGATTTGCGGCATCAAGCTGCCTGAAGGTTTGCAGCAGGCGGCCAAACTGGCCGAGCCTATCTTCACTCCGGCAGCCAAGGCCGACCTCGGTGAGCATGACGAAAACATCAGCTTTGCCGAGATGGAACAACGCATCGGTAGCGAGCTGGCCAACAAGATGCGCGAGATCAGCATCAAGCTGTATCAGACCGCTGCCGACTATGCTGCCACGCGCGGTATCATCATCGCCGATACCAAGTTTGAATTCGGCCTCGATGACGACGGCGTACTGCATCTGATGGACGAAGTATTGACTGCTGATTCCTCACGGTTCTGGCCGGCTGACAGTTACAAGGTCGGCATCTCGCCACCGTCATTCGACAAGCAATTCGTGCGCGACTATCTGGAAACCGTTGATGGTTGGAAGAAGACACCACCAGCGCCAGCACTGCCACCGGAAGTCATCGAAAAAACTGGTGCCAAATACCGTGAAGCGCTTGAGCGTCTGACCGGCAATGCGTTGAAAGGCTGAGGAATAGCATGAGCCAAAACAATCTGCAAACGCCCGTGGTGGGCGTGGTCATGGGGTCGTCGTCCGATTGGGATGTGATGCAGCATGCCGTGGCGATCTTGAAAGAGTTCGGCATCGCGCATGAAGCGCAAGTGGTGTCGGCGCATCGGATGCCTGATCAAATGTTTGCCTATGCCGAGCAGGCGCGTGCGCGTGGTTTGCGCGCCATCATCGCCGGTGCTGGTGGCGCCGCACATTTGCCGGGCATGATTGCCGCCAAGACCATCGTGCCGGTGCTGGGTGTGCCGGTGCCGTCGAAGTATTTGCGTGGCGAGGATTCCTTGCTGTCGATCGTGCAGATGCCGAAAGGCATTCCCGTCGCCACCTATGCCATTGGTGAAGCCGGTGCTGCCAATGCGGCGCTGTCGGCAATTGCCATGCTGGCGACCACCGATGACGCATTGGCAGAAAAATTGGAAGCGTTCCGCATCAAGCAAACGCAAGTCGCTCTGGATATGAAATTGCCGTTATGAATCAAAAGCAGTCTGCGTTGACGTCTCCCGCCATTCCCACGACCACACCGGCGACCTGGCTGGGCGTGATGGGTGGCGGCCAATTGGGGCGCATGTTTGCGCATGCCGCACAGGCGCTTGGATTCAAGGTCGCGGTGTTGGAGCAAGAACCGGATTGCCCGGCCGGGCAGGTGGCCGACCGTCTGATCGGTACCGCTTACACCGATCCGCAAGGCTTGGTTGAACTGGCATCGCTCTGTGCAGCCGTGACCACTGAGTTTGAAAACGTCGCCGCCTGCAGTCTGGCGACCTTGGCAGCGACGACCTATGTGGCCCCATCGGCAGCAGGTGTGTCGATTGCCCAGGATCGTATCGCCGAGAAGCGTTTTTTTGTTGAATGTAGCACCAGCTCGGGCGTGTCGCCGGCGCCGCATCAGACGATTGCTGCGGTTGCCGATATCGCTGCGGTGAGCGCCGATTTGTTACCCGGCATTCTGAAAACCGTGCGCATGGGTTACGACGGTAAAGGCCAGGTACGCGTCAGCAGCAAGGCCGAGCTTGAAGCTGCATTTGCCGGTATGGGCGGCGTCACCTGTCTGCTGGAAAAGATGCTGCCGCTGGCCTACGAGGTGTCGGTGCTGGTCGCGCGCGGTGCCGACGGTGCCGCGGTGGTGTATCCGATTGCCGAGAATGTGCATCGTGACGGCATCTTGTTTACCACTACCGTACCGTCGACGCATGTCTCTGAGAGTGTTGCCAGGAAGGCGCAGGATGCGGCGCTGGCGATCATCGCCAAACTTGATTACGTCGGCGTGCTGTGTATCGAGTTCTTTGTCCTCGCCGATGGTAGTCTGGTGGTCAATGAAATGGCACCACGCCCGCATAACAGCGGGCATTACACTATCGATGCCTGCATCACCAGTCAGTTCGAACAACAAGTGCGCGCGATGGCGCGTTTGCCGTTGGGAGATGTGCGTCAGCATTCGCCGGCGGTCATGCTTAATATTCTTGGCGATGTCTGGTATGACGGTGACAGCGACACGATGCGCGAGCCGGCCTGGGAGCAGATTCTGGCATTGCCTGGTGCGCATTTGCATTTGTATGGCAAGGCGCAGGCCAGGCGTGCGCGCAAGATGGGCCATGTGACCTTCGTCGCGCCAACCATCGCTGCGGCGCAGGCACAACTGGCAAGCGCTTGTGCCATCCTCGGCATTGCCTTGTAAGGAGTGTGGCGATGACGGTGATTGATATGGCAACTGTGCAATTGGCCGCACGCAAGCTGGAGCAGGGCAAGCTGGTGGCATTCCCTACCGAGACCGTCTATGGGCTTGGCGGCGATGCAGAAAATGCTGCTGCCATTGCCGATATCTATGCCGCCAAAGGGCGGCCAGCGAATCATCCAGTCATCGTCCATATCGCACCAGAAGCCGATATCACATTCTGGGCAGCGCAAGTGCCGCCGCAAGCGTATGCGCTGATGGCGGCATTCTGGCCGGGGCCGCTGACCCTGATTCTCAAGCGCGCGGCACATGTTCCTGCCGCCGCCTCGGGTGGTCAGGATTCGATCGGTGTGCGTTGTCCTTCGCATCCGGTGGCGCAGGCATTGCTACGTGAATTCAAGGGCGGCAAAGGTGGTATCGCCGGGCCGTCGGCAAATAAATTTGGCCATGTCAGTCCCACCACGGCACAACATGTACGTGAAGAGTTCAGTGCCGAGACGGATATCTTGCTCGACTATATTCTCGACGGCGGGCAAAGCGATGTTGGCATCGAATCCACGATTGTCGACCTGTCGCGCGTCGATACGCATGGCGTGGTGTTGTTGCGTCCTGGACAGGTCAGTGCGGACCAGATTGCGGCCGTTCTGGGTGTCGCGCCAGTGGCCCCCGATGCTGCTGCTCCGCGCGCTTCCGGCACATTGGATGCACATTACGCTCCGCATACGCCAGTGGCGCAGGTAGAGGCAGCGGAGTTGCCCGACCTGTTGCTGCAATTGACGGCGCGTGGCTGCAAGATTGCATTGATTCAACGGTCATTGCAAAAGCAAACCGATTCATCATTGATTGCCGTCTTGGCCATGCCGAGCGATGCTGATCATTACGCCCACGATTTGTATGCTGCACTGCGGGATATGGATCATTGTGGCGCCGATGTGATTTTGGTGGAAGCACTTCCGCAAACTTCTGCCTGGCAAGGCATCAATGATCGCCTGCGCCGCGCGGCATTTGACTCGCGCGGAATTCTTTCCCGTCTGCTGGCGACCTAGCGTACTTTTTTCTTTCGCTGTATCTTGTGTAACCGGTAAAATTTTTATCAGTTGCCAAAAAAATACACGTCTATACAAAGACATTTAAAGCTGGCATAGTATCGAAAAAGAATAGCACGCACGTTCTTTTTGTTCGATGAATTGCTGGAAAATGTCGCTTTTACTATCGGCATTTTTCTCAACGTAGATAAAAATAAGTAAGCAAGATACGTTGGGTTTGCCGGCAAATTCGTCGCGAGGAATTTATAAAATCAGGGCAAAGCCCTTTACACACGGAGACGAGACATGAAGAAACAATTTACCATTTTGCCTAAAATCGCTGCGCTGTCCGTCATGGCGGCGTTTGCTGCGCCTGTGATGGCGCAAAGTGCGGGTAGCAACATCCTTGGTGTAGGTTGGTTCCATCTGGCGCCGCAGGATTCAAGCGAAGGCATTACGGCTGTCAGCGGCACAGGCGTTGCCGTTTTGGCTGCAAGCGGTGGCGGTAGCACCTATCATTCGTCAGTAGGCAATGCCGACACTGTTGGCTTGGCATTCACGCACTTCTTTACCGATAATATTGCGCTGACCCTGGATGGCGGGATTCCTCCTACGTTCCATCTCACCGGCCAAGGTGGCTTGTCTGGCGTCGGCGAGATTGGCACTGCTAAACAATGGAGCCCGGCGATCGTGGCCAAGTATTTCTTTGGCGACGCAAATGACAAGTTCCGTCCATTCATTGGTGCTGGTGTGACTTATGTTTGGTATTCGAGTGTCAATCTTAGCTCGGGCTTCCAACAGTCCATCACACGGATCAGCTCCGCTGGCACAACGACGACTGGTACGACATCCGCCTCACTTAGCTCATCGACAGCGCCGGTCGCGACCATTGGTGGAACTTATAATTTGAACGATAAATGGTCGCTCGGCCTCTCGATTTCTTATATTCCGTTGAAGACGGATGCGACCATCACCAGTACCAATGCGAACACTGGTACCAGCGTGTACAAGACCCGTCTGACAATCAATCCTATCGTCAGCTTCGCTTCGGTTAACTACAAATTCTAAGTTTGTTAAGATTTACGATGTAATAAAAAAGCGCCTCACTGGCGCTTTTTTATTGGCGCGGCAGGTTTTTCTGCTCAAGCCGAGGTCTTCACAAACCGCCCATCATGAAATACCAGTCCCGCTTGCGGCGTGACTTCGCAATGTTCGACTTCGCCGACGAAGATCACGTGGTCGCCTATCCGGATAGCGGCTGCGATTATGGCATTCGAACCAGGCTGAAACGCCTTTCAAGATCGGCTGGCCAGTACGCGACAAACTATATTCGACACCGGCAAAACGATCAGCAGACTTGCGTGCGAATTGTTCGGCCAGCGGGGCTTGGTCGGCGCCCAGGATATTGATCGATAAGTTATCCGAGCGGCAATCGCTCAAGGATACCTTCCCGCAGTAAGTCTTGTGCGTCAGTTAACAGAACGGACTGAATGGCAAATAAAAAGCGCGATCTGGAATGGATCGCGCTTTTTATTATGCCGACAACAGGCAAGAATAAGCTTGCCGAGCCAGGTTTATTCTTCGATGATTTGCGATTGCAAGTAGTTCTGGATGCCGATTTTTTCAATGATATCGAGCTGCGTTTCCAGCCAGTCGATATGTTCTTCAGTGTCATCCAAAATCATCAGGAACAGATCGCGTGAAACGTAATCGCCGTGCTGTTCGCTGGTGGCAATACCTTCCTTGACAGTCTTGTGCGCAGCTTTTTCTAGCTTCAAGTCACATTGCAGCATTTCCTGCGTGTTTTCACCAATCATCAGCTTATGCAGTGCTTGCAGATTAGGCAAGCCGTCGAGCATCAGGATACGGTCGATCAATTTGTCGGCATGCTTCATTTCGCCGATCGATTCTTCGTATTCTTTCTTGGCGATTTTCTCGAAGCCCCAGTGCTTGTACATGCGGGCATGCAAAAAATATTGATTGATGGCTGTCAGTTCGTTGGTCAATTGAGCATTGAGCAACTTCAAGACTGCTGGATCGCCTTTCATAGGAACCTCTGAGAATAAATGGGGGAAAATGGGCTGACGCAAGTGACCTGAATGATCAAATCATGCCCTGGCAGCGTGAACGGACGGATCATAACGCAGGCCGTTGCAGACTTCAGCATAAATTAGCGCGAATCATTCTTACTTTATTTTCAATGCCTTGGCGACAATGCGTGCTTGTGCAAACTGAGTGCCGCCAGCACGGAGACATTTGGCGTGTCAGATGAAATGAGCGAGGGATTTGTTCGGGCAAGAAAAAAGCCCCCGTCGGTAGACAGGGGCTTGGCAGGGTGCTGCTTTTGCTGGTGCTGTTACTTGGCTTGCGGATCGGTCACAAAGCCGATCTTGGACAATCCGCCAGACTGTGCCGCCGCCATCACTTGCGCGACTTTTTCGTATTGCGTCGTACGCTCGGCGCGCAGATGCAATTCCGGTTGAGGTTCTTTTTTGGCTGCTTCTGCAATGCGCATGTTCAGCTGATTGCTGTCGATCTGTTCATCATTCCAGTAAACCTTGCCAACTGCGTCGATCGACAGATTGATGCTCTGTGGCTTGATGTCGTCTGGCTGATTAGTGGCACGCGGCAAATCGATCTTGACCGCGTGGTTCATTACTGGAATGGTAATGATGAAAATGATCAGCAGTACCAACATTACGTCGACCAGCGGCGTAGTGTTGATTTCTGGATTGAAGTCGTCGTCCGAATCGGACAAAGAACCCATTGCCATTACGCTCTCCCGACCGCTGTCAGCTTGGCGCTTTTGGATGCACCCGAGTCGGATTCTTCGGTGGCCGAGCGGGCACCAGTCACGAACAATGCGTGCAGGTCAAAGCCAAACTTGTTGAGCTTGGCGATGGTGGTCTTGTTACCTCGCACCAGGGCGTTGTAGCCGAAAGTTGCTGGAATTGCCACTGCCAGGCCCAGTGCCGTCATGATCAGTGCTTCACCGACCGGACCGGCAACCTTGTCGATACTGGCTTGACCGGATGTACCGATCGAGACCAGCGCATGGTAAATGCCCCAGACAGTACCGAACAGACCGACGAATGGTGCCGTCGAGCCGACCGACGCCAAGATTGCCATACCAGTTTGCAACTTGCCGGAAGCGTCATCGATTGCTTGGCGCAACGACAAGGTGACCCAGTCGCTGACCGACAATTGATCGTGCAGATGACCTTTGTGGGCAGTGTGATGGCTCATTGCCGAGACACCGGCCTTGGCTACTTCGGAAAATGGATTGTCAGTGCCCAGGGTCGCGACACCTTCCGGCAGGCTGGTGGTATCCCAGAAGGCATGGCCGGCCGCATTGGAGGAGCGGCGGAAGCGCAGCAACTGGAATGCTTTGGTGACGATCACGTACCACGATGCGATCGACATGGCGACCAGCAATACAGCGACGCCTTTAGTGACAAAATCGCCCTGCGACCACAGGCTTTCCAATCCGTACGGACTTACTTCCATGATGACTTCCTTTGTTGATGATTTTAGTGTTAACGATCTAATTTGAAATTGATGACGCCGGTGGTCGATACCACGATTGCCTTGCCGTCCTCGATATAAGGTTTGAACACGGCGCGCATGACAGCGCGGCGCGCTTCGTCGTCCAGTCGTGGTGAGCCGGAACTCTTGATGATATCGACTTTTTCAGCCTTGCCGTTGGTATTGACCAATACACGGAATTGTACGACGCCTTCTTCACCCATGCGGCGCGATGCCGGTGGGTATTTGGCGTTGGGTGCTTCAATGTATTCAATGCCAGAGGTAATCTGTTTCGGCAGCGGCGGACCAGGTGGTGACGCTGGTGCGGGCGCTGGAGCGGTGGCGGCTGGCGGCGACGGCTCAGCTGGTTGCGGCGGCGTTGGCGGCGCACTGATTGCGGTTGGTGCAGGTGCTTGTGTAATTGGAATCGGCGGCGGTGGCGAGACCGATTTCTTGACGATGTGGACTTCCTTGGGCAGCGCAGGTGGCGCTTTGGGCGGTGCCGCTTCTGGTGCGCGTTCCGGGGTGATGAAAGTGGCAATTACTTCCTTCGGAATTGCACTGGCGACATGACGAATCAAGCCGCTCTGCAAGGCGTAGAAAAAGGCGATATGCAACAGAATGATCAGGCCGAGCGGGCCGATTTTTCGAACTTGTTGCCAAACTACATTGGGGACATCGTTGGTGCTGCTCATAGCGGGTGATAAAGCGTTCATGAATGATCTTTAGGCAATCATAGTATTCGCGTGGAATACCATTGGTTGCACCGTCTTATGTGTGTGGTTGGATTTGCTTAGGCATTCGCGGAGGACATGTTTGGCGCAGGTATGACATTTGCCACAACAAGTACCAACACCGAGCTCCTTGCGAAGCTCGGACATGGATGTCATGCCTGCATTCACTGCCTGATGAATCTTGCCTTCGGAAATGTTGTTACAAACACATACGATCATTGTACGCCTTGCCGCCTGGTAATGTAGGCACTAAATGGGTCTCGCTCCTGAAACAATACGAGAAAAAAGATTCAACTTTTCGGGTGGCGCCATCGTTCTTTCGACTACTGTTGCCCACTGTTCCGACAATTGCTGGCAGGTCGCCCGCAATACCGGAGCCAGATTCGGCAAGTCCGCCAATGCTTTCAGGTGCCTTTCGATCACTGACGCCAATTTGACGCAGCTTTTGCTTTCCTGATTGCTTGCGGTGTAGTGCGACATCAGATGCAATACCGCTGAAACCAGTAGTTCCGGTTGTGCTGGGGCGCTATTGGGTTCCAGGAAGGCAGAATCCATTTTTTCGGTCACCATCAAACTCTCCTTAGTCAGGAAGCTTGGCTGGCTAACGTCGTACGCACTGGCATCATCGTTGGCTGGCTGGTTTTACCACTATTTATTGCCCATCTCGCTGAGAGATGGCGTTGTCTGCTTATGCTGTCAGAATCAACTTGTTCAATTGCGTCAGTCGCAGCTTGTAGATACGGCCGCCATGGTCGATCTCCAATTCGCGCATCTGCCGGAACAAATCCTGGCTCTTGATACGGGTAATCGGAGAGCCATTAGCTGCTGTGGCTGGTTGGTTGCGACGTTCGGTTCCGTGCTGGATCAGTTGGCTCATCATAACCTCCTATTAAATGCGAACAATTCTTATTTAGATTATTCGTCATTTAATCCGATATTGCAAGCTCTTTTATCATTTGTTGCGAGTTTGTTTTTGATTGGAATTGCGGACGTTGCGTGCGTGCTGCTGAATCTTGTCGAAACGCAAAAAAGGCCCCGACGACGCCTAGTCGAAGGGGCCTTTCTGACAGGTGTCTGACGGCTTACGCCGATTCGATAATGCCGCCGCCCAAGCAGACGTCTCCGTCATACAGAACGGCAGACTGACCAGGTGTGATCGCCCATTGTGGGTCGTCAAAATGCAACTCAAAGCGCTCCTGTGTTGTGCCGTTGAATGAGCACGGCACATCGGCCTGACGGTAACGGGTTTTGGCGCTGAGCGAGGCCAGTTCAGGGGCGGTGCCGGCAACCCAACTGATCTGACTGGCGCCCAGTTGCGAAGAAAGCAGCCAGGGATGGTCGTGGCCTTGCACAATATAGAGCGTATTGTTCGTCACATCCTTGCGCGCCACATACCAGGCGTCGCTATTGCCATCGGCGTTTTGATGCGCCTTGATGCCGCCTAGGCCAATGCCTTTGCGCTGGCCCAGCGTATAGAAGCTCAGGCCGACGTGTTCGCCGACGATGTCGCCGTCAGCGGTCTTCATCGGACCAGGCTGGTAGGACAAATAACGGTTGAGAAATTCCCGGAACGGCCGTTCGCCGATGAAGCAGATGCCGGTGGAATCTTTTTTGGCGGCATTCGGCAACTTCAGTTGCTCGGCGATCTTGCGTACTTCGGTTTTGTGAATCTCGCCGAGTGGAAACAGGGTCTTGGAAAGCTGGGCCTGGTTCAGCCGATGTAGGAAGTAGCTTTGATCCTTGCTGGCGTCAAGCGCCTTGAGCAGTTCGAAGCTGCCGGCCGAGTTCTCGCGTACGCGTGCATAGTGGCCGGTGGCGATCAGATCGGCGCCCAAATGGATGGCGTGATCGAGGAAGGCTTTGAACTTGATTTCGGCATTGCATAGTACGTCCGGATTAGGGGTGCGGCCGGCCTGATATTCGCGCAAAAACTCGGCGAACACGCGATCCTTGTATTCGCCGGCAAAATTGACTGCTTCGATATCCACGCCGACGACATCGGCGACGCTGACAGCATCAATCCAATCCTGGCGGGTCGAGCAATACTCGGAATCGTCGTCGTCTTCCCAGTTTTTCATGAACAGACCAATGACTTCATAGCCTTGTTCTTTCAACAGCCAGGCCGACACCGACGAGTCAACGCCACCGGACATGCCGATGACTACTTTTTTCTTAGCCATGATCCACCTCACATATGCTCGCGTCGGTGTAGAGCAGTGATAGCGGTGCCCGTTGGCCAGCCAGATAATCATCGATGCAGCGTAATACCAGCGGGCTGCGATGCCGCTCAGGGCAGGCGGCCAGTTCGGCGTGCGTCATCCATAATGTGCGCACGATGCCGGTATCGAGTGCGCGCTCATGGCGCTGGCCCAGAGTACCAGTGAAGGCAAAGCGCAAATAAGTGGTTTGCACAGCACTGCGCTTGGACGAGACATTACGCGACAGGTACATGCCGATCAGGGCAGTCGGCGTAAAATCGTGCGCAGATTCCTCCAGCGCTTCACGCACGACCGCCTGGGTCAATGCTTCTCCCTGTTCCAGATGGCCGGCCGGTTGATTGAGGCGCAGGCCATCGGCGGCTTGCTCCTCAATCATCAAAAAACGACCCTCGTGCTCGATAATGGCGGCAACAGTGACAGAGGGTTTCCAAACGTCAGTCATGATAATCCTTACAAGAGCCGTCATTTTACCGTGGCTGGGCTAAGGTTTCAGGCCGCAGTGCGGATGCGAGCTTATCTCTGGAGGAATGCGGCGTTGCTCGCACGCTGGATCATCCATTCCAATCGACCGCCGCAACCCAACCGGGATAGGCTTTGATGCGGCCGACGTTTGCGCAAAGTTGTAGCTGTTCAAGCTTTACGTGTAAGATTCCGGCAAGAATTGACAACTATAGGAGCTTTGAATGAAGCTAGGTATCCCCGTCGAAAGTCGGGAGGGCGAAACTCGGGTTGCTGCAACCCCGGAAACAGTCAAAAAACTCATCGCCGCCAAACACGAGGTCGTGGTGCAAGCGGGTGCCGGTATCCATTCCAGCATTACCGATGACGCCTATGCCGCCGCCGGGGCAAAGATTGTGGCTGCCGATGAGGTCTATGCGGCTGAGGCCTTGCTCAAAGTGCGTGCGCCCAACGCGCAGGAACGTGCCAATTTGAAAGCCGGTACCGTGGTGGTCGGCATGCTCAATCCGTTCGATGCCGACAATATTGCTGCCATGGCTGCTGCCGGTCTGACCGCGTTTGCGCTGGAAGCGGCACCGCGTACCTCGCGCGCGCAATCGATGGATGTGCTGTCCTCCCAAGCCAATATTGCCGGCTATAAGGCCGTGCTGATGGCGGCCAATACCTATCAGCGTTTCATGCCGATGCTGATGACCGCTGCCGGTACTGTCAAGGCGGCCCGCATGCTGATCATGGGGGCCGGTGTGGCAGGTTTGCAAGCGATTGCAACCGCCAAGCGTTTGGGGGCAGTGATTGAAGCGTCCGATGTACGTCCGGCAGTAAAAGAGCAAATTGAATCGCTCGGCGCTAAGTTTCTAGACGTGCCCTTCATCACTGATGAAGAAAAGGAAATCGCTCAAGGTGTCGGCGGTTACGCTCGTCCGATGCCGGCTGACTGGATGCGTCGTCAGGCAGAGCTGGTGCATGAGCGTGCCAAACAGGCCGACATCATCATCACCACTGCATTGATTCCGGGCCGCAAGGCGCCGGTCCTGATCAGTGAAGAAACCGTCAAGGCCATGAAGCCTGGCTCGGTGATTCTTGATATGGCCGTTGACCAGGGTGGCAACTGCCCGTTGTCGGAACCAGGCAAGACCGTCATCAAGCATGGCGTACACATCATCGGCGAAGGCAATCTGGCGGCGTTGGTGGCGGCCGATGCATCGGCGTTGTATGCGCGCAATGTGTTGGACTTCCTCAAGTTGATCGTCGACGCTGATGGCAAGCTGGTGATCAACCGCGAAGACGACATTGTGCTTGCCACGCTGTTGTGCAGTAGCGGCGAAGTGTTGCGCAAATAATCCATTATTTCAACTATCAAGGCTCGTTTAGAGACGGGCTGGCAAGAAAGAGTAAATCCTCATGCAACGTATCATGCTGCGCGCCAAGATTCACCGCGCTACAGTGACAGAATGTGATTTGAACTACGAAGGTTCCTGTGGTATCGACGAAGATTTGCTGGAAGCAGCCGATATTCGTGAGTTTGAAAAGATCGAACTGTATAACGTCAACAATGGCGAACGCTTCTCGACTTACGCTATCCGCGGCAAGCGAGGCAGTGGCGAGATTTCCCTCAACGGCGCAGCGGCACGCCGTGCTCATCTGGGCGATCTGTTGATTATTTGCACCTACGCACCGATGACGGATGCTGAAATCGCCAGCTATGTACCGAAGATCGTGTTCGTTGACGACAAGAATCACATTACCAGTCTGAAGACCATATAAAACCAGAGGGATAGCACTGGCAGGGAGTATCCCGGCCTATGCCAAAGAAAGGAAAAACGTCATGGAAGTCAGTCACACCATCATCAACCTGATCATTTTCGTGCTGGCGATTTACGTCGGCTACCACGTGGTCTGGACTGTCACACCGGCCTTGCATACGCCGTTGATGGCAGTCACCAATGCCATTTCGGCGATCATCATCATCGGTGCCATGCTGGCCGCTGGTCTGACTGAGGGTCTGGTTGGTCAGATCGCCGGTACGCTGGCCGTGGCATTGGCAGCGGTCAATGTCTTCGGCGGTTTCATGGTCACCCAGCGCATGCTGGAGATGTTCAAGAAAAAAGAACCGAAAGCCAAATCTGACAAGTCGGGGGCATCAGCATGAGCATGAATCTGGTAACGCTGTTGTACCTGATTGCCTCGGTCTGCTTCATCCAGGCATTAAAAGGTCTGTCGCATCCGTCGACGGCGCGGCGCGGTAATGCCTTCGGCATGGCCGGCATGACGATTGCCGTGGTTACGACGCTGGCCTTGATCATCAAGCTCAAGGGTGACTTGCCCAGTTCCGGTATCGGCCTGTGGCTGGTCGCCGGCGGCGTGGTAGTCGGTGGCGGCATTGGCGCCTATCTGGCCAAGAGCGTCGAGATGACCAAGATGCCGGAACTGGTGGCAGCGATGCACTCGCTGATTGGCCTGGCGGCGGTATGTATTGCAGTGGCGGCTGTGGCCGAACCGTGGGCATTCAATATTGCTGCGCACGGGGAAGCGATTCCTCTGGGTAATCGCGTGGAATTGTTCATCGGCACCTTCGTCGGTGCGATCACTTTCTCCGGTTCGGTGATTGCGTTCGGAAAGTTGTCGGGTAAATACAAGTTCCGCCTGTTCCAGGGCGCACCGGTGAGTTTCTCCGGCCAGCACATGTTGAACCTGCTGCTGGCCGTGGCGATGATCGGCTTTGGTGTGATCTTCGTGCTGACACAACACTGGTTGCCGTTCATCCTGATGGCCGCGATTGCCTTTGTGCTCGGCGTGCTGATCATCATCCCGATCGGTGGCGCCGACATGCCGGTGGTGGTGTCGATGCTCAACAGTTATTCCGGTTGGGCGGCGGCCGGGATTGGTTTTTCGCTGAACAATTCAATGTTGATCATTGCCGGCTCGCTGGTCGGCTCCAGCGGTGCGATTCTGTCCTACATCATGTGCAAGGCGATGAATCGGTCCTTCTTCAACGTGATCCTTGGTGGCTTCGGTGGCGATGCGGCGGCGGCAACGGCTGGTGGTGCCCAGGCTCAGCGTAGCGTCAAATCGGGCTCGGCAGACGACGCCGCCTTCCTGATGGGAAATGCAGAAACCGTGATCATCGTGCCCGGTTACGGTCTGGCGGTGGCGCGTGCTCAGCATGCCTTGAAGGAATTGACAGAAAAATTGACCCACAAGGGCGTGATCGTGAAGTATGCGATCCACCCGGTGGCGGGCCGTATGCCAGGTCACATGAATGTGCTGCTGGCGGAAGCCGAAGTGCCATATGACCAGGTGTTCGAGATGGAAGACATCAACAGCGAATTCGCTCAGGCCGATGTAGTGCTGGTGCTGGGTGCCAATGATGTGGTCAATCCAGCTGCCAAGGATCCAAAGTCGTCGATTGCCGGTATGCCGATTCTGGAGGCTTACAAGGCCAAGACCGTGATCGTCAACAAGCGTTCGATGGCGGCCGGTTATGCCGGTTTGGATAATGAGCTGTTCTATATGGACAAGACCATGATGGTCTTTGGTGATGCCAAGAAAGTCATTGAAGAGATGGTCAAGGCAATCGACAATTCATAAGTTAGGAAACGACATGGAAACAACGACAACATTGCCGGCAGCACTGAAGCACTTCGACCTGACTGGAAAAATCGCACTGATTACTGGTTCTGCCACCGGCATTGGCTTCGCCTTGGCGCGTGGCTTGGCGCAAGTCGGTGCTCACGTAGTGCTCAATGGCCGCAACAAGGAAAAATTGGCCTGGGCGGTGGAGCGATTACAGCAAGAGAAATTATACGTTTCCAGTGCGGCATTCGATGCCGCCAACGCTACAGCTGTTAGCGCAGCAATTGACAAGATCGAAGCCGACCTCGGCGCTATCGACATTCTCATCAATAACGCTGGCATGCAACGACGCGCCCCGCTCGAACAGTTTGCCGAGGCCGACTGGCACGAGTTGATGCGTACCAATCTGGATACGGTATTTCTGGTGGGACAAGCAGTCGCCCGACACATGATCGAGCGCCAACGCGGCAAGATCATCAACATCTGTTCGGTGCAAAGCGAACTTGGACGCCCCGGTATCGCTCCTTATACCGCCAGCAAAGGTGCGGTGAAGATGCTCACCAAAGGCATGGCAATCGACTGGGGAAAATACGGGATTCAGGTCAACGGTCTCGGTCCTGGTTACTTCAAAACCGAACTGACGCAAGCACTGGTAGACGATAAGGTCTTTACCGAATGGCTGGTCAACCGCACACCGTCGCGTAAATGGGGTGATATCGAAGAACTTGTCGGCGCAGCCGTATTCCTGGCAAGTCCAGCCTCAAACTTCGTCAACGGTCACGTGCTTTACGTTGATGGCGGTATCACTGCCGCTTTGTAGAAACCAGCGTCATTTGTTGTTTGACACCCAAGGAGAAAATATGCACGCCATCGTTGTTCACGCCCCCCATGATTTACGCATCCAGGATATCCCGTCTGTCGCGCCAGGCCCGGAGCAGTTAGCCATCAGGATCAAAACCGGTGGAATCTGCGGCTCGGATCTGCACTATTACCATCATGGCGGTTTTGGCACGGTACGCATCAAGGAACCGATGGTGCTGGGCCATGAAGTCTCCGGCGTTGTGCATGCAGTGGGCGACGCCGTCGTGGATATGCCTGTCGGCACCAGAATTGCCGTCAGCCCCAGCCACCCTTGCGGACAGTGTCAATATTGCCAGCAAGGCCGCCATAACCACTGTCTCGATATGCGCTTCTACGGCAGTGCCATGCGCATGCCGCATATTCAAGGTGCGTTTCGTCAGGAAATCGTCATCGAACGCCATCAAGCCTTTGCCGTCGCAGATCATGTCAGTGATGGTGAAGCAGCCATGGCCGAGCCATTGTCCGTAGCCTTGCATGCGGTACGTCGGGCCGGTTCTCTGGTTGGCAAACGGGTACTTGTAACCGGTTGCGGACCGATCGGCGCACTCACGATCATCGCCGCGCGCCATGCCGGTGCACTCGAAATCGTTGCCACCGACATTGCACCAAGAGCGTTGCAGGCAGCAGCATTGGTTGGTGCTGACCGAGTGATCGACATGAGTAAGGATGCCGAAGCACTGCAGTCGTATGCCGCCAACAAAGGCAACTTCGACGTCCTGTTCGAAGTCAGCGGCACTGAACGCGCACTACGATCGGCGCTAGAGACAATGCGCCCCACAGCTATCGTGGTGCAGATCGGCCTTGGCGGCGACATCAATTTCCCGGCGAATTTACTGGTTTCCAAGGAGTTGGAGTGGCGCGGCGCATTCCGCTTCCATGAGGAATTTGGCACTGCGGTGGAATTGATGAATCGTCGTCTGGTCGATGTTAAGCCACTCATATCGGCCACGTTTCCATTCGATCAAGCAGTTGAAGCGTTTGAGGTTGCCGGTGATCGCAGCAATCAAATGAAAGTGCAGCTTTCCTTTTAGCAGGTTTTTCCTAGCGCCCTGACGGCGCCAGTCATATTTTCCTTTAGACGATGCCCAATGACCTACTTCAGCAACTTGAAACTTTCCTCCAAACTGATGCTGTCTTTTCTTTGCGTCCTGTTGCTGACGGCGGTCCTAGGTGCCTTGTCAGTCCTGCAGATCACACGTGTCTATCAAGTCTCCGCCGATCTCAATTCTCACTGGACGCCGGCCACCCGTTTGTTGCTGGAAATTCGATCGGATCTGTCGCGCTTTCGTATTGAAGAGTTTCAACATTTACTGTCGACACGCAATGACGAAGCTGCCAGTTTTGAAAAAAACATGCAGGCAATTTCACGACGAAGAATCGCACTGGAGCAACAGTATCAAACCTTTCTTTCTGAAGACAGTGAACGCCGGATCTATGCTGACTATGTCACGACACTGAAGTCCTACCTGGCGCTACATGCAAAGATTCTTGACCTATCCAACCAAGGCCGCACAGAAGAAGCCAAAGCATTGATCCGGACCACGGGTAGCGATCTCAATGGCCAATTGAACAAACAGATTGATGGCTTGCTATCCATCAGCAGCAAAGGAAGCAGTGATGGCAGCCAACATGCCGACGACGCTTACCGAAGTGCACAAATTGGCATTGCCATTCTGCTCTGTTGCAGTTTATTGGTTGGCCTGGCTTTATCTATTTTCATTTCCCGTGCCGTCACCCGGCCTTTACGTAAGGCAGTTGCCATCGCAACCGCTGTATCTCAAGGCGATTTGACCAGTCAATTCACGGTGGCATCGCGCGATGAAACTGGCAAGATGCTGCAGGCATTATCCGAAATGAATGCCAGTTTGGCGCACATCGTTGACGAGGTTCTTGGTAGAACCGATCGTATCTCCTTGTCGACGACGGAGTTGGCCAAGGGCAATTTCGATCTCTCCGGCCGTACCGAAGAACAGGCGGCATCGCTGGAGCAGACCCGCGCCTCAATGCAGGAGATTACATCCACCGTGCGCAAGAACTCAAGCAATGCCGAACAAGCAAGGGCGCTTGCACGCACAGCTTCCCGGATTGCTGAACAAGGTGGCACGATGGTTGCCGAGATGGTGCAAACGATGAGCGCCATTGATGATTTTTCAGCAAAAATCGTTGACATTATCAGCGTCATTGACGGCATCGCTTTCCAGACGAATATCCTGGCGCTCAATGCAGCCGTGGAAGCGGCGCGTGCCGGCGAACAAGGACGCGGCTTTGCCGTAGTTGCCAGCGAAGTACGTAATCTAGCGCAACGCTCCGGATCGGCCGCAAGAGAGATCAAAACTCTGATCGAAAATTCCGTTGCGCAAGTATCCGCTGGTACCACATTGGCGTCAAGGACGGGTGAAACCATGCACGAAGTGGTCACTTCAGTGCAACGTGTAACTGCCGTTATTTCCGAAATCGCCTTGGCCAGCAATGACCAGACCTCCGGCATCGAACAGGTCAGCCAGGTGATCGCTCAACTCGATGAAATTACCCAATGCAATGCAGCGCTGGTAGAAGAAGCCGCCTCCGCCACCGAATCGCTGCGGCAAGATGCGACCGGCTTGAACCAGGCCATGCGGTTCTTCAAAACAAAACCGGAAACCGTTCTTCTGACCAGATAAAATAAGCTCGATTATCGTCATTGACGAGTTCAACAATGCGAAGCGACCGCAGTTGGGAATGCATGCATCGAGTACTAATTGCTGTCTGTATTTTTAGGCGCCTGACTGATGCTTTGCTCTTTGGCCGCATCAACTTGCGACTGCCGACTTTGCAGATAGGCGTCACGCATGAAGACATACTTGTCCAACGCAATATCCGGATGGCTCAGCAACACTTGAATCATGCGCGCATTCTTATTTTCCAGCGCAACGGCTGCCCGGTTATAGCCCCGGCGTGTGATCAGATCTTGTAATCATTGGCTGCTCGCATCGGCTTTACCGATCGCGTAGCCCAAGACGACACGGGCGCCATGAATCAATAGCGTTCGCAAATACGTGTCGCCGCGTTTGCTGAGTCCTTGCAGGCGAGACTTGCCGCAGGAGGAATATTGACGCTGTACCAAACCGAGCCAAGCGGACAGATGTATGCCGTTCTTGAACTCCTTGGCGTCGCCTACAGCCGCGACCATCGCCGTCGCGGCAATTGGTCCCACGCCATCGATTACCTGAATCTTCTGACACAGCGCAGAATTTTTCATGAATGCAGTGATCCATTGATTGGTACGCGCAATACGTTCTTCCAGGACACGCATTTGCTCCAGCAGATCGATCAATATGGCTTGAAAGGTACTCGTCATATCGCCTTCACACCGCGCCAGAGCGGAGGGTATTCCACGTTTGAACGCTGCAGGAGTTTGGGCAATGACTTACCCCTCGTTCGCCTAACAAACCTCTGACCTGGTTAATCAGCGCTGTACGTTGATGCACCAATAATTCGCGTACGCGATGAACAGCTCTCATGTCTTGTTGCTCGACGGACTTTACCGGTACAAAATGCATGGTTGGTCGACTGGCGGCTTCAACGATGGCGGCAGCATCGTTAGCATTGTTCTTGTTGGTCTTAACAAAAGGGCTGACATATTGGGGGCTGATCAGCCTGACTTCAATACCTAGTTCCTTGAAAGGCCGGCCCCAGTAGTGGGCTGAACTGCAAGCTTCCATGGCGACGATTCGAGGTGCCAACTTGCGCACGGTAGCCAGAAGCTCTGCGCGCCTTACTTTGCAGAACCACCACGATCCGCGCCATGCAACTGGAACACCCGTTTAGCCAAGTCAATTCCGAGAATGTCGATATCCATGACACACCTCCACACTTAAATTGAATGAAAAGCTAGTTTCACCCAATTGGTGGTGCCAGATCCATCTCAGTAAATCTACAATCAACATACTTCCTCGTCATCAGTTGTGCCACCGGAATATCTTTCAAGCACGGAGGAAGATTCCGCGTGTTTTTTCAAGCAAGTAGTCACCCTGAACGAATGCATCGATGGCGCCTTCGCGAACAGGTGCTGCAGGATGCGTGGAGCACCTGCCCCAAATAGCGCCCATCGTAACGGCTAAAAAAATTACTTTTAACATTCGGCCTATATTGATCGTCATGGTAAAACCTCTTTTTATGAAGACTTATGTTTCGACGGAAAAATAAGTCTGAAGACGGTCACACCATCGATAATGCTCTCGGCCTTCGCCGTGCCGCCATGCAAAGCCATGATAGATTGCACGATCGCCAATCCGAGTCCCGTCAACGTTGCCGAGTTACTCCTCGCGGTATCAGCACGATAAAAGCGGTCAAAAATTCGGTCGAGATGGATCGCATCGATGCCCTTCCCCGGATTAGTCACGCTGATAATCACAGAATCGTGCTGGTTTTCAGCCGACAATTTGATGGTGTTGCCGAACGGTGTATAGCGGATAGCATTGGCAACAAGGTTGCTTACCGCACGTCGCAGCAAGATTGCGTCGGCACACAGTTTTCCTTGGCCTGAAACCTTGATGGTTACGCCGGCGTCATCTGCGATTCCTTCGAAATATTCGGCGATACGCGTCAGTTCCACGGACACGTCGAGAGATTCCTTGTTGACAACGACGTGGGCATGCTCAGCTCTTGCAAGGAAGAGAATACTTTCCGTCATTCTCGCTAGGCGTTCATATTCTTCGATGTTGGAGATGAGCAATGACTGATATTCCTCAGGCGTACGTGCCTGCGAAATGGCGACCTGTGTCTGGACCATGAGATTATTAAGCGGCGTGCGCAGGTCATGGGCAAGATCGGCGGAGAACTGTGTCAGCCGCTCGAAGCTGCCATGTAGGCGATCCAGCATGGAGTTAAATGACTGCACTATCTCGTGTAACTCCTGAGGCGCAGCCTCCATATCCAGTCGGGTATCCAAACGATGCGCTGTGATGCTCTGGGCTTGGCTAGCGACCACGCGTAACGGGCGCAAGCCGCGCAAGACCAGGAAGTAGCTCAGTACGATTGCCAGCAACGTTCCGCACAAGGCAGCCGTCCAGACCTCTGCCCGGTAATTGCTCAATAGCTGCATTCTGTCGGAGGCAGTACGCGCCACCATGATTTGCACCCGCTCGTTCGTCTTATTGATGATCGTCTCTGTGGCGACAGCACGTGCGGATTCACCATTGCTCAGCTTTATAACGGATACCGAAGAACGATTGAGCTCCGCGCTTTTTACTGACGGAGTAAGGAATGACAAGGCTTGAGTCTCCGGATTGCTGTTGACAACCAAAGCCTCGTTGCCAACCCGCATGAGGACAGTCAGTTGGTCGTGGCCGGCGGCGGCATCTAGAAAGATATGCGGATCACGGCGGATCGACTCAACGGAGGGCGCTTCTTGAACCAGATGGCTCATCGAGCGTATTTTCCCGAGAAGCTCATCGTCATCTCTTGTTTCCAGTTGTTTGGAGAGCGAGTGGTATAGATAGGTGCCAACGCCCGCAAAGGTCACGATTGCGACTAGTCCGAACAGAGAGACCAGGCGCGAAGTCAGTGACGCTGGTTGTAGTCGATTCATGAACGGACCTCCAGCACGTAGCCCATGCCACGCACTGTGTGGATGAGCTTCTGTGTGTGGGGATCATCTAGTTTTGCACGCAGGCGCCGAACGGCGACATCAACAACGTTGGTGTCGCTATCGAAATTCATGTCCCAGACCTGCGATGCAATTAATGACCGGGAGAGTACCTCGCCTAGCCGCTTCGCCAACAGATGGAGCAAGGCAAATTCTTTGGCAGTCAGATCGACACGTTGATCGGCGCGCGTCACTCGGCGTTTGAGCACGTCAATCTGCACATCAGCGAATTCAATAATTTCCGATTCGCGAGTCGGACCTCGTCGTAACAGTGTGCGGACGCGCGCCAGCAGTTCGGTGAAGGCGAACGGCTTCACAAGATAATCGTCGGCCCCTAATTCCAAACCTTTTACGCGGTCTTCGATTTCATCGCGCGCGGTGAGGAACAGCACTGGTGTGTCGTGCGACTGACGCAAGGTTTGGAGGACATCCCATCCGCTCATTGCCGGCAGCATGACGTCAAGGATGACCAGGTTGTAGTTGTTTGTTTGTGCATTGTGCAAACCATCCGGCCCGGTTTGCACCCAGTCAACGATAAACCCGGACTCGGTTAGGCCTCTGCGCAAGTAGTCGCCTGATTTTGGTTCGTCTTCTACTAGCAAGATGCGCATGGTCGAGAGCCCTCTAAGGGTATGGTCGTGTTGGTATTTTCCACGATCACATGGGGCTCCTGCATTACAAATTTGTAATGTATAGGCAATCTTTACGTGCGAACCCGCTTTCTAAAATTCACTCCAACGATACGCCAAACGGCATGTGCCCAAGGTGATCGGTTATTGAAGGCCTCATTTCGAGGCATTTGATCTTACTTTATTTACTTGGAGAACTATTATGAAATCGACCCAAATCATCGCCGTTACATTGCTGTCCCTGGTGTCTGCTGTTGCCGTCGCCGAAACTGCCCCGCCCCAAGCCGCTCGTGATGCCGCTAACGTGTCGGCACGTAACAACTACCCGGTCGTGACCTATCAAAGCACCAAGACGCGTGCGGAAGTGGTTGCCGAACTCGAGCAGGCACAAAAGGACGGCCTGATCGTCAACAACAATAGCTATCCGGTGATCAAGACTGCGTCGTCTAAGACGCGCGCCGATGTGAAGACAGAAGCGCAGCAAGACGTCATCCGTGAAGCCAAGGAATCGTCGGTACAAAAAACAAATAAGTCGCTCCATTCTGGTGCATAACGGAATTACCTCATTGTTGCAGAAGTTCTCGATTTAAAAATACTTAACTTTGGTGGACAGATAACTTCGTTGCTGAAGTTATAATTTGCAACTATGAGACGCTTCTTCCTCGTCATTTTGATCTTGCTACTGCCATTGCAGCTCTCCTGGGCTGCAATGGCGTCGTATTGTCAGCATGAGGCTCCCTCGGCTCACGTACACTTTGGCCATCATGAGCATAGTGCGAGTCACAAGTCGATTTCGATGAAGGACCATGCTTCGAAAACCGTTATCGACAATGATGCTGAATGCGGTCTTTGCCATCTTTCCTGCTGCAAATCTGTCACTACTTATACCCAGTTGAAATTGTCTGCTGATTTTAATTTGGCCGTATATCCGTTTATTTCTTCTGA
>Ga0209913_1000693_pt1 | contig 25368 bp, 16 predicted proteins | sample PersoiDNA2013203_FD_185805 | JGI IMG/M metagenome (GOLD analysis project Ga0209913, IMG submission 185805) | Permafrost soil microbial communities from the Arctic, to analyse light accelerated degradation of dissolved organic matter (DOM) -... | ecosystem: Environmental > Terrestrial > Soil >... | reverse complement strand
TGCCCACCCAGAAGAACCACCTCATCTCCGAGCTGCTGCCACATCATTGGCATCCTGCTCGCGCCAATTAACCCGCCCAAAAAACTAACAAGCATCAAGGTGGGTTTACCGGCGCCTTATCTTCTTTATATGTAGTCCATTCTCCAGGAAGCTTGCTCGCTCAGAATGATGGCTTCAAAACCGATGTTTTCGATGAACCTGGCTACATTCAGACGATCCGCTTCAGCCTACCCCGCCATAACCGCAAATGCCATCTACTCCATAACAGTAAGTTTTGGCTCCATCGCCTCAGATGAATAGCTTTGCCGCTCGCCTCAGCGAGTCCTATGTCCTTCCGGATCGGATGCCTCATTTAAAGTGCGAGAGCGAAAATGCTCATTTTCTAGGCAAGATGAAGTAACTCAAGCTGGGCATCAAGTTTTGAGGCTAATGCGCATTTATCCACAGCTTTGCACACAGAATTTGTTAATAACTCCCTACCTTAGCTAGCACGAGAACGAAAATAAATGAATCCAGATAGGAGTTCGGTACGTATATGTCACTGCGATCCCGCAATCTGAATCATCCTTCGAAAGGAATTGCTATGAAAAAGCTAACTTATGCTCTCGTACTCAGCGCCGCTCTTGGTGCTGCCAGCATGTCAATGGCAGCTGATACTGTGATGGTCGGGGGACAAAGCATGTACCCCGCCAAGGACATCATTGACAATGCCGTCAACTCAGCAGATCACACAACGCTGGTAGCCGCTGTCAAAGCCGCCGGGCTGGTCGAGACCTTGAAGGGGAAAGGCCCCTTCACTGTATTTGCGCCAACCAATGCTGCATTCGCCAAATTGCCGTTGGGAACGGTGGACACGCTAGTCAAGCCTGAGAACAAAGCTACATTGACCAAAATACTGACTTACCACGTCGTCTCCGGGAAATATGATTTTAATGCTCTTGCCAGCGCCATCAAAAAGAATCATGGGACGGCAGAGTTGCCTACAGTCAGCGGCGGCAAGCTAATGTTCATGATGAACGGCATGCATAATATCCAGGTGAAGGATGAGACCGGCAATGTCGCCACTATCAGTACCTATGATGTCTACCAGTCAAACGGTGTGATCAATGTGGTCGACAGCGTATTGATGCCAATGTAGTGGTAATCTCTTTTTGACTTCACAGCGTCGATGTCTGCCGGCGCATCAATCCAGGCCGGCAGATATAGAAATCTTTCCGTCCCCAAACACCGGCGAAACCTTCAGTTGCCTCATCGCCAGAAGACGGTACGTCATAGTCTTGGCAAGACAACGAAGGTCCTGAAGAGGACTTATATAACGGAAAAACATGGCGCTCTTCGACAATAAGCAATTGAAGGTATTACTTGCGGCAGTCACCCGGCGAGACCGTAACGCGTTCCAGCAACTATATGATCAGACAGCACCGAAATTACTTGGTTATGCACTACGCATTGTAAGTACGCGAGAGATGGCGGAAGACGTTCTGCAAGAGAGCTTTGTCAACATCTGGAATAACGCCGCCCAATACCAGAACAGTTTAGCTGCACCACTGACCTGGATGGCGACGATCGTACGCAACAAAGCCTTTGATTTCTTGCGTAGTCATGGCAAGGCGAATCAACTTGATACCAGCAGTCTGGACGATCCCGAGATGCAAAGCGTCATGCAAAATCTGGAAAGCGCAACCCTAAACCCAATGGATGCGATGCAACTGAGCCAGCATGCGCTGGCGCTGGCCAGCTGCTTGCAGCGTTTGGACGGTGGTCAGCGACAGGCAATCGCGATGGCGTTTTACCATGATCTTTCACACGGTGAAGTTGCGACGCAATTGAAACTTCCGTTAGGCACAGTGAAAACATGGATACGCCGGGGCCTATCAAGCCTGCGCACTTGCATGAGCAAGCTGGAGGAGGCATGAATATCCTGCACAACGAATCTTTGCGCGAGCAGTTGGCCGCAGAATACGTCCTTGGCACGCTCAAGGGTGGCGCGCGGCGCCGATTTGAGTCGTGGATGAACGACGATGCCGCATTAAGGAGAGCCGTGAGCGAATGGCAAGATCGAATCTACCCGCTAGCAGAGATGACGGCAGAGGTGCATCCATCCCTGCAGGTATGGATGAAAATTGAAAAACGTGTCGACGTGTCAATGTTGCGGCAGAGCGATACCCAGGATAAATGGCTGAAAAAGCTGTATTTCTGGCGCGGCCTGAGCATCGCATCGCTGGTCATGTCGCTGTCGCTGATCGCCTTTATATCGCTACGTCAGTCGGACACAATACCGAGCAAGCCCAATTACGTCGCCCTGCTGGTAGATAAAAACTCCCGTACAGGTGTTATCGTCACCGGAGGCGTTTCCCCTCGTCAGCTCAGCGTAAAAATAGTGATACCGCAATCGGTGACCAGTAGCGAAGATCTTCAGCTATGGGCGTTGCCCAAACAAGGGACGCCACGCTCACTCGGGCTGCTTTTGAACAACGGTGAAGTGGTGCTTGCGTTGCCCAGCGATGTACTTCTGGATACGATTCCAACGCTCGCGGTGTCGCTGGAACGCAAGGGCGGATCGCCAAATCCGAACGGTCCGACTGGCCCCGTCCTATTGAACGGCGATTTACTCAAAATTTAGACTCAGTCAAAATAATAAGATGCTTGGGAGCATGTAGCTATTTCAATGCCGCTTCCCTGCAAGATGGTGCCTGCTAATTAGAAGAACGAATTCGATATCCAATCGACGTGCACGTAACGCGCATGGAGATATCAAGGTCAAGTTGACGGTAGATGATAAAAAACAAATCAATATGTATTGATTATTTTTCGATGCCAATCGCAAAACGATTAGGTCGATTTCAAATCGTTACGTGCACTTCTTGGTATCGGCTGGATGCGCAACGCAAGCAAATCAATTGTCTGCGAAATCAGCGCTACAGGATAGTAGACATGTAGTAAATCGAAAATCATGCGCCATTCCGCGATGATGCCTTTGCAGTATCCACGCTTTTCTGTCTTTCTCGATTGAGTAACATCCGTCCAGCTTGCAACAGAAATTGACAGCCTACGCTCAACAATTTGCCTATTCATGAACACTTCAATACCAAAACGAGGAAGCAATCGAATCTGCGCAATGACTTTATTCAAAATATCTTTATGAATAACTCTTTCTCCGGAGACGAAGTCCAAACCGATCAGCCGGAATATAAGAAGACTATTTTTTCTTAAGCTGATGGTGACATCTGCCCTGCCGCGCAGAACAGGCTCTGCAAGCTCCGTAATGTGTTTACTCCCCAACCCCTTGAGATCTGCATCCAACAACATTAAGAGTTCACATTTTGCGGCAGCGATTCCGACTGCCATCGCGGCACTTTTCCCCTGATTTACTGGTAGCGATATAGTTCTTACAGAGGGAAATTGTCTTGCCACTTCTAACGTGTTATCTGTTGAACCATCGTTCACAACAATGACTTCGTAAAGCAATGGATGCATCGAGACAACTTCCAATACAGCAGCTATACGTGGCGCCTCGTTATAGGCACAAATGATGCACGAAATCCCATTACTGCTATTCAGCAAAGAATTGCCAATCATTGAATTCCCTTCTGCGCTGCGATTGAGGATGCTTTTCGGTTAAATTCGCTTAGGCTTGCTCGGAATTGACCCAGATCTCAACCAAGAGTTCGGCTAAGCCGCAACAACGCATATTCAACTGCGATTGGGACTGGTGCGCCAATGGTATTGGCACACAAATTGGCCACCAACAGCATAGGGGATGTCATTTTAAAGCTACTCGCCGTTGATGTAGCAGTCGCACATTGAAAGAAGCTCGGAGAGCTGAGAGACATCTGGACGCCCCAGCAGAACCGACCTTACTTGGGCAATTTGAGTCCGGCTCGGAATAATTTCGATTGCAGCATTGCACATCCATCCAGTCAGAATGGAACGTAGCTCCGTCGCCTCAAGCGTAGCAACCTCTTTACGTGACGGCACATAGGTATGGTACTTATGGCGTCTTTTCCTTTGTGCTGATTGCTCTGCTGCTCGCAAATTGTTTTCGGGGATACCAAAGTGATTGAAATCACCCATAAATGTTGTTCCTAAAGGTTTAGGTACATCAATTTTGCGTAAGATCAACGCAGGATGTGTTGATCGTTTCGTGCAAGATATTCATTGTACAGCGAGAATATTTTTATTTCCTGAGGCCATCTTCTGTACAAGTTCCAGGAATAACTGGGCACGCATTTTGAAAATCCTCATTTTCATGCGGGCAACGCAACATTAGGACCCGCGTAGAGTTTGGTCGCCTGCTCACCGTTATCCACAGCCCTGCGCCCAGGATCCGCTATGCGCCGAGCCTAATTCTATGGCATGTCAGACGCTCCGCGGGAGAAGGCGAGCACAACCTGGCTTCAGGAGTCGATGCGCTCGCGCACTCCGAGTCCAATCCACCCAGGTTGTACTCTGACGCGCTAGATTTTACCAACGATCCTGTTACACACTTGGGAATGCATATCGCGCAAATCGAGGTGCCCGCTTGCGCACAGTAGTCAGAAGCTCAGCGCGCATTACTTTAGCGCCATACTTTGCAGAACCACCGCGATCCGCGCCATGCAACTGGAACACCCCGTTTAGCCAAGTCAATTCCGAGAATATTGAATCGCCATCGATATCCATGACACATCTCCACACTTAAATTGGATGAAACCTTCGTTTGATCCTATTGGTGGTGTCGGGGCCATCTCAGTAAATCAACAATACTGCGACCGCATGATGACGCCATACTAGCTACCTATTCGCACATCAGCCCGACCGGGCCACTCTTTTTTACTGGTATTTCCCTGTTCTACGCGCCATTCGTGACTGGATAACATTTATTCTGGTTCGCCGAAAATTTCTGAGGAATATTCCTTGGACTTTTCAGAATATCAGCGCAATAGTCCAACGACCGGCGTAGCACTGTATCCACTGTTCGCAGAGACAGATCGTAGTATGCAGCAACTTCCTGACGGGTCATCTCTTCAACACGCAATGCAATAAGCACGTTGCGGTTCCGTGCCGACAGGCCTTGCATCGCCCGGTCCATTGCTGCCAGGTTGGAACGGTTTTCCACAATCATGTCCGGACCTGGGCTTAGATCTACGAGGTCATCGAGTTCAAGAGTGGCATCACTCTGGTATTGCCACGTTCGATTGCTGCGTAAGCGATCCATCGCAGCATTGCAAGCCATGCGATAGACGTAGGCCTCCGGATTCAGTACTGCGCCGATCCCTTTCATGTTCACCAGCCTTAGCCACGTATCGTGCAGGCATTCGCTAGCGAAATCTCTGCAGCCCAGATGATGCGTCAGTCTACGCCGCAACAGCTCATAGTGCTCGACCAAGAAATCCTGCAATACAGTGTTAGATTCCAGGCAGGATGAATAAGTATCAAATAACTCCTCGCTCGCCGATTCTTCCAACAAATGCAACATGTTCATGTCCATGAAAAATCCATCCTGATGTTCGCTCTTGGCGAATTCACAGCTCTCTGCCAGCACAGAGCAAATCTCAAGCGACGCTCAGAAGAAAAACCGAAGCTTGGCTATGTTCAAGCGCGATGAAGATTTACGCCCGCAAGTAGATTCACATCCTGTTCCCGCAAAGAAGCGGGAACAAGAAACGGCGGCAACGTTCAATTCGACTTATCGAGGCTGTTGCAACTGCCGGCGCTGCTCAGCGGTTAGGCGCGAGAGTAATTCGGGGTTGAAGTTCTCCCCGTGACCCAAGATCTGAACCCGGTTCTTCGCGTCATAGCCGGTTGCATCGGAATGCAGCCCAGATCGGGGCAATGTTTGCTCGCCACCACTCCCCTGCTCATTGCCAAAACCGAGCACCCGCACAGTGAAGATCGACGGCAAGGCCTGACGGGCTTCGTTGCGCGCACGCTGCACCGAGTCCTGCGCTGCACTTGCCGCAGAGCTCGCTGCTGCGCTGGCGTTGGTCAGTGCGCCGACGTTGACTGCAGCTATCGTCGGAATCCCGACCGCCTCACCCTTGACCTGAATGTTGGCGGCGTTGATCACCTGCAGCGCCGCAAGATTGACATTGCCCGATACGCGGATACCCGCTTCGCCGGCATCAATGGTGCCCAACGGCGCGATCAGATCGACATCGCCTGCCGACACCTCTGGAATCGGTGCCAGGGTGGCGATGCCGGCCCCGGTGCTTGGCACATCCGACGACAACGTCACGTTGCCCCAGCGGTCATAGACGCGCTTGGGCGGCGTATAGACCACCGTGGTCTTGGAACCGCGACCGGCATTGATGTCGCCGTTGGCGGACCAGGCGATGACGTTGCCGCCGAAGGTGGTCATGATCCGGCTTTGTCCCAGCAAGATGCTGCCGAGCGAATACAACTGGACATTGCCAGCGCCCTGCGTGATGACGCCGGTGCTACCTGCCGGGCTGGTTCCCTCGACGCCGAACACCTGGCGACCACCGGGCGACAGCATCTGAATATCACCGCCGAACATCGTGTGCACGCCGGCATTGCCGAACATAGTGATGTCGCCGGCGTAGGTCAGCGAACTGCCTGCAGCATTCATGCTAGGGAACAGGCTTGCGATCATGTTGCGGCCACGCAGATAACTGGCGGAGCGTGGGCTATTGGGATCGTTGTACTCGCGTCCCCCTGCCGTCAATTCAGCAAAATACACCTGACGGGCAAACACGCGTTGCTGCTCTGCTGGCAAGCCGGCGAAGAAGGTGCGCGCCTGCTCGGTGTTGCCAGTGAAGCCGTAACGTTCCGTCAGCCATGCCGCCAGTTCCTTCTCGTACGTCTTGACGACCTTGCCTGGCTGACTCGCCAGCGAGGTACCGCTGGTCATCAGATTGGCAGGGTCGAGATAGCGGGCGATCAGGCCCGCATAATCGGCACCCGCCGCGCTAACGCCGGCCTGCATGGCAATGCCGGCGCCGGGACGCTTGTCGCCGGCCACGATAGGCCCAATGCTGTTGACGCCGACGCGGTCTTCCATCTGGATATTGCGTCCTGCCATGGTCTCCAGCGTGCCGGGTCCGGCGACCGCAAAGCCGCTGTAAAGAATGTCGCGCCCGGCCGAGACGATGGAGACATCGTTGACGCTATTATTGACAAACAGATTATTGACGGCACTATACTTGTCTTCGCCCTGAAACAGATCCGCATTGCCCAAACGACTGCCGCTGCCGACGATGTCGCGGCCAGCGCGCATCCAAACTGGCTGTGCTCCTTCGTACCACAATTGTCCCGACCGAGTTTCGTCCCTCGACACAGTGAAGAAAATTGCCCGTCCGCTGCTCACCCCTATCAGATCGCCGTCAACGGCGTAGAACCGGGCCGGCTGACCGTTGCCGCTCAAGTCGCCGGAAGCGGTGCCCGAACCGAAGGCAAACAAGGGATAACTATTGCGGCTGAAATTGACATGACTACCGTCGCTATTCAGATTGGACACGACCGTACCGTCAGCCGTCGTCCCGGAAAATGCCGGACGGAACGGCGTCGCCATGCTGCTGCTGGCGCCGGCCGACTGGCTGACTGTATAGCCGCCCGAATAGATGCTGTTATGCGCGAGAAACTCCAATTGACCGTTGGCCGACGGCGCCAGCAACAAGGGCGTCAGAACCAGATTATTGTTGCTGGTGGTACCCGCCAGACCGTAGTAGAGGCTGCCGCTGGCCGCCACGGCACTGAGACTGCCGGGATAGACAATCGACAGGTCGCTACCCGTGCCCGGCATGATCGGCGAAAGATTGCCGCCGGCCGAGAACAGATTGAGCGCCGTGTTTTTGGTCCACAGCGAGAACCAACTGGTACCGCTGCCGGTCGGCAAGGACTTGATCGGATCGTTGGGATCGGGCATGCTCGCCGTCAGCGGCGTCGCCCTCATCTGCGAGACGCGTCCCGGATCGATGGCACTATTGATCACCTGGTCGCCGCGCGAAGACAGGTTAAATGTCGCGTCGCCCGGCACCAGTATCAACCCGCCGCCGAGATCGGCGCGTGTCGGCACGAAGGCATTGAAGGCCCGGGTTTCACCAGGAATGCTACGTGACGCCTCGGCGCTGTACGACATGGTCATGCGACCGAGTTCGGCCGCCTGCACTTGCACGCTGCCGCGCAAGTTCACGAGGGCACCGCCACTGGGGTCAACGTCGTTGGTAGCACTGACGGGATTGAGCGCACCACCGATACGCACATCGAGATCGCCGCCGCCGGTCAGCGTCAAACTGCCGTCGGCACCAACGCGACCGGTGCTGCCCACGGCCAATACCAGCGACTGACTGCGCCAATTGAAGGTCGACTCTCGTTGCAGTCCGACGGTACGCCCAAGCGTGCCGGCATCGCCACCTGCCTCGACGCGCAAATTACCGCCCCCCAGCGCACCCAAACCCGTGAAACCGATCAGTTTATCGGCAGTGGCGGAGACGTAGCTGCCGAAGTTGATCCACCATGCCGTCAACTGATCGTTGCCGCCGCCCAGGGTGCTGCCGCTGCCCTGACGCCACAGCCAGTTACCTACCGCGGCGGTGTCGTAACCAGTATCGTCTGGGTTCGGACGTTGATAACCAGAATCAGCGGCAGCCATCTGATTGCCGCTGATACTGCCGCCGACCCTGACCGTCAGATTGCCGCCCTCGGTCGGATACCAGGCGCGCGCCAGACTATTCGGACCACCATTGACAAATTTTTCATATGCGCCGCTGGCATCGTTGAGTACGGTGCCGTTACTGTTGCCTACGCGCGGTAGATTGTAAGGATCACTGGCGCTGGTAGCAGCAGACGATACGCCTGCGGTATAAACGCCATATAAGGTATCCATGCGAAAATCCTTTGCCGCCAGCAAATCCATGTCCCCGATGCCAGTGCGCACGACGCTGAATCGTGTGCTCGCGGGCGTAGGGATATAAGTTGGCGTCCCCACTCCCATGCAGTAATCCGGATAGCTCGAGCACACAGTCGCTACGTCCGGTATACCGAGAAGGGTGGGATCAATCGGATCGCCGAGGACGATTGTGACACCCAGATATTCGAGAAACTCATCTACCGCCTGCTGGCTCCAGCCGAAACTTTGCTGCGCACGGCCATACGACCCATAATGACCGTCAGCCAGGCGGAGAGTGCCGGCGCCAGTCTGTGGTTTCGTGATTCGGCTGTCCGCTGCGCCAGTGTCCGCACCGGCCACCAGACGCATTGCCCACGACTGTGAACCTTCCGGCAACATGGCTGCAATTGCCCACAGTTTGCCCTGGCTGCCACTGCTGCGATCACGCAAATCAATCGATGCCACGCCGCCCGGCAGTTTGATGTCGGTACCGGCAGGGATAAATGCTCCCATTGGCAATGTCGTCGCGCCATTCATCACAAAAACACCGCCACCGCCGGAAAGCTCCGGCAGCTTGACATTCTTCGGCCAGATCATGGCGGTCAGCGAAGCCGCCCCCGGCAGGCGCATGCCGGCGTCGAAACGCGTGTTGGCTGGCAAGGTCTCGCTGGCTGCAAGAACACTGCCTGCTGCACGCAGCAGGTTCCCGGACGCATCGCGTACATTGGTGCTCAATACCGTACCCGCTGCCAGCGTCATGGGTGCACTCAAGGTACTGGCAACAGGAATCAACTGACCGGTTTCAAATGCACGTGCCTGAATAGGCAAATCGTAATTCAGTGTCTGGCCGGCTTCGTAGATAGTACCGTCGTCCAGCACGACGCCGCTGCGTGGAATGATGATGTTACCGCCAGTGAAATCCTTGCCCGGCAACAGCAGCCAGCCATTGTCGTCCGGCGTCGCCGGCGGCGGCGCAAAGCCGTCGTTGATGCTGCCGTAGACATCCAGATTGCCACCAGCACGCAAGGTCAACGCCCCTGCTTCGCCTGAGCCGTAGACGCCGGTCAATTGCGTATGCGGATTGACGCTGGCATAACGATAGCCTGACAAATCCAGATCGCCCTGCACCACCAGATCGCCGTCGGCGGTCTTGCTGGCGATTTCCATGCCGGGACGCAAGTGGAACGCGTCGTTGTAAGCCCGCAAACCGGTCAGCTTGCTGTTCATCAGATTGCCGTTGGCCAGCGCTGCCGTCATGAACAAGGTGTTTTGCGTGTGCTTCTGATCCAGATAGCCCTGCGTGATCACCTGGAACGGACGCGTCACCAACGGATCGACGCCGTCTGGTGCATCGATGTAACGCCACATGGCATTGACTGCAATCGAGCGCGCACCGGCAATATTGAGGTTGCCCCCGGCATCGATGCGAATATCGCCGCTGGTCTCGCCAGTGCGGAAGGCATTGAGCGTCAGTGTCCCGCGCGCGACGCCGTCGTTTTGTCCGGCTTGCAGACCGACGACAGCGTCAGTGCCATGACGCAGGTCGATGCGGCTACCCGAGGCCAGCGTCAGCTGGCCGGTGTCACCCGAACTTAATTCAACGATGGCGCGGTTAGGACTGTCGATGATCTTGCCGTAACTGTCGACCCGCAAAGTGCTGCCGTGTGCATCGAGCAAGGCGCTGCCGACAATCGTCAGATTGCTGCCGGCCGCCAGACGAATGCTGCCGACGCGCTCGCCGCTGGCATCAATCGTGCCGTACACGGTGAGGTTGCCGTTGTCGACCGATACGTTGACTTCACCGGCCTTGATATCGCTGCCGATGTTGAGGTCGCCCTGCTTGAGCTGGAAGCTGCGCACCCCCAAAACCCCGCCAGTCGTCAGGCGTTGATTCAAGGCAGCAAACTGACTGTCGAGGCTGCCGCTGTCGCCCAGTTTCTGAGCACGGATATCGATGGAACCCGCCAGGTACGGCACCAGCGTGCCGCCTGCGTCGTAATAGCCACTGCTCGTGCCGAGGATGCTGCCTTGCAGATCGACTACGCCGGCGGCGTCTGCCAACGCCGTTGCCTTGAGCGTGCCGGCGCGATTGTTTTGCGCCGACAGGTCGATCAGCGAACCGGCCGCCTGACGAAGGTTGCCGCTGCGGCTTTCCAGCACGACGTCGCCGCCCCAGCTGTATTTGCTGACGTCAAAGAAGGCGATCTTGCGACCGGCCATGTCGATGGTGGCATGCTGGTCCAACAACAGCCCCCCCTCGGCGGTGACGCTCAGCTTGCCACTCGGCAGTGCCACGGTACTGTCGATGCGCACATCCCGGGCCGTCAGACTCAGTTCTGCGCCGAGCGCAACGTCGTAGCGTCCCGCTGCCGCAGGCGCAACACCTGCCGATGCACTGAGCGTCAGTGTGCCCCCGGCAGTGATGCGATTGACCGATGCGGCTTCGCCAGTGAGCAAAGGCGTAGTGATGTTCAGATTCCCGCCGCTGTACTGATAACCGGTGGCAGCGTCATACGCACCCTGGCTCTGATAGACAGATAAACCGCCCTTGTGGTTGGCGGTGACGCGGTCGCTCGCGCTCAGATTGACGTTGGCGAAGCCCAGCGCCAGCCGGTCCACCACGGTCAGGCTGCTCGGCTGCGTGAAGGGTGCGTAACCGAACTCGATGCGCTCGGCGCGGATATCCAGCGTGCCGCTGCCCGTGCCCGCCCCTTGCGCGACGACGTTGCCGGCGGGCGTGGTGCCGCCGTTCCAGATCAGATTGCCGGTCTGGATTGTCGCCACGTCGCTGGCATTGCCGTAACCGTAGATGGCCGGCGTATTCAACACCAAGTTCTTGAGCGAAGATTTACCCGTGGCAGGATTGATGGTGCTGAGGCTGGTGCTACCGTAAAAGTTGAACGAATCACGTGCCGTCAGAATCAGACTTTCCAGTGCCGGTGCACCATAACGCGTATCGCCCGCCAGCAGGCGATTGAGCACGTTCTGGTTCAAGGCAAAACCGAACGGCAAGGCATTGCGCGCCGCCGCATCGGCCAGCGCCTGCGCACTACCAGCATTGACGCTGGACACGCCCAGCGTCAGATTACGCGTACCGTAACGGACCGCGTCGTCCAGCGCGAAGTTGCCGTTGGTCAGCGCCGCAATCGAACCTTCCGAATACAACTCGGTCGCGCCGACGCAAGGCGTGAGCGTACACCCACCGATGCTAATGCCGCCCGTGCCTGCTGCTGTTGCAGTACTTGGAATAAAATTCAGAACGCCGTTGGAGACCGCCAGCACGTCTCCCCTGGCGCTGTACACAAAGCCGTCGGCGGCGTCGAAAGCGACTTTTCCCTTGCCGATTGTATTGATGGAAGCCCCCTGCTCCACCACGATCTGGCGGGAACTGCCATCACTCGTCACCAACGTGACTTGAGGTGCGCTCAGTGAAGCACCGGAACGCAGGTAAATCATGGGCGTGTCGCCGACAAAGAAATCAACGACATTTCCGCCCTGACCGTATACCACGACCGGCACTGAACCGATAGTCATGCTGCCCGGCATCAGCTTGTTAAGACTGTCGGAACGAATTGTCACACCGTCGAAACCTGCCGTCGGTCCGGCATCGGGACCGACGATTTCCAGCGCTTGCGGGTGAAACGGCAGCGCCCGCGCCAATACGACCAGACCGCCTGCATAACCATTGTTGACGCCGCTGAAATTCGCCGTGCCATCGAACTGCAAGGCATCGGCGCCGACACCGGTGCCGGCACGCAAAGTGAATCGAAGAGACTTGCCGTCATCGGGCATCATCGCACGCGGGATGCCGCGCCGCGCCGCATCGGCAAGGATGAACTGGGCATAGCTCATCTCGTTGTACTGCGAATAAGTGCGCAACGTCTTGGCCGGCGTGACAATGGCCTGACGGAACAGGGTATCGGCGACACCGGTATTGCCGATGCTCAGCTGGGCGGTGACCGCACTTGAGCCGTTGCGCAGCGCAGTCGTCGCAAACGCAGCCCCCGTGCCGGCGACGCCGTTAAGTTCCACCCGGAACGCCCCCGGCAACAATGCATAAGTCGACGGCATCAAGGTATAGGTGCCGGCCGGCAAACCGGCTACGCCCTGGCCAATGGTGATCCGCTGACCGATCAGCGGATCAACTGCGCCTCCGGGCGAAACACTGGGCGCCTGTGCCGCCTGCTGGCCGGGAACAATCGCGTACACCGGATTGCCAGCGAGGCCGGGCAGACTGAAACGACCGCTAGCGCTCACTTGCATCAGCGGCGAGGTGCGAACGTCGGTAGAGCCGCCGCGACCGCTGATGAAACCAGCTCCGGTCAATTCGCCGCCACCCGACAAATCGATCGTCGCACCGGCCTGCACATTGATGTACGTACTCGCCAACGACACACCTTGTACCTGGCGAGTGTTGTTGGTGGAGCGGTTACCGCCCATGCCGACCAGCGCGACATCGCTGCCGCCATAGGTATAACCGATGCCATCGACTGTGCCGCCGTACGGCATGACCAGCCCGGCTGCGCTGACCGAGGTCAGACTGCCCGGCAGCACGTTGATGCGATTGGTGAAGCCACTACTGGCGCCGCCCAGTTCAATTGCGCCCAACGGTGCGCGCAAAATGCCGCCCTGTTCGATGTTGGCAGCGCCCAGTTGCAGCGAACCGAAGACTGAATACGGCAAGGCCGGCAGTTGGGTGCCGTTACGCTCGATCCGGATAATGCTTGCGGGGTTATAGAGCGGCGCATCGCTGGCCGGTTCCTTGCCCCAACCCACACCGGCCTGCACACTTGCCATTGCACCGGTGTCGGGATAGATTTGCGCGGCACGTAATGTGATATCGCCGGCGGTGGTCACCACCGTTGAGAACTGGTTGCCGCCAGCTGCGGCGTTAACCGCTGCCTGGAAGCGCAAATCGCCGCTGCTGTTGAAGGTGTTTGTTGAAAAACCCAGGCCGATGGTGTCGCGGATATCGATCAGTGCGGCATCCATGTTCAATGCCGCAGGCACGGTGCGCGGAACTGCCGGAACGCCTGACGGCTGAACCATGCCGTCGGGCATTGGCGTAGGAAAGACACCCACGCCTGCCATCCGTATATACGGTGCAGCAAGATTAACCCGCGTCGCATTCTGAGTAGCGTCACGTTGATACAGTCCGCCGGAATAAAGCTGCAGACTCTGGCTCATGCTCAGGTCGACGTTGCCGTTGAAAAAGATGCCGCCGCGGCCAAACAAGGTCAACTGGCCGAAACCGCCATTCTGCACCTGATCGACGCCCAGGCGCGCATGACCATAGGCCATCTGCGCGGTACCGTCGCGGTCGCTCAGTCCTGTCGACAAGCCCGACAGTTGCGCCTGCTGATCGACAATGAGCTGACGCGGCGCCAGCATGGCGGGATTGATCGCTTGCAGATAGCTCGGCAAATCCTGCGCCACCGACAGGCTGCCGCCGGCAGCGCCATTACCGCCACTGGCGGCACGCATGATCCCATCCAGATAAAGGCCATCGCCAGACGCCAGCGCAATGCTGCCGCCATTGCTAGCGACCACGGTCTTGCCAAGGCCGTCGATATCCAGTGTCGCCTGGCTGCCGGAAGCGTCGAGCACGGCGCCTTCGCGCAACGCGACGAACAAATGGATGTTCTGCGTGGAAACCAGTCCCTTGGTCGGATTGACCGTACCGCCGATGACGATGCTGCCGCCATTGCCTGCCGTGCCGTAGGTGCGACCGCGCATATCGACCGCAGTGACGGTGCGTGCCGCTACATCCAACACTGCCTGCTCGCCGATCCAGATCGAATGCTTGTCGGCGGTAAGATAAGCTGCGTTGAGTGCCGGGTTCGTCTCGCCAAGAGCAAGCTGGCCGAGCGTGATGTTGCCGCCCCAGGCGTTCAGACGCGCACCGCGATCCACCGTGATCTGGCCGATGCCGCTGAGTGTAATCGACTGTCCCGGATCGACGGTGATGTTGGCATCGCGACCGATGCGCAGCACTGAGGTATTAAGTCTTGTAGCAGCGAGGGTGGAATCGACCGTGCCAGCCTGCAAGGAAATGCTGGCACCCTTGCGCTGCGTCAGCTTCGCCTTGGCCGGATCTTCCTGATAGACCGGCGGTGTCCACACTTCCAACACTCGCGCCCCACTGCTGCCACTGACTTTGTCGCCAGCGTTGGCGCCGACACGATAAACCGGCATGAATACATTGACCTGTGCGCCATCGGCAACCGTCACCCCATCCAGACCGGTCAGCGCATAGCTGGAAAAACCCTTGCTGAAATAGTCGGCCGCCAGTTGCAAACCGCCTGCAACGGGGTTGCTGCCGCCGATCACAATGCTGCCGGTATCAATCGTCAGCGTACCGCCGCCGGCCACGCCGTAGGCGCGCAGGTCGCCATCCAGCGCCATGATTGCACCGACACCCGGCACCGCATTATTTTGCAGACGGACACTGCCGCCCTTGCCACCACTGCTCTTGCCGCTCGCCAGCATGGCGGCGCCTGATGACACGTCGATCAGGCTGCTCCTACCAAGCAGCACGTCGCGGGTGCTGCGGATCGACACCGTGCCGCCGTTCATTGCCGGCAAGCCGCTGATGTCTTCCTGATTTTTTTGCAGATTGCTCCACATGCCGGACGCATCCAGCTTCACGCCGTCCGCCACGTTCACGACGGTCGGCTTGCCCGCCGCTGCCAGCTGATTGGTGTCTTCATAGCGGTTGTTGCCGCTCATCTGGAGCAAGACGTTGCCGAGATTAATGCTGCCGCCGTGAGCGGCAACGTCGGCATTGACATTGACCTGCGGTGCATACAGCGTGATGTTGCCGCCATTGGCCATCTGCAAGGCACTGTTGACGCTGATGCTGTCTTTGGCGCCGATGATCAGACCGCCCAGACCGAAACCGTTGATGCTGCCGCTATCGAGCAGCACATTACCCTGACGATCCGCCGGCAATACGGTACCCAACGCGAGACTGTCGGCAATCGCCGCCACCTGATCGGCCAGCGTGACCTGGTTCACTTTCGGCGTCAGGCCGTAGCGCAACATCCCTGCCGTGGCGTCATAGGTCGGCAGGTACTGGCCGATAATGAGTTGTCCGCGCCGCGCTGCAGCGTTCTGCGACTGATAGTAGCCGTCGAGCCCGGCTTGCGCCGCCTGCGTCTGGCGGCCACCCTGAAATACCTCGCTGGTGATCTTCCCTTCCAACACGGCATTGTCGGTGCCGATAATTAGCCTGCCGGCATCACGACCAACCGTGTAACCGCTTTCCAGACGGCGTTGCGGCCCGATAAAAGGATTGTAAAAATACTCCGTTGTGTTCTTGCCCCAGCGCGCGTGCTCCAGTTCGTAGCCCTTGTACAAACCGTTATACAAGAGATCTCCCGGCGCTTTGGACACTTCATAGAGATTGCCATCGGCACCCTTGAGCCAGCTCTGATTCAGATAGCCGGTCTGTACATTAAGTGTGCCGCCAGACAGATTGATGTTGGAACGCGCCTGCGTCACCACGTCCTTGCCGGAGAACGTGACGGTGCCACCCAGCGCCATCCACTCACCGATGCTGTGACCGCCGGTGGCAAGATAACCACCCACTTCCAACAGGCCGCCGGCGGTGTACCAGCGGTCTGTCGCATAGCCGTTGGTGCCGGCCGGAACCAGCACCAGCGAGCGACGATCAATCCAGACATTGCTGCTATTGAGCAGGCCGCCGTCACGGTTGCCGGAGGCGTCGCGCAACTCATTACCCTGCACGTTGATACTGAGGTTGTTGCTTTCCATGGCCACACTGACACCTACTGCACCCGCGACATTGAGAATGGCGCCGTTGCCGACCAGACTGCGCTGTTTGGCCGAGACCGCGATCTGCCCTCCGGTGGCCAGCGTGGTGGAAGCATCCTTGAACTCCACTGTATTGCCGCTGACGATTTCGATACGCGACAGGTCGCCGCGATCGCTGACGTTGCTCAGGTTGTCGAAGTTGGCGGTGATGTTGTTGGTGGTCTTGACGCCGTCGAGATTTTTAAGGGCGGCGTCACGCTGACTATCCAGGGCCGTGGAGGCACTCTGGTCCAGCAGCAACGCAGTCGTGCTGCCTTCGGCCAGGGTGACGCTGCCAGCGGTATCGCTTGCACGGTTGAGCAGGTGAATCGTGCCGCGAGTACTTACGGACGTGGTGCTGACGACCACCCCTGCCTGCACCACCGCGTGCCCGGTCATGGTGATGTCGCCGGTGGCGGCAGTGATCAGGCCGGTGTTGCTTGCCTTGCCGCTGCTGGCGCTGCCGACGTTCAATTGCGCCGAGACTTCGTTGCCGCGCGTGGTCGAGGTGGCGTTGCCGTCGGTGCTGGCGCCTTTGCGGATATAGAAATTGTCGCCCGCGGCAAGCGTGACCTGGCCGCCCGGTGTATTGATCTGGCCGGCATTGTTTACTTCGCTGCCCATCAGTAAGACATAGCCGCCGCTTTGCGTGGCCGACGTCGACGCTGATGTCGACAACTGCGCGCCGGCTTGTACCTCGATCTTGCCCATGGCATTGGTGAAACTGGGCTGCGTGCCGGTGGCGTCGACGTACAAACCTTTGTCGCGAAACTGCGCGTCGGTAATGCCGGCGGTGGAAGCAACCAGACTGCGCGTATTGACTCGGCTGCTGCCGCTGAAGATGATGCCGTTGCGGTTGACGATCATCACCGTGCCGTCGCCCTTGATCTGGCCTTGAATCTGACTTGGGCGTGCGAGCGGATCGTTGACCCGGTTTAACACCGCCCAGTTGGCATCCTGATAAAAGCGCAGCAGCGTGTTCTTGCCAACGTTGAAGCTTTCCCAGTTCAGAATGGCACGGTCGGCGGTCTGCTGGATTGCCACGGTGGTCTGGCCGCCCGCGGTGGTTTGCGTCGGAGCGTTGGCATTCAGCCAGCCTTTGGTGAGACTGTTGGTGTCGACTTTAAGACCGCCGTCCCCAAGTCCGTCCGGCACGCCGTTGCCGTTCAATGCAGCCAGTCTTGCTGCTTGTTGCGCCGCCTGTTGGGCCGCGATGCCGCGCGCGACGATGGACAAGTTATTGAGCGAGGTCTGCAGTTGCTGATTGGCCTTCTGCTGCTGTAACGCAGGATTGGTCAGCGATGAGGCGGGCATGCCGTTGGGCAGATAGCCGGTGCTAGCCGCCGTGCTTTGGGCTGCCCCCTTGGCCGCAAACCACGCGCTGCTAAAGGCTTGTTGTGCTTGTGCGGTGTTGAAGAGACCACCTGTCGCCACGACCAAAGCAATAGCGCGCGTAATGGGCGCCCTCCTGAAATGACACTCCTCCGTGAGTACGGCTGGGCGATCCTTGCTAGTACGTGCGCGTGTGGTCATGTGGTTTTTCGTCCGATCGTTGAAGTCAAGCCATGCGGCGACCTGCTCTTCGCCGGTCAGCCATGTTCATAGAGACCGCTATACCGCCGACGCTGCGCGTTCGCGGGAAAACGATCTGTCTATTTGCAAGACACGCGACAACCGCAAAAACCGCTAAATATTTTTTTAGTCGACAGAAAAAATCAGCGCCGTGCTCGGCTGATTCTGTACCCCCAAGAAACACCACAGTTGTGAACACTAGCGCACGCGAATGACGCTTCGACATTCGTCTTCGTTTGGTCATAAAAGATGAAGGCGATCGCCCGGAACCGAAGGAAATCGGATTTTTAGCTGAGGACCAACACACCACCAGGAAACGTTCGCACATTTAGATCGAAGGTATGCTGGAGTTGAACAATAGCCTCGTCCAGCACAGCAATACGAAAACGCCCACTCACCGGGTAGCTGCGCTTGGAAGACACCGCCAGCACCACCCGGCCTGGACGATAGCGATTGATCTCGTCCACCACCTGCCAAAGAGGTATCTGCCTGAACAGCAGTTCGCCGCGGCGCCAGGCCGAAACCTCTTCCAACCCAATACCGGCGACAGTGCTGATCGAGGTCGCGTCGTAGATCGTCTGCTGGCTGGACTTCAGCCGCCGAACGCCGGCGGGGTGCTCCACACGTAAAGTGCCATCGATGCATGTCACGCATACGCGGCCCGCCATATTACGTACTTCGAAGCGACCGGACTCGGCTACCGAACGACCTACACCGGCCACAACATGAAACGCCGTCCCGGTACCGACCATATCGATGGCCGCTTCACCGGAGAGCAAATCGATGCCAGCGCCCGCGCTAGCCGACGCCTCCCTGCGGATACGAGTGCTGGTATTCAGAGTGATGTTGACTCGTTCGGTCAAGGCAATGGCCTGCTGCTCTCCAGTGGCCGTGCTGTAGTCAGCTCCCCATTCATTGGGGGAGGGCCACAAGCCCAGCGGAGGATACACCACGGCCACGCCGGCAGCCGCAGCCGCACTGACAGCCGCCCCAAGGAATATGCGCCGCGCCGCTACCGGCCTTACAGCTCCGCGCGCTATCCGTTCATGGCGCGCAGCGATCTTCGGGTTGGTACGCAGCAGCTCACCGATAACCGGCTTCATTGTCTGCCACTGACGCTTCGCATCCTCGAAAGCAGCCGCGTGCGCGGGACTGGCAGACTGCCAACGCTTGAACGCCTGCAGTTCCACCTGCCGGATCTCCCCGACGGCCAGACGGCTCAGCCAGATGCGGGCTTCTTCACGAAGCACATCAGTGGTCGCTTGGTCGTTGTCCATAATGGGCATGAAGATGGTCATCCTGTCATTTCACCGGGCTACACTGCACCGCATCAATTTGTTTTGAGGGAAATGAATCGTACGCTTTCCATATAGGGAAGACACTTAGCATCGCCCAAACCCGCTATTTATTTCTATCGGCCATACAGGCCGCACAGTAGTCGTTGGCACGTTTCAATTCCAGTTCAACCGTGCGCAGTGATATCCCCAAATGCTTGGCAACATCTTTTTGTGCCATTCCCTCCCATCGCACCAGCAACAACACGTCACGGCGACGTTGAGGCATGCGCTGGATGATCTCCATCAGCGCTGCCATCTCCGAGCGCCCGACAGCGCTCTGTTCGGGGCCTGGGGCTGGATCAGCCACTTCCAGCAGTTCATCGATTTCGCTACGCGGCACAACACTACCGTGGCTACGCAGGTTATTAAGTGCCATGTTGACCGATAGTCGAAGCAGGAATCCGCGCGGGTTCAGCACCGGCGCTTGGTCGTGCAGGCGATGCACCCGCAGCCAAGTATCGTGCAGCGCATCGTCAGCCAGTTCGGGACTGCGCAGATACCGGGCCAGCCGGCGTTGCAGGTCACCGTAGTTCCGGGACAGATATTCCAGCAGCAGGAGCCTAACCTCTTCGGACATGATTACGCTCCCGCCACATTGCAGGCCGTGCTGCCATCCTGCCCAGGCTGGATCAGTAAGGTGACGGGTTGCCTTAGATCGGGCGGTGGTGGGCGGCCTATCGTTGCCCGGCTCAGGTTTTCCACCAGCACAACATCCCGCTGTCGATTGCCTGTGGAGCCCAGCAGTCGGACCTGCTGGACCTGCCCCGACGGATCGATCTCGAAACGCAGCAAAGATTGGTAGTCACGTTGTGCGGTCCGCGGATCGGCGCACAGCACTGCCCAGACGCTCGCTTGCAGCAGGCCATCGAAGTCCCTCAGATTGTCCTCGGCGGCAGCACGCGCCGCCGCTGCGTTCGCCAAGGCTTGCGGACTTGCGGGCTTGATCACGAGGGCGACAACCATACCTGTGGCAACCTCCTCGGCTGCCAGCCCAGTACCCTCGAGCAACAAACGCAGAGCCTCGATCGGCACGTATCGGCCGCGTATCAACGAAGCGGTGCGCCCAGTTGCCAATGTGCTGCTAAACAGAACCGAGCGTCCCGATATCACCGCGAACCGATCCAAAGCGGAAACCAGTGGTTGTGCGGGTATGTTGAAATCGATCATTTGCTCGGCCGCTGCGGCCTGAGATGTGAAAGGCACCAAACTGTTCGAAGAAGGCGAACCAGATCCGTCTGCAGCCCAAATCGGCCCCACAAGCCCACCCAGCATCGCCCACAGCGCAATGCAGTGACGACTCAACCTTCTGCCATAGGAGCACAACGTGACCATTCCCCACACCTCACATCGCCGCGAACGTCGTCAAACCTACAGTAACGCTGCAAAGAGAGGCATGACAGAGCGACGAATCGATTCGACACGGTACAGGCACCATTTTTTGAAAACTGCCATATTGAGTCCGAAATGTGACGAGCTTGTTACATCGACGCTTCTCAAGTTCAGGACGCCTTGTCGGCGCTGACGATTTCCGCGCACTGACAAACCGCTATCTCGATATCATTTGAAGGCTTTCTGCAATCAATGGTGGCGAGCATATGTGCTTGCGATTGAGGCAATCCATAGCAGGATTATGTGTGAAATGCGTTTCTTTTTTGGGGACACAGTCCACTGTAAGGCTTCCCCTAAACAGTCCCCACAATCCCAATTTCATCACAATCGTCAGCGCTTGCCGCTAGCGTATGAGCTAGTCCCCGCACAGGTTTCATGTGCAATGACGATCTTTCACGGACAATGTTGCGGCCGACTCCGTCTCCGCCGCTCTTATGTCGCTGTTGCAACCTTAATTGAATCAAAGACTTAAATAGCACCCTTCCTGAAAAGTCCTATACCAAAGTGGGCTGGTGCCAGGCTTTTCAGGTTTGAGTAGATGTATTATTAACCCCAACTGATTACGTTGACTTGAGGCCGACAATATAGCTGTAACGACCTGCAATCGAAACGGGGCGGACCAGCATTCCAGCCGATTCTCGGCCAGGGATAACTGCGACTGAAGGCCCCCTCAAGCCAGCATTAGCTGCGAATGAACCTGCATTTATCCGCGCCGACCTGCATTCCATCGCCGCGAACCAGCATTATCTGCAACTGACCAGGGTGTTCAACACCGTCTTGGTATCGGCCTCGATGTCGGCCAGCAAGCCCAGCCAGTGGCCGATGACGCGCTTGACGCTCGCCGCTGGTTGGGTATTCCACCAAACCGTCAACATGCGCTGCAAGCCGATCAGATCGGCCCGCTGGACGCAATACGATATCGTCATCTGCGTTGCCTCGATGCTCCGCAAGTGCTCGATGATGAGCGGCAGTCCGGTCGGATTCGGCCACGCGAGGATTTCGATTTCCTCGGCCGGTGAGTATTCTCCTGAATCCGGACACTCATTCTCATGTCAAGCCGGACAATGAATGGCATTTGAAGCCGGACACCTTTTGGCATTTTTAACCGGACACCTGTTCTCCTACCCGGACAGTCAATCTCATACCCAGAAACTGATTCTCCTGCTGGACATTTGACTCCTCATCTGCGCCTGCGTTTGCGCCAAATATCGGGGCGAGATCCACGCCCTCGAGCATATGTTCGGTCATGCACCACACCCCACCGCCGAGATAGCGATTGCCTTGCTCATCTCGAACGAAAAAACCAGAACCGCCCTGAATGACCATCACGACCTTTAGCGTCAATGCAGGCAACGACACATTGACGATAAACGCAATCAATCCTTGGGCAAACGCGCCGCTCACCCTGCCGGATCTTAGTAGGCGAAGCTAGTTTTCTTGCACGGGGCTCGGTGTTTCTGGTTCTTATGATGTGCACATGGTGCCACCGGCGGCGCCAGCCGCAACTGCCGTCCGGCCCGCATGGCCGATTCACGTGTGCAGCCTGTGCTGCGGCGTGGACTCAGAAGGCCGCGTTCACGTCGCCGTACGGTGCGGTGCCTGCCAGCAACGGCTCGCTGCGCCCGTCCGTAAGGAAGCCCCGCACCAGGGCCTGCGTATGCGCCCACATGGTCTGCGGCAGCCACGAGCCCGCGCTGACGCGGCGAACGCCCAGCGCCGCGAGTTCGCTCACAGGCGCCAAACCTGGCCAGACGATCACATTCAACAGCAGCGGCGTGCCGGCCGCAATGCGGCGAATCTCATCCTGCGCGGTCAGGCCAAGCACAAACAAGCCATCGGCGCCTGCAGCATGATAATCCGCCGCGCGGTGCAACACCTCATCGGCTTCTTTGCCCGCCACAACAAGCATGCGAGCATATACGTCCGTACGAATATTGATATACAGCGGCACGCCCTCACGCTGCGCCGCTGCGCGAATCGCCTCGATCTTGCGGCACAACAGCGCCGGCTCTTCGCTGCCATCCTGAATATTGATACCCACCGCGCCAGCGTCCATGAAGCGAGCCACATTATCAGCCACGACAGCCGCGCCGCTTGCATAGCCGCCCTCCACGTCCACGCTGAGCGGCACATCAAGCACGCGCGCCATGCGACGCACAGCCGCCACATGCTCGTCCATCGGCAGCACATCGCCATCGCGATAGCCAAGCGACCAGGCGACACCGGCGCTGGTGGTGGCAATCGCCTGAGAGCCCAGGCTGGCGATCAGGCGGGCGCTGCCTGCATCCCAGGCGTTGGGCAGGCGAAGGGGTTGGGTTTGCAGATGCAGGTCGCGGAACATTCGGGCTCTCCTTGGCAAAGAAGCCTATTCTATGCATGTTGATTTCGCGCGATAATAGCCTGAAACCTCACATATTCTGTTGCCATTGACATCAATTAAGGCGATCCAATCGATGGAATCCATGGAAGCACCCTCTCTGCAGTTAGTCCGCGTCTTCGTCACCGTAGCGCAATGTCGCAGCTTCGCACGCGCCGCCGGTGCAACGGGCATGACACCATCGTCCATCAGCCGCCTGGTCAAGCAGCTGGAGGAACAACTGGGCGTGGTGCTGATCAACCGCACTACCCGCGCCATGTCGCTGACCGACGTAGGGCAGCGCTACTTCGCCGAATGCAGCGCAGCCATGAATCAGCTGCACACCGCCTACCGCAATGTGCGGGAGCAGCAGGATCTCGTGCACGGCCTGCTCAAGGTCAGCGCGCCGCTGGCTTTCGGCCGCATGCATGTGGTGCCGCATTTATCCGCCTTCATGCAGGCCTATCCCGACATCGAGCTTGATGTAGTGATGACGGACCGTTATGTGGACATCGTCGGCGAGGGCGTGAGCGTAGCGATTCGCATCGGCAAGATGGACGATTCCGCTCTGGTGGCACGCAAGCTGCTGAACAACCGCCGTGTGCTGGTCGCTTCGCCAGCCTATCTGGCGCGTGCAGGCACGCTGGCCTCCCTTGACGAACTGAAGCGCCACGAATGCTTGGTCTCCACGGCCAGCCACGATGGCGAATCGTGGCGCCTGTTCGGGCCAGATGGTGAGTGCAGCTTCCGGCCACGGGGCCGGCTGCGCGCTGACAATGGCGAAGCCGTGCACCGCTTCTGTCTGGATGGACATGGCCTCGCCTTCCACTCCGCCGTGGCCATGGCGAACTCGCTGCGCACGGGAGAGCTGGTCCAGGTGCTGCCTGGGTGGACGGGACGCGAGACCGGCGTCTACTGCGTTCGCCCTCCGCAAACTCCCGGCCCCACTGCACGCGCCTTCCTCGCATTTCTCCTCGCCCGCTGGCAGGCTAGCCCTGATCTCGCTCCTTACGTAGTCTGATGTTATATTTCGCGCAAACTTCAACAACGGGACCTTAATGACACGCCTGCCTCTTACCTAGCCGCCGCTGGCGTGGTCGAACAGGACACATTGCCCACTATCGCTTTTTGACGGCACGCACCGAACGTCCAATCAATACAGGCGCCAGCCCGAACGGTACAAAGGTAAGCAAAAAGCCACCCACTAAGCTAAACATCACGTCGAGTGCGCGTTGCCACAGCAACGTCCCTCTGCCATATTCGCTCCCAAAGGCAATGGTGCAGGCTGCGACAAGCACGCCAATGTCGATCCCAACCAAGGCGCGGCCGAGCAAGGTCTCTCCTTCAGAGTGAGCAATTTTCACGTTACGTTCCTCAAGGTGTTGCAAGCATCCCCGATGGTGCACGCAATCCGAATGCCCGCTTGTGGGGGCGGACGTTATCAATCTTTGTTCAAGCCTTCTTTTGAAGTTGCTTTTTTTCATGGGGACCAACACGACCTTGCTCGTCAGCGCTTCAAGAGCGAGGCCGAATTTTGGATCCTTTGGCAATGGCTGGGGGGATATTTTCCCGCATCCATGTTGATAGTACTTGCTACCAGCAGACCGCTAAGCGCGCGCCGCCTGCTACGCCCAGGCCTGCAGCTTTGCCATAGTTTATTGAGCTGCTTCCGACTGCATCGCGGGCAATAACTCCTCCTGCAGCGCCTCCGATAGCACCTTCAGTTGCGAACGCAATCACCGAGACGTTCTCCCCTTCTGGTGCCGGGATTGCTACGGCATTGGCACAGTTGGCATTGTGCCGGCAGAGATTCAACTTCGGGGACGTTCAAGGGAGGATAAATATATGGCTGAAGTCTTCGCTTGTTGGGAAGCCAGGTTCCGCCATCATAGATTCTCGGGGCCGTAGGTACTTGCGAATGCCTTTAGCCGTGTTTTTTCGCTGTGCCGAGTCAGTGTCCCGAGCAGGACGACGACGGGCGATCCAATCAATTTCCCCCCGGAGATTAATGCATAGACGGCCGTTAATACGTGGTATAACAAAAATACCAGCACGCCAGCACCAACCTC
>Ga0209913_1000692_pt1 | contig 25378 bp, 19 predicted proteins | sample PersoiDNA2013203_FD_185805 | JGI IMG/M metagenome (GOLD analysis project Ga0209913, IMG submission 185805) | Permafrost soil microbial communities from the Arctic, to analyse light accelerated degradation of dissolved organic matter (DOM) -... | ecosystem: Environmental > Terrestrial > Soil >... | reverse complement strand
CCCTTTTGCGAAATTATTTGAACTTTCTTTACTCGCCAGCCGCAAACCCTTGCCAGTTCTGGATTACAGACCAAACAAAAGTCAAACCCGAAAGCACTAAGCCCATCCCTGACGGGATGGGCTTAGTGCTTTACATGGATATGCGCTTCTATATATATGAGGACATCGCACGGCAAAAAATTCAACGCTTATTAACTACGGCCACACCCCTCGCAAAGCGATCAGGCAAACTTCGTAAAGTCCGGCTTACGCTTTTCGAAGAACGCCGTGAAAGCCTCCTTCGCCTCCGGCGCCGTCAGCATCAAAGTGATCGATCTCCGCCGGCAGCGCCGCCCGCTTGCTTCTGAGTGAAGGGCGCAGTTCATCCACCGTCATGACACGATTGACGATACCCATGTCACGCGCCTCCGCGGCATAGAAGGTTTCGCCGAGCAGCAGTTTCTCGGCGGCGCGCTGGTAGCCGACGAGATGCGGCAGCAGCAAGGACGAGGCAGCCTCGGGGCACAGCCCCAATTGGGTGAATGGCATCCAGAATTTGGCATTGTCTGCGACATAGACCAAGTCGCAGTGCAGCAGCAGCGCCGTCCCGATGTCGACTACAACGCCAGAAACAGCCGCGACGGCGGGCTTGCTGGCATGACTGATTTCCCACAGGAACTGGAATACCGGCACATCTCTACTATTAGGGGATTCTTGAGGAAGTCCTCCAGGTCGTTGCCTGCGCTGAAAGCCTGCGACTTGCCGATGAACAGAATAGCCCGCACTGCGCTGTCGGTTTCAGCGTCCTTCATGGCGTCGGCCAACTGCTGATACATCGCGGCGGTAATGGCGCTCTTCTTTTCCTCGCGATTGAAGCCGATGGTAAGGATGCCATTTTCCGCGTTGACTTTTGACTTGCTTACCGTTGAGGTTGAAGCTGGTTGTCATCTTTTAACTCCTCCGACGTCCTGTGGAGTAGAACATCGGGGAAGACATGGCTCCATCCGGATGGCCGTGCCTGGCGCAACCGGGAATACCGGGGAGAATGAAGCGAAAACAGTGTCTGAGAAAGCTTGCCGGACAGTGCGACGGTCGATTCCGTCTCGATTGCGTTTGCAGATAATAGGCTTATCCAGGGAAATCTGAGGGAAGAATTTTTCGCTATTCCAGTCTATATATTGCGAAGCCGTCCGCTTCAGAAGCATCGGTCGAATCCCGTCACGATGACGAAAAACGTTGCCGGTAGTCGGCAGGACCGACATGCAAATAGCGCAAGAATGTGCGCCGCATGATTTCTTCTGAAGAAAACCCGCATTGCCGCGACACCTCTTTCAGCGATATTTTTTTCGATTCGACCAAATTGCAGGCGCGCTCCAGACGCATCCTGACCACGGCCTGCGCCGGCGTGAGCCCGGTGCGTTCCTGATAGAAGCGCGAGAAGGTACGCGACGTCATCGCCAAATAGTCAGCCATGTCCTGCACGCTGAAACGACGGCGCAGATTCGCACTTATCCATGCATGCAGGCGCGAGATCGCTTTGTCGTTGATGGATTGTTCCAGCAAGGCGCTGCTGAACTGCGACTGACCGCCGGGACGGCGATAAAAAACCACCAGTTGCTTGGCAACATCCATCGCGATCTTTGCACCCACATCGGCCTCGACCATGCTCAGTGCCATATCGATGCCTGCCGTCACACCTGCCGAGCTCCAGTAATGCGCATCTTTAAAATAAATCGCATTGCGCTCCACCTCGATCTCCGGATACTGGCGTTGCAGATCGTCGCAAGCGGCCCAATGCGTCGCCACACGTCGCCCATCCAGCAAGCCCGTACGCGCCAGGAGGAAAGCGCCAGTACACACCGAAGCCAGACGACCGATGTGCGCTTCGGACTTGCGCACCCAGCCGACGATATCCAGCAGTTCGCTCTCGCTGGATTTCTTGCCCGGCCGCCACAGCCCCGGTCCTCCCGGCAGGAAAACCGTATTCATCTTGCCGCCGGGCACGCGCGGAAACCGCCGCACATTGATCTCGACACCATCGGAGCTGGTGACAACACCGGGATCGCTGGCTATCAGAGCGGTCTGGTAGAAAGCATTTTTTCCTTGCACCGACATGATTTCGTTGGCGGCGGAAAACACTTGCAAAGGACCGCTTACATCCAGCAACTGGAATCCCGGAAAGATGATGAAGTAGATCGAGTGTTGCGTCATGGTTGGCAAGAAACGTGGGGTATCTGTCATTTTTCAGGATCGATCCAATCATATCCTGAACAGTCAGAATACTCACCTTTCTAAACAGGATCAATCATGAAACGAAGAGATGCAATGCTACACCTTGGGCTCGGCATGGGCCTTGCTGGCGTAATGAAAATGGCGACAGCAGAGACTGTCGAAAAAACGAAAGATCCTGCACCCACCGCCTCGGTCGCAGGCAGTTTCGACAAGGACCGTACGATCAGGATTGCCATGGTCATTTTCCCGAAAATGACGCAGCTCGATTTTACCGGCCCGTTCGAAGTGTTCTCGCATCTGCCGGGAGCGGAGGTCGCCGTCGTCGCCGAGAGCCTGACGCTGGTCAAATCCGACGAGGGGTTGCAAATCATGCCGACGCATAGTTTCGACACCTTTGCGTCGGCTGATGTGCTATTTGTCCCCGGCGGCCCCGGGCAAAGCGATCAGATGACCAATCCGGCCATGCTCGCCTACCTGCGCAAGATCGGCCAGGAATCGGCTTACGTCACGTCGGTCTGCACCGGGTCGCTGCTGCTGGCGGCGGCCGGACTGCTCGAAGGATATCGCGCCACCTGCCACTGGATGTGGATGGACCAGCTCAGCCTGTTCGACATCCAGCCCGTCCATGAACGCGTGGTGATCGACCGCAATCGCATTACCGGCGGCGGCATTACCTCCGGCCTCGATTTTGGCCTGGTGGTTGCCGCCGAGTTGCGCGGAGATGGCTTCGCGAAAATGCTGGAACTGGTCATGGAGTACAACCCGCATCCACCGTTCCACACCGGCACGCCCGAATTGGCCGGCCCGGCCATGGCGCAGAAGGCGCGTGAATTTGCCAGACCCTTGCTGACGCCCAGCATCGCGCAATCGCGTATCGCCGCGAATCGCCTCAAAGAACTGCGCAACTGACCGACGAAATATAAGCAAGGCCGTATCAACTCAGCAAAGGATCCGCAATGAAACGAAGAGACGCAATGAAACAGTTGGGCATGGGCGCAGGCGTCACCGGCATCATGGCCATGACACCGACATTTGCTGCGATCACCGCCGCGAAGAGCGAGACCTCCTTTTCGGTCAACGGCAATTTCGATAAGAACCGCAAAATCAGGATTGCCATGGTCATCTTCCCGGACATGACCCAGCTCGATTTCACCGGTCCATACGAAACGTTCATCCACGTGCCCGGCGTTGAGGTCGCCGTCGTCGCCGAGACGTTGAGCCCGGTCGCGGCGGATGGCGGATTGCGTTTTTTGCCGTCGCATGCTTTCGATAGCTTTGACAGTGCCGATGTGCTGTTTGTCCCAGGCGGACCGGGGCAAAGCCGTCAAATGACCAACCCGGCCATGCTGGCCTATCTGCAAAAAATCGGCAGCAAGGCAACTTACGTGACCTCCGTATGCACCGGTTCGTTGCTACTGGCCGCGGCCGGCCTGCTGGAAGGTTATCGCGCCACCAGTCACTGGCTGTCGATCGATCAACTGGCCCTTTTCAACGGTATTGAAATCGTCCACGAACGCGTGGTGATCGACCGCAACCGCATTACCGGCGGCGGCATCACGGCAGGTATCGATTTCGGTCTGGTCCTTGCTGCGCTGATGCGGGGAGACAACACGGCCATGCTGCTGGAACTGCTACTGGAATACACCCCGCATCCGCCGTTCAATACTGGCACGCCCGCGCTGGCAGGACCTGCCCTGGTCAATCAGGCCAAGGCCGTCGCCAAAACCATGCTCGAATATCGGTTAAGCCAGTCTCTCGCCGCAGTACGCAATCTGAAAGAGAAGAAGATGAAATAACTGTATTTGGAAGATTTTTCACATGCTGTCCGGCACAAATTCCAATCAATGCGTTCCGGACTCTCCTTCTCCACGACATCCTTCGGCGGCACATTATCGCAGACGTACTGCTCAGACAAATTTGCTGAAATCCGGCTTACGCTTTTCGAAAAAGGCCGTGAACGCCTCCTTCGCTTCCGGCGCCGTCAGCATCTTCGCAAAGTGCTCAATCTCCGCCGTCATCTGCGTTTCCGTTGCAGCGACGCGGTTCTTCTTCATTAATTGCTTGGTCACGCGAATCGAACTCGCCGGCAGGGCCGCCAGCTTGGCCGCCTGCTTTTGAGCGAAGGGCAGCAACTCATCCACCGTCATGACACGATTGACGATACCCATATCGCGCGCTTCAGCAGCGTCGAAGGCTTCACCCAGCAATAGTTTCTCGGCGGCACGCTGATAGCCGACCAGATGCGGCAGCAGCAATGAGGAGGCTGCCTCAGGGCACAGGCCCAACTGTGTAAAGGGCATCGAGAAGCGCGCATTGTCTGCTGCGTAGACCAGATCGCAATGCAACAGCAGCGTGGTGCCAATACCGACGGCAACGCCGGAGACGGCGGCAACCACCGGCTTGCTGGCGTGACTGATCTCCCACAGGAACTTGAACACCGGCGCATCTTTACTATTAGGAGGATTCTTGAGGAAGTCCTCCAGATCGTTGCCTGCAGTAAATGCCTGCGCCTTGCCGGTGAACAAAATAGCACGCACGGCGCTATCGGTCTCCGCGTCCCTCATGGCATCGGCCAACTGCTGGTACATCGCGGCGGTAATGGCGTTCTTCTTTTCCTCGCGATTGAAGCCGATGGTCAGAATGCCGTTTTCTTTGGTGATTTGAATGTCCATATGTCTCCGATAAAAAAAGCCGCACGGCCAGTGACTGTGCGGCTTGATTCCTAAACTTGTCGTTGGGGTGCTGACTTACATGCGTTCGAAAATACCTGCCGCGCCCATACCCGTACCGACGCACATGGTGACCATGCCGTACTTCAGGTTTTTGCGGCGCATTGCGTGGATGGTGGTCGCAGCGCGAATCGCGCCGGTCGCGCCCAGCGGATGGCCGAGTGCAATCGCGCCGCCCATTGGATTGACCTTGGACGGATCCAGACCCAGGTCCTGAATCACCGCCAGCGCTTGCGCGGCGAAAGCTTCGTTCAGCTCGATCCAATCCAGCTGATCCTGAGTGATGCCGGCCGCGCGCAGCGCAACGGGGATAGCTTCCTTCGGACCGATGCCCATGATTTCCGGTGGTACGCCACGTACTGCAAACGAGGCGAAGCGCGCCAGCGGCGTCAGGTTGAATTGCTTGAGGATCTTTTCGCTGACCAGGATCAATGCACCTGCGCCGTCCGAAGTCTGCGAGCTGTTGCCTGCGGTAACGCTGCCCTTGGCGGCGAAGACCGGCTTCAACTTGGTCAGTGCTTCGATGGTGCTGTCGGCGCGGGCGCCCTCGTCCTTGTTGACGGTGCGGGTCTTGATGTCGACCTGACCGGTTGCCAGGTTAGGGAAGCGCTCAATGATGTCGACCGACGTCGTTTCATCGTTGAATTCGCCTGCCAGTTGAGCGGCAATGGCCTTCTGATGCGAGGCCAGAGCGAACGCATCCTGCGCTTCACGCGAGACCTTCCATTGCTGGGCGACTTTTTCAGCGGTCAGGCCCATACCGTAGGCCATGCCGATATTTTCGTCCTTGAAGGCACCCATGTTGATCGATGGATGGAAGCCCATCATCGGCACCATGGACATCGACTCGGCGCCGCCGGCGATCATGACATCGGCCTGGCCGACGCGGATACGGTCTGCCGCCATTGCAATCGCGGTAATGCCGGATGCACAGTAGCGATTGATGGTTACGCCGCCGATGGTGTTCGGCAAGCCAGCCAGCAGCACGGCGTTACGCGCCATGTTGAGGCCTTGTGCGCCTTCAGGGAAAGAACAGCCAATAATGGCGTCTTCGATCAGTTTCGGATCGAGTCCCGGAACTTGCGCAATAGCGGATTGAATCACACGCACCAGCAGGTCGTCCGGGCGCACGTTCTTGAACATGCCGCGCGGCGCTTTGCCGATCGGGGTGCGCGTCGCAGCGACGATGTAGGCGTCTTGAAGTTGTTTGGTCATTTATGGCTCCTGATTTTTTACGTGGCAGCGTGCGATTAGTTGCGAACCGGTTTGCCGGTTTGCATCATGCCCATGATTCGTTCCTGAGTCTTCGGATGGTTCAGCAGTTCCATGAACGCCTTGCGTTCCAGGTCCAGCAACCATTGCTCGTTGACCACGCTGCCCTCTTCGACTTCGCCGCCGCTGACGATCTCGGCGATCATCTGGCCCAGCTTGAAATCGTGTGCGGAGATAAAGCCGCCGTCGCGCATGTTGACCAGTTGCGCCATGATGGTGCCGACGCCATAGCGGCCGACCACCGAGACTTGTGGCGCCAGCGCCGGACGGTAACCGGAGTCGAACATCGCGCGCGCTTCGACCTTGGCCACATGCAGCAATTCGTAAGGGTTGAAAACAATGACGTCGTCCGCCTTGAGGTAACCCAGCTTGCGTGCTTCCAGCGCCGACTTGGAGACGTTGGCGGTGGCCGCAGCCAGCATGTAGTCCTTGAGGAATTGCAGGATGTCGTTGCCCTTGGCTTCCTTGGCGGCGCGCACGGCTGCCTCCTTCAGGCCGCCACCGGCCGGAATCAGACCGACGCCGACTTCCACCAGACCGATGTATGACTCGATCGAAGCAACACGCTTCGCTGTATGCAGCAACAATTCACAACCGCCGCCCAGCGCCAGACCGGCAACTGCAGCAACGACCGGAACGTTGGCGTACTTCAGGCGTTGATGCGCTTGTTGCAGGTGATGCACGACCGGCTCGATGGCCTTGACGCCGCCGGACATGAACAGCGGCAGCATCGATTGCAGGTCGGCGCCGGCCGAGAACGCGCCGCCTTCGGCTGCGTCCGCGTGCCAGATCACCAGACCCTTGAAGTTTTTCTCGGCTTCGTCGAGCGCCTTGTTGATGCCGTCGATGACGCCTTGGCCGATGACATGCATCTTGGTCTTGAAGGACAGGATCAGGACGTCGTCGTTCTGATGCCAGATGCGGACCGAGTCGTCTTCGAAGAAGGTGGTGCCGGCAGTCTTGCCGTCGGCAGCGCCTTCGCCGACCAGCGGTGCGCGGAACGCCTGGCGTTGATAGACCGGCAGTTCGGAACGACCAACGAAGGTTTTCTTCGATGGCGACCAGGAACCTTGTGCGCTGTGCACGCCCGCATTTTGACTAACCTGGCCGTCAAACACCCACGCCGGCAGCGGTGCTGTCGACAGCGCGCGGCCGGCGTCGATGTCTTCTTTGATCCAGGTCGCGACTTGCTGCCAGCCGGAAGCCTGCCATGTCTCGAAAGGACCGACGCTCCAGCCAAAGCCCCAGCGCATCGCAAAATCGAGGTCGCGCGCATTGTCGGCGACAGTTTCCAGATGCACGGCGATGTAGTGGAAGGCATCGCGGAAGATCGCCCACAGGAACTGGCCTTGCGGATTGGTCGAATCGTGCAGCGCCTTCATGCGCTTGACCGGATCTTTCTCTTTCAGGATGCGCGCGATGATGTCGTCAGCCTTGCCACCACCCGGGACGTAGTCGCCCTTGGCCGGATCGATACGCAGGATGTCCTTGCCGACCTTCTTGTAGAAACCGGCCCCGCTCTTCTGGCCCAGCGCGCCTTGCTCGACCAGCTTCGCCAGCAATGGCGGCGTGGCATACGACGAGAAGAACGGATCGTCCTTCAGGTTGTCTTGCATCGTCTTGATCACGTGACCCATCGTGTCCAGACCGACCACGTCCGCAGTGCGGAAGGTGCCCGACTTGGCGCGGCCCAGCTTGGCGCCGGTGAGATCGTCGACGACGTCAACCGACAAACCGTATTTTTCTGCTTCGATGGCAGTTGCCAGGATGCCGAACACGCCAACGCGGTTCGCCACGAAGTTAGGCGTATCGAAAGCACGTACAACGCCCTTGCCCAAGGTAGTGGTCAGGAAGGCTTCGAGCTGGTTGAGGATTTCCGGATTGGTGGTCGCGGTCGGGATCAGTTCGACCAGGTGCATGTAGCGCGGCGGGTTGAAGAAATGCACGCCGCAGAAGCGCGCTTTCAGTTCCGCGTCAAAACCTTCGGACAACGCGGTAATCGAGAGACCGGATGTGTTGGAGGCGAAGATGGCGTTCGGCGCGATGTGCGGAGCGACCTTCTTGTACAGGTCATGCTTCCAGTCCATGCGCTCGGCGATGGCTTCGATGATCAGATCGCAGCCCTTGAGCAGCTCGATGTCGTCTTCGTAGTTGGCGACCTGGATCAGGGCAGCGTCATCCTTGTTGCCCAAGGGCGCCGGGCTGAGCTTTTTCAGGTTTTCAATGGCGCGCTGAACGATGCCATTCTTTGGGCCTTCCTTGGCCGGCAGGTCGAACAGGACAACCGGCACTTTGGCGTTGATGCAGTGCGCTGCAATCTGGGCGCCCATCACACCCGCGCCGAGAACGGCTACTTTTTTGACGATGAAGTTGGACACGCGTGTCTCCTTTTAATGATGCAGAAATGAGGTCTGGCTAATCAGGAAGCAGAGGACGGTACGACAAACCCGGAAAACCCCGACGGCTTGCGACACTCTACGCCTTCCCGCAATTTTTTACAGCATGCTGCGCTGTGATGACACTGGCGTGACGGCGAGGTTCGAAAAACTTGCCTCGCCGTCACGTTTGCAGCTTGAGATGAGGACGCTTAGAACAGATCCGCGTCCAAAGCCATCAGATTGGCCGAACCCGAACGCGCCTGACGGATCAGGGTCGCGGTTTCAGGCAGCAGGCGCGCAAAGTAGAAACGTGCGGTCGCCAGTTTGGATTTATAGAAGTTGTCGCCCGAATCCTGCTTTTCCAACGCGATCTTCGCCATTTGCGCGAAGAAGTAGGCATAGACCAGATGACCCACGACACGCAGGTAAGGTACGGCAGCGGCGCCGACTTCATCCGGATTCTGGAATGCCTTCATGCCGATTTCCATGGTCAGCTTGCTGACCTTGTCGCCGATGTCAGCCAGCGGCGAGATGAATTCGGACATCGCTTCGTCGGTGCCGTTGTCTTCGATGAAAGCCTGAACTTGTGCGCCGAATTTCTTCAACTTGGCGCCGTTGTCCATCAAGATCTTGCGGCCCAGCAAATCCAGCGACTGGATGGTGTTGGTGCCTTCATAGATCATGTTGATGCGAGCGTCGCGCACGTATTGCTCCATACCCCATTCGGAGATGTAGCCGTGGCCGCCGTAGACTTGCAGACACTCGGAGGTTGCGATCCAGGCGTTGTCGGTGATGAAGGCCTTGACCACAGGCGTCAGCAGCGCGACCTGGTCGGCGGCTTCCTTGCGGACTTCTTCGTCCGGGTGGTTCAGTTCCTTGTCCAGCTGCAGCGCGACATAGGAGCAGAATGCGCGGCCGCCTTCGGCATAGGCCTTGGCAGTCAGCAGCATGCGGCGCACATCAGGATGGACGATGATCGGATCCGCCGCCTTGTCCGGTGCTTTGACGCCAGACAGGCTGCGCATCTGAATACGGTCTTTCGCGTAGACCAGCGCGTTTTGGTAGGCGACTTCAGTCAGGCCCAGGCCTTGCATGCCGACGCCCAGACGCGCGGCGTTCATGAACACGAACATCGCATTCAAACCCTTGTGCGGTTCGCCGATCAGCCAGCCGACGGCGCCGTCCAGATTCATCTGGCAGGTGGCGTTGCCGTGGATGCCCATTTTTTCTTCAATGGCGCCGCAGGCGATCGGATTGCGTGAGCCCAGCGAACCATCGGCATTCGGCATGAACTTCGGCACGATGAACAGCGAGATGCCCTTGGAGCCTTGCGGCGCATCCGGCAGGCGTGCCAGCACCAGGTGAACGATGTTGTCGGACATGTCGTGTTCGCCGGCAGAAATAAATATTTTGCTGCCGGTGATCTTGTAGGAACCGTCGGCTTGCGGCTCAGCCTTGGAGCGCAGCAAACCCAGGTCGGTGCCGCAATGCGCTTCTGTCAGGCACATGGTGCCGGTCCATTCGCCGGAGATCAGCTTCGGCAGATACAACGCCTTTTGCTCGTCGGAACCGTGTGCGTGGATGCATTCATAAGCACCGTGCGACAGGCCTGGATACATGGTCCATGCCTGGTTCGACGAATTCAGCATTTCGTAGAACGAATTGTTCATCACCAGCGGCAGGCCCTGACCGCCAAATTCCGGATCACAGGACAACGCCGCCCAGCCGGCTTCCACGTATTGCTTGTAGGCTTCCTTGTAGCCTTTCGGCGGCGTGACGGTCTTGGTTTCCTTGTTGTAGGTACAGCCTTCGCGATCACCCGAGTGGTTCAGCGGAAACAGCACCTGCGAGGTGAACTTGCCGCCCTCTTCCAGCACCTGGTCGATCAGTTCGCGGTTGGTGTCGGCGTGCGCCGGCAAAGTCTTGAGGACGTCTTCTACCTTCAGCAACTCATGCAGAACGAATTGCATGTCGCGAAGGGGGGCGTTGTATTGGGGCATGTTTTGTCTCCGGCAGAACTGATGAATCAGGAAATGAGTCGGGATAGGACTCAGTAATATTTAAAGCTCAAACTAACTAAGCGGCTTTTTTGGCAGCCGCGCTGGTACTTTTCGTACCTTTGCTGCCCGCGACCTTTGTGGTCGCTGAAACTTGCGGTGCTTGCGGATTGCGGTAGCTGTCGATCAGGCGATCGAAACCAGCCTGTGCACGCTCTACGCTGCCCGGGATCTTGAGGAAGCGCGCATCGTGATGCAGCGCCAGGATCAGGCCGTAGATTTCATAGACCATTTGCTCGACGTTGATGTCGTCGCGCAGGTGACCCATTTCCATCGATTGATTGATACAGCGATGCAGCGCGTCGCGCCATGCCTGCACCATCGCCACCAGGTGGTCGCGAATGGCGCCGGGGCGGTCGTCGTATTCGACGGCGCCGCTGATGTAGATACAGCCGAGCGCGATTTCCACGCTGACCAGCTTGACCCAGCGCGCGAACATGCCTTGCAGGCGTTGCAGGCCGCGCGGCTCTTTAATACTAGGATAGAAAACTTCTTGCTCGAAACGATGGTGGTACAGGCGCACCACTTCGATTTGCAGATCTTCACGCGATCCGAAATGGGCGAACACGCCGGATTTGCTCATCTTCATTTTTTCAGCGAGCAAACCGATGGTGAGGCCTTCCAGGCCGTCGCGGCTGGAAAGCTCCAGCGCCACGTCAAGAATAGCGGCGCGCGTCAGCTCGCCCTTGCGCATGAACTTCGGCCGTGTCACGGAGGATGATGTCTCAATCATTGCTGTATCTCGAAAAACGCCAACTGCTACGTGCTGCACCGGTCTTTATTGTTGTATTCAGCTTACCTGGGCAGCTCAGAATTTTTTATGCGAACGGTCGTACTATTATTCATTGCCCGATAAATGTCAAACAAAAAATGACGGGCTTGCAGATTTACTTTGAGAAGCAAGAGGCGCTGATACAACGCAGAAGCCGGACGGCAATCTTGCGAGCAGGAAACGGTACCCAAGCGGCACGAAAATGACCACGTTCAACCCTGAGCGTAAACGGCGGGACAGCCATGGAAAACGAAGTCATACCCACCGGAAGGCCGAAGTCTGGCAGAGATCAGGAAGAAGATTGATCCAGCAAACGGCGATCGCGTTTGGTCGGACGGCCTTTCAGGGCGGAAGCCGGCTCACGGAAGAAATGATGTTGCTCCGTCGTCAGGCGGCGCTTTTCAACACTGGCCGCCGTCTCGCCGTAGAGCGTCTGCGCCACAGCCGCCGAGCCGCGTTTTTCAGCGATGCCGCAGACCACGACCTCCCATTCGGTGGCGCCGTTGTCGATCAGCAAGGTATCGCCGATCTTTACATTGTGCGAAGGCTTGGTACGGTCGCCATTGAACTTCACCTTGCCACGCTCGACGGCGTCGGTCGCCAACGACCGCGTCTTGAAGAAGCGCGCAGCCCAAAGCCATTTGTCGATGCGGGTGGTATCCATGTTTCTGCTCGAAGGAGTAAAAATGCCGGCCTCGATGACTCACCATCAAGGCCGGCACATTCTATATAACGATTACGTTAGCGACTCGCCCGCATCGTTGACACCATAGCTGCCAAGGATTCCGAAAACGCGGGCAATCGGGATCAGCGCTCGACTGCCAGCGCCACACCCATGCCGCCGCCGATACACAAGCTGGCCAGACCGCGCTTGGCGTCACGGCGAACCATTTCGTGCAGCAACGTGACCAGCACGCGGCAGCCTGACGCGCCAATCGGGTGACCGATCGCAATCGCGCCGCCATTGACGTTGATCTTGCTGGTGTCCCAACCCATTTGCTTGTTGACGGCAATCGCTTGCGCGGCAAAGGCTTCATTGATTTCCATCAGATCCAGGTCTTGCGGTGTCCAGCCTGCCTTCTTCAAGGTCAGTTGCGACGCAGGCACCGGGCCCATGCCCATGATGCTTGGATCCAGACCAGCCGACGAATACGACTTGATCTTGGCCAGCACCGGCAGGCCGAGTTCCGCCGCCAGTTTGGCCGACATCAGGACTACGGCGGCAGCGCCGTCATTGATGCCCGACGCGTTGCCGGCGGTGACGGTGCCTTCTTTGTCGAAAGCAGGACGCAAGGTACCCAGCGCTTCGGCGGTAACGCCCGGCTTGATGAATTCATCGGCGTCGAACAGGATGGTTTCTTTTTTGCTCTTGATTTCGATTGGGACGATTTCATCCTTGAACTTGCCTGCCTTTTGCGCAGCTTCGGCCTTGTTTTGCGAAGCGGCGGCAAACTCGTCCTGCTCCTTACGGGAGATGTCGTATTTCTTGGCGACGTTTTCAGCCGTAATACCCATGTGGTACTGGTTATAGACGTCCCACAGGCCGTCGACGATCATGGTGTCGGTCAGCTTAGCGTCGCCCATGCGGAAACCGTCGCGCGAATTGTTCAGCACGTGTGGCGAGGCGCTCATGTTTTCCTGGCCGCCGGCAATAACGATCTGTGCGTCGCCGCACTTGATCGCCTGCGCTGCCAATTGCACCGCTTTCAGGCCGCTGCCGCACACCTTGCCGACTACAAAGGCCGGCACCATGTCAGGCAGGCCGGAGCGAATCACTGCCTGGCGCGCCGGATTCTGGCCGACGCCGGCTGTCAGCACTTGGCCGAGGATGACTTCGCTGATGCTTTCAGGCTTGATGCCTGTCTTCGCCAGCAATGCTTTGATGACTTGCGCGCCCAGATCGGAGGCGGCAATTTTCGACAAGGAACCGCCGAACTTACCGACTGCTGTTCTCTGTGCTGCAACAATAACGACGTCATCCATGTTTCACTCCTTTGATTAAATATCCGAAGTCTTTCCGGGGGTGGACTGACTTGCTTGTTGAAATCCGGGACGTCCATCTTAGTCCATTTCAGAGGCAATGGCGATACGGTGGATTTTCGGTATGAAGACCACATTTATTCAAAGATTTTTGTCTATAGCGAAGCTGGACGTGTGGCTACCGAAAAACACGCATGAAGAACATGGCGGGTTGAATTGAAAAAGCGATGCATCTATACAGATGCATCGCTTTCATTGTGACGACTCAGCGCTGAGCCTGGATTGAAAACGGCGTGTGCCCACGCCATTTTCATCTCATTTCGCCAAATCGTAGCGATCAGCGTTCATCACCTTGACCCAGGCTGCGACGAAGTCTTTGACGAACTTTTCCTTTGCATCGGATTCGGCATACACCTCGGCGAGAGAACGCAGCACGGAGTTTGAGCCAAACACCAAGTCCACCCGTGTGCCCGTCCACTTGACTTCGCCGCTCTTGCGGTCGCGCCCCTCAAACACCTCGGCATCGGTCGCCAACGGTTTCCACTGCGTGCCCATATCGAGAAGGTTGATGAAGAAGTCATTATTCAGCACGCCCGACGTATTGGTGAACACACCGTGCCTGACGCCACCAACGTTGATGTTGATCACACGCAGGCCACCGATAAGTACTGTCAGCTCGGGTGCAGTCAAATTCAGCAACTGTGCCCTGTCAATCAGCAAGACCTCCGCTGGCACACCGGACTTTTTGCCAACGTAATTGCGAAAACCGTCAGCCCGCGGTTCAAGCACAGCAAAAGAATCCACATCCGTCTGATCCTGCCGTGCATCGTTACGTCCCGGTGTGTATGGCACGGTCACGTTGACACCTGCGGCCTTGGCGGCCTGCTCCACCCCGACGCTGCCAGCCAGCACAATCAGGTCGGCCAGCGATATCTTCTTGCCGGCCGTGGCCGACTGATTGAAATCGGACTGAATACCCTCCAGCGTCTTGAGTACCTTAGCCAGTTGCACCGGTTGATTGACGTCCCAATCCTTCATCGGGGCCAGGCGAATACGCGCACCGTTAGCACCACCACGCTTGTCCGAGCCGCGGAAAGTCGAGGCTGACGCCCATGCAGTGCCGACCAGTTCGCTCACTGACAAGCCGGAGAGCAGCACCTTGGCCTTGAGCGCTGCCACGTCAGCGGCCTCCACCACCTTGTAATCCACCGCCGGAATCGGATCTTGCCAGATCAGTTCTTCAGCCGGCACCTCAGGCCCCAGATAGCGCGTACGCGGCCCCATATCGCGGTGTGTCAGCTTGAACCAGGCGCGGGCAAAGGCTTCGGCAAAGGCTTGCGGGTCTTCTGAAAAACGGCGGGAAATCTTGCCGAATTCGGGGTCGAAGCGCAGCGTCAAGTCGGTGGTCAACATCGTCGGCTTATGGAATTTTCCCTTGATGTGCGCGTCCGGGATGATGTCCTCGGCATCCTTGGCGACCCACTGCTTCGCACCGGCGGGCGATTTGGTCAGTTCCCATTCGTACTTGAACAGGTTCTCGAAGAAGTTGTTGCTCCACAACGCCGGGGTCTTGGTCCAGGTCACTTCCAGACCGCTGGAGACCGTGTCCTTGCCGTGGCCCTGGCCGAAATTGCTGACCCAGCCCAAGCCCTGCGCTTCTATCGGCGCGCCCTCAGGCTCCGCCCCCTTGTGCGATTCCGGTGCAGCGCCGTGGGCTTTGCCAAAAGTATGACCGCCGGCAATCAAGGCAACGATTTCTTCATCGTTCATCGCCATACGGCTAAACGTGGCACGGATATCCTTGGCTGCGGCCATATAGTCACCGCTGGCATTCGGACCTTCCGGGTTCACGTAAATCAGACCCATATGCGTCGCGCCCAGGTTTTCGTCCAGTTCGCGGTCGCCGGAGAAGCGCTTGTCCGTGGCCAACCAAGTCGTTTCCGCTCCCCAGTTCACGTCTGTATCCGGCTCCCACACGTCCGCGCGACCGCCGGCAAAGCCGAAAGTGCGAAAACCCATGGACTCCAGCGCCACATTACCAGTCAGAATCAGCAAGTCGGCCCAGGAAATTTTTTGACCATATTTCTGCTTGATAGGCCAAAGCAGGCGACGCGACTTGTCAATATTCACATTGTCAGGCCAGGAATTGAGTGGTGCAAAACGCTGTTGGCCACGCCCACCGCCGCCGCGCCCGTCCAGGGTGCGGTAAGTGCCCGCAGCATGCCAAGCCATGCGGATGAACTGCGGACCATAATGACCGAAATCGGCCGGCCACCAATCCTGGCTATCCGTCATCAACTTGACCAGATCGGCCTTGAGCGCCTTGTAGTCCAGCTGTTTGAATGCTTCAGCGTAGTTAAACTCCTCACCCAGTGGGTTGGACTTATTGGAATGCTGGTTCAACAAGTCAACGCGCAACTGGTTTGGCCACCAGTCCTTGTTGGTCGTACCACCCCCGGCGGCATGATGAAATGGGCACTTGGCTTCGGTTGACATAATGAAGTCTCCTTGTGGTGTCGCGGCCCGGAATGAACCGCGAAAAATCGATGAAAAAGAATGAACCTCTAGGGCCTGGCCGATATTCCGTTCAATGTATTGACTAAACCTGCTAACACTTTCAGCCCAGCCGGGATCACCTATGGACAGCTTGATGCGCCACTGCGTGAACTTTAATTAAATTAATTAAAAATGAGAAATTGATTGTTTTTATTGATTGAATAGGAATTTCGTTGCAGCGATACATTTGCCCGACCGCTGGCAAAAATAAAGCTACATTATCGAGCAAACCTGTGTAAAGACAGTGACAAGAAATCCGGATCAGGCGTCCTGACCCATTGTGATGATACGGATGACGCCGCGATAGAACAGGAAGGCCGCGCCGTACCAGAGCTTCTTGTACCAGGGCGAATGTTCGAAATCCTGCAACTGCACCAGCCGCCCGTCGCTCAGTCCGACTTCAATTTCATTGCGCAGAGTGTGCGCAAAGTCGACATCGCTGACGACCACGTTGGCCTCCTGATTGACGAACAGGCTCAGGCCGTCATAGTTGCTGGAGCCCACCGTCGCCCACTCATCGTCGATGACCGCAACTTTGGCGTGCAGCTGGGTTTTGGTGTATTCGATGATGCGCACGCCGGCCCGCAGCAGTTTCGGATAGAAGGAATGCGCCACGGCATCCTGCAGATAGAACTGCCCCACGCCCAGCAGCAAAGTCACCTTCACGCCGCGCATGGCGGCCTCTTCCAGCGCCCGGCGCAGCTTGCGGCCCGGAGCGAAGTAGGGATTGGCCAAAAAAGCAGTTTCGCGTGCCCGTCCCAGCGCCTGTAAATAGGCGCGCTGAATGGTGCGGCGATTACGCAGATTGTCGCGCACCACCAGCCCTGCCAACGCTTGGCCCGGCTCGGTGCCGTGCTGGGTGTAGCGCGCCATTTTGAATTTATCCCAGCGCGCACGCAGCTTCATCTTGCCGGTGCGTATCCACTGGTTTTGCATTTCTTCGTGGATCGCTTCAACCAGCGGCCCGTTGATCTGCACCGCAAAATCCCAGCGCGGCGCGGGCAGGGTCGAATGATTAGAGTCATCGACAAAATCGTCAATGATGTTGAGCCCCCCGACAAACGCCCATTTGCGATCCACCACGCACAGCTTGCGATGGCTGCGCGCGACACCGCGCCGGAACCAGGGATTGAACGAACGGTGCTGAACGCCAGCGGAAGTCAGCGTCGCCTTGATCTGCTTGCTGTGGACACGCCCTGTACCGACCCAGTCGGTGATGACGCTGACGATCACGCCGCGCTTGGCCGCGCGCGCCAAAGCGTCACGTACCAGAATGCCGGTGTCGTCGATGCGAAAAATGTAGGTTTCGAGATAGATCTCGACGTGCGCGTCATCGATGGCAGCAATCAGCGCGGGAAAGAATTCCGCGCCGCTGCGCAACAGCGTCACATTGTTGTCCCCGCTATAGCTGATTACGCGCATAGCGAGAGCAAGACAGGAGAAGAAAAAACAGACGTCAGATGGGACAAGGGAAAAGTCAACGAAGGTGGCGTTGGCGTCATTTTAAGCGCAAGGTGCTGACGATGGGCGCGTGATCCGACAGCGTGGACCACAATCCGCCGCGCATGACCTCTGCCGACTCCACTTCAAACCCGCGCAGATAGATGCGGTCCAACCGCAGCCACGGCATTGATGCAGGGAAGGTGCGTGCCGGCTGCACCACCTGCCGCATGCCGCCCAGCTTGCGCAGATATCCCATCAAACCATGCGGCATGGCTTGCTGCTCGAAGACTTCAGTGACGCCCAGACGAATGCGCAGGAAATCACTGAGCTTGTTGCCCCAATCGTTGAAATCGCCGGCGATGATCAGCGGCGCATCCGGCGGCGACGAAGCGCGTACGGCCTCGATCAGTGCGGCAGTCTGGCGATGGCGACTGCGCGCAAACAAACCCAGATGGATGACATAACAGTGTACTTCTGCGCCCTCGATATTGACCACGCAATGCAGGATACCGCGCGACTCATAGGCGTGATCAGAAATATCCTGGTTACGCGAAGATACAATCGCAAACCGTGAGAGGAAGGCATTGCCGTGATGCCCATGGTCGTACACCGCGTTCATACCGTAGGCAACATGGTGCGACTCACCGGCGAGATATTCATGTTGGGCCTGCTGCGGCCAATGCGCGGCATGGCGTATAGCGATGCGATCGTGCCGTCCCTGCACCTCTTGCAGGAAGAGCAAGTCAGCGTCGAGCTGGGTCAGCGCCTGTTTCAACGCATGGATGCGCGGGCGTCCGCTAAAGGAGGTGACGCCCTTATGGATGTTGTAAGTGGCGATGCGTAACTTCATAGATCGGCAAAACCCCTTGTTGATGTTGCTGTTTATTGGGAGCGATCTGGTGCAGAAATGTATTGCGGCAACTGCAGAATCGCCTCTGCATTCGACGGTGAAAAACATTGATCGGCGGCCTCGCGATACGGCAACCATTGGTAACGCGTATGCTCGCGCGGCGCCAGCGTCACCGGAATGCCCTGCGGCACCAGCAAGCCGAACACGTGCTCGGTATTGCGCGTCACGCCCGGGGCATAGCGATGCCGCCAGACCGGATAAATTTCGTACACGTTGGACAACTGCCAGTCCAGCAGATGATCGCACGGAACCCGATTCGCGGCTGTCGGCGAAACACTGATTTCGTCACTGACCAAGATCCCTGTTTCTTCACCTACCTCGCGCCGGGCGGTTTCTGCCAGCGGCTCATCCAGCGTGTCTTTGGAACCCGTCACCGACTGCCAGTAACCGGCCTTGTCAGTACGTTCGATCAGGAGGACATCGAGTTGTTCGGTGTAAATAACCACCAGGACGGACTCGGGAATTTTAAATGGACGGTTCATTTCTCTTGAGCATGTGACAACGTTGCCAACGCTCATTGTATCGTCAGCGGAGATTCTGCGGTGCGCACAGTCATGCTTCCATCGAGGCCGCGCTCTCCTCCACCAGCCAGTTGCGGAAGCTGCGTGCCGCCGCATGCTCGATACGGTCGCGCGGCCACACCGCGTAATAACCGCCACCCAGGCTGGCGCTCGCTTCACAGGCGCGCACCAGCAGCCCTTCGCGCATGCAGGCATCGATCATGTGTCGCCAGGCCAGAACGATGCCGTGCCCCTCCATCGCCAGCTGCAACAAAATCGGATATTGATTGGAAAGGATCTGATGCTCGATGCGTACGTCGGCGAGATCGTTCTGCGCCATCCAGTTCTGCCAGGACAACCACTGGCGTTGACCGTCTTCCTGCATGAGCAGGGTTTCCTGCAACAAGTCTTTGGGTGTCAGCGTGCGTCCGGCCAGATACGCCGGTGAGCAGACCGGGAAGACTTCTTCATCGTACAGCCGCCGCGCCGCCAGGCCGGATGGCGGCCCATCGCGCAGGAAGTAGATGCCCATGTCGAAATCGGTTTCCGACAAAGCGGCCAGGCTGTCGTTGACGATCAGCCGCAGATGGCACTCCGGCTGCAGCGCCCGGAAGCGCGCCAGACGCGGCGTCAGCCACAGCACCGCAACGCCGGAAGAACAGGCGACGGTGAGTTCGCTGTGTCCTTTGCGCTTCATGATGTCTTCGGTGACCTCGGCGCAACCGACCAGCAGGCGCTGCACTTCTTCGGCATAGCGCTGGCCGCTGACGGTCAGCCGCAGGGCGCGCGGCTCGCGGATGAATAGCTTCTTGCCGAGGAAACGTTCGAGCTGCGCGATCTGGCGGCTGATGGCGCTCTGCGTCAGATGCAGCTCTGCCGCGGCGCGCGTGAAGCTGCTGTGCCGCATGGCAGCCTCAAACGCGATCAGCGACGGTAAAGGAGGAAGTGGAGAAATACGCATGATGGGGTCCGTAGTCGAACAAAGGACAAAGAAACAAACTACTCAGAACCCCATCATAGAGCGAAAAGCGTGCCCGGCAGGCACCGAATTACATACTGCTCAAAACCGGCTCAGGTACGACTCAAATACTGCTGCGATGCAGATAGCCGCCTTGCATGACCAGCGAGAGATGCTCGCCCTGCCCCGCCAGCAAATGAATGTCGTCAAGCGGATTGCCATCGACCACGATCAGGTCGGCGCGTGCACCGGCACGGACGGTGCCCAGCTCGCCCTCGCGTTGCAGGATGGCGGCAGCAATCGAGGTTGCCGAACGAATCGCTTCCAGGTTGCCGAGAATCTCGGCACGGATGACGAATTCTTGCGACTGATCCTGATGCATCTCGCCCAGCAGGTCCGAACCGAAACCCATCTGTACGCCATGTTCGGCATAAATCTTCAGCGAATCACGCCCGGCCTGGCGCACCGATTCGATCTTGGCAACCGAATCCGCGGGCAAGCCAAGACGCGCACCATCGCGCGCCAGCGAATCATAAGTCACCAGCGTCGGCACCACGAAGGCGCCGTGCTCGCGCATGATGCGTGCGGCATCGGCATCCACCAGATTGCCGTGTTCGATGGTACGCACGCCGCAACGCACGGCGCGTGAAATGGCGCGTCCGGTGTAAGCATGCGCCATGACGTAAGTCTGTGCCGCTTCCGCTTCGGCAACGATGGCGCGGATTTCATCCTCGCTGTATTGCGTGTTGCCGATCGGATCGGTTGGCGACGCGACGCCACCCGACGCCATGATCTTGATCTGCGTTGCGCCCTTCTGGATTTCTTCACGCGCAGCCAGACGCACGGCATCGACGCCGTCCGCCACGCGGGCAATTGCACCCGCGCGGAATGCGCAGGAGCAAGGCTCCAGCACATCAGAACGCGGACGGAAATCGCCATGACCGCCGGTTTGCGACAAAGCCTTGCCCGATGGAAAAATCCGCGGGCCCGGCACCAGTCCGATGGCGATGGCTTGCGCCAGTCCCCAGTCGGCGCCGCCGGCATCACGTACCGTCGTGAAGCCGCGATTGAGCATGGCTTCGACAATCGGCAAGGCGCGAATCGAGGTCAATGACCCCGGTTGCAGCGCATTCGCTCCCAGGTTCGCCAGCGAAGCCAGCACGTGGACGTGACAATCGATAAGGCCGGGCATGACGGTCTTGCCGCTGACATCGATGCGCTTGGCGTCAGGCGCATCGATCGGTGTCGACGACACATCGATAATGCGATCGTTTTCAATCAGAACATCGTGGCGGAGCAGCAAACTGCCGTGGGCCGGATCAAGGACGTTGCCGCCCTGCAGGAGAATCTTGGTCATGGAAAATTAAAATTTAAGCTTGTTGCAAATACGATGGCTCACGCACGAAACGGGTGCCGACCAGACTGATAGCGGCAGCGATCATGACGTAGAACGCCGGCGCCATGGTGCTGCCTGTTGCCGCGATCAGCCAGGTGATGAAGAACGATGCGAAACCGCCGAAAATGGTCACCGCCAGGTTGTAGGCAACCGACAAACCGGTCGACAACACCTTCGCTGGGAACAGTTCAGAGAATGCCGCCAGAATCGGGCCGGTGTAGGTCGCAATCAGGATGCCGAACACCAGTTGGAAAATCAGCAACGAAAACAGACCCGGCGCCGCGTTGATATAAGCGAACATCGGATAAGCCAGCAGCAGAATCAGCAACGCTGCACCGGACAACAACCCACGGCGACCGAAACGGTCAGCGATGCGGCCGACGATAGGCGCAAACACCATGATGCACAGACCACCCACCATGCCTGCGATGAAACCGGTCGACTGCGGCAGCTTCAGCACCTTGATCGAATAAGTCGGCATGTAGAACAACAGCACGTAGGTACAGACGGTCCACAGGATCACCATGGAAAAACTCGCCAGCGTTTCGCGCGGGAAGTTGCTGATGATTTCCTTGAGCGGCGAATCGGTCTTGTCCTTGGCTTCAAGGAAAGTCGGCGTTTCGTCGAGGTGATGACGAATGTAATAGCCGACCGGGCCGATGATGATGCCCAGCAGGAAAGGCAGACGCCAGCCCCAGCTCGCCAGCGCCTCAGGGCTGAGGCTGCTGGTGACAAAGGTGCCGACTGCAGCACCCAGCAACACGGCCACGCCGATGCTGGCCTGGATCCAGCTGGAATAGAATGCGCGTTCCTTGACCGGTGCGTACTCGGTGAGGAAGGCGGTAGCGCTGCCCATTTCGCCGCCTGCGGAGAAACCTTGCAGCAAGCGCGCGACCACGATGATCAGGGGAGCAAACAGGCCGATCTGTTCATACGTCGGTGCCAGACCGATTAGCGTCGTGCCCGCCGCCATCAGCAAAATCGTCAGTGATAAGGCTGCCTTGCGACCCACGCGGTCAGCATAGATGCCGAGCAAGATACCGCCGACCGGACGCATGAAAAATCCCACGCCGAAAGTCGCTACTGCCAGCAACAGCGAAGTCAGCTCGTTACCGGTCGGGAAAAACAGTTTGGCAATGATGACGGCAAAGAAGCTGTAGACGGTGAAGTCGAACCACTCGAGTCCGTTGCCGATCACAGTGGCAACAATCGCTCGTCGTCGTTGGTCGCCGCTGACAGCAATCGGTGCAGCAGCATAAGCAGTATTGGTTTGCATGATCTCCCCCCTTAGATTGAACACATGGACATGCGTTGGATAATAGGGTCAGCAAGAAGCAAGCCGGAAATGATATCTGCGCATGTTGCCATGCTTGCAGCGCATGCATGCGTAAAAGATTTATACCCAATCGTCATGCCGGCTTCACCGATGCGCAGACACAGGGCTGCTCACAGCAAAGCATGCTAAGGCGCGAACAGGTGGCAAGAACAAAAAACGCGGACGTAAAAAAAGGCGCAATGCATTGCTGCATGCGCCTTTTTTTGTCCGCGCCAATCAGGGCCAAGGCGCGGACGGTATTACCAGACTCAAGCCTTGATAGCAGGCTCCGCATTGCGCAGACGAATATGCAATTCGCGCAGTTGCTTCTCGTCGACCGCCGACGGTGCTTGTGTCAGCAAATCTTGCGCGCGCTGGGTCTTCGGGAAAGCGATCACGTCGCGGATCGATTCGGCGCCGGCCATCATGGTCACCAGACGATCCAGACCGAACGCGATACCGCCGTGCGGAGGCGCGCCGTATTGCAGCGCATCCAGCAGGAAGCCGAATTTCAGACGTGCTTCTTCGTCGTTGATCTTCAGTGCGCGGAACACCTTGCTCTGTACATCAGCGCGGTGGATACGAACCGAACCGCCGCCCATTTCCCAACCGTTCAGCACCAGGTCATAGGCCTTGGCGATAGCGGCTGCCGGGTTGGTCGAAATGAAATCTTCGTGACCATCCTTCGGCGAAGTGAACGGGTGATGCAGCGCGACCCAGCGTTGGTTGTCTTCGTCGTATTCGAACATCGGGAAGTCAACCACCCACAGCGGACGCCAGACGTCGTCGAACAGGCCGTTCTTCTTACCGAAATCGCTGTGACCGATCTTCACGCGCAGCGCGCCGATTGCATCATTGACGACCTTGATCTTGTCGGCGCCAAAGAAAATCAGGTCACCGTCTTGCGCGCCGGTCTTTTCGATGATGGCTGCCAGTGCGGCATCGTGCAGGTTCTTGACGATCGGCGATTGCAAACCGTCGCGGCCCTTGGCCTTTTCATTGACCTTGATGTAAGCCAGACCCTTGGCGCCGTAGATGGCGACGAACTGGGTGTAAGCATCGATTTCCGAACGCGGCATTTCTGCGCCGCCCGGCACGCGCAGACCGACCACGCGGCCGCCTTCGCTGTTGGCTGCACCGGAGAAGACCTTGAAGTCGACATCTTTCATGACGTCGGTCAGCTCGGTGAATTCCAGCTTGACGCGCATGTCCGGCTTGTCCGAACCGTACATGCCCATCGCTGTCGCGAAGTCCATGACCGGGAACGGGTCCGGCAGGTCGATGTCGAGAACGTTCTTGAAGACCAGGCGGATCATGCCTTCGAACAGATCGCGGATTTCCTGTTCGTTCATGAACGAAGTTTCGCAATCGATCTGGGTGAATTCAGGCTGACGGTCAGCGCGCAGATCTTCGTCGCGGAAGCACTTGGTGATCTGGTAGTAACGGTCAAAGTTGGCAACCATCAGCAGCTGTTTGAACAGCTGCGGCGATTGCGGCAGCGCGAAGAATTCGCCGGCGTTCACGCGCGACGGCACCAGGTAATCGCGGGCGCCTTCCGGTGTCGATTTGGTCAGCATCGGTGTTTCGATGTCGATGAAGCCTTGCGCGTCGAGGAACTTGCGCACTTCCATCGCGACCTTGTAACGCAGGCGCAGGTTGTTTTGCATTTGTGGGCGACGCAGATCCAGCACGCGGTGTGTCAGGCGTGTGGTTTCCGACAGGTTGTCGTCGTCCAGCTGGAACGGTGGCGTGACCGATGGGTTCAGCACTTCCAGTTCGTGCGCCAGCACTTCGATCTTGCCCGACTTCAGGTTGGTGTTGCCGGTGCCGTCAGGACGGTTACGCACAACGCCGGTGATGCGCAGGCAGAATTCGTTGCGCACGGCTTCAGCGTTCTTGAACACGTCGGCGCGATCAGGATCGCAGACGACTTGCACCAGGCCTTCGCGATCGCGCAGGTCGATAAAGATCACGCCGCCGTGGTCACGACGACGATGCACCCAGCCGCACAGGCTGACAGTTTGGCCGAGCAATGCCTCAGTGGTGAGGCCGCAGTATTGAGTTCGCATGGACATATTCAGGTTCCGTTATTCCGATTTTCAGTTTCGTTTGATTCAGTTTTTGTGTTCTTGTGTGTTCTTTAATGCTGGCGGGCGAAGGCGGGGCAGAACAGCGCGGTCATGATGACGCAAAGGCGCTGAACGCCCCGTCAATTATGGTTGGCCGCGTCGGCTGCGATATCCGTGATGATCTTCTTGTCTGCTTGCATCTCCGGCGCGACAACACCCATCGAGACGATGTACTTGAGCGCTTCATCCACGCTCATGTCCAGCTCGATGGTGTCGGCGCGCGGCACCATCAGGAAAAATCCCGAGGTCGGATTCGGCGTGGTCGGCACGTACAGGCTGACGTAGTCGACGCCTTGCAGGTGATTCTTCACTTCACCGCCGGGAACACCGGTCAGGAAAGCGATGGTCCACGAACCCTGGCGCGGATACTGCACCAGCACCGCCTTGCGGAATGCATTGCCGGAGGACGAGAACAGCGTGTCGGATACTTGCTTGACGCTGGAGTAGATCGACTTGACCACTGGAATACGGGTCAGCAAACCTTCCCACAACGACACCACCTGACGGCCGATGAAGTTGCGCGTGGCCAGCCCGGTGATGAAGATGATCAGCAGCGTGAGGATGGTGCCGAGACCGGGAATGCGGAAACCGACCAGCGCTTCAGGCCGCCAGCTTACCGGCAGCAGCAGCAACGACTGATCCATGGTGCTGATGATCAGGTTAAGCACCCACACCGTGATTGCCAGCGGGACAAGGATCAGCAGACCGGTGATGAAGTATTTGCGCATGGGATGGGTTTTCGCGGTTTCGATCAGGAAGCGCTCGGCGTACT
>Ga0209913_1000691_pt1 | contig 25381 bp, 22 predicted proteins | sample PersoiDNA2013203_FD_185805 | JGI IMG/M metagenome (GOLD analysis project Ga0209913, IMG submission 185805) | Permafrost soil microbial communities from the Arctic, to analyse light accelerated degradation of dissolved organic matter (DOM) -... | ecosystem: Environmental > Terrestrial > Soil >... | reverse complement strand
CCACCGCACCACCAGCCCGCGAGTCGGGAATAAACGCTGTGCATGGGGATAGTCATTGAACGCTTTACCAATGCAGCTAAGACATGAAGGAGTAGCTGCTATGCCAGCGCTGAAGCCATTTGATAAATCGTCACACCAGTTGCTGTATCTGATCTATGGCGACCAGGACGTATACCGGTACGAAGCTAAATTTAGCATTCTCACCGCACTGTCCCAGCTAGCACCCGGCGAGTCACTCTGTATTAGAGTGATGACGGATCGGCCAGATGATTATGCAGGCTGGCCCGTCGATACCATTCTCTTGAACGAGCAGACCATGAGCGCCTGGAAGGGCGAACACGGCTATACCCACCGCCGTAAAGCCTGCGCAATCGCGCATGGCTTAAAACTGGCTGAGAAAACACTTTTTGCTGACACCGACACGATTTTTTTGGAGTCGCCCCATCGCGTTTTGGATTTGATAGGGTCGGGTCGATATGTGATGGATTGCTTTGAGTACGACTGGAGCTACGTCTGTGAGCGCGTAGATTACCGAAAGCTGGGCGGTGATTTGAAAGCACATGGCGTAACGCCGGAAAGCAAATTCAAGCTTTACAACAGCGGTCTATGTGGGGTGACCGATAGCGATACGCCGTTACTTGAAGGATCCATACGACTGATTGATGAGTGGACGCGTGATTCATTCGATATCCATACGATCGAACAAATTGCGCTGTCGTTTATGATGCGCGACAAATCTATTGAGGAAGGGCAGAAATATGTACACCACTATTTCGCTGAAAAGCGCTTTTTCCATGCGATGCATCACCACTTCTTCAATCAACATGGTGAGCAGTTCCGCTCCGAACTTGTAACGCTCAGCCTGGGGGTACCACGCACTAAACCCGTACCGTCCCCCTGGCAACGGTTGCAGATCAAGTGGAAGCTCCGTAACACGCACAAGGACTTTAAAAAGGTCGGTCGAGATCTGCTTTATGGGAGTGCCGTCCCGGATCATCCTTATTACGAAGTATGCCGGCATGAATGGTGGGAGGCGGCCTCCAGAGAGATTTTGCGCTGGGATGATGCCAACCAACAGCGGTTCTTAGGCACAGGTATAGAGCGATGGCCAAATCAATTGCCTAGGCCGGCAAAAAATGGCGATGAAGAAATTATTGTCGCCTATCTACGCGAGCGGTTAACGCCCCGACTCCCTATTAGTGGCCGTGCAGTGGCTGCCCGCAACTCAGCAGAAGGAAGCGCCCCATGTATTACCAAGGCCTAGCCGACCTGGACCTCACCTACACCGGCCACGGCACCGAAACACAAGTCAACCACGCCGGCGTCACCGCTACCCTGTTTTTCAACAGGCCGCACCGCGAATGGACGGTGATGATCGATGACCCAACCGACCAGATTCCACTCGACGGTCTGATCCGCGCCTCCGTGAGCCTGCCCGACGGGCGCCGACTCTTCGGCGCTGCGCAGCGTCAGCCCATCCTGGGCGGTTGTTTCGGCCTAGTGGCAGACAACCACGATGAAATCGACCTCACGTCAGTGCTTGAGCAGCGTTTTGCAGCGGGACAAGGCGTTGTCACCCTGTCGCCCAGTATGACTGATGAGCAGATCCTGACCCTGATCAAAGGCGCCTGCACTTGGAGCAATGGCAAAGCGTTTCAGGTCATACCACCTCCAGCCGAATAGGCAGGAAAATCATGCTCAAAGCACTCGCCTGTTGCCTGCTCCCCGCCGCCGTCCTAGCAGCTGGACCAGTTTTGGCTTCGCCGGATAAGGTGACGCTGGATTGTGCCTCTATCTATGAGCACTTGGATCGCATGGGTCGCCTTAGCCTCAACATGCCGCTCCACGGACTTGGCGCTGACATCCTGAATACATACCGGGACCGACTCTGCTACCTGGGAGAAGACGTGTCCCAAGCGGCTGCCGGCCAAGGCTTGACGATGACATCCGGCATTCATCCCCTGAGCAACGTCGCGCTGATCGCCGCAAACAAGCTGCGCCCTGACGACGGAGATACAGAAGCTGCGATTGTTCTGATCCAGGCAGAAGGAGATGCTATCCAAAGGCTCGTCCTGGTATCTACTGCGATGGACCCTGAGCTTAAGGTCGAGGACTTCCATATCGGCGGATACGACGAGCTGCGCAATCTCGCGTATATAGAGGCGCATACCGGCGCCAACTCGTCCTCGATCTTTACTCTCGATATGGTGGCCCTTCTACAGGGTAAGACGCCGAGGGCAAAGTTTTTCGCATACGGTCGAGTGGTTTACGTCGATGGCCATTACTTCGGGACGAGCTGGAGCGGTCCTGGCGACGTGGTCGTCTCACGTACCAAAATCGTCGAAGGAGAGGGACGGGTCGAGTACTTCTTAAAACTGAGCAAAGACGGCAAGGAAATTTGCGAGGTAAGCCCGGAATCTCGCCGCGACTGCATGAAGTAGGGGCGCCACGATGGGCAACGGAAAAGAATCATGAACGAAAATCAGATTGAAGCAAATATGGCTCGACATCGGGCTCAACCAAATGTCTCGCCCGCTGTTTACTTCAATCAGCTGTGTACGGCAATTGGCGCAGATGTTGTTCACAAAACGAAGGTCTACCTTGATACCTGTTATTGGGTCGTGCTGCGCGAGGCTTCTTTGGGAAAGGCCCGACGGCGTGAGCACTCGGAGATATTGGAGCTTCTGCGGGAGTTGGTCCGATCCGGACGCGTCGTCTGCCCAGTAAGCGACGCTGCTTACGTCGAGGCGATGCAGCATGCTGACCCAGACACACGCTTGGCTACTGCGGCTGTTCTAGATGAACTGAGCGGCGGTATTTGTCTTCGCACTGAGCGCGAGCGCGTGACTATGGAGCTGAAGAGATTCATGGATGATCCTGGCGGGTGCGGAGGCACCGATCCGGCCCAGGCGTGGGTCAGGCCGGGAATGGTTCTAGGCGTGCAGGTGCCAACGGTTCCGACCCTCGACGGGATGTTCAATCGAATCCTTCAGAAGTCGTCCATTGATCTTATGTGGGGTATGACCTTTAAAGACATGGCCAGCAAAGATCTGAAGAGTCAGTTTGCTGAAACGATGGCGAGTAGTGCGAGCCGCATTAACGAGAAAATGGTTGAGTATGCCCCGACCATCCGCAGTTTTCAGCAGGCCTTCACAGCGGAAGTGTCTGGATTGATTAAGTTTTTTGACGACCAAGCAGCGCGACTTTTTCTTGCAGAGCGCCTAGAAACCTTCTCTGAAGATGAAGTTCAGCAATGCAAAGCCAGTATGCAGACTATGCTGTTCAACGTCTTTCGCCTGCGACCCAAGCTCATGGCTCGGCGCACTCCGACTCTCTACGTCCATGCCGCCTGTCATGCGGCGATCCGATGGGATAAGTCGCGTCGGCTCAATGGGCATTGGCTTGTTGATCTACATCACGCCTGTGCGGCCACCGGTCTCCACGATGTCATGTTCACCGAAGGCCCGCTTCGGGTGCTTATGACCAGCGGACATCTCAAACTGGACGATGAGTTCGACATGCCTGTGATCGCAGATGCAGAAGAGGCGTTAAATTATTTGCGCAAGCTACAATGCGCCAGCGCCGAGGCATAGGGACTCCTGGGCGATACCTATTCTGGACAATCGTGTCGCGTTTTGCATGCCTCCGCGTGACTTGCTTAACCGTTGCATAGGGACGCGGCAGTCCGCAAAGAGGCCAAAATAATGGGCCTGATCAAACAGCCGAATTAAGTAGGACAAGTGGCTTTGGAAGATACATTCTTTGGCCGCCGGGGAGGCGAACAGTGATCCATACTGCGCCGGACCTTGTGCTTCCCAGCCATCTTTTTTTACTAGGCTGGGAGCCTGCTACAGAGGCACGCTTAGGGCAGATTTAGGGCAAGGCAGGGGCCGCTGTAAGCCGTTAGGGGCCTTGCAAGCGAGTGGTTTTTCCCGGTTTCGGTGGCCTCAGGCGGTGTGGAGTGCGGTTAGAAGGGGTTCGAATCCCTATCTCTCCGCCATTATTGAATAAGACTAAGCCCCTGAAATTGTTAAAGATTTCAGGGGTTTTTTCGTTTCTGGCGTTTTGTTTAGGGTGTTTGTAGAGCATAAATGGTGGCCGCCAATGCGCCCTCATACCAGACAGGCGTGCTGACTTTGCAATCACTCATAAGGATTTGAGGATGCGACACTCGCTATTAGCTGTTATTTCGGCGCTTATTCTTTGTGCTGCCGCATCCAGCCACGCTGCTGCATCAGTGGAAGGTAATCCGCTCAGCTGAATGGACTACATTGCGAGTGAAGGATCATTTGCTTTTGTCTCTACAAGTTCAATTTGCCAAGACCTTCAAGTTCCTATCGTCTGGCCATCCACTTTTTCGAGAGAGTTCGTGACAAAGGCAGCTTTATGTTGACTGTCGATGAACGAGATTACCTTCTAAAAAGTTTTCCCTGGAGCATCGGTACTTGTCAGGAAGATTATGGGTTCAATGGAGTTCATCAGCGGAGTTGAGAGATCTTGTCTCTGGATTGAGGATGTCCACGCTGAACTTGCCCAATCAATTTCCTTTGTTAAAAGCCGCCTTGACGCAGTTGTGGAATATCGTAAGTCCGGCAGCGAGCGAGGAAAGCTGGGTGTTGAGATGCCTCCTTTGTTTCTCTGGGTCTGGGGGCTTCTCTGCTTGAATGTTGCTAATTGTTTCGCTCTGGTCACCTTTTGATTACAATTGTTCGACAACGCACCTGACTAACGGGTGCGTGCAGGAAGTTTCATTCTCAGGGACGTGTCGTGTTTTTCAAGCCTCATTCGTGTACCTGGCTGCGTGCTTTTGTGCCTGGCCGCTTCGTCGTGCAACGCTCGTCGTATCCCCTCGCAATCGTCAGCCTGTTTGCCAGTCTTTCCGCCACGGCGGCAGAGCCGAGCGCGCAGGAACAGACGTTGTTGCGCCAACAAGAGCGCGAACGGGTCTTGCGCGAGCAGCTCGAACCCTCTCCTGACGTACGCCTCAAGGCCTCCCAGGATGATGGCCAGGGCCTGCTGCAGGCCAATGAAACGCCATGCTTCACGATTCGCCATATCGTGCTCGAGGGCGAGGATTCAGCCGCCTTTCAGTGGGCGCTGCGTGCCGCCAACCCGGCGTCCGATCCTGCGCTGAACCGTTGCCTGGGTGCCGCGGGCATCAACCTGACCATGAAGCGCATACAGAACCTGATCATCGCGCGGGGTTTCGTCACCACGCGGGTGCTGGCCGCCCCTCAGGACCTGAGCCAGGGGACGCTTGCTCTGGTACTGGTTCCGGGACGCATCAAACACATTCGGTTTGCCGACGGCACCTCGTCGCGGGCGACGCTGTGGAACGCCATGCCCGCCCAACCCGGTGATCTGTTGAACCTGCGGGACATCGAGCAAGCCCTGGAGAACTTCAAGCGGGTGCCCACGGCCGAAGCTGACGTGCAGATTACGCCGGCAAGCGACGCTGACGCCAAGCCGGGAGAAAGCGATGTGGTGATTCTCTGGAAGCAAGCTTCCGTGGCGCGCCTGAGTCTGTCGACCGACGACTCGGGCACCCACGACACCGGTAAATATCAGAGCAATGTTGCGCTGTCGCTGGACAATCCGCTGGGCCTCAATGACCTGTTCTATGCCAGTTTCAGCCACAACCTGGGCGGCGGCAAAAGTGGTGATCGTGGTTCTGAAGGGCACACCCTGCACTATTCGCTGCCGTACGACTACTGGCAACTGGGCCTGACGTCCAGCGAGTACGACTATCACCAGACCGTGGCCGGGAACAATCAGACTTATGACTATCAGGGCCACAGTAGCAACAACGAACTGAAACTTTCGCGACTGCTCTACCGCGATGCCGTGCGCAAAACGTCGGCATGGGCCAGTGGCTGGTCGCGCACCTCCAGCAACTCTATCGACGACACCGAAATTGAAGTGCAGCGCCGGCGCATGGCGGGCTGGGAGCTGGGGCTCGATCACCGCGAGTTCATGGGCAGCAATACCCTGGATCTGGGCCTGAGCTATCGACGTGGAACCGGCGCGGACCATGCCTTGCGAGCACCGGAAGAAGACCTCGGCGAGGGGACGTCACGGTCGAAGATCATCAGCGCCAACGCCCAGTTGCAAACCCCGTTCCGTCTGGGGACGCAGCAATTTCGCTACATCGGCGCTTGGCGCGGCCAATGGAATCGCTCGCCGTTGATCGCTCAGGATCGTTTCTCCATTGGTGGGCGCTACAGCGTCCGCGGGTTCGATGGCGAACAGATCCTCTCCGCCGAACGCGGCTGGACCTTGCGCAATGACCTGGGCTGGTTCGTCTTTCAGAGCGGCCAGGAACTCTATCTTGGCGTCGACTATGGCGAGGTCGGCGGACATTCCAGCCAGTCCTTGTCCGGGCGCCGTCTGGCGGGCTCGGTGGTCGGTGTGCGGGGCGGCTACAAGCAGTTTTCCTATGACCTGTTCGTCGGCCAACCGCTCATCAAGCCCAGCCATTTCGAAACGGCCGCCGTAACCACGGGCTTCAACCTCAACTGGTCGTTTTGACGGAGACCGGCATGCACTTTGACAGTCTTGAAATCCTTGCCCCGCAGCTGTCCGACGAACCCTGGAACGAGGCGACTGTGTTCGGTTCCGCCGTCTGGTTGTGGATGCAGTCAGCGGCGCATCGTGATGCGCCGCTGCATACCTTGTCGGCACTGCTGCTGCCGGCGATCAAGCAGCGCCAGTTCATGCTCGCCAGCGAGCAAGGCACGCCGGTGTTTTTCATGTCCTGGATGAACCTCAGTGCCGAGGCCGAGCAGCGCTATCTGAACAATGCTCCCGTGTGCATGTCTGAGGCTGACTGGAACAGTGGCGAGCGTCTTTGGGTCAGCGACTGGGTCGCGCCTTTCGGGCATACCCGACAACTGTCGAGACTGCTGCTGCGTCGGCTCTGGCCGCAACGCTTTGGCCGATTCCTGGAGCATCGGGGCGATGAGCGCGGCTTTCGTATCAAGAAGTGGCAGGGCATCGGCGTCCTGCCCGCCGAGGCGCGCGCCTGGTTCGCCGCTCACCCGCTGCTTCAGTAGCTTTCGGCCACATTATTTTGGCGTCTGGCGCATCTGTGGCCTGGCGCAGTTCAAAAGGAATTGATCATTAACAAGCATCTGTATCGGATCATTTTCAACAAGGCGCGTGGCCTGTTGATGGTGGTCGCCGAAAATGTGAGCTGCGGCTCGAAATCAGCCGGTGGTAGTGCAACCGGTACAACGTCTGGCGTCGGCTGCGTGGTCCGCCTGACACCCCTGCGTTTTGCCCTGATGGCGGCGCTCGGCCTGATCATGCTGGACGCCTCGTCGGCCCAGGCGGCCGTGGTCGCCGACCCCGGCGCGCCGGCCGCGCAGCAGCCGGGCATCGGGGTGACCGGAAACGGGGTAACCCAGGTCAACATCACCGCGCCCAGCGCGGGCGGAGTGTCGCGCAATACCTATCAACAGTTTGACGTCGATCGGCGTGGCGTGATCCTCAATAACTCGGCGACCAGCACTCAGACCCAGCTGGGCGGCTGGGTGGACGCCAATCCGGCGTTGGGTCGCGGCACGGCGCGGGTGATCCTCAACGAAGTCAACTCGAGCAATCCGAGCCAGCTCAACGGCTATGTCGAAGTGGCCGGGTCCCGGGCGCAGGTGGTGATCGCCAACCCGTCCGGGATCAGCTGTGATGGCTGTGGTTTCATCAACGCCAATCGCGCGACCCTCACCACTGGCAAGGCGCAGTTCGAGAACGGAGTACTGCAGGGTTATCAAGTCGACGGCGGCAAGATAACCGTCAACGGTGCCGGGATGGATACGCGTGACAGCGATTACACCGAAGTCATCGCGCGCACCGTCGAGGTCAACGCGGGCATCTGGGCCAAGGACTTGAGCATCCAGGCCGGCAAGACCAGCGCCGACAGCGGCGCAGCGGGCACGCCAGTGGTCGGCATTGATGTCGCGCAACTGGGTGGTATGTATGCCGGCAAAATCGTCCTGCTGGGTAATGGCGCGGGTGTCGGGGTACGCAATGCCGGGCAGATCGGCGCCAGTGTCGGCGATGTGGTCATCCGTGCAGACGGGCGTCTGGAAAACAGCGGGCAGATCAGCGGTGCCGGTTCGACCACGGTCGAGACTGGCACCGGAGTCCAGAACAGTGGCACGCTGTACGCCAAGGGCGACCTGACGCTCAATACCTCGGCCGACCTCGACAACAGCGGTATGGTGGCGGCCCAGGGCAATACCCGGGTGACGGTTGCGAACCTGCGCAGCACCAGCGGCTCGACCCTGGCCGGCGGGGTCGACAGCAGTGGCAAGCTGGGCCCGACCGGCGGATTGACCCTGGACGCTTCGGGCCAGCTCAGCGCCCACGGGCAGAATATCGCCGCCGAGAGTTTGCAGGCCCAGGCAGGGGCCCTCGACTTGAGCGACAGTCAGACCTCCGCCGCCCAAGTGACGCTCACCAGCCGCCAGGGTGATGTCGATGTCAGCCGGGCGCGCGTGGCCGCGAAGGGCACGCTGACCGCCACTGCCGCGAAGGTATTGCGCACCGATGGCGCCAAAGTCAGTGCGGCTCAAGTGGGGATCAAGGCCGGTCAGTTATCCAACGTGAAAGGCGAAGTCCTGCAGAGCGGCCCTTCGCTCACGAGCATTGATTTGCAGGGAGCACTGGATAACAGTCAAGGTGTGATCGCCAGTCAGGGCGCACTGAAAATCACCGCCGCCTCGCTGAGCAACTACCAAGGCAGCCTCGGTTCGGTGAAGTCGAGCCTGACACTGACCGCCACGAACGGCTTGCTGGACAACAGGAGCGGTCACCTTGAGGCGCTGCAATCGATCGCGCTGGTCTCGGGCCAGTTGCTCAACACCGCAGGCTTCGTCGGTGCCGGGCAGGTCCTGGACATCAAAGCGGGGACCATCGGCAATGGCGGCGCTGGGCAACTACAGAGCGGTACCGGTACGACAATCGTGGGTGCCAGCCTCGACAATCACGGTGGACGCATCGAAGCGCTGGGCGACCTCAAGTTCACTATCGACGGCAAGCTCGATAACAGCGGCGGCCTGATTCGCACCGGTGCTGATCTGCTGCTGACAGCGGCGCAGATCGACAACGCTGGCACCCAAGGCCTGGATCAAGGTATTGGAGGGCGCACCCTCACCCTTACCGCTGATCAGTTGGGCAACCAGGGCGGCTCGATCATTGCCGATCAGGCATTGACCTTGACCGGAAGCGGGGTGGTGAACAACCAGTCCGGGAAGATTTCGGCCGGTACTCAGCTTTTGCTGACCGACCGTAACCTCGCGGCTAAAACCCAAACCGTGAGCAACCAGGGAGGCACCTTGGTCGCCGGACGCTCGTTGACGCTCAACAGCGCCAGCTATAGCGGCAGCGGTCAGGCCTTGAGCCTGGGTGATCTGTCCTTCACGCTCAATGGCGATTACGTCAATACCGGCCTGCTGCAGGCCAATGGCAACCTGACACTGGCAACCACGGGGCTACTGAGCAACCAGGCCGGCTTGCAAGCGGGCAACCTGCTGACGCTGTCGGCCCGGCAAATCGATAACGCCGCCGTCGGTGTGATCAGTGCCCCGCAGGTACAACTGAGTGCCAGCCAGTCGCTGGTCAACCGCGGCCTGATCGACGGCCGGTCCACTCGACTGAGCGCGCCCACCTTGAGCAACCTGGGTACCGGGAAAATCTACGGTGACCAGCTGTCGCTGGCAGCGGGCACGCTGACCAATACCGTCGAAAACGGCACGGCGGCGGTGATTGCCGCCCGCGTACGGCTGGATATCGGTGCGCAATACCTGAACAACAGCGAACACGGGTTGATCTTCAGCGCCGGGGACATGGCCATCGGTGGGGCGCTGGACAGCCTCTACCAGGCCACCGGTCAAGCCCGCGAACTCAATAACGCCAGCGCGACTATCGAGGCCCTCGGCGGCCTGACGTTGAACGCAGCTTCTGTGCGCAACACCAACGAACACTTCTCGACGCGCGAGGTCGAGGTCTCACGCCAGGCGCTGCAACAGTATCAACTGACCGGCTCGGTCAATCGCTACGATCCGAATCAGATTTCGACCTATAACAACGAAGTCGACATTCTGGTGACACCCGAAGGCAGTAACGACGACTGGAACCGCTACGACCTGACCCGTGTCGTGACCCAAACCCAGATTGCCAGTTCCGATCCCGGGCAAATACTCGCCGGCGGTAATCTGCGCATCAACGCCGACCAGGTCCTCAACGATAAGAGTCGGATCATCGCCGGTGGCGCGTTGCAAGCCAGCGCCACCAGCCTGACCAACACCGAAGTCGCCGGACAGCAGGTCACCACGGACAGCGGCGCACTCGAACACTTTTATCGCCACCAGCGCAAAGGCCGCGACCGTCAGGGGATCGACTCTGTCGCCTACAACCCAGCGCCCAGTGTGCAGGCCATTTCCTTGCAACCGACGGTCTATAAACAGAACACCGCCCCGCAAGGCAGTGGCACCCAGCTCGCCAGCCTGAGTCTTGGGAAGGTGGGCGCTAGCGAGGTGTCCAGCCGCACGATCACTGCACCCAGCCTCACGCCGATCAGCGAGGTACTGGCCAATTCCACCAACAACGTCGGTGGCGTGGCAGAGCGCATTCTCACCGGCGGGGTGAACAGCGCCTTGCCGGACAACGCACTGTTTCGGTCGATGCCCAGCAGCACCTCCGGCTATCTGATCGAGACCGATCCGCGCTTCACCAACTATGCCAAATGGCTCTCTTCGGATTACATGCTTGGCAGGCTGAACCTGGACCCGGCGGCGACCCAGCAACGCATGGGTGATGGTTTCTATGAGCAGAAGTTGATTCGCGAGCAGGTGGCGCAACTGACCGGTCGCCGTTTCGTCGACGGCTATGCCAACGACGAAGCGCAGTACCGAGGCCTGATCGACAACGCCGTCACCTACGCCAATAGCTGGAAGCTGATTCCCGGTGTGGCCCTGACCGCGCAACAAATGGCCCAACTGACCAGCGATATCGTCTGGTTGGTGGCCAAGAATGTCACCTTGGCCAGTGGCGAAGTACGCAGTGTGCTGGTGCCGCAGGTGTATGTGCGGGTCCGTGATGGCGACATCAACGGCGCGGGCGGGTTGATGGCCGGGCAGCAACTGAACCTGAACGTGACGGGCAATCTGGTCAACAGCGCGAGCTTGTCGGGACGTCAAGTAGTCGCGATCAAGGCGGACACGCTCAATAACCTGGAAGGGCGCATTCAAGGCAGCGCCGTCAGCCTTGATGCGACGCAGGACCTGAACAACCTCGGTGGCCAGATCGCCGCCGACAAGAGCCTGATGGTCAGCGCCGGGCGTGATCTGAATGTGCGGTCCAGCACGATCACCACGCACAGTGCGCAGGGCAGCCAGACCAACCTGTCGCGGGTCGCCGGTCTGTTCGTTACCGATCCGGCGGCCAGCCTGATGGCGACTGCTGGACGTGACATCAACCTGCAGGGTGCGCAGGTGGTCAATAGCGGCAGCGCGGGCGTCACCAGCCTGTCCGCCGGTCGTGACCTGAACCTGACGACGGTCATCGAGAGCCGCGACCAGAGCAACCACTGGGACAAAGACAACTGGCGTACCGAAACCAGCCGTAGCGAGAGTGGCAGCAGCCTTAAGACCCAGGGCGACCTGGGCCTTCGCGCCGGCAACGACCTCAACGCGCGTGCCGCCAGCCTCAGCAGCACCGCCGGTGCGGTGATTGCCCAGGCGGCGCGGGATGTCAACCTGACGGCCGGCGAGAACGCGCGTAGCGCCGACGAAGCGCACAAGGTCAAAGGCAGCAATGGCTTCCTTTCCAGCAAAACCACGACCACCCGCGACTCCACCAGTGAAACCACAGCCCAGGGCTCGCACCTCGATGCGCAGCAACTGGCGGTTCAGGCCGGTCGCAACCTGGTGGTTCAAGGTAGCCAAGTGGCCGCGGAAAAAGGCGCGGCGCAGCTCCAGGCCGGCAACGATATTTCGATTATCGCCGCGGTCGACAGCACGCAGACGCGCCACGACAAAGACAGCAACAGCCGCAGCCTGGGTGGATTCAAGGCCAGCAAAGTGACCGACAAGGTCAGCGAAAGCCGGACCACGGCAGTCGGCAGCCTGGTCTCCGGCAACAGCGTCGATGTCCACGCAGGGCAAGACGGACTGGTCCGCGGCTCGTCACTGGTAAGCACGGCGGACCTCTCGGTGAGCGCGGGGCGCGACCTGCAGATCGACGCGGCGCAAAACACCTTCAGCCGCGACGAACTGCACAAGGAAAAGAACCACGACTTCACCGGCGTGCTGACGGGGAACAAGCTGGGCCTCGATGACATGACCGGCAACCAGCACCTGTCCATCAGCAGCCAGAACCATACCGGTGACTCCTCGGAAACCACCTTGACCGGCAGCACCCTCGGTTCCAGTGCCGGCAATGTGTCGCTCAACGCCGGTCGCACGCTTGGCGTGACCGCCAGTGACCTGGTCAGCACCCAGAGCATGAGCCTGACCGGTGCCAACGTGACGATCGCCGCCGGTATGGCAAGCGCGAGTCAGAACAGCACCGACGAGAGCCGCAGCCTGGCAGTGGGGCGAGTGGTGGGCGGGATGGTGATCGATAGCATCAACACCATGCGTAGCGCGATCAAAGCCGCGAACAGCGCGGATGATCCTCGACTTAAGGCGGTCAAGTATGCCCAGGCGGCCTTGGCGGCTTATAGCCTCAACAACTCGGCGGGCGACGCCGCCAAAGGCGCGGGTAACTATGCCAACAAGGTAGGCGGCTCCGCCAGCAACGGTTCGCTGATCAAGATCGGCACCGAACTGGCGAGCACCCACAACACCAGCACCAGCGAGTACGACAGCCAGACCGCCAAACAAAGCTCGCTCACGGCCGGTAAAACCCTGACGATCATCGCCGATGGCAGCGCGCCGGGAACGGCGGGTGATATTCATGTCATCGGCAGTAGCCTGAAAGCGGCCGATACGCTGTTGCAGGCGAAGAACAACCTCACCCTGGAAAGTGCGCAGAGCACCGCGAAGTGGGCCAACGACAGCAATAACGACAGAACCGCCATTGGTGTCAGTTTCAATATCGGCCAACAGAATGGCTTCACCCTCGATTTGGGCGCGTCCATCGCCAAGAGCATGGGCACCGGCGATTCGGTCACCCAGGTCAACAGCACGCTGGATACCGGCTCGCTGGTCCTGCGCAGTGGACGGGACACCACCCTGGCTGGCGCGCAGGTCCGGGCGCAGAGCATCAAGGCGGATATCGGCGGCAACCTCACTATCACCTCGCGCCAGGACAGCGAGACCCAGAAGAGCAAGCAGGGCAGTGCCGGTTTCGGCGGGAGCATCTGTATTCCGCCGTTCTGCTATGGCGTCCCGGTGACGGCGTCCGCCAGCCTGTCGGCGGGCAATATGAAGAGCAACTACAAGGCCGTAACGGATCAGAGCGGGCTGTTTGCCGGCAATAGCGGTTACAACATCGTTGTTGGTGCTAACACCACGCTTCAGGGGGCAGTGATTGCCAGTGATGCGACGGCGGACAAGAATCTGCTCAGCACTGACCGGTTGATCACCAGCGACATCAAGAACAAGAGCGAAATCAAGAGCACGTCTGTCAGCGTCAGTGGTTCGGCCAGTTATGGCGGTTCGGGCCCATCGGCTCCGGCATCGACGGCGGCGTTGGGCGGCCTGTTCGGCATGTCACTCAGTGAGTCGGACCGCAGCAAGACCCGCAGCGCCGTCAGTGAAGGCACGATCATCGTGCGTAATGCTGAAGGGGCCAATGATCTGGTCGGTTTGAACCGTGATACCGCGAATGCCAATCAGAAGCTGGACAAGCCTGACGAAAAGGCCATGCAAGAGCGCATGGAACTGGTAAAGAGCTCGGTAGAGCTGGCCAACGGTCTGTCGGATGCCATCGCCACGGCAAAAATGAAGGCGGCTCAAAACGCCAACAGCGACGAGTCAAAGGCCGCCCGGCAGCAGTTGCTTGATAAGGGAAATACCGACCCGACGGCCGAGCAAATTGCTTTGCAGGTCAGTCAGAACTATGGCGTGGGCAGCAGCTTCAGGAAAGCGGCTCAGGCAGTGAGTGCGATTGTTCAAGGGGTGTTCGGTGGAAATATTGGTGGTGCGGTAGCTGGAGCGTCGGCTCCTTACCTTGCCCAAGAAATCAAGACGCTGACCAATGGTGACGATACCGCCGGCGTCATGGCGCATGCCGTGTTGGGGGCGGTGATTGCCGGAGCCAGTGGTAACTCGGCGTTGGCAGGCGCTGCCGGAGCTGGCGCTGGGGAGTACATTGCCAAACAACTGCACCCGAACAAGTCCGCTGATGAACTAACCGAAACCGAAAAGCAGACCATCTCGGCGCTGTCGACGTTGGCGGGTGGATTGGCCGGCGGCGCGGTGGGCGGCGACTTGGCTGGGGCGGCGGCTGGCGCTCAATCAGGCAGAAACGCCACAGAGAACAATGAGCTCGGCAGTCGCCTGTTTGCAGAGAAGCGCTATCGAGACTACGCAGAGCAAAGTTGTGGCGGCGTGGCAGCAGATGTATGCCGGTCGAACTACGGCAAAAAAATCATGAATGAGGGCGGACCTGTCGTCGCTGTGTTGGCGGGTACTGGGGTTGCTGCAGGGGTTGTGCTACTGGGGCCGGAGTTGATGCTCGCTTGCGGCATGAACCCGAAAATTTGTACGGAGCTTGGCATTGCGGCGGTTGAGTTGCCATTTGGGGCTGCGACCACTGGCGGTACAGCGCTGGGTATGGGAGGATTTGGGAGTTTGGCGTCTAAGGAGGTAGCCGCCGCTGCCGATGCAACTGGTGCGGTGCAAGGTGCAAAAAAGACATCTACGGCACCAGCTTGGGATAATGCTGTGTCCAAAGCCGATGGAGATTTTGGCTATCTGCCACCCCTCCGGCAAAATTACGTTCGAGAAGTTTACGATCTACAAACGTCCGTAGATAATTTGCGCGCTGGAGGCGCTAGCGCTGAAGACATAGCAAAATATGCATACAGTGCTAGGAATGATCTGAAGTTGAAATATAGAGAGTATACGCCGCCAGATATGCTAGAGACTATTGATGCGAGAAACATGGAACGATACGGAAATAAGATTGGTCCTGCGTTTGACGATCTCGTTAAGAAAGGGAAAACTTTTGAGCAAATTATAGAAAGCTCTACGCGAGCTGGTGGTGGGGATATTTTCTAAATGCCAATGCTTATTGATGAAAAAACATTCTCTATTGGGAGTATGAGTTCTGGAAGATTGTATGCGGACTTAACGTCGGAGGTGGGCTGGGAAGGGTTTCCTAGTTATGCTGAAGCATTTGTAAATATGTTTTTTGGAGAGATTGTTAGTAGAAGCGACTCCGTTGATACTAGGGTTTGGGGCGTGTCTTTAAATAACGAGAGCCTAAGGCTTGTGTATGAAGATTTTCCTGTAATGATTACCTTGGAGTCGCAAAGTGATGGTGGTGATAAGTTTATTGAGGAGCTGAAGGCTCGTCTAAAAGCAAATAGTTGATTCTTTGGTGCAAAAGCTACTGTCTCTAAAAATCCCAATGCAACTAGTGCGCTGACTGACTCAGAGGCAGGCACGCTGGTTGAAAGGAATGTTTTGGAGACGAGTCCCAAAGTAATAAATCAGGCCGAGCCAGAAGTTCTTGCAAAGGTTAATAACGGACGCAGCCCATATTCTGAGTTAAACGGTGCAATTGGGGAGGCTCGTGGCTGGAGTCAGGCTATTGAATCGGGGCAAACACCAATTTCCGGACCTGGGAAAGCGTCACTCCCAGGTGCAGATTACATTACGTATGATCCATCATCGCGATCTGTGATCGTCTGGGACGCCAAGTATCGTGCTCCTGGCGGAAGCTATCCGACGTCCTTGCCAGATTCAAAGTTACAGGCCTGGCAGTCAGAGATCATAAACTCTGTTAAAAATATGCCGGAGGGATCGGCCAAAGCAGCCGCAGAGAGTGCGCTTAAGGCTGGCAGGGTCGAAGGCCGAATATTCAAATGGCCACAATAGGCTTGAGGTATTTAAGATGAAAGAATGGTCATCGCTGTGCAAGTCAAAGGTTGGGGACGCCGTTGATGTGCGGGAGCAATGCGTTATCGCTATGGACGACGGCGCATACAAAATTTCAGACGATCAGTATTTTTTAGCTGACGCTTTTTCTGATGAGGGAGAGGAAAAACTTCGTTTGCTATCCCTCTACTGGGCCTGCAGTGAGCCTGCATTTAGAAGAGCCTACTACAGGGATGTTGAAAATGATGACATGGCCGTATGCCGGCCGCCGCCTGAATTGCTTCCAGTTGGGGCGGGGGGGACCTATAGTCAGATTAAAAATGCTCTTAGCTCTCTTGGTTCTGACAAGTTTATGGAGTACGCCTCTTATCGTGTTATGTCTGATGGTGCATTTGTTCATAAGGGCTTAGAAAGTTCATTGGCTGTTTATTGTTTTCGCTTGCATGATATTGTTGATGATGAGCTGCCTTACGCGATACTGTGGAAGCTTTCTAGTGTGTGATTTAATAAGAAGCAACGTCCTGTTGCCGGGTTGAAGCGGCCCAAAAGGAAAGCCTGCGGCGCAGGACTTTCAGGCGGGTACCAATGGCGCGTTTACTGATTTAGCGACAGGTAAAGGAGGGGTGCCGGCGCTGCGCTATACCAACCCCAATGAAAAAGGCGTCAATTTTGTTAAGTTTGACGGAATTGAGACGGCAGTTGATGGTTCGTCTGTTATGTTAATTGATGCAAAGACAAAGTTGGCCATCTGGAGCCCTTCAACGCAAAAGTCGGTTTTGGATACTTTGCAGCGTGTGAAATCTGCCGTTGATCAGAATCCCAGATATAAAGTTGTATATGAGTTTTCGAATCAAAAAGTTGAGGCTCAGGCTAAGGCTTTCATTCGGTCCAATGGTTTCGATAGCGTTGTTAGTACTAGGACAAGAACCCCATGAGTGCAGCAGATATAGAACTATGGTTTTATGCGTGTCCTGATAAAACTCTATCTATAAATCAGCGACATGCTGAAATCATGGATAGCATGTCTCGGATTGGTGCTCCTTTAGGGTTTGCGGGTCTTGAACTTCCGGCTACCCCGAGTTGCGGCGACGGGTTAGTTGCTACCTATACAGTTAAACTTCCCATCAGAGGGCTCCGGTGTGTGGGGGACTATGCGTATCGTGGTGATCGATACATATATGAAGATAGGGCTTCCTATGACGAGCACTTGCGGTTTGGATTTAAGATATCAAACAAGGCTATTGATTATAAACTTGTTGTGAATGAGCACTTGCCAAAAGTGATTGAGGCGTTCAAGGGATATAGGGCTCATGTATCCTATGATCTGTATGGTTTGTATTATCAAGGAGGGTTGAACGATGATAACGCGGTTTATAATCGGTTGCGTGAGGACAAAACTTTAGATATTGATGGGCGCAACAATATTTATACGCTATATCCTGCCCAGTTCTGGGATGCAGCCCTTTGTCAGCGTGCTCTAGGCTATGGCCCTGATGAAGTAATTGCACGATTGGAAGGCAAGTGTCGTATGGCGGTACGGCTGATGGGTGGGGTCTATTTAATTCTCAATGATGACCCGAACATGTCCTATGAAACTTTTGTACAAATGAATGAACAGATCAAGCCGATCTTAGGGCTGGTCTAGTGGGCATATATTGAAGGAAAGGGGTTTATTTGAATTTAGGATTTATGAAATGGTGCAAAAGGACTTGGAAAGGATTACGTTGACATTCTTTCTCCTGAAGCAAAGCAACATATTTTGTACGGTGATAAGCCAGGCAGTGGTGGACATATGTGGCCGGGACAGGAAGGGAAGACAGTTTTTCCTGAAAGTTGGTCAGGAGATAAGATTGTTGACGCGGTCGGCGATATCACGACATCTCCGAGTACTAAGTGGTACGCGCAAACTGGAACCGGTGGCGCTTATACAGCTAAAGGAGATGCTGCTAAATGGGTCGCTTATGAAACTCGTGATGGCGTACGAATGCGAGTTGTATATCAGCCGGCTACAGGAAAGGTTGTTACTGCATTTCCTGATGATGCTCCAATTCCACCTTACAAACCAATCAAGTAGGATTTATGTTTGCGGATCGTATCATTAGGTTTGGGAAAAAATTTGAAGGTCGATTAAATTCCGATCTTCTCCAAGGCGCCTTGGATTATGTCGCGTATAGCGAAGAGAACCTAGCCTTTGAGATATTGTGCGATCATATTTGCGAATATGATATTTCTATAACGGACGAAGAATATAGAGAGGCTGTTCTGCTGATTCTAGATATGGGGCTTGATTTGGATGAAGGGCCATTTAAGCACCTGCTGGGGTTGAAGCAGTAAAGAGCTAGAAGTTAGTTGGTGCAAAAGGGGTTGTCACAAAAAACCCAAATGCAACTAGTGCTCTGACTGATTCGGAAGCTGGTACGCTGGTTGAGCGGAATGTTTTGGAGGCGGGTGCAAATAATGCAGCCGCAGAAATTGGAGTCCCTGTTTCCAGATCGAAAAACCCGCTCAGCCCTGTTCTGGAGCACGATGCGTACGGGAATGAAATCATGTATCGCACAATGTCTAAAGAACAATATTTGCAGTTTACAGAATCTGGTAAGTTACCGCCTACTACTGAAACTTCAATTTCTCCCTCTGTGCTATATTCGTCAAAATATGACGGTGTGACGGTAAAAATCACGGTAGCGCCGGGAACATCCGATGCTCTTCAAGAAATTGGAATTGCAGCAAATAAACCGGCAGCTATTCAGTTTCCCAATATGTCAACTCAGACAGGAAGTTGGATGCAAACAAATGCGCGCTTCAAAGTTGAGGGCGGACAGATGACGACGCAGCTTGGGCAAGGCAAGGCTATCGATATCCTCAATCAGAACATTCTGGACTTTGCGTTGGTCCCTAAAGGAGGTCATTGATGTTGTTGTGCTTAGAAAAGGCGAGCGGGCCGATGAAGTTGGTATATAAGCACTCCGAAAAGCTAAAGGCTGACCCGGAGCGGGTTGCAGCGGCACAAGCGCTTACAGTCAATCAATCTAAACCCGCACTAGGACTTAAAGGCACATATGGGCTTTATGGGTCGCCAGAGTGGTGGGTAAATATCCAGCAGCGAAAAATGCCGTTATTGTTCGTTTCTGGTATCGTTCACCGTGCGTATGTCGCAGGCCAGGACGGCGGCAACGAAAACAATGGTATCGATTTACTTTTGGATGATGGCTCAGTTCGTGCTGAAGGTATTTATGTCAACGATAAGACGGATATTTCACTCTTCCGAGTTGGATGCCGAGTGCAGATTGTTTTTGCTCTAGATGAATTAAAAAAACAGCCTGCACCGGACGGCGGCATAAACTATTTGGAAGTTCCGTTAGAAATGGCGGTTTCATTGGAGCCTGTCACCACATCTGTCTAGAGTAAAAGGCAAAGGGTGCGTCCCTTGGTGCAAAAGGGCCGGGCCAGGTTACCCCTGATGCTATAAGCCCCCCCAAGCTCAGCTCGGTTGAAGACCTGTTTGGGCAGACATTTGAAAGTATCCCGCTGTCGCACCTTCCCAATTGGAAGACCGGTTCGCTTGCAAATGATGGGGTGTTGGGCGAGCAACTGTCCCTTCAAACCCTTAACGAAAAAACCGGCCTCAATTTCAAACCTCTGCAAAACAGTAGCAACCACGGCTGTGATGGCTGCGCGGTGGCGATCAATGGCGATACGATTACCGTGGTGGTGATGGATGCGAAGTCTTCTGTGAACGGTGTGAATGCGGCACGCACGCCGCATGGGGATCCGGAGACAAGATTGAGAGGGTGGTTGCAAAAAAGCTCGATAACCCAATCCGATCCTGCGTTGGCTCGAGCCTTGAGATCCGCGCTGGGAAGCGATGGAGTCAAAGTCCAAGGCGTTACCGTTAAAATTGGTTTGCCAGCACCCGGTAAAACAGGTCAAGCAGAAATTAAGGTGGAACCATGGCCCAAAAAATAAATCAATGTGAACGCGTGGGTGTGAACCCAAGGTGGCCCTCCTACAAATCAGTACTCGCTCGCATCGCCAGAGGGCCGCATGTTGAGGACGCGTTTTATGTCAACGCGATACGCGAATACGTCACTAGGGAGGATGCAAGGCCCACTGATCCAATGATGGTTCCAAATAAAAATAATGCGACAGATAGCATCCCAGAACAAATGGCGCGGGTAAGACTTTATAAAGTACTTGCCACTGCCCCAGACAACCCGCAATGGTTGCAAGAATTGGCTCGCTGGATGCGTTACTGCCAGGTAGGTGTTTGGCAATTGTACTTTTGGGCACACCAGTACGATCAACGCCCCGGTAACTATATTCGCCAACAAAACTACAGCATCCAAACCGGTGCCAACATGATGGCCACGATGGCGATCCTGGGTTGGAAGGATGCCGTCCTCCATCAGGGCTATCTCACTCATGCGGCGCTTAATCGCGAACATCAGTTGGTGATCGAGTACGAAGAGCAGCACCGCCGCGCCCAGGCTTTTATGCTTCGCGTGTTTGCCGATTGGGTGGGGGATGTATCGCACCTGTGGCCTGCCTATGCATATGATGAACCTATCTACGAAGCTCTACTGGCCAACTGGCGCACCGCCAACCCCGACGACTTGTTGCCCTGCCTGCTGGCCGCATGTGACCGCCACACCTGGCAAACCGGCAAAGACAGCCAAAAGAACTCGTACGATTTCGATCAGGAATGCCACATGGAGCGCGTGCCGTTGGAAATCCTCTACATACTGCGTCTACGCCAATGGGAAGGCTTGCCCAATCCTCAGCAGATTGATCATCCGCTGATGGCCGCGCCCTTTGACCAATTGCCGCCCGAGCAGCCAGTGCCTGAGTTGGACGAGTTGATGCAAGGTGTGCTCAAACGCGCAAGGGAAGACTGGCCACAGTACGATGAAGTGCTGTCTTTGCCAGCATTGAAGGGTTGACTAGGTGCAAAAGGGCCGGGGCAGGTTATCCCTGATGCAATCAACCCTCCCAAGGTCAGCTCGGTTGAAGACCTGTTTGGGCAGACATTTGAAAGTATCCCGCTGTCGCACCTTCCCAATTGGAAGACCGGTTCGCTTGTAAATGATGGGGTGTTGGGCGAGCAACTGGCCCTTCAAACCTTCAACGGAAAAACCGGCCTCAATTTCAAGCCATTGCAGAACGGTAGCAACCACGGCTGTGATGGCTGCGCGGTGGCGATCAATGGCGATACGATTACCGTGGTGGTGATGGATGCGAAGTCTTCGGTGAATGGCGTGAATAAGGCCGGTACGCCGCACGGAGATCCGGCGACGAGGTTGAGAGGGTGGTTGGGTAATAGCTCAATTGCCGATTCGGACCCAGCGTTACGTGATGCTTTGCGAGCAGCGCTGCTTTCTGAAAACGTCAAAGTCCAAGGCGTGACCGTCAAAGTCGGTGTTCCTGCCCCCGGTAAAACAGGTGTAGCAGAATTTAAGGTGGAACCATGGTCCAAGAAATAATTCAGTGCGAGCGCTCGGGCGTAAACCCGAAATGGCCTTCTTACAAAAGTGTGCTGGGGCGCATAGCCAAGGGGCCACATGTCTCGGATGAATATGAGATAGCCGGTATTCGCGAGTACGTTACTCGCGAGGATGCTTCGCCGAAGCGTTCAATGATGGTTCCAAACAGAAACAATGCAACAGATGCTCGTGCAGAATGGATGTCGGTGACAAGGGCTCACAAAGTACTTGCCACTGCAACGGGAAACCCGCGATGGCTTTCCGAATTGGCACACTGGATGCGTTACTACCAAGTAGGCATTTGGCAGTTGTTTTTTTGGGCGGGGCAGTTTGACGTTTTGGCTAAAGCCGTAGGTAATGACAGACGCCAACAAAACTACAGCATCCAAACCGCTGCCAACATGATGGCCGCCATGGCGATTCTGGGCTGGAAGGAAGCTGTCATCCACCAAGGCTATTTGACCCATGCGGCGCTCAACCGTGGTCATCAACTGGTCATCGAGTATGAAGAGGAGCACCGCCGCGCCCAAGCCTTTATGCTGCGTGTGTTTGCCGATTGGGTGGGCGATGTCTCGCATCAATGGCCTGCTTATGCTTACGACGAACCCATCTACGAAGCCTTGTTGGCCAAGTGGCGCACTCCCAGCCCCGACGACCTGATGCCCTGCCTGTTGGCCGCGTGTGACCGCCACACTTGGCAAACCGGCAAAGAGAGCCAGAAGAATTCCTACGACTTCAATCAGGACTGGCACTTGGAGCGCGTGCCGGTGGAAATTCTCTATATCCTGCGCCTGCGCCAGTGGGAAGGTTTAGCCAATCCGCAGAAGATTGATCATCCGCTGCTGGCCGCGCCCTTTGACCAATTGCCGCCCGAGCAACCAGTGCCTGAGTTGGACGAGTTGATGCAAGGTGTGCTCAAACGCGCGAGGGAAGACTGGCCACAGTACGATGAAGTGCTGTCTTTGCCAGCATTGAAGAGTTGAATAGGTGCAAAAGGGGCTGCGTCTAAGAATGCGAATGCAACAGGCATGCTTACAGATTTGGAGACTGCGGTATTAACCGAAAGAAATGTTATCGAAGGAACGGCTAAGGGCGCTGCACCAAAAGTGGCGGCAGAGGGAAAGGTAGGAGGTCAGACCTTCCAAGACTTCAATCAAACCGCTCGTCCACTCAACGAGTCGGACCCGAAAATACCTTCGTTGATCACGGATAGGATTGCAGATAAAGCCGCTACGAATCCTGGCAAACGTTATCCAAACGGAAATATGAAAGATGCCCACGCTGAAATCGGTGTGATCCAGCAAGCATATAGCTCTGGTAAAACTGCCGGAGCGGACATGTCTATGACAGTCGCAGGGAAAGATGTATGCGGATTCTGCAAAGGTGACATAGCCGCTGCCGCAGAAAAGGCTGAGTTGAAATCTTTAACCGTAAGAGCTATAGATAATAAAACAGGACTTCCGAAAAACTATTACTGGGAGTCAGGTATGAAGTCTATTAAGGAGAAAAAATAGATGATCATCGGAGGGTATACCCTTAGTCCTGAGCATGGCAGATCGCAAATCCCTCTCATTGATCAGCCGACCATGGAAGATGTAAGGTCCATTATATGTGAATGTAGTAAAGTCGACGGCGTCGCTTCGTTGTCTATTTCCCCGGCACCTGAAGCCGGACCTTACGAAATCAATCTTTACGCTGATTCTGGAAATTATATTCTGATGCTGAACCAGTACCTTGATGATGGTGAGCATGTTGTGCGTACTCTTAATAATACGTCGACTGGAGAAAAATTGGTTGATGTTCTGGGCGATTACTATCCGGCGAGTTTTGTCACAAGAAATATAGATATCGTTATTTCTTGTTTTCAAGAGTTTTTGAGGTCCGGTGATGTAAGCTTTGCAGTGTTGAATGCTTAAAGTAAAAAAGTATGTAGGGTGCAAAAGCAACTGCTTCAACAGGAAAAGTTGTAGCTGCTGAGGCCGCGAGTGCAAATGTCCAAGCTGCATTAAGAGCGAAGCTATCAGGACTACAAAAAGCTCAAGAAACCGCAGTTGTCACTAAAGCACTTCCTGATGGCCGTATTCGGTACTACACACAAGAGGTTCATGCTAGAACAGAAGGACCTACTCGAGGCGCTTCTTTTGCCACGGAATTTGATCCTAAAACGGGCAATACAAGGCAATGGATGGAAAGCTATGACAAATCAGGGGCTGTAATCCGTGTTCACCCGAAGAGTATTAATGGGCGGCCGGTTGATGCTCAGCACTACCCTCCAACCGGAGCAGAGCTAAAGAGTTGGGGACAGCAATGAGTATGGGAAACGTAGTGGCCGACAGGCTTGGAAGAGTAGTTGCTGATGGGTTTGATATTTTTAAAATATCAAAAGAGGCACTTGATATTTATCAAGATCCAGAAATCTCTCTCACAAAAGATTTAGACATGGCGTTGTTGTCACTAATGGCAATGAGCGAAGGGCCAGAGTTTGAGATGGCAGAAAAAGAATTCCATGATTTTTTATCTGTTATTCGACAGTTGTAGTTTTCAATATCCCCGGTATTGTCGGGGATATTTAGACTTGATCTGACACTCTCCTGGCACCGGCCTAACGCCGGTGTTTTTGCATCCTTTCTGCAGTCAAGTTGCACCCCTTTTGCACCCACCCTGACGACCTACGGTCTATCTGCTCAATACGCCCTTTTTCAGCATGATTTTTCGCTCCTTAACAGGAGCAAAACCTCAATACACAACACACACCTCTTGTGAGGTAGATATTTTCTATATGTATCAGTTAGTTACCAGGTTTATGCCTTCAAGGTGCTGCTATACATTTGTAATACGGAATGCAGGTTTTACCCAATAAACACTGACGTATGGCGTATAGCTTCTGCTATACGCAGCAGCGAAGCATGTGGGCCGGTTCACTCTTTCAGATCGGCCCTTTTTCTGGTTACGCACTGGGTGGCCTGCTGCTGTTATCCTCTCCCATTATTCGCGACGCCTGATACTTGCAGACCTAAAGGGGACGGATTTGAATGGCACTTACTTAACCCTTTTCGGACTTCCATGTCTCCTGACCTCGGCCCTTGCTGATCGACGCGTTTTCATCAACATAGGGTAAGGCTTGAGTCTTCGCTTTAGCGCGCGGCTCAGCAGCGCTCAATCAATACGTGAAATGGTCTTCCAAAAAACTCATATTTCCCACGCGCTACAGGCATGGGAGAATATTGCGTGCGCCAAATGCCAGGGCTACTTTCGATCAGTCTGGGCTCAGGAAGTGACAATTTTTCAAGAAGTTCCGCAGAATGCGATAATTAGATTTCCGGGAACAAAATGAATGATTTAGATTTGGTGCAAAAGAGCTTTAGGCAGAAAGTCGGCGATTTTTTGCTGGTAGTTCAGACGACGAAAACTATTAGTTCCCAAGCATTTCAGGAGATCGGTGCTCAGTCGAAGATGTTGGCTCGACTTCTCAAAGATAAGGAGATGATCTCAAAATCATTGCTTAATGAACTGTATGTGGCGGCAAGGATATTACGTGCCGAGGCGCCATTCGCGAAAGATCAACAGGCTGCACTCGTTAAAATGGCGGAGCAGCTGGAGCTAACCTTTGATCTTATTCTCCGTGGCGAGTGTCCGGGCGATAGGGTTCCAGGCGTACCTCGGGTTATTTAGAAAGAAATCGTAGAGTGAGTGAATGGAAAAGATAGAAAGCAGCAGGGGGGGCATTGCGTCTCTGCACGTCCCGGAGCAGATTGAAGTATTCGGATTCGAGGCTGCGGATGATAGCGTCCACATGCTTGAGTGGATGAGGAGAGGCCGAGATTTTCGCCAGTTTGTTGTCCATGATATCGA
>Ga0209913_1000688_pt1 | contig 25431 bp, 16 predicted proteins | sample PersoiDNA2013203_FD_185805 | JGI IMG/M metagenome (GOLD analysis project Ga0209913, IMG submission 185805) | Permafrost soil microbial communities from the Arctic, to analyse light accelerated degradation of dissolved organic matter (DOM) -... | ecosystem: Environmental > Terrestrial > Soil >... | reverse complement strand
TGCCTCCGGAAACCTGGGCCAAAGACTTCGCCTTCCTGCGTCCTGAATTGCCCGGAGTGCGCATCGCCAAATTACAGGGCTTCTCCAAGTTCGATCAGCTCCCTGGCAGCTACAACGTCGACACTGAGGATCCCAAGTTCAAGGCTGAAATCGCAGCCATCCAACGTTCGGACGGACGATGGCTGCCCGTTCTCGCGCCGGTCTTTTCTGTTTCCGCGCCTTTTGACGCGACTGCCTTCACGCGCGCGTTGTGGCGCGAAATCGAAAACACCTGGTACCGTGATGATGATTACAGTCTGACCATGCTCGCCCCGGCGGTCTTTGCCCAACTTCAGCGTGAATTCAAACTCCTGCTCGTCGCGCTGGAGGCCAACAAAACCAGCGCTGCCAAAGCCGATATCACCCGCATGCTGGCATATATAGCGCAATTGACTGCACCCGACAGTGTCACCCCAGAGGACGCAGGGCAAGAACAGGCGGCCAACGACACCACCCCTTTGCCCACTACGCGCACGCCAGTCACCGACCCTGACAGTTCGGAAGCCGCAACCAAAACCATCCACCGCGTGGCCGCGCGCGCCTTGGTGTTCAATTTGGCCTATCTGCAAGAACGCCTGGGTTCAGGCAAGTGAAGTCTTGCGAGGCCAGCCGTGTTTCGTTCGTGGCTCTAAGTCATCAAGTCAGCGTGCGTATCGAATTGCTGATCGCACGTCCACACTCCAGTACAAGCGGCCCCAGACGCTTCTCCGCTTCTTCCTGCGTCCAGCGGCTGGTCGGCGCCACCACATGTACCGCCGCCACCGGCATACCCTGATTGTTGAGAATGGGTGAGGCGATCGTCATGTCGCCGAGGAAGAGCTCTTCCACATTGCAGGCGTAGCCCTTTTCACGAATCGTCTCCAGCACCTGCAGGATCTCGTTGATGTCGGTGCGCGTATGTTGCGTGCGCACGATCAACTCGGTGGCTTGCAACTGGGCGCGCGCTTGATCAGGCGGCAAGGCGCTCAGGTAGGAACGACCCGAGGCCGTGCAATACATGGGAATACGGCTACCGATGGGCATATGGATGGGGATGAATTTACTGCTCACGAAGCGCGCCACATAGACCATTTCCTGATCATAGGGCTCGGTCAGGTTGACGGTCTCGCCGGTGATGTTCGCCAGCTCCGACAGGAAAGGATTGGCGACGTCGACCAGGATATCGGCGGCGAGATAGTTGTAGCCCACTTCCATGACCTTGGGTGTCAGTTGATAACGCCGTGTCTGCGAATGCTTGCGCACATACCCCAGCGCTTCAAGCGTGTAGATCATGCGTTGGGCCGAACTCTTGGTGATGGATGTCGCCTCCGCCACTTCAGCCAGCGTCATCGTGCGGCGCTGTGCACTGAAGGCGCGCAATACCGCCAGTCCCTTCTCCAGGGACTGGTTGAACAACAGATCCGAACCCTCACGCGGTTCTTTGATGTCCGTCTCGCTCATGGCAAACCTCTTGATGGCTGTTTTTGGTGATGGATGACCAACGTAGGCACATTATAAATCGTATCGAATATCGATACAATAATATCTATTGACGATATTTAAAATGCGAATATACTTATTTTCGTCGCGTTTATTGATGTTCACTTCGTCAAACCCGGTCGCCCGCCGATCACGGCCGGACTCATACCAAAAGGGAAATGTATGAAACCGTTCACCGCTCTCCGCAAACATCTGCTCCAGGCCACCCTCATGTTTGCCGCCGTCTCCGCCTTTTCTGCACCGTCTACCGTCCTCGCACAAAGCTCTTACACCGTGGGCGCAACGTCGACCGGCGTACCGTTCACCTTTCTCGATATCAAGACCAACAAGTTGCAAGGCATGATGGTCGACACCGTGACCGCCATCGGCAAGAACGCGGGCTTCACCGTCAACGTGCAACAGACGCCTTTTGCAGCGCTGATCCCTTCGCTCACTTCCAACAAGATCGACATCATCGCCGCCGCCATGCTCAAGACTGCCGCACGGGCACAGATCGTGGACTTCAGCGATCCGGTGTATTCGTATGGCGAGGGCTTGTTCGTCAATGCCGAGGACAAGCACGTCTACAAATCGCTGGATGATCTGAAGGGCGAGATCGTGGGCGCGCAGGTCGGCACTGTGTTCGTTGACGCGCTCAACAAGAAAGGCGGCTTCAAGGAAGTACGCGTCTATGACTCCATCGCCGACATGATGCGCGACGTCGGTCTGGGCCGCATCAAGGCCGGCTTCGGCGATCGCCCTATCGTGGCGTATCAGCTGTCGCAGGGCGCCAATCCGCAAGTGCGCCTGGTGAAGGAATATCAGTCGACGCTGATGGGCGACGTCTGCCTGGTGGTGCGCAAGGGTGAGACACAATTGCTGGAACGCCTGAACAAGGCCATCGCAACGGCTAAAGCCGACGGCACCATCGCACGCATCGTGCAGCAGTGGAACCTCAACTAAGCATCCTCTCTTCGCCAGACTGCCGGCCACACGGTCGCGCAGTCTTCGGCGGAATCTCCTTTCTTTAGTGCCGGTATTTATCTCCGCGAAAACGCCATGCTTATCCAGAACATGCTCGATTTCCTGCCCATCCTGCTGCGTGGCGCATGGGTGACGATCGAGGTCACGATCTACGCTTTCATCCTGAGTTCGGTGATCGGCCTCGCCTTCGCGTTGATGAAGCTTTCGCGTTGGAAGCCGCTCGCAATCACCGCCGCGACCATCATCAATATCATTCGCGGGCTGCCGATCATCGTGCAGCTGTTTTACATCTATTTCGTGCTGCCTGAATTCGGCATCCAGCTGAGCGCCTTCCAGGCCGGCGTGATCGGACTCGGGATTGCCTACTCGGCCTATCAGGCTGAAAACTTCCGCGCCGGTATCGAAGCCGTCGATGTTGGGCAAATCGAGGCCGCGCAATCGATCGGCATGAAGAATCCCATGATCATGCGCCGCGTGGTGTTGCCGCAGGCGTTTCGCATCGCCCTGCCGCCCTACGGCAATACGCTGGTGATGATGCTCAAGGATTCATCGCTGGTATCGACCATCACCGTGCTAGAAATGACACGCGCCGGCCAGATGATCGCTTCCTCGACCTTCCAGAACATGACGGTCTACACCATGGTCGCGATCTTGTATCTGCTGCTGAGCCTGCCGCTGGTGTACATCATCCGCCGTCTGGAAATCCGTACCGGTAAAGGAAAAGCCAAATGATCGAGGTCAAGCAGATCCATAAATGTTTCGGCAAGCATGAAGTATTGAAAGGTGTGTCGCTGCAAGTCGCACAAGGTGAAGTCGTCTGCCTGATCGGCCCGTCCGGTTCGGGCAAGTCCACGGTGCTCCGCTGCATCAACGGGCTGGAAACCTACGAAGCCGGCGAGATCCTCATCAACGGACAACGCGTCGACAGCATGTCGCCGTCGATTCATCAACTGCGCACACGAGTCGGCATGGTGTTCCAGCGCTTTAATCTTTTCCCGCATCGCACCGTGCTGGAGAACGTGGTCGAAGGCCCGATCTTCGTCAACAGGATCGTACCGGACGTCGCGAAGAAATCCGCCATGGCGCTGCTGGAAAAAGTCGGCCTGGCGCAGCGCGCTGATTCTTACCCCAGCCAGTTGTCGGGCGGCCAGCAACAGCGTGTGGCGATTGCCCGTGCACTGGCGATGCAGCCGCAGGCGATCCTGTTTGATGAGCCGACTTCTGCGCTCGATCCCGAGCTGGTGGGCGAAGTGCTTGCCGTCATGCGCACGCTGGCAGCCGATGGCATGACCATGATCGTGGTCACGCATGAGATGGGTTTTGCCAAAGAAGTGGCCGACCGTGTCTGCTTTTTGCATAGCGGCACCATCGTCGAAGAAGGTCCGGCCAAGGATGTGCTTGGCGCGCCTCAACACGCACGCACCAAGGATTTTCTGCGTCGTATTCTGGCGCCGCAGATCGGAGAACAAGGCGGTCAGCAGGGAACGTTGGTGACACCATGAACGCCATGAGCAAACCCCTGCCCCTGCCTCAATCTCTGGCTGGCGCGGCGCTGCCGCCTTCACTCTGGGCTGCCACCGCGACAGAAGCCGCACCAACACCGCCCTGCACCGAATCAAAAACCGTCGACGTCGCCATCATCGGCGGCGGCTACACCGGTTTGTCTGCCGCATTGCATCTGTCTGAAGCCGGCGTGAAGGTTTGCGTGCTGGAAGCCAGCGAGCCCGGCTGGGGTGCTTCCGGGCGTAACGGCGGCCAGGTGATTCCCGGACTCAAATACGACCCCGATCAGTTGCGCGTGATGTTCGGCTCCGCCAAAGCGGAAGGCCTGATCGACACCATAGGCAAAGCCGCCGACACCGTGTTCGACCTGATCGCACGTCACAACATTGACTGCGATGCCGTGCGCAACGGCTGGATCCAGCCGGCGCATTCAGCAGCCGTCATGCCCACATTGGAAAAACGCGCGGCACAATGGGCAGAGCGCGGTGCACCGATAGAGTTGCTGGATCGTGACGCGGTAGCGCGCCGCATCGGCACCTCTGCGTATGTTGGTGCCTGGGTAGATCGCCGCGCAGGCAGTATCCATCCGCTGAAATATTGCCGCGGACTGGCGCGTGCGGCATTGGCACAAGGCGCAACTATCCATGGCCGTACACCCGTCATCAAACTGGAGCGCCAGGGACAACGCTGGCTGCTGCATACCGAGCAAGGCGCCATCATCACCGCCGAGCGCGTCATCATCGCCACCAACGGCTACACCGGTTCGCTGTGGCCGCAACTGAAGCAATCCGTGATTGCCGCCAACAGTTTCATCGTCGCGACACGTCCGCTACCGGCAGCCTTGGGCGACAGTATTCTGGCAAACAAGGAAGTGGTGTCCGACTCAAGGCGGCTGTTGCTGTACTACCGCCGCGATGCCGAGGGCCGCTTGCTCATGGGTGGGCGCGGGCCCTTCCCCGATCCCCAAGGGCCGCAGGACTTTGCGCATCTTGAACGTTCGCTGGCGCTGCTGTTTCCGCAACTGGCGGGCGTTGAATATGAATATCGCTGGGCCGGCCGTGTGGCGATCACGCGCGACTTCCTGCCGCATGTCCACGAACCGGCCGCCGGACTGACGATCGCTCTCGGCTACAACGGTCGCGGCATTGCCATGGCCAGCACCATGGGGCGCTGCCTGGCGCAACGCCTCACAGGCGGCGGTGCTGCATCAGCAAGTTTCCCGTTTCCGATCAGCACGATACAGCCGATTCCTTTTCATGGACTGCAGCGCTTTTATATCGCTGCCGGCGTAGCGTATTACAGCATTCTCGACAAGCTGTCGTAAGCAAGCCTCTTAGGGCCTGTTAGCAATCCATTTGCAAGTGCGCACGCTCGGCGGGCATTCGCCCGCCGGCACATTTCCTCTTTGCAACAGTCGTCTTTGTGGATGACAAAAAAGACGAATCAATCCTTTCCGCATCCGCATGAAAGACGCTTGTCTGTGCTTGCCTGTGCATATGCCCAGCGCATTCAGAGTGCGAGAAATTTAATTTATTCGATTTTTACAACACCTATTTTTTGAGAGTTTTCTTATATTTATCCAGATCTCAAATCCGTAAGATTCGTCCTGTGGTGAGAACAAAACGCAGCAAGACACCGAATCAACGATAGACATCTACCTAACTTTTCTGGAGAGCATCATGCAAAAATCGATCATCGCTTCCTTCCTGGCTATCGCTGCTCTGGCTCCTCTGGCTGCTTCCGCTGCCGACGGCACCATCACCATCACCGGCACTGTGACGGCACAAACCTGCACCATCAACGGCGGCACCCCAAACCTTGCCGTCACCTTGCCTACCGTTTCTGCCTCTGCCTTGGCTTCCAGCGGACAAACTGCTACACCGACGCCTTTCACCATCTCGCTGACAGCGTGCAACCCGAACAGCGGTAATGTGCGCGCTTTCTTTGAAACAGGTCCTAACGTTGATGTCACAACCCGTCGCCTGAAGAACAACGGTACGGCAACCAATCTGCAGATCGGCCTGTTGAACACCGATAACACGCCTATCTCGATCGGCGCAGCATCCGGCGCACAAGGCACCGCTTCTGTTGCCCTCTCCGGCGGTAGCGCCAATCTGACTTATCTGGCGCAGTACGTGGCTACCGGCGCCGTCGCCGCAGGTACCGTCACCACCAGCGTGACTTATTCCATCGAGTTTCCATAATTCGTATTGATCCTCGACACTCTCGCCGTTTGTTCACTCATGAAGCCGAATGATTATTCGGCTTCATTTTTGCAACTTCATCGCGTTACTTCAACGCCGCAGCAACCGATGCGGACCACGCTGTCGTCGGATGACCGATCAATGTCGAGAGTTGTCGACCTTGGTCAAACAATGCGCCCTTGGAGGCAGCCGTATCCGAATTGGACAATAGCGCCGCAACGACTTCCGGCAAGCCGAAACCAATCAGCGCAGCCTTGTAATCCGCTTCCGGGATGTTGCGATATTCCACCGGCTTGCCGGACTGGCGCGACACTTCTGCAGCCAGCTCGGTCAGTGTGTAGGCACTGTCGCCGGCCAACTCATAAATCTTGCCCGCATGCCCTTCACCTGCCAGCACCACCGCAGCAGCCTCCGCATAGTCGCTGCGCGCTGCCGAGGAAATGCGGCCCTCACCGGCACTGCCGTACATGGCTCCTTGCGCTACCGCACCCGGCACACCGGCGGTGTAGTTCTCGGTATACCAGCCGTTGCGCAAGATGGCCGCAGGCACCCCGCTGTCTTTGATGGCTTGCTCGGTATCCAAATGCTCGGCAGCCAGACCCAGTGACGAGGTGTCCGCGCGCAGGACGCTGGTATAGGCCAGCAATTGCACCTTGGCGCGCTTGGCGGCATCGATAACGGCACGATGCTGAGCGAGACGCGCGCCGATTTCATTCGACGAGATCAGCAAGACTTTGGTGGCGCCTTGAAACGCAGCATCGAGGCTGGCGGCCTCGGAATAGTCGGCGCGGCGCACCTGCACGCCCAAGGCGGCAAGATCGCCGGCTTTTTCAGGACTGCGGACGGCGGCGACGATCTGGCCGGCGGGGACGGTTTTCAACAATGCTGCGATGACGAGACGGCCCAGTTGGCCGGTAGCTCCGGTGACGACGATCATGATGATTTCCTATTCAATAAAAATGGAGATTACGGGGAAAGAAATCGCAGATTACCGGATGCACTAACTTTTAGTAAGTACATACAAAAAGGTTAGTGTAGAATAATCCCATGAATACACGAGATCCCCTTCCAAGCTCGCTTGACGACCACGTTTCGCTCAAAGAACGGCTGCGCCGTGGCGAGTTGTTTTCCGGCGATTGCCCGTCGCGCGGCGTCCTCAAGCACATCACCAGCCGCTGGGGCGTGCTGATTCTGGTGGCGTTGCTGGCCGGCACGCACCGCTTCAGCGACCTGCGCCGCAAAATCGGCGGGATCAGCGAAAAGATGCTCGCGCAGACCTTGCAAGATCTGGAAGGCGACGGCCTGGTAATCCGCAAGTCCTATGACGTAGTGCCGCCCCACGTGGACTACACCTTGTCGTCACTGGGACTGGAAGCGGCGCAACGCGTGGAAGCGCTGACGGATTGGATAGAGTCGAGCTTGCCGCGGATTATGGAGATACGGGAAGAAATACAGAAGACGTAAGGCGAGCACAATTCACTTCTGCAGACAACAAGAAACCGCATCGGTGAGCTGCCTGATGCGGTTTTTTATTTCAGCAATAAAGCCGTCTATGAAATAAATCTCTGCGAAAGAATGTTGCCGTCAGAACATTCCCAATTTGTGGAAAAAAGACAAATTGATGCCATTCCACGGCGTAAAAATCAAAGCCCTGCGCAGCGCTTGCCTGCTCTTGCTAATTAAAATCGGGCGTGTTCCATCGAGATATGAGACGGGCTTCAAATAGCAACAATTGCTGTCCACGCATAATTTTGAGTTGTATTATTAGCCATTGCGTCGCAGTGGCAAATGCCAGGCAAAATTTTCAATCAACGAGGGGGAAACACTCATGTCGGAAACAAAAAAATATCGTCTGGTGACACGTAGCGATTTTGATGGTTTGGTGTGCGCAGTGCTGCTGAAACACCTCAACATGATCGACGAAATCCTGTTCGTGCATCCCAAAGACATGCAGGACGGAAAAATCGCCATCAGCGACAACGACATCACCACCAACCTGCCGTTCGTGCCTGGCGTGCACATCGCCTTCGATCACCATCTGTCGGAAACCATCCGCAATACCGGTGAGCGCAAAAATCACGTGATTCATCCCGACGCGCCATCGGCCGCGCGCGTGGTGTACGACTACTACGGCGGTGAAAAGGCTTTCCCGGCGTCGTGGGGCGACATGATGGCCGCCGTCGACAAGGGCGACGCAGCACGCTTCAACGAACAGGAAGTGCTCAATCCGGAAGGCTGGGATCTGCTCAACTTCCTGATGGACGCCCGCACCGGCCTCGGTCGTTTCCGCGATTTCCGCATCTCCAACTACAACCTGATGATGGATCTGATCGAACTGTGCAAAACGCACACCATCGAACAGATCATGGCCTCGCCCGACGTCAAGGAACGCAAGGATCTGTACTTTGAGCACGCAGAAAAGTGCAAGGATCAAATCCGTCGCTGCGCCACCGTGCACAAGAACCTGGTCGTGCTGGATCTGCGCAACGAAGAAGTCATCTTCGCAGGCAACCGCTTCATCATCTACGCCCTGTTCCCGCAAACGAACATTTCCATCCACGTGCTGTGGGGCCTGAAGAACCAGAACACCGTCTTCGCCACCGGCAAATCGATCCTCAATCGCACGTCGAAGACCAACATCGGCGCGCTGATGCTGGAATACGGTGGCGGCGGACATGAGAATGCGGGTACGTGCCAGGTAGAGAACGACAAGGCGGAAGAAGTCTTGAAGGTACTGATTTCGCGCATTAACGCGGATGGCTAAAACACCGTGCGCTGGCATTGACAACGTGAATGCCAGCATCAATCAGCACAAACAAAAAGCTCCCTTGTGGAGCTTTTTTGTTGCGTATTCCGACGGTGCGAAAACTCAGAATGCTAAAAAAAAGACAACACAGGCAAAAATAAATAAACAGTCGAAATTCAGCGTGGGTCTCAGTATTCAATCCCCTGCCGTCAGAATCCGACATGATGGCCGGAATTCACGTACACTCAGGACAATTACCAGTAGCAAGTTACGCTGACAAATTAAGCTAACCAGCTACGTCAAAGCGGCAGCACCATCTCTCTTTGAATCGCCCCGCCTCCCAAGGCGCTCGTACGGTGATTCAACTTGCATCGAACCCAGCCATCCTGCGTGTGACTTGGAGCACACAAACCTGGATTCAGCACTTTCCGTACCCCCATGACCGCTCTCTGCGCACAACGGCGTAGTCGGCGGCGTTTATACGCTTGTGCGAAAGGCTTCTTCGACGCCGCTGCGACCGAAGGCCTCGACGTTCGTACATGCAGGATGAAAGACGTGAATCGTGAACCAAGACCAGACACTACTCGAAGAAGAACTCCCGCTGCGCGCCGAACTGTTCAGTGCCCAGCAAATGGAACAACATGGCCAGGTACTGGCCAATGCGCACAAGCTTGACCCGAATTACGGCCCCGACAAACTGCTGGCCCGACTGGCCGACAATGAAGCCACCATCATTGATGCCTGCACCAGCCTGACCGCAGCCATCAAGGCCGGGCGCCAGGTGACGCCTGCTGCGGAATGGCTGCTGGACAATTTTTATCTGATCGAAGAACAGATCCGCACCGCCAAACGCCATCTCCCCAAAAATTACAGCAAGGAACTACCCCGCCTGCTGCACGGCCATTCTGCCGGCAGTCCGCGTGTCTACGATATTGCGCTGGAGACGATCTCGCACGGCGACGGTCGGGTCGACCCGGAAAGCCTGAGCCGCTTCGTCGTCGCGTATCAGCAGACAACAACACTCAATTTGGGCGAGCTGTGGGCCATTCCCATCATGCTGCGGCTGGCCTTGATCGAAAATCTGCGACGCGTTGCGGCACGCCTGTCGGCGACACGCATCAATCGCAACCTCGCGCATTTGTGGGCTGACGACATGCTCGAAGTGGCCGAGAAGAATCCCAGCAACCTGATCCTGCTCGTGGCCGATATGGCGCGTTCCGCGCCGCCGATGGAAAGTTCGTTCGTCGCCGAGTTGGTGCGCCGACTGCAAGGTCAAAGCCCGACGCTCACCTTGCCGCTGACGTGGCTGGCGCAACGCCTGGCCGCCTCCGGCACCACCATCGAACACCTGGTACAGCAAGAAAGCCAGCACCAGGCCGCCGACCAGGTTTCTATCAGCAATAGCATCGGCTCGCTGCGCTTTCTGACCAGTATGGACTGGCGTGAATTCGTCGAGACCATGAGCACTGTCGACCACATTTTGCGTAAAGACCCCAGCGATACCTACGCACGCATGGACTTTGCGACACGTGACCGCTACCGCCATGTCGTCGAAAAAATATCGCGTGAAGGCTCGCTGTCCGAAACCGAAGTCGCACGTGAAGCCATTGCCATGGCCCACACTGCAGCGATGCAGATAGACACAGCCGATCGCCGCGCCCACGTCGGCTATTACCTCATCGGCCAAGGGCTGGAAGCATTGCAAACGGTAGCAACCCTGCACTTGCCACTACGCGCAAAGCTGGCGCGACTGGCGAATACCCGTCCGATGACCATGTACCTCGGCGCCATATGCGCGATCACCGCATTGGCGACCTGGTGGGTGCTGGCTGAAGTGCATCAGGAATACCGCGGCAGAGCAGATCAATGGTATCCACTGTGGCTAGCCTTGCTGGGCTTGTTAATCGCGCTGCCTGCCAGTCAGTTGGCGCAATCTGTCGTCAACTGGCTGGTCCCCATGCTGACGCCACCACGACTATTACCCAGAATGGACTTATCCGGCGGCATTCCACCTGAATGCCATACCTTGGTCGTGGTGCCGACCTTGCTCAGCACGACTGCCGGGGCAGAAGGTCTGGTCGATGCGCTGGAAGTGCGCTTTCTTGCTAATCAGGATGTCAATCTGCGCTTTTGTCTGTTGACCGATTTCGCCGACGCCGACAGCGAGAGCACGCCCGAAGATGCTCCCCTGCTGACGTTTGCGACCCAGCTGATGGCCGAGCTCAATATCAAATATCCGCGTGCAGGCGGCGACAACTTCTTGCTCCTGCATCGCCCTCGTCGCTGGAATCCGGCACAAGCGACATGGATGGCCTACGAGCGCAAGCGCGGCAAACTTGGAGATCTCAACGCCTTCTTGCGAGGAAGCGGCCGCGATGCTTTCAGCGCCGTCGTCGGTGACACTACCGGCCTCGTGAACACACGTTACGTCATCACGCTCGACACCGATACCGAACTGCCACGCGACGCGGCCCGCCAGTTTGTCGCAACGATGTCGCATCCACTCAATCGCCCGGTCTACGACGCAGCACAGAAAAAAATCAGCGACGGCTACGGCATTCTGCAGCCGCGCATCGCAGTCAGCTCCCCCAGCGCCCAGGCCTCACGCTACGAACTGCTGTATGGCGGCGAAACCGGTATCGACCCTTACACCCGCACCGTCTCCGATGTGTATCAAGATCTGTTCGGCGAAGGCTCGTTCATCGGCAAGGGGATCTACGACGTCGACGCGTTCGAACAAGTATTGCAGGAACGCATGCCTGAAAACCGTATTCTCAGTCACGACCTGCTGGAAGGCTGTTATGCGCGCGCCGGTTTGATCAGCGACGTGCAGTTATATGAGCAATACCCGTCACGCTACAGTGCCGACGTCAGCCGACGCCATCGCTGGATACGCGGAGACTGGCAGATTGCCGCCTGGTTATGGCCACGCGTACCAGTGAAACGCGACGCAGCAGGCAAACTTCACTACGAAAAGACACCTCTGTCGGCCTTGTCGCGCTGGAAGCTGTTCGACAATCTGCGCCGCAGCCTGGTTGCGCCGGCACTGACGCTGGCGACGCTGGGTGGTTGGATTCTGTTGCCTAAGGCATGGCTCTGGACCGGTCTGGTGCTGGTTGTATCGCTGACGCCGGCATTGTGTTCGCTGTTGCTCAACCTGCTGAAAAAGTCCAGTGAAACTCGTCTGCAACAACACATCTCGGCATCGTTGTCGGCGCTCGGCGCTCAGCTGGTACACGCCGGTCTGGCCATCACCCTGCTGCCGTATGAGAGCTGGTACCACCTGGACGCCATCCTGCGCACGCAATGGCGTCTGCACATCTCAGGCAAGCGTCTGCTGGAGTGGAACAGCTCCAGCGAAGTCAATGCCCGCGCCGGCAATCGGCTGCGCTCCTACTACGCGGCGATGTGGCAGTCACCGCTGCTGGCATTGGCAGTGGCGCTGTATCTCGATTTGCGTCACCCGGTCGCACTGGCTGCCGCTGCGCCGATCCTGATCCTCTGGTGGCTCGCACCTGTCATCGTGTTTCGCATCAGCCAGCCGATCACACAGCGCGTGCCGCATCTGAGCGATACCCAGCAAACCTACCTGAATTCGCTGGCGCGCAAGACCTGGCTCTTCTTTGAGACCTATGTCGGTCCGGCCGACAACTGGCTGCCTCCCGACAACATGCAGGAACATCCTGTGGAAGTCCTGGCACGACGCACTTCGCCGACCAATATCGGGCTGTCGCTGCTGGCCAATCTGACGGCGTATGATTTCGGCTACATCCCCGGCGGCCAACTATTGGAACGCACCCGCAACACCTTTCAGACCATGTCCGCGCTGGAGCGATACCAGGGCCATTTCTACAACTGGTATGACACGCAATATCTCCACCCGCTCCCGCCGGCCTATGTATCAACCGTCGACAGCGGCAACCTGGCCGGGCATTTGCTCACCTTGCTGCCGGGATTGCAGGCACTGGCCGACGCGCCGGTACTGCATCCGAATCTGTTTCCCGGACTCCGCGCAGCCTATGCGATTCTCAACGAGCTGTCGCATAACTTGCCGCTCCCTGAAACACAGCAATTGTCGCCGCTGTTCGAACGCGAACTCCTCGCGGCCTGCGTAACACCACCCGCATCGCTGAGCGAGGCCTGTGCCGTGCTCGATGGCCTGCATCGTCACATGGTCGATTTTGCACGTGGCCTGAATCAGCGAACCGGCGCTCAGATTGCCGGTGCCGCTGCTGCTGCCATTGCAAGCAACGCGCCATCCGACAAATATCTGCAAAGGCTGAGTCAACTCCGTCAATGGGAACGCGCTCTCTCCAGCCAATGCCGCGAAGCGCTGGCGGAACTGCATGCGCTGGCGCCATGGCTGCGCACCAATCACTTCAAACGCTGCAGCGACAACCTTCCCGCGCTCGCGGCTGTGCTCAATGGCACGCTCAGTCTGCGTCAGATTGCGCAACTGCCCGCATTGTCTCTCCGGGTGCCAAGCTCGGACAGTGATAGTGATAACAATAGCGATAGCGACGAAAACAAGCTCGCGCTGACAGCATTGCAGGGCCTGTTCAAAGAAGGCAGCGACCTGGCTGCCTCGCGTCTCGCTGCGATCGACATGCTGGTGGTGCAAGCGGCGGAATTCTCGCGCATGGAATACCGCTTTCTGTACGACCCGGCGACACATCTGCTGGCAATTGGCTACAACGTTGCCGATCGCCGGCGCGATACCGGTTTCTACGACTTGCTGGCATCGGAAGCGCGACTGGCGACCTTCGTGGGTATCGCGCAAGGGCAACTGCCGCAAGACAGCTGGTTTGCGCTGGGCCGACAACTCACCCTCGCCGGCGGCGAACCTATTCTGCTGTCGTGGAGCGGGTCGATGTTTGAATATCTGATGCCCTTGCTGGTCATGCCGACATTCACCGGTACTCTGCTCGATCAAACCTATCGTTCGGTCGTCGAAAGGCAGATCAGCTACGGTGCACAGCGCGGGGTATTCTGGGGCATGTCGGAGTCGGGCTATCACAGCTTCGACGCCAGCCTGAATTATCAATACCGAACCTTCGGCGTACCGGGTCTGGGCTTCAAGCGCGGCCTGGGCGATGATCTGGTGATTGCACCCTACGCCTCGATGATGGCGCTGATGGTGGCGCCGGAGCAGGCTTGCAATAACTTGCAGGAGATGAGCACCGCCGGATTCGAGGGCGTGTTCGGCATGTACGAAGCAATCGACTACACACCGTCGCGCCTGCCGCGTGGCCAAAGCAACGCTGTGATCCGCTCGTTCATGGCGCATCATCAGGGCATGGGCTTCTTAGGATTGGCCTACCTGCTGCTGGATCGGCCGATGCAACGCCGCTTCGAATCCTATCCCTTGTTTCAGGCCACCATGTCGCTGCTGCACGAGCGCGTTCCCAAGGCTGGCGCCAATTATTCCAGCGCATCAGAACTGGCTGACGTGCGTATCGCCGCCACGGATCAGGATCAGCAGATCCGCGTGGTGCGTCGCCCCGATCCGCGCACGCCGGAAGTACAACTGCTATCCAACGGCCGCTATCACGTGATGATCACGAGTGCCGGCGGTGGTTATAGCCGCTGGAACGACATCGCCGTCACACGCTGGCGCGAAGACACCACGCGCGATCACTGGGGCAGCTTCTGCTATGTGCGCGACATCCGGGAAGATGAATTCTGGTCGACGGCGTATCAGCCCAGCCTGACGACGCCGACGCATTACGAGGTCATTTTTTCCGAAGGCCGCGCCGAGTTCCGGCGCAACGACCGCGATATCGAGATGCATACCGAAATCGTGGTCTCTCCCGAAGACGACATTGAACTGCGCCGTACCAAGATCACCAATCGCTCACGCTCGACACGCACACTGGAAATCACCAGCTACGCAGAAGTCGTTCTCGCACCGGCAGCTGCCGACGCCATGCACCCGGCGTTCAGCAACCTGTTCGTCCAAACCGAGATCGACATGCAGCGTGGCGCAATCCTGTGCACACGCCGACCACGTTCGGCCAACGAAAACGTGCCATGGATGTTCCATCTGATGGCCGTGCACGGTGCAGAGGCCGATGCGGCCTCTTACGAAACCGACCGCATGCAGTTTCTCGGCCGCGGCAACACTCCCGCCACGCCGCAGGTCATGGGCCAAGTCGGTCCGTTGTCGAACAGCGCTGGTTCGGTACTTGATCCGATCATGTCGATCCGTCGCCGCATCACGCTTGAAGCAGAGCAATCCGTCACGATCGATATGGTGACCGGGGTCGCCGCCAGCCGCGATACGTGCGAAGAACTGATCGGTAAATATCAGGATCGCCATCTGGCCGACCGCGTCATGGAGCTGGCATGGACCCACAATCAGGTGGTGCTGCGCCAACTCAATGCCAGCGAAGCAGACGCTCAGCTCTACGGCCGCCTGGCCAACTCGGTGGTCTACGCCAATCCTTTGCTGCGTGCCGAAGCCAGTATTCTGGCGCGCAACCGGCGCGGCCAGTCGGCGTTATGGAGCTACGCAATATCGGGAGATCTGCCCATCGTACTCGTGCAGATACGCGACATGGTCAACATCGAGCTGGTTCGCCAATTGGTACAGGCCCATGCTTACTGGCGATCCAAGGGACTTGCCGTCGATCTGGTCATCTGGAACGAGGATCACGCCGGCTATCGGCAAGTACTGCAAGAACAAATTCTGAATCTGATCTCTTCCGTCACCGGCGCACATACGATCGACCGCCCGGGCGGTATCTTTGTCCGCTTGCTGGATCAGATACCCGAGGAAGACCGCATCCTGTTCCAGTCTGTCGCGCGCGTGATTCTGAAAGACAGCAGCGGTACGCTGGCCGAACAAGTCGCACGCCGCGATGCCCCGGAAGTAAAAATGCCGCTGCTGTCACTCAGGACAGGCCAGGTATCGGATGCCGACATGGCGATACCGCTAGCACGGGTCGCCACTCCACCGGCGCTATTGCTGGGAAACGGCACGGGCGGTTTCAGTGCCGATGGCCGCGAATATCTGATCACCACCGGCGAAGATCACTATACGCCGGCGCCTTGGAGCAACGTCATCGCCAACGCACAATTCGGCAGCGTGGTGTCGGAAAGCGGCCAGGCCTACAGCTGGGCAGAGAACGCACACGAATTCCGCCTGACCCCGTGGGCTAACGATCCGGTCAGTGACGGTGGTGGCGAAGCTTTCTATCTGCGCGACGAACATAGCGGCGTGAGCTGGTCACCGACACCGTTACCGCGACGCGGCAGCGGCGATTATCTGACACGTCACGGCTTCGGCTACAGCGTGTTCGAGCATAGCGAAGCAGGCATTTTTTCCGCGCTAACCATGTTTGTTGCACTGGATGCACCGGTGAAATACATGGTGCTGCGTGTACGCAACGACTCCCGGGTGCAACGCCAGTTGTCTGCCACCGGCTATGTCGAATGGGTATTGGGCGACTTGCGCGCCAAGACGGCAATGCACGTGAACAGCGAAGCCGACACCACCACAGGTGCGTTATTGGCAAGCAATCACTACAACACCGAGTTTCCGCAACGCGTCGCCTTCTTCGACCTGGATGCCACAGCGAAGACGGTCACTTGCGATCGTAACGAGTTCATCGGACGCAATCGCTCTCTGCAAAACCCGATTGCATTGGAACGGCAGCGCCTGTCCGGCAAGATCGGCGCCGGCTTCGATCCCTGCGCCGCGATACAGACGGTGTTCGACCTGGCGCCGGGGCAAGAGCGCGAACTGGTGTTCATGCTGGGCCTCTGCGATACCCACATTGCCGTTACCAGCACACTGATACTGGCTCATCGCGGCGCTGCCAACGCGCGTGCGGCATTGCAATCGGTCAAGGACTACTGGCTGCACACGCTGGGCACGATCCAGGTCAATACGCCGGAACCTGCGCTGGACGTACTGGCCAATGGCTGGCTGCTCTATCAGACGCTGGCTTGCCGCATGTGGGCGCGCAGCGGCTACTATCAATCGGGCGGCGCGTTCGGCTTCCGCGATCAGTTGCAGGACAGCATGGCGCTGGTCTACAGCGAACCTGCACTGGTGCGCAGCCACTTGCTGCTGTGCGCTGCGCATCAATTCGTCGAAGGCGACGTTCAGCATTGGTGGCATCCGCCAACCGATCGCGGCGTGCGTACGCATTGCTCGGACGACTACCTGTGGCTGCCGCTGGCGGTACATCGCTATGTCACGATCACCGGCGATGTCTCCGTGCTGAGCGAGACGGCAACCTTCCTCCAGGGCCGGGCTCTCGGTTCGGAAGAAGACTCGTACTACGACCTTCCCCAACGCTCGGGCGAAAGCGCAAGCCTCTATCAACATTGCGTGCGCGCAATCCGGCACGGACTGCGGTTCGGCCAGCATGGCTTGTCGCTGATAGGCTCATGCGACTGGAACGATGGCATGGACAAGGTCGGAGAGCATGGCAAGGGTGAAAGCGTCTGGCTCAGCTTCTTCTTCTACGAAGTCATGATGCGCTTCGCCGATGTCGCAACGCTGTATCAGGATCAGGAGTTTGCCGCCGGCTGCCGTGAACATGCGCAGACCTTGCAAAAGCATATCGAACAAAACGGCTGGGACGGCAACTGGTATCTGCGTGCTTACTTCGACGACGGCAGTCCGCTCGGCTCTGCCGCCAACATCGAATGCCAGATCGACTCCATTTCACAAAGCTGGGCGGTGCTCTCGGGCGCAGGTGGCGCTGATCGCGTGCAGCAGGCGATGCAGTCGGTACGGAAACGCCTGGTGCGTGATGAGGACAAGTTGATTCAGTTGCTCGATCCGCCGTTCGACCACTCCGACCAAAACCCGGGCTACATCCGCGGCTATGTTCCCGGTGTGCGCGAAAACGGTGGGCAATATACGCATGCCGCGATCTGGACAATCATGGCTTTTGCACGCATGGGCGATCACCAGTCTGCATGGCAATTGATGCGCATGATCAATCCCATCAATCACGCCCGCAACGCACAGGAAATCGCAAAATACAAAGTAGAACCTTACGTGATCGCAGCCGACGTCTACGCCGTGACGCCGCACACTGGTCGTGGCGGCTGGACCTGGTACACCGGCTCAGCCGGCTGGATGTACCGCCTGCTCGTCGAATCCTTGCTGGGCTTGCACATCGAAGGCAACAAACTGACCATTGACGCGTGCATCCCTCCGGAATGGAATGGCTATGGCATCGACTATCGCCATGGTGAAACCCGTTATCGGATAGCCATCACACTAGGCCGGTTGACGGAAGCAATTGGAGAGAAAGAGACAGCGTGCAGCTTCAGGCTCGACGGCATTGACTTGCCTGAGACGTTTGTGACGCTGGTAGATGATCGCAAGGAGCATCAGATCGACGTCATACTATCTCGCTGACGGCGTCGTATCGTTTATGTCAGACATAGGCAAAAAAGGCTCCCGATCGGGAGCCTTTTTGTTTGCTGGTGCATTGCGCGCATTCGCGACATTTCGGAAGACTGATAGCAAGATCATCACTTCGTCGCGACAGGAACTTTCAAATCCGGCTCCTGAGACGAGGAAGCCGCAACCTCCCGCTAGCCGGAGCTTACGGGAAGGGATACATGTCAACCACGCGCAGCCCAAGGGATAGCGATGTTCGCCAGGACGCAAGAGACTAACAAAACCCAGAACATCACCCGATCAAGTGCATAAGAAAGCGCCTTGTCTTCTTTCTTCACCATGATGAAGTTGGATAGCAGCGCCAGGATAAGAGACAGCGCAATCGTAGCCAAACCAAACGCCGCCACATAATCGACCAACCCGAACGAACCCGAAGGCGGCAGGATGGAATTGGCAACGTAGGAATTGGCGACAGCGCCGAAATAAGCGGCAGATGGCAACGAGAAACGCGGCCCCACGTCAGACGCTTTCACGTAGAAACTACACAGAGCCAAGGCAAGCGCCGCAAACAGCGACAGGAATATCTTGTTGTAGACGCCGGCGCTTGAGCGCGCAATATTGATGCCCGCGATATATTGCGTAAATACTTTTTCGGTCTTCGCATCCACGCGTGGATCGCCATAGGAAGAGCGGTACGCATGCGGTTTGACGACGCTGGATTTGCCGGTGATTTTGTAACCGGAAATCTGCACCCGCGAGCTGACGTTGGAACTTGCATCCGCCACGTAACGCAACTTGGTACTATCGCGCGCACCGTCTTCGAGATAAATGTTGAGCATGTGGTCTTCGAGCGGAACCCGCATGGTATCGAAGAACTTCAGGAATTTGGCGGAAACCCTGAGTCTCTGATAATGCGTGCCATCATCGCTGTGGTATTCCTCAAGCAGTTCTTTCTTGGTGATATTGCCGTCGACGACGACGAGTTTGCTACCCGGGTCGAGGGATTTGTCACCTTTCCATCTGAACCAAACGTAGAACGTCCCGCTCCAGCTGGAATCCCTGATTGAAAATGTATCAATCCCGTCTACATACGTGCCCACCGAGACGGTAGGAACATCGCTTCCGGCAGATGCAAGTGCCAACGAGGAATCGCCTTGCTCTTTCCCCAGACTGGACATACGCGCTTGATGGTTCAGTTCCGCTGTCACACGGTTATCCCGCAGAACCTGCACGCTAAGCAGAATACAAATCAGATACACCACTGCGACAACGACTGCCATCCCGATGACGAATTTCTTCTTTTCCGGCGCCAATTCGCGCCACGTCTTTAAATCCATTTCCCCACCCCTAAAAAATATGACTGATCCCGATCAGTCGTTCTAGCCAACTGCTCACTGATCAAGTGTCAGTTTTTGGCCTGTTGATGACTACGTATTCTGATTTGAAGCAGGAAAGACCCGCTCTTACCGTTTTTGCCGCTGTCTGCCGTGCATCCACGACCACATAAGCGAGATGACCGGCAGAATCGAGTCCTTCAATTACATGATTGAAGATCAGCAGCCACAAAAATATTGAGAGCAGGGATTGCTGTTTGAGTACCACCTTGTCGCAGCGCTACGAATCGGCTCAACGTATTTATCAATACGCCCCCTGAGCAATTTTCAGTTTTACTAATCGCAGATCGAAACAGCGCTGCAATAGTATCAAACAATCATTGTCGAAAGGCCAATTCCGGTTGGCGTGAAACCGGCGACGCGAGCCGCCGCATCGAAGCCGACAGGGAACGAGACAAGCACAGGATCTGCTCTTGCTTCTGAACTTCGGCCCTGACATTCGCATGTGCAGGTTTGCATCCGGGTTGTAACATGCGCCCCATTGTTGCCGCTCAACAATTTAAAACCACAACGTCATCGCCTGCATTGACGGCAACGGCTGCGAAATAAAATTTATAGGGAATGGGAATGCAATACCGACAATATGTCACTGCCCCTGCGGCCGCTGCAGCTCTACTGACAACCATGCTGGCCATCAGTGCTGAAACTGCACAATTCAATATCGCCCCAAAGGCGGGAAAAACCACCTGCCAGTCAGGCAGCAGCCAGATCGGCGACGCTGCGGCCAAGGTCGAATTATGTGTCGCTCAGGGCAGTTTTTCCCATGACACGTATCTGTTAAAAATCGATAGCAAACAGGTACTCAAGGGCATTGCCGACGATACCACCAAGGGGTGTGCAAAGCGACGCTCGACGATCAGGCGTTATTTGCAGCGCAAGTCACGTTCCAATGACATGAGGTGACCTGATGGTCATCCGGCAAATAGCACAAATGAAAAAGCCTCCATGTCTGGAGGCCTTATCTGTATTCTGGCGGAGATAGGGGGATTCGAATTAACGCTATGTTCAGGGATGGCGCGGCTTCGTCGGAAATGCTGGCAAAAAGCTGTCATTAGTGGTCGCAAGACCTTCTTAGAACATCATCGATCAGATGCTGTGCCGCCATGGCACGCCACATCTTGCAACTTGCGACCCATTGCGCACCCTCCAATTGCTTTTGGGCTGCTTGCTGCGTAAATACTTCGTTGCCAGTGCCCCTGCCTAGTTGCTCAAGCGTCGCTTTTACTTTCTTCCATCCGTTGGGTTCTTCTCGCCTGGCGATAATGATGTGCTTGATCAAAGTCTTGAGACAAAGCACTCGGCCATATTCCTGCAGTCCGCTTGCGCTCGGTGTCTGAAGATAGGCTAAGAACTTGTCCGGGATATCCTCGTTCAGAGCGCCATCGCCAAGACCTGGCATCACAAGCCAGACAAGTGCTGCCGTGTCTTGGCGCTGAGTCGGCGATAGCTGCGAGAGCCAATTGATAATGTGTTCTAAAGGAAGGGGCATAGACGGCTTAATTAAGAGTGAGTTTCAAACGATTATGACGCGTGTCGATCACCACTAAAAAAATGCCTCCTTGGTGCGTCAAAATGTGTCAAAAACGACGCTGGCCCGTCTGGCATCAAAGCCACGCCCGGCGGCTTCTGTGGGCGGACGCATTTTTGAGTCAAAACAGCACTATGAAGCGGCCAGCCGAGGGGTGGGCAACTGCGCGCCAACCCTTCAAACCTTTCAAAAAGTTGCAAAATAACAGGGAGCGTAGGAATTACACACAAATACACACATATGGGAATTTTTGTGTATTTGTATGTATAATTAATGCATGAACAGCGCTGACATCATCAAACAACTTAAGGCGGCGGGCTGGGAACATGTTTCGACGCGGGGCAGTCACCACAAGTACAAGAACCCCGCAACAGGTAAGTCTGTCATCGTTCCCCACCCTAAAAAAGACCTACCGCAAGGCACGGCGAAAGCCATCTTGAAACAAGCTGAATTGAAATGAGGTACATCATGTTATATCCGCTCTATGTATGGAAAGACGAGAACAGCGCCTACGCTGGACGCTTTCCTGATCTGCCAGGTGTTTTCACTGCCGCTGACGAGCTCAACGAATTGCCAGCGATGGCACAAGAGGCCGTAGAAGCGATGTATGAAGGGGAAGAACATATTCCCGATGCGTCGTCGGTAGAACGATGGAGAGAGTCTGACGAATATGCAGACGGCTTTTGGATGCTGATTGCTATTGATCGCGCCAAGATCAACACTAAGCCGGTGAGAGTGAATATCTCCCTGCCAGAAAGTCTGCTGCATGACATTGACGCTTTCGCAGAATCTCATCATCTGACACGCTCAGGATTTCTGGCGCAGGCTGCGCTGAAAGCAATGAGCCAGTAACAAAAAAGGCCGCATCGTGCGGCCTTTTCTTTTCTACTTCTCGTATTCTAATTTCCGGTTTTTCTATTGAAATCCATGGCATCTCAGGCTTAGCGCTATACAACACTATCTGAACAAAGACACCATCAATACGCGCTCAGAAAGGCGACAGTAACAAGCTGGAAATGAATGTTTGTTGATTTGCCGTTCTGATTGCCCCCCCGTCTCGCATCATCCGTTGCCCCGCTATTTCGCTTGAAGAACCAAGTTTTATAGATATCTTGAATTTCTAGGCAAGGTTATTACTCATTACAAACATGGGTCAAATCCACGCGCAAATCAACAATCACCTGTTTTACCTCAGATAGCGCGCTCTTTGACTCCGGTAATCATCATCCTGCGATTGACTGGCATCGGCGTCATCGAGGTGGGCAAGAAATACTCCGCAAACCGTTGCTCCGCATTGTTTCCGACGGCAACCGGCTTCACTTCCAGTCGCGGTAATTTATAGTGCGAATACGGCAGTACGTCGTTCCAGCGCAAGCGCTCGCTGTCGAACGCGCGCCACGCGGCGAGCCGCACTTGGGAACCGCCGGCGCCGGCGAGCTTCATACTCAATTCGGAACGACGCGCCGCATTTGGGCGCCACTTGCCGGCGATGGCCATCGGCAATCTGATAAAAAAGCTGCTCAGGTTGAAAGCTAATCTCATGCATAACTCCATAAAAAAGTGAATGGTCCGCCGAGCATATCGCCGGGCCCTAAGCGCGACTTTCAAATTTGAGACATCGGGCGTTACGCTGGCACGTCATCAAAAAACTCCGGACGACGAAACCGGATCCTCGTGAGAGTTTGGTCGCCCGGAAAACAACTGCGACGGCGGGATTGCACACCGTTACGCAGTCGGACGACGTCAGAGCGCTGTCGACTCCCGATCGGGTAGCAACGCATCATGTGCACTCTGCAAGACCGCAAATTGATCGCGCGTCTTGAAGATGTCAGCCTGCAAATGTGCCGACTCTTCATACACGATCGTCTGCAGGGTTTTCAGCTCCCCAGTCCAGGCTGCTTTCTCCGCCTTGATCTCCAGGCGCGCCGCATGCTGCCGCATTGACTGCGAATGGGCCGGATGCCGATACAATTCCTTGCTGATAAAGCGCCGTTGTTCGGCTAGCTCGCGGAATTGCACCCAGGCCTTGCCCTTGGCATTGGCTGGCGTGTACACCTTGACGGTGCGCTCCACATACTGACGGCGACCGTACTCGACGTGCTTGTTGATGGTGCCACCGAAACGGCGCAGTGCTTCCTTGTCACTGAAGACGTCGTCGCTGGAGTGATGGTCGAAGCCTTTGACTTCTCTGCTGGTCGGCGTTTCGTAGTGAGTCAAGGCGGTCCATTTCTCACTTTCCGAAAATCCGTTCTTCATGAGCAAGACGTCGAAGGTGGCATCCAGCCCCTTGCGCTGACGCAATAGCTGATCGTACTTGACGGTCGATTGGCGAATTTCGCCGAGATAATCCTTGAGCGCATCAATCTTGCTCTGGTGCTTGTTTTCAATGCGAATTTCCTCGCGCTGCGCCATGGCCGGTAGGTCGGCTTGCTTTTGACGGGAGGACGCTATCGACGCGTTCATCTTGTCCATGGAGTGCGAAAAACAAGTGCGCAGCCGGCTCGCCAGTTCGTGCAGGCTGCCGGCTTTCTTTTCTTCCATATTGGATTTTTGCGTCGATAATACCGTGACGGCTTTTTCGATGCCTTCGGCGATCTTCCTTGCCTGCTCTGGCTGGAAGTCGGCCAATTTCCTTGCTGCGCTACGCACCTCTTTCAAGGCATCTGCCAGCGGCTTTTTGTGCACACGCCCCGAAGCGGAAAGATCGGCGATCCGGTTGACGATGCTTTGTGTATCGACTGTGCTGATGTTATTCATTGACTACCCTTTCTCATACAGATGCAATACGACCACCCGGCAACGTGGCGCCGACACCGGCGCACCGGATGCTGGCGCGATCGTAATGGAAGGGGATTATGTCGTTCAACGCGCGAAGGCGCTTTCAAAAAAAGAGCCTGCTCAGTTTTCCGCGCAGCCGCGATGAGGGGGATGCCCGACGCATCGCTAGGTGACGGCCCAGCGATGACGACGCAATGGCCATGCAGCTAAAGCGTTGCGGACAATCAGTCTTGCGGCGGGGAAGAAGAAGGCACCAGGCCAACTTCAAGAGCGTACTTGAACAGATCTGCATCGCTGGCGACGCCGATTTTTTTCATTGCGCTGTTTTTTTGCGAACTCACGGTCTGCTTGCTGCGATGGAGCTGCGCCGCAATGTCGTTGATCTTCATGCCCGATACGTACAGACGGATGACTTCCGATTCGCGCTTGGAGAGGTTGACGTTTTTATTGTCCTCGCCCGGAGGCTTGTCCAGCGTCTGCACGATCGCGTTGACCGTGGGTGAGAAATACTGGCCGCCGGAACTGGCAATATGAATCGCCGGGATCAGATGACTGGCGTCGTCGGATTTACTGATGATGCAACGTACACCCAGGGCGATCAGGGTACGCAGTACACCGGGGTTGTCCATCATGGTCATGACCACGATCTTGATGTCGGGATAGCGCCGCAAGATGAATTCAAACAGCGGCAGGCCATCACCGAACTCGCCGCCCGGCATCGCATAGTCCGTCACAAGCACGTCGGCGATGCCTTTGTCCAGCAGCGCAATGATCTGCGTCGAATTACGCGCCGTGTCCATGAGTTCGATGGTGCTGACGGCAATCGACTGTTTGATGCCTTCGACAATTGCAGGATGATCATCGGCAATTACGACTCTGATTTTGTAGGGCATTGCATTACCTTTCTGGGCGCTCGTCTACGAGTCCGTTCTTTTTGTCGATAAAGAATGCAACTCCTCCTCCCACATCTTTATCATCTGCCGCCGCGCCAACGGCGAAGCAAACAGATATTGATTCATGCTGGTCGTGAACTGCCGGACCTCCGTCTTGGACAATTTGGCAAAGCCAAGCAGGAGCCGCGCAGCAGTTACTATATCTTCCTGTCCCATAAATATAAATTGTATTGCTTGATACTGCTACCAGTCTTCAGGCTCTTCCGGCAGCGATATCATTTTTCCCATGAAGCTGTTCAGGATACCGTTGGAAACCACCGCTAGCCCGACCCCCTTGTATAGCGCCGCGTAAATCGGCGAACCTTCACCGCCCTCCTTCTTGAACCGGTTCATGACTTCCGCCAGCGCCGGTGTGTGTGTCGGAATCGCCTGGTACGGCCTGCTGCCATCTGCGGCCTCAAACTTGCGCAAGCAATCGATGATCTCGGTGCTGCTGATGTCAGGATTGGCCTCCCACAATTGCTTCAGTTGCGCATA
>Ga0209913_1000687_pt1 | contig 25511 bp, 23 predicted proteins | sample PersoiDNA2013203_FD_185805 | JGI IMG/M metagenome (GOLD analysis project Ga0209913, IMG submission 185805) | Permafrost soil microbial communities from the Arctic, to analyse light accelerated degradation of dissolved organic matter (DOM) -... | ecosystem: Environmental > Terrestrial > Soil >... | reverse complement strand
CACCGGCTCTTTGTGGCCGATGACCTTTGGTCTGGCTTGCTGTGCGGTTGAAATGATGCACGCAGGTACTTCACGCTACGATCTGGATCGTTTTGGTATGGTGTTTCGTCCGTCGCCGCGTCAGTCCGATGTGATGATTGTGGCTGGCACGCTGTGCAACAAGATGGCACCTGCATTGCGCAAGGTGTACGACCAGATGGCCGAGCCGCGTTGGGTGATTTCCATGGGTTCCTGTGCCAATGGTGGGGGTTATTATCACTATTCGTATTCGGTTGTGCGTGGTTGCGACCGTATTGTGCCAGTGGATGTGTATGTGCCAGGTTGCCCGCCGACGGCAGAGGCTTTGATCTACGGCGCGATTCAGTTGCAAAACAAGATCAAGCGTACCAATACGATTGCGCGTTAAGAGAGCGGAAGGGCTGGAATGACGACAAAAATAGAAACGCTCGAAGCTGCCTTGCGTAATGCGCTTGGAGGGTATCTTCAGAATCTGACAGTGGCTTTGGGTGAGATCACCATCGTGATCAAGCAAGCTGACTATCATTCAGCAATGCGCATCCTGCGCGATCACGCCGATACGCGTTTCGAGGAATTGCTCGATTTGTGCGGTGTCGATTACTCCACTTATGGTGATGGCATTTGGGACGGCCCGCGTTTTGCCGCGGTATCGCATCTGCTGTCAATTTCCCATAACTGGCGTGTGCGTGTGCGTGTTTTTGCACCCGATGATGATGTGCCACTGGTGGCTTCTGTTACTGATATCTGGGCTTCGGCCAATTGGTATGAGCGCGAAGCCTTTGACTTCTATGGCATCTTGTTTGAGGGGCACGATGACTTACGTCGCATCCTGACCGATTATGGTTTCATCGGTCACCCGTTCCGTAAGGATTTTCCTGTGTCGGGCTACGTTGAAATGCGTTACGACGCTGAGCAAAAACGCGTGGTTTATCAACCCGTAACGATTGAGCCGCGCGAAATTACGCCGCGTGTCATTCGTGAAGAAAATTACGGGAACAAATAATGGCTGAAATCAAGAATTACACGTTGAACTTCGGTCCGCAGCATCCTGCAGCACACGGTGTGTTGCGTCTGGTGCTGGAGCTGGATGGCGAAGTCATTCAGCGCGCCGATCCGCATATCGGTCTGTTGCATCGCGCCACCGAAAAGCTGGCGGAGCAAAAAACCTTCCTGCAGTCGGTGCCATACATGGATCGTCTCGACTATGTCTCGATGATGTGCAATGAGCATGCCTACGTGATGTCCATCGAGAAGTTGTTGGGCATCGAAGTGCCATTGCGTGCGCAATACATTCGCGTCATGTTCGACGAAATCACCCGTTTGCTGAATCACCTGATGTGGATTGGCGCGCATGGACTGGACGTCGGTGCGATGGGCGTGATGTTGTACGCCTTCCGTGAACGCGAAGATTTGATGGACTGTTATGAAGCGGTGTCAGGCGCACGTATGCACGCCGCCTACTACCGCCCAGGCGGCGTCTATCGTGATCTGCCTGACGTCATGCCCCAGTACAAGTCGTCGATCGTACGCAATGAAAAGTCGGTCAAGCAGCTCAACGAAGACCGTCAAGGTTCCTTGCTGGACTTCATTGAAGCCTTCACCAATCGCTTTCCTAAATACGTCGACGAGTACGAAACACTGCTTACCGACAACCGTATCTGGAAACAGCGTCTGGTCGGCGTCGGCGTGGTCTCGCCGGAACGTGCTCTGGCCATGGGTTTCTCCGGACCTATGCTGCGCGGTTCAGGTATTGAGTGGGATCTGCGCAAGAAGCAACCGTATGAAGTCTATGACTTGCTCGACTTCGACATTCCGGTTGGCAAGAACGGCGACAGTTATGACCGCTATCTGGTGCGTGTGGAAGAAATGCGTCAATCCAATCGCATCATCAAACAATGCGTCGAATGGTTGCGTAACAATCCGGGGCCGGTCATTGTCGACAATCACAAGATTGCACCGCCGTCGCGTGTGGACATGAAGACCAATATGGAAGATCTAATCCATCACTTCAAACTGTTCACTGAAGGCTTTCACGTACCGGCTGGTGAGGCATATGCAGCGGTTGAGCATCCTAAGGGTGAGTTCGGTATCTATCTTGTGTCGGACGGTGCCAACAAACCCTACCGCATGAAGATCCGGGCGCCTGGTTTCGCTCATTTGCAAAGTTTGAATGAAATGGCCAAGGGCCACATGATTGCCGATGCGGTAACCATTATTGGTACGCAAGACATTGTGTTTGGTGAGATTGACCGATAAATCGGTAGCTGGATGTTTTTGAAAACCCATTAGTTTTGGGGAATGTCCGATAAACCCGCGCAGAACATGCGCACGGATGGCCAACGATATGCTGTTAAGTCAAGACGCTCTAAAGAAAATCGATCGCGAACTCGCGAAATATCCTGCTGATCAACGTCAGTCGGCAGTGATGTCCGCGCTGGCGATCGCCCAGGATGAACACGGCTGGCTGCCGGCCGAACTGCAGCAGGAAATTGCCGACTACATCGGCATGCCGGCAGTGGCGGTGCAAGAAGTTGCCACGTTTTACAACATGTACAACACCAGCCCGGGCGGCAAGCACAAGATTTCGGTCTGTACCAATTTGCCATGCCTGTTGTCGGGTGGCGAGCGTGCCGCGCATCATTTGAAGCACAAACTCGGTATCGGCTACAAAGAAACTACCGAAGATGGTCAGTTCACGCTGGTCGAAGGTGAGTGCATGGGCGCCTGTGGTGATGCGCCCGTCATGCTGGTCAACAACAAGCGCATGTGCAGCTGGATGTCGAACGACAAGATCGACGCGCTGCTGGAGGAATTGAAGAAATGACCTGTCTGCATGATCGTCATATCAAACCGCTGATTCTGGCGGGCCTGGATGGGCAAAACTGGCATTTGGCGGATTACGTCAAACGCGGCGGCTATGAGTCGCTCAAGCGCATCCTGACTGAAAATATCACCCCTGAACAAGTAATTGCGGAACTCAAGACTTCAGGTCTGCGTGGCCGCGGTGGTGCAGGTTTCCCTACTGGTCTGAAGTGGAGCTTCATGCCGCGCCAGTTCCCAGGTCAGAAATACCTGGTCTGCAACAGCGATGAAGGCGAGCCAGGTACGTTCAAGGACCGCGACATCATTCGCTACAATCCGCACGCGCTGATTGAAGGCATGATCATCGGCGGTTACGCGATGGGCATCACGGTTGGCTACAACTACATCCACGGCGAAATTTTCGACGCGTATCTGCGTTTCGAAGATGCTCTGGAAGAGGCACGTGCCGCTGGTTTCCTGGGCGATAACATCCTCGGCACCAACTTCAACTTCCAGTTGCATGGTCACCATGGTTACGGTGCTTACATCTGCGGCGAAGAAACTGCCTTGCTGGAGTCTATCGAAGGCAAGAAAGGGCAGCCACGCTTCAAACCACCGTTTCCGGCCAGCTTTGGCCTGTATGGCAAGCCAACCACGATCAACAACACCGAGACTTTCGCTGCGGTGCCGTTCATCTTCAAGGTCGGCGGTGAAGCATATGCCGCCATGGGTAAACCCAATAACGGCGGCACAAAGATCTTCTCGATCTCGGGTGACGTAGAACGTCCTGGTAACTACGAAATTCCTCTCGGCACGCCGTTTTCGGAGTTGCTGGAGCTGGCTGGCGGTATGCGTGGCGGTAAAAAGATCAAGGGCGTGATCCCGGGCGGTTCTTCGGCTCCGGTAGTGCGTGGTGATGTCATGATGGACACCACCATGGACTACGACGCAATTGCCAAGGCGGGTTCGATGCTTGGTTCGGGCGCGGTGATCGTGATGGATGAAACCCGTTGCATGGTCAAATCGCTGCAGCGTCTGGCGTATTTTTACTTCGAAGAATCCTGCGGTCAATGTACTCCATGCCGAGAGGGTACAGGTTGGATGTATCGCGTCGTTGAACGTATCGAAAATGGTCACGGCAAACCCGAAGACCTCGATTTGCTCAATTCCGTGGCCGACAATATCCAGGGCCGTACTATCTGCGCTCTGGGTGATGCGGCAGCGATGCCGGTGCGCGCCTTCATCAAGAATTACCGCGAAGAGTTCGAGTATCACATTGAGCATAAACACTGCTTGGTACCGGCTTACATGTAAGGTTCGTCATGCGTGGTTATGCATGACGAAGCGGGAAAGTACGTGCGCATCTGGTCGTCGCCTTTGGTTTGGGCAACACGGCGATGCGTATGTCTCAGGGTCAAAAGAATACTTAGCTTGGGCAAAAAGCCATGGTTGAAATCGAAATAGACGGCAAAAAAGTTGAAGTGCAAGAAGGCAGCCTGGTCATGGAGGCTGCCAACAAGATCGGCACTTACATTCCACATTTTTGTTATCACAAAAAATTATCTATCGCGGCAAACTGCCGCATGTGCCTGGTCGACGTGGAAAAGGCCCCCAAGCCTTTACCTGCCTGTGCCACTCCGGTGAGTGCCGGCATGGTTGTGCGCACCTCCAGCGACAGAGCGGTCAAGGCGCAAAAAGGCGTCATGGAATTCCTGCTGATCAATCATCCGCTGGATTGCCCGATTTGCGATCAGGGTGGTGAGTGTCAGTTGCAGGATCTGGCCGTTGGTTATGGCGGTTCCAGCTCGCGTTATACCGAAGAGAAACGCGTAGTGGCTCCCAAGGATGTCGGTCCGTTGATTTCCATGAAGGAAATGAACCGTTGCATCCATTGCACACGTTGCGTGCGTTTCGGCCAGGAAGTGGCTGGCGTGATGGAACTGGGCATGCTGGGTCGCGGCGAACACTCCGAGATCACCACCTTTGTGGGCAAGACCGTCAATTCCGAACTGTCGGGCAACATGATTGATCTGTGCCCAGTCGGTGCTTTGACCTCCAAGCCGTTCCGTTACGCTGCGCGTACCTGGGAACTGTCGCGCCGCAAATCGGTGAGTCCGCATGACAGCATTGGTGCGAACCTGATTGTTCAGGTCAAGGGCGGCAAGGTGATGCGCGTACTGCCGTTGGAAAACGACGAAGTCAATGAATGCTGGATCTCTGACAAAGACCGTTTTGCCTATGAAGCCTTGGACAGCGAAGAGCGTCTGACCAAGCCTATGCTCAAGCAAGATGGCAAGTGGCAGGAAGTCGAATGGCAAGTGGCGCTGGAGTACGTTGCCCACGGTCTGCGCAACATCCGTCATGAACACGGTGCCAACGCCATCGCTGCATTGGGTACGCCTTACTCGACACTGGAAGAACTGACGTTGCTACAAAAAGTGGTGCGCGGCATGGGTTCGGAAAATATCGACTTTCGTCTGCGTCAGTCCGATTTCGCGCTGGACCATCAGGTCGCGCCATGGCTGGGCATGTCAATTGTTGAGTTCGGTCAATTAAATCGTGCCTTCATCATCGGCTCCTTCCTGCGCAAGGATCATCCACTATTGGCCGCGCGTCTGCGTCAAGCCATCAAGAGCGGTGCCAAGCTTAGTGTCTTGCATGGCAGCGACGACGATTTGCTGATGCCGGTGGCTAACAAAATCATCGCGGCACCATCGGCCTGGTTAGCAGCGTTGAGCGAAGTTGTGGTCGCCGTAGCGCAAGCCAAGGGCGTTGCCACACCGGCAGGATTTGACAATGTACAAGTGTCGCCGGCCGCTAAACAGACTGCCGACAGCCTGTTGTCGGGCACGTCCAAGGCAGTATTGCTGGGCAACGCTGCCGCACAACATCCGCAAGCATCGCAATTGCACGCTGCGGCGCAATGGATTGCTGAGCAAACCGGCGCCAAGCTGGGCTACCTGACCGAAGGCGGCAATGCCGTCGGTGGTTACCTGGCCAATGCGATTCCCGGCAAGGACGGCGTCAATGCCGCACAAGCTTTCGCACAGCCGCGCAAGGCCTATGTGTTGCTCAACGCAGAACCTGAACTCGACAGCCAAGATCCGCAGGCAGCTACTGCCGCGCTCAAGCAAGCCGAGATGGTAGTGGTGATGTCGGCCTACAAGCATGGTGCTGACTATGCCGACGTACTGCTGCCGATCGCTCCATTTACCGAAACTTCGGGCACTTTCGTCAATGCGGAAGGCCGTGCGCAAAGTTTCAACGGTACCGTCAAGCCGCTCGGCGATGCGCGTCCGGCCTGGAAGGTCCTGCGCGTGCTGGGTAACCTGCTGGGATTGGCAAACTTCGACTACGAAACTTCGGAAGCGATCCGCGCTGAAGTCATTGGTAGCGAAACCGACCTCTCGGCGCGTTTGAACAATAGTGCCAAGTTGGCACCGCAAGCTGGTACTGCGGTGGCGACTGGTCTGGAGCGCTTAGCCGATGTACCTATCCATTTTGCCGATGCCATTGCACGCCGCTCACCGGCGCTGCTGCAAACGCAGGATGGTCAGGCACCGAAGGCATGGTTGTCGGCGCTACTGTCGCAAAAACTGGGCATCAGTGCGGGCGACCTGGTCAGCGTCAAGCAAGGGCAGGGCAGCGTAGTGCTGACTGCTGATATCGATAAGACATTGCCTGAAAACGTGGTCCGAGTGGCCGCTGCACATGCCAGCACCGCTGCGCTGGGCGGCATGTTTGGCGCCATCGTTGTGGAGAAAGCGTAATGGATCAACTGATCGCCAATATCAACGCAGTTGGCCCCAATTATCTGGGTACGGCATGGCCGTATGTCTGGACTCTGGTCTGGACGCTGCTGAAAATCATCATCATTGTGTTGCCGTTGCTGGGCGCTGTCGCCTATCTGACGCTGTGGGAACGTAAGCTGATCGCTTGGATGCACGTTCGTATGGGCCCCAATCGCGTGGGCCCTGCCGGTTTGCTTCAGCCGATTGCTGATGCGCTCAAGCTGATCTTGAAGGAAGTCATTGCGCCAACGCGTGCCAACAAGGTCTTGTTCTTTATTGCACCGATCATGACGATCATGCCGGCGCTGGCTGCCTGGGCAGTGATCCCGTTCGGACCGGAAACCGTGCTGGCTAATGTCAATGCCGGTTTGTTGTTCGTCATGGCAATCACTTCACTGGAAGTCTACGGCGTCATCATCGCCGGCTGGGCTTCCAACTCCAAATACGCCTTCCTTGGCGCCATGCGGGCCTCGGCACAGATGGTGTCCTACGAAATTTCGATGGGCTTCTGTCTGGTGGTGGTGCTGATGGTGTCGGGCAGCCTCAATCTGACCGAAATCGTGATGAGCCAGAGCCGTGGATTTTTTGCTGATCACGGAGTCAGTCTGTTGTCCTGGAACTGGCTGTCCTTGCTGCCGATTTTCGTGATTTATCTGGTCTCCGGCATTGCTGAAACCAATCGCCATCCGTTCGACGTGGTGGAAGGCGAATCGGAAATCGTCGCCGGCCATATGATCGAATACTCGGGTATGTCGTTCGCCATGTTCTTCCTGGCTGAATACGCCAACATGTGGCTCATTTCAGTACTGACCGCATTGCTGTTCCTGGGCGGCTGGGCATCGCCATTCTCGGTGCTTGATTTTATCCCCGGCTGGATCTGGCTCGGACTGAAGACTTTCTTCATCGTGTCGATGTTTATCTGGGTACGTGCCTCGTTCCCCCGTTATCGCTATGACCAGATCATGCGTTTGGGCTGGAAGGTATTTATTCCACTGACTTTGGTGTATCTAGTGATTGTTGCGACCTGGATGCATACCCCGTGGAATATTTGGAAGTAATGGAAAAGGTGGAATAAGCATGGAAGCAATTAAGGATTTTTTCGGCAGCTTGATGCTCAAGGAGCTGTTCAAGGGCCTGGCGCTAACTGGTCGCTACCTGTTCGCGCGCAAGATCACGCTGCGTTTTCCGGAAGAGAAGACGCCGCAGTCACCGCGTTTTCGTGGTCTGCATGCACTGCGTCGCTACCCTAACGGTGAAGAGCGCTGCATTGCCTGCAAACTGTGTGAAGCAGTATGCCCGGCGATGGCCATTACGATCGAATCGGAGCAGCGTGACGACGGCTCACGCCGTACCACGCGCTACGACATCGACCTGACCAAATGCATTTTTTGCGGTTTCTGCGAAGAATCCTGCCCGGTCGACTCTATCGTTGAGACGCACATTCTCGAATATCATGGCGAAAAACGTGGTGATCTGTACTACACCAAGGAAATGCTGCTTGCCGTGGGTGACCGTTATGAAAATGAAATTGCTGCTGCCCGCACTGCGGACGCTGCCTATCGTTGATATAGCTTGATGTTGCACGGTTCGGTTCGGAGCGGCATGCAGACTTTGCCTGCCACTCTGATGATCAAATGATCTCAATGATCTGATGCTGGTTTAGCCAACTATTGGTTGATTATGGAATTTAAAACTGTCTTGTTCTATGCGTTTTCGGTGATCCTCGTGCTCGCCGCATTACGTGTCATAACGGCTCGCAATCCGGTACATGCGGCCTTGTTTTTGGTGCTGGCGTTCTTTTCGGCAGCCGGCATCTGGATGTTGCTCAAGGCGGAGTTCCTCGCCATTGTGCTAGTGCTGGTTTATGTTGGCGCGGTGATGGTGCTGTTCCTGTTCGTGGTGATGATGCTCGATATCAATCTCGACAAAATGCGAGAGGGTTTTTGGGGTTATTTCCCACTGGCGGCAACCATTGGTGTCGTCATCGTGCTGGAAATGGCAGCCGTGTTGCTGCGCAGTTTCTGGGCGCCAGAGTCGCAGGTGCCGGCCGCTGCCGATACCATCGGTACCACCAAGGCGCTGGGCATGATGATCTACACGCAGTATGTGTATGGTTTTGAAATTGCTGCCGTAATCTTGCTGGTTGCGATTGTGGCCGCCGTATCGCTGACTCTGCGCCGTCGCAAGGACAGCAAGTATTTCGCTCCTGCTGATGCCGTCAAGGTCAAGCGCGAAGATCGCGTTCGTCTGGTCAAGATGCAATCAGAATCCACCCGAAACAATGGCGGCGATGCGCAGGCCGCAGAACCTCAAGCTTAAGGAGCGGCCGCAATCATGACACTTTCGCTCTCTCATTACCTGATCCTTGGCGCAATTTTGTTCGCGATCTCGATCGTAGGTATTTTTCTCAACCGTAAGAACGTTATCGTGTTGCTGATGGCAATCGAGTTGATGTTGCTGGCGGTGAACATCAATTTCATTGCTTTCTCGCATTATCTGGGTGACGCAGCAGGACAGATCTTCGTCTTCTTCATTCTGACCGTGGCCGCTGCGGAATCTGCGATCGGCCTGGCCATTCTGGTGGTGCTGTTCCGTAATCTGGATACCATCAATGTGGAAGATCTGGATTCCCTCAAGGGATAAAGACACGCAGTGCATTTGGATAGCTTTTAAATTTCATTTAAAGATGGGTGCTCTTCGACCAACACCGTGAGTCACGGTGTTGGTAAGCGGGGCCCAAATAGCGATAAGGTTCATCATGGCGGGGCAACTTAACCCACATCTTCTTTTAGCCGTACCTCTGGCACCACTGGCTGGCGCTGCAATTGCAGGCCTGCTTGGTACGAAGTTCTTCGGCAATGTCGTTGGCCGCAAGGTATCGCATACAGCCACCATACTCGGTGTGCTCATTGCGTTCGTCATCTCCTTGCAAACACTGCTGGCAGTCACTGACGGCGCCAGCTACAACGGTACGCTGTACACCTGGATGAATGTCGCCGGGCTCAAGCTTGAGGTCGGTTTCCTGATCGACAGCCTGACTGCGATGATGATGTGCGTGGTGACCTTCGTGTCGCTGATGGTGCACATCTACACCATCGGCTACATGAAAGATGATGACGGTTACAACCGTTTCTTCTCCTACATCTCGTTGTTCACCTTCTCGATGTTGATGCTGGTGATGAGCAATAACTTCCTGCAACTGTTCTTTGGTTGGGAAGCTGTCGGTTTGGTCTCTTACCTGTTGATCGGTTTCTGGTATACCCGTCCGACTGCCATCAAGGCCAACATGAAGGCTTTTCTGGTCAATCGTGTGGGTGACTTTGGCTTCATCCTCGGTATTGGCCTGCTGCTGGCTTACGCCGGCTCCATGAATTATGCCGAAGTGTTTGCCAAACGTGCTGAACTGGCGCAACTGACCTTGCCAGGCACCGACTGGATGTTGTTGACCGTCGCATGTATCTGCCTGTTCATTGGCGCCATGGGTAAGTCTGCACAGTTCCCATTGCATGTCTGGCTGCCGGACTCGATGGAAGGTCCAACCCCGATTTCTGCGTTGATCCACGCGGCGACGATGGTGACCGCAGGTATCTTCATGGTCACGCGCATGTCGCCGTTGTTCGAACTGTCAGACACGGCCTTGTCGGTGATCCTGGTGATCGGCGCCATTACTGCGTTGTTCATGGGCTTCCTCGGTACCATGCAAAACGACATCAAGCGTGTAGTGGCGTATTCGACACTGTCGCAGCTGGGTTACATGACTGTGGCGTTGGGTGCTTCGGCCTATTCGGTTGCCGTGTTCCATCTGATGACACACGCCTTCTTCAAGGCTTTGCTGTTCCTCGGTGCCGGCTCCGTCATCATCGGCATGCATCATGATCAGGACATGCGCAACATGGGTGGTCTGCGCAAGTACATGCCGATTACCTGGATTACTTCGCTGCTGGGTTCGCTGGCGTTGATCGGAACACCATTTTTCTCCGGGTTCTATTCCAAAGACAGCATCATTGATGCGGCAGCGGCATCGCACCTGCCTGGTTCCGGCTTTGCCTACTTCGCCGTGCTGGCCAGCGTGTTTGTGACTGCTTTCTATTCGTTCCGCATGTATTTCATGGTGTTCCATGGCGAAGAACGCTTCGGCAAGGTACACGAGCATGAGCATGCTCACCATGCACCAGTCGCAGCACATGGCGTGCATGATGAACATGCCCACGATGCACATGACGCCCATGATGATCACGACGAACATGAACACCATGGTCTAGCGCCAGGTCAAAAACCACACGAGTCTTCGCTGGTGGTGACCTTGCCGCTGATCCTGCTGGCCATTCCATCGGTCATCATCGGTTTCTTCGCCGTTGGCCCGATGCTGTTTGGCGACTTCTTCAAGAACGTCATCTTTGTCGGCGAAAACCACAAGGTGATGGAAGAGTTGGCCGGTGAGTTCCACGGTCCGATTCACATGGCGCTCAGTGCTGTGAGCTCGGCGCCGCTTTGGCTGGCTATTGCCGGCGTAGCAGTGGCGTACTACTGCTACATGGTCAATCCACGCGTGCCTGCTTGGGTCAAGAAGAACTTCAGCGCGATTTATACGCTGCTGGACAACAAGTACTACATGGATGCATTCAATGAGTTTGTGTTTGCCGGTGGCGCACGGCTGTTGGGTGGTGGTCTGTGGAGCATTGGTGACAAAGGCTTGATCGATGGCCTGGTGGTCAACGGCAGTGCCAAGGTCGTGAACTGGTTCTCGAAACTCACGCGCTTGTTCCAGTCCGGGTACATCTACCATTACGCTTTTGTGATGATTATTGGGGTGCTGGGTTTCCTGGTGTGGTTTATCCCGTTTCCGTTTGCCAAATAAGTTGGCGGAGTAAAGTAAATAACAACCATGATGCAGTCAACATTTCCTATTCTGAGCCTTGCGATCTGGTGTCCGATCGTATTTGGTGCGATCGTCCTGGCAGTCGGCCGTGACGAAAATCCTTCCATCGCACGCTGGCTGGCGCTGTTTGGCGCTATTGTCAGCCTGGTGGTCACGTTCCCGCTGATCCAGCATTTCGATGCTGCTGCTCACGGTTATCAGTTCATCGAAAAGACCCCTTGGATTGATCGCTTCAACATCAACTACTACCTCGGTATCGATGGTTTGTCGCTGTGGTTCATCCCACTGACAGCCTTCATTACCGTGATCGTGGTGCTGGCCGGCTGGCAAGTCATTGAGAAGCGCGTCGGGCAGTACATGGGCGCCTTCCTGATTCTGTCGGGCCTGATGATCGGCGTGTTTTCTGCACTCGATGGCATGCTGTTCTATGTGTTCTTTGAAGCGACGCTGATTCCGATGTTCATCATCGTTGGTGTCTGGGGTGGAACCAACCGTGTCTATGCGGCGTTCAAGTTCTTCCTTTATACCTTGCTCGGTTCGCTGTTGATGCTGATCGCACTGATCTACCTGTATCTGGTGTCGGGTGGCAGCTTCGAAATCGCCAACTGGCATCAACTGCCGTTGTCGATGATCGAGCAGAAATTCCTGTTCTTCGCTTTCTTGATGGCTTTCGCCGTAAAGGTACCGATGTGGCCGGTGCATACCTGGTTGCCGGACGCTCACGTGGAAGCGCCGACTGGCGGCTCCATCGTGCTGGCAGCCATCATGCTCAAGCTGGGTGCTTACGGTTTCCTGCGCTTCTCGCTACCGATTGCACCTGACGCCAGCCATGCACTGTCGGGCTTCATGATCACGCTGTCGCTCATTGCCGTGATCTACATTGGTCTGGTGGCATTGGTGCAGCAAGACATGAAAAAGCTGGTGGCTTATTCGTCGATTGCGCACATGGGCTTCGTCACGCTGGGCTTTTTCATGTTCAACGACATGGCAGTGCAGGGCGCAATTGCACAAATGATTTCGCACGGCTTTGTGTCCGGTGCGATGTTTATGTCGATTGGCGTACTGTACGACCGTATGCATACCCGTGAAATTGCGCAGTACGGCGGCGTGGTCAACAAGATGCCGCGCTTCGCTGCCTTCTTCATCCTGTTCTCGCTGGCCAATTGCGGTTTGCCTGCCACTTCCGGTTTCGTCGGTGAATTCATGGTGATTCTTGGTGCAGTGAAGTTCAATTTCTGGATTGGCCTGTTGGCTGCTACCGCCCTGATTCTGGGTGCTGCATATTCGCTGTGGCTGGCCAAGCGCGTGATTTTCGGCAAAGTGGCCAATCACCATGTAGCTGAACTGACCGATGTCAACTGCCGTGAATTCTTGATTCTTGGCCTGCTGGCAATTGCAGTGCTGGTAATGGGGCTGTATCCGGCACCAGTGATCAGCACCATGCAGACTTCGGTCGCCGATTTGTTGCAGCATGTCTCAGTATCAAAGATTAATTAAGAAGTATCAGTAGCAATTGAGGAAGCGGGCGTTGGTCGGTAATTCCGGCGCCCACGATGCGGTACGACGTTTCGGGTCAAGCTGGACGGCAATGCTACGGCGTTGTGGTCTTGGTAGGCAAGGGCGGCAACGGTAAGCGGACAACATACGCGGACGAAAATAAGCGGTAACTAAATGAACAACATGAATCTGATCCCTGTCTATCCGGAAATATTTCTGCTGATTGCGGCTTCTGCAATCTTGCTGATTGATATGTTTTTGCCGGATGCGAAACGCGTCATCACCTACTTGCTGTCCTTGCTGACGCTGGTAGTGTGCGCAGCCTTGACCTTCAGCAGCTACAAGAGTGGTGCAACGGTCTATACCTTCAACAACATGTTCGTCTCCGATCCGTTGTCGAGCATCTTGAAGCTATTTTCTTACCTGGCCATTGGACTGACTCTGATCTACGGTCGCCAATACAACCGTGACCGCGCCATTGTCGGCGGTGGACATCTGGGCGGCGAATTCTACGCGCTGGCACTGTTCGCGCTGCTGGGCCAGATGGTAATGATTTCCGGCAACAGCTTCCTGAGCATCTACCTCGGTCTGGAACTGATGTCGCTCTCCTTGTACGCTTTGGTGGCACTGCGTCGCGACGATGTGAGCGCAACTGAAGCGGCGATGAAATATTTTGTGCTCGGCGCCTTGGCTTCCGGCTTCCTGCTGTATGGTATTTCCATGCTCTACGGTGCCACCGGTTCACTCGAATTGAACGAAGTCTTCCGCGCGATCGTCTCCGGTTCGGTTGATCGTAACGTGCTGGTGTTCGGTGTCGTGTTTGTTGTTGCGGGTCTGGCGTTCAAGCTTGGCGCCGTACCATTCCATATGTGGGTGCCTGACGTCTATCACGGCGCACCGACACCTGTGACGCTGCTCATTGGCGGCGCACCGAAACTGGCCGCCTTCGCGATTACGTTCCGTCTCTTGGTTGAAGGTCTGTTGCCGTTGGCAATCGACTGGCAGCAAATGTTGATGGTGCTGGCGGTGTTGTCCATCGTCATCGGTAACTTGACGGCAATTGCGCAGACCAACATCAAGCGCATGCTGGCTTACTCGACCATTTCCCACATGGGCTTCATGTTGCTGGGCATGCTTTCGGGCGTGGTCGACGGCAACCTGTTCCAGGCTGTCAATGCTTACAGCTCGTCGCTGTTCTATGTGATTACTTATGTACTCACGACACTGGGTACCTTCGGCGTGATTCTGATGATGGCGCGTTCCGGTTTCGAAGCCGACAAGCTGGAAGACTTCAAGGGTCTCAATCAGCGCAGCCCATGGTTTGCCGCAGTGATGATGATCTTGATGTTTTCCTTGGCGGGCATTCCACCGATGGTTGGTTTCTACGCCAAGTTGTCGGTATTGCAGGCTGTGCTGGGTACCGGTCAGATCTGGCTGGCAGTGGTGGCCGTGCTGTTCTCGCTGGTGGGTGCGTTCTACTACCTGCGCGTGATCAAGATGATGTATTTCGATGAGCCTGCTGATAGCGGCAAGATCACTGCCAGCTTCGATGTACGCATTGCACTGAGTTTGAACGGCCTGGCAGCGCTGGCATTGGGCTTATGGCCCGGTCACATGATGGATGCCTGCACCAATGCGATCGTGACGACGTTGGCGACCTTCCTGAGCAAAGTCATCGGTGCCTAAGCTGGTCAATAAGTTGCTCAACAAACCGGCAAATAAGCGGATATGAACCTGTGAATATTTCGCTGTTAAGTTGGTGTGTGATTTTGTTGGCGGCTGCGGCCGCCAACTTACCTTTTTTAAATCAGCAATTGTTCGCGCTGATTCCCCTGAGTCGCTCTTCTACCTATCGCAAGCCGTTGTGGCTGCGACTGCTGGAGTTGATCTCGTTGTATTTCGCCGTCGGCATCGTGGCTCATGCTGTCGAGGCGCATATCGGCAATGCCTTCAGTCAGACCTGGGAGTTCTACGCTGTGAACGCTTGTCTGTTCCTGGTATTGGCTTATCCAGGTTTCGTACTGCGCTATCTGCGCAAGCAACATCCCTGAGTGCTACTGCCACCTAGGTGGCATGATTCCCTCTTCACCTACCTATTGCAGAATTTTCATGGACTCGCATCTTCAAGAAAGCAAAGTCGACGGTGAATTGGTCTATGAAGGCCATTTTCTCAAGGTTCAGCGCGATGTGATTCGTCTGCCTGACGGCAAGCAAGCCGCGCGTGAATTCATCCGTCATCCTGGGGCGGTGGTCATTCTGCCGCTGTTCGAGGATGGTTCGGTATTGTTGGAACGGCAGTTTCGCTATCCGCTGGATCAGGTATTTATTGAGTTTCCAGCCGGAAAAATTGATGCTGGCGAAGATTATCTGGCATGTGCCAAGCGCGAGCTCCAGGAAGAGACTGGTTACACGGCGACAGAGTGGCAATTCGTCTGCACCATCCACAACGCCATTGCTTACTCTGACGAACACCTTGAACTCTATTTGGCACGCGGCCTGCAAGCGGGCGAGCGCAAGCTTGACGAAGGCGAGTTCCTCGATGTCTTCAGCATGCCGTTGACAGAATTGCTGGAGCAAATACGGCAAGGCAAGGTAACTGACGTCAAGACGCTGATTGGTGCATTCTGGCTGGAAAAAATTCTCAACGGCCAGTGGCAGCCGAGTTAATCTAAAAAAATAGCGTCCCCTAACAAAGCAGGACGCCGTCTGCCATATCTATGACCAATTACATATTCGAGTAATTCGGTCCACCGCCGCCTTCTGGTGTCACCCACACGATATTCTGAGTCGGGTCCTTGATATCGCAAGTCTTGCAATGCACGCAGTTCTGCGCATTGATTTGCAGGCGGTCGGTATTGTCCTCATTCTTTACAAATTCATACACGCCTGCAGGGCAATAACGCGCTTCTGGACCGGCATACTTGGCCAGATTGATGCCAACGGGTACGGCAGCATCCTTGAGCGTCAGATGAATCGGTTGGTCTTCGGCATGATTGGTGTTGGAAATGAACACCGACGACAATCGGTCGAACGTCAGCTTGCCATCCGGCTTGGGATAGGCAATCGGGCTGTAATTGGCGGCTGGCTTGAGGCACTCATGGTCAGCGTGTGAATGATGCAGAGTCCATGGCGCCTTGCCGCCGAACAGCACCTGATCGATACCCACCAGCAGCGTGCCGGTCAACAGGCCCTTGCTCATCGAAGGCTTGAAGTTGCGCGCCTTGTGCAGTTCTTCGTGCAACCAGGATTTTTCAAACGCGGCAGGATAGGCGCTCAGTTCATCGTATTGGCGGCCGTTGTTCAAAGCATCAAATACGGCATCGGCAGCCAGCATGCCAGTCTTGATGGCGGCATGACTGCCCTTGATGCGCGACGCGTTCAGGAAGCCTGCATCGCAGCCGATCAGTGCGCCTCCCGGGAATACCAGTTTAGGCAGCGATTGCAAACCGCCGGCAGTGATGGCACGGGCGCCGTAGGCCAAACGTTTTCCACCTTCAAAGAACTTACGAATTTCCGGATGTGTTTTGTAGCGCTGGAATTCTTCGTACGGCGACAGATAGGGATTGTCGTAAGCCAAGCCGACCACATAGCCGACGGCCACTTGATTATTTTCCAGGTGATACAAGAAGGAACCGCCGTAAGTGCCACGGTCCAGCGGCCAGCCGGCGGTATGCACCACCAGACCTGGCTGATGCAGCTTGGGATCGATTTCCCAGACTTCCTTGATACCAAGGGCATAGGTCTGTGGATCACGGCCGGTATCGAGCTGGTATTTGGCAATCAACTGCTTGCCCAGATGGCCGCGTGCGCCTTCGGCAAAGAAGGTGTACTTGGCTAGCAGCTCCATACCCAGCTGGAATGCGCCAGTGGCTTGGCCGTGGCGGTCTACGCCCATATTGCCGGTGGCCACGCCCTTGACCGAACCGTCCTCGTTATACAGTACTTCGGCCGCTGCAAAACCGGCAAACACTTCCACGCCCAGAGCTTCAGCTTGCTGGCCCAGCCAGCGCGCCACGTTGGCCAACGAGATGACATAGTTGCCATGGTTTTGGAAGCAGGCTGGCAGCATCCAGGAAGGTGTCTTGTACGCTTTGCTGGCACTGAGAAAAAGGAAGCGGTCTTCGCTCACGGAAGTAGTAAGCGGTGCGCCACGTTCTTTCCAGTCAGGAAACAGTTCGGTTAATGCCTGTGGATCCATGACTGCGCCGGAGAGGATGTGGGCGCCAACTTCACTGCCTTTTTCGAGCACGCAAACGGAGATTTCCTTGCCAGCAGTTGCTGCCTGCTGTTTAATGCGGATCGCCGCCGACAAGCCAGCCGGACCGCCGCCGACGATGACCACATCGTATTCCATTGCTTCGCGTGGGCCGTATTGCGCCAACAGATCTTGAGTTTGAGTCATGGATTGTCCCGTAGTATTTTTTGGTGAGTATGTTTTTCGAACGATCGTGCTATTGTTGGGTATTTTACGAGAAAATGCTAGTCTGAAAATCGAAATATCTCACAAGGTTTTGCATTTTATGTGATTTCCTCGTGCCGGTCGTCGCCAAAAATACCATGGCGGAATCAATCAGCGGCAATCACTGTCATTATCATGGCTGTCAAACGCCAATAGACCTAAAAGGAAAGGCAACAGACGGATGAGCGACAAAATCTTGATTCACACAGCACATATGGACGTGCGTTGGGGCGATATGGACGCATTGGGCCATGTCAACAATACGGTCTACTTCCGTTATATGGAACAGACTCGTATCGGATGGCTGGAAACAGCGGCATCGAGCATGGTGGTAGACGGCGAAGGGCCGGTGATTGTCAATGCCAGTTGCACCTTTCTGCGCCAGCTCAAATATCCGGCCGCCATTGAGATTCGTATGTATGCGCTCGCACCAGGGCGATCGAGTGTGGAAACTACCTACGAAATCCGCCGTATCGATCAACCTGACATCCTTTATGCTGAAGGTTGCGCCAAGATTGTCTGGGTTGATTTCAAACAAGAAAAATCAGTCTCGCTGCCTGACAGTATCAGGAAAAACCTGACAGGCTTGTAAGCTTTGAGAAAGGTAAGTGGGACAGAATCATCCCCGACATAATGTAAAGAGCTGCGGACAATAGCAGTCATAAACAGAGTATGCCCACGACATGATGGGCAGACCAAGATAATCCATTCAGGAGGAAACAATGACATACAAAACCCAAGCACTAGTTGCAGCTGCATTGCTGAGCCTTTCCTTTGCCTCTCAAGCGGCCGATCCGATCAAGATCGGCGTCTCCGGACCTTTTACCGGCGGTTCTGCTCCGATGGGTGTGTCCATGCGCGATGGCGTCAAGCTGGCCGTGACTGAAATCAATGCTGCCGGCGGCGTGCTCGGACGTCCCTTGCAACTGATTGAGCGTGATGATGAAGCCAAGAACGAGCGTGGCGTTCAGGTCGCACAAGAGCTGATCAACAAAGAAAAAGTGGTTGCCACCGTCGGTTTCATCAACACCGGCGTAGCGCTGGCGTCGCAGCGCTTCTATCAGGAAGCAAAGATTCCTGTGATTAACAACGTCGCCACCGGCACCGTGATCACCAAGCAGTTCGATAAAGACAAAGACAACTACATCTTCCGCACTTCCGCCAGCGACCAGATTCAGGCCAAGATGATTGCCGATCAAGCGGTCGATAAGCAAAAATACACCAAGGTAGCGATTCTGGCCGATTCTACCAACTATGGCCAATTGGGACGCGAAGATCTGGAAAAAGTCCTGGCCGACAAAAAGATCACACCCGTCGCCGTCGAGAAGTACAACATCAAGGATGTCGACATGACCGCCCAGTTGCTCAAGTCCAAGCAGGGCGGAGCGCAAGTGGTGCTGACCTACGGTATCGGCCCGGAACTGGCGCAGATCGCCAACGGCATGGAAAAGCTTAACTGGCACGTGCCTATCATTGGCAGCTGGCCGCTGTCGATGGGTAACTTCATCGACAACTCCGGCAAGAATGGCAACGGTGCCCGCATGCCGCAAACCTTCATTCAGGACGGTACGACACCTAAGCGGAAAGCTTTCATTGAAGCCTATCAAAAGGCGTACAAAATCGATCGTATGCCTTCAGCAGTTTCTGCTGCGCAGGGTTACGATTCGATCTTCCTGCTGGCGGCTGCAATCAAGCAAGCCGGCAGCACTGACGGTGAAAAGGTACGTGCGGCTCTGGAAAACCTTAATGCCAAAGTTGATGGTGTTGTGACGACCTATGACAAGCCTTTCAGCCACACCGACCATGAGGCAATCAAGCCAGCCATGGTTGTCATGGGCGAAGTGAAAAACGGTCACGTTGTTCTTGGCCAGTAAGACTGACGGCAGTTAAGGCGTCGTATCGGCACAAAGGCCAGCCCCGGCAAACTGGGACTGGCCTTTTTCGCAATGCTCGCAACTCGTCAACACCTGGCGAGCGCTACTTGGGTAGAAACAATGGACATCCTGTTACAGCTGATTTTCAGCGGCATCGCGCTTGGCATGATCTACGCGGTCATTGCCTTCGGTTATCAACTGACTTTTGCCACCTCTGGCACCCTCAATTTTGGTCAGGGCGAGGCGCTCATGTTAGGAGCGCTGGTCGGCCTGTCCCTGGTCGGCAATATTCACGGCGGCCCGTATCTCAATTACTGGCTCATGATTCCAGTGGTACTGGTGTTCGGTGCCTTGCAAGGTATGGTGGTGGAATGGATAGGCGTTCGTCCGGCCATCAAGATCAAGTCTGAATTCGGCTGGATCATGTCGACCATCGCGCTGGCGATCATTTTCAAAAATGTCGCCGAAAACATCTGGGGCAAAGATGATCTGCCATTCCCCAGTCCGTTGCCGGAGCAACCGTTCCAGATTCTGGGCGCCAACGTGCAGCCGATGCAAGTGTTGGTGGTAGTCGGCGCGCTGGCTATGATGCTGGCGGTGGAAGCATTCAATCGCAAGTCGATTTACGGCAAAGCCGTAGTCGCCACCTCCAATGATCGTGATGCTGCCGGTCTGATGGGCATCAATACCAGCATGGTCATCACCTTTTCCTACGCCTTGTCGTCTGCTACTGCCGCCTTTGCCGGCGTGCTGGTAGCGCCGCTGACACTGACTGGCGCCAGCATGGGTTCGGCGCTAGGGCTCAAGGCTTTTGCGGTAGCGATCATCGGCGGTCTGACGTCGGGCATGGGCGCCATTGTCGGTGGTCTGATTCTTGGCGTTGCCGAAACGTTGACGGGTTTTTATATCTCCACCGGCTACAAGGAAGTGCCCGGATTGCTGCTGCTGTTACTGGTGCTGGCCATTAAACCGGCAGGCCTGTTTGGCAAAACTGCGATCAAAAAGGTCTGAGTCATGAATAAAAAAACTCTCTTGCTCGCGCTGCTAGGCGTGGCTGCATTGGCTGCACTGCCGCAGGTGGTGCGCAATCCTTATTATCTGCATCTGGCTGAGACCATCCTGATCTATGCCATTTTGTTGTTCGGGCTGGACATTGTGGTGGGCTATACCGGTCAGGTCTCCTTGGGTCATGCCGGCCTGTTCGGCATCGGCTCCTATACCGCAGGCGTGCTGTACTTCCAGCTTGGCCTGCCATTTCTGATCACGCTGCCGGCCAGCATTGCCGTGACGGCGCTGTTCGGTGCGGTCCTTGCTTTGCCGGCACTACGCGTGACCGGTCCCTACCTAGCTATGGTGACGCTGGCCTTTGGTACCATCATTCAGATTCTCATCAATGAGATGAGCTTCCTCACCAATGGACCGATGGGCGTGAAACTGTCCAAACCAATGTGGGGGGGCAACAAGCTCGACGAGGTGCAATTCTTCTATGTGGTCGCGGTATTGATGGTGTTGTCACTGATCGTGGTGCATCGGATTGTGCGTTCGCATCTCGGACGCGCCTTCCAGGCCTTGCGTGACAGTCCGATTGCCTCCGACTGCATGGGTGTGTCGGTGTATCGCTACAAGGTCTACGCCTTTGTCATCAGCGCTGCGCTGGCAGGCCTGTCCGGCTGCCTGTATGCGTATTCGGAAGAATATATTTCGCCCAACAGCTACAACTTCGAACTGACAATTCTGTTCCTGCTTGCAGTCATCATGGGCGGTCGCAAGTCGCGTATCGGCGCCTTGCTCGGCGCGCTGATCGTGGTGATGCTGCCCAGCCTGCTGTCGGATATCGACCTGTTTCGCCAGATCGCTACCATCGCGGCCGTGATCGTGACGGTCGGCGGCATTGTTGCCGTCGTCAGAAAAACCAAGACGGTACGCGAAATGGCCGTGCCGGTGTTGGCGACGATACTCATGGCTGGGTTCTCCTATCAGCTGGAAAACATCACCGACTGGCGTCTGACCATCTTCGGTCTGATGACCTTGTTTGTGGTGTATTACCTGCAGGACGGCATTGTTGGTTTCGTACGCAGCCTGTTTGGCCGTATGCAGAGCAAGTCCGTGCCGCAGGCGCAACCAGATATTGATCAAGTGGCCGCAGTTATTAGCACTGCTGCGCTCAAGGAAGACGGCGCCATATTGCTGAAGGTGAATCAGGTACTGATGCAGTTCGGTGGTCTCAAGGCACTCAACCAAGTTGATCTGGATGTGCGCAAGGGCACGGTACATGGCTTGATCGGCCCCAACGGCTCAGGCAAGAGCACCATGATGAATGTGCTCACCGGTATCTACCGGCCCACCGCCGGTACGGTGCACTACGACGGCCGTGCCATCACTGGTCAGACGCCGTCATTGATTGCGCTCGGCGGCGTGGCGCGCACCTTCCAGAACGTGCAACTGTTCGGTGAGATGACGGCCACTGAAAACATTCTGGTTGGTCTGCATCACACCTTCAACAGTAATGTCGCCGATGTCATGATTCACAGTCCGCGTTACCGACGTGAAGAGCAAGCTGCACGCGCACGTGCGGCTGCTATTCTGGCTTTCGTCGGACTAGCCGATCTGGCCAACGAAGAAGCGCGCAATTTACCCTACGGCAAGCAGCGTTTGCTGGAAATCGGTCGTGCACTGGGCCTCAATCCCAGCCTGTTGCTGCTTGATGAACCTGCCGCCGGCCTGACTGCGCCCGACATCAAGGAACTGGTCGCCATCATCCGCAAGATCCGCGATGTCGGCATCACCATCATCCTGATCGAGCACCATATGGACGTGGTCATGTCGATCTGCGACACCGTGACTGTGCTCGACTTCGGTCAAAAGATCGCCGAAGGCAAGCCGGCCGAAATACAAGCCAGCCCGAAGGTGATCGAAGCCTATCTCGGTGGCAGTGCCGGCGATAGTAAACCAACCACCGAAGGGGCTTGAGATGTTGAAGATTTCGAATTTGCAAGCTGCCTACGGCAAGGTCGAGGTATTGCACGGCATTTCACTGGAGGTGCCCAAGGGTAAAGTGGTGACCCTGATCGGCTCCAACGGTGCCGGCAAGACCACCACCATGCGCGCCATCTCCGGCATGATCAAGCCACGCGGCGGCAGCGTCACGCTGGCCGGTCGCGACGTCACCGGTCAGAACTCACACCAGATCGCCCGCGCCGGACTGGCGCATTCACCGGAAGGGCGGCGCGTTTTCGCCACCATGAGCGTGACCGATAATTTGCTGCTGGGAGCGTTTCCACGCTTCACGCGGGCGCGTCCCAAGGGCGATATCGCACACGATCTGGAACGCGCGTTGGAGCTGTTTCCACGTCTCAAGGAAAGGCAGTCGCAACTGGCCGGCACCTTGTCCGGTGGCGAGCAGCAAATGCTGGCCATGGCGCGCGCGGTCATGCTCAATCCGGATGTGATTCTGCTCGATGAGCCATCGATGGGGCTGGCACCGATTCTGGTCGATGAAGTGTTTCGCATCATCCTGCGTTTAAAAGAGCAGGGCATCACGATGCTGCTGGTGGAGCAGTTTGCCGCCGCCGCGCTTAATGTGGCCGATTATGGCTATGTGCTGGAGAACGGCAAGATTTCGGTGCATGGTCCGGCCGACAAGTTGCAGAACGATCCGGCGGTGCAGGCGGCTTATCTGGGTGGTGGTGCGCAGCATTGATGCGACTGACCAGTAATGTCTTGCACGGTCTGTTGAGAGACCGTGCAAGCTTCCTCCTTTAATTACTCATCCCAGAATTGATTAAGACGATCAATATGCTCGTCTGAGAGCTGTCGCAACAATGCTGCCGCCGCCATCGACAACCGGAACAAGCTAAGGGCGTCTGTTTTGCCAATCGATGGTGCAGCTTCCTGCTCGGCGTCCTGATTCGCTGCACGCACTAAATCACTGGCGTAGATGATCTGCATGCAGGCGTTGATGCCAGCGGCGATATCGCGAGTGAGCTCAATGAAGCCGGCGAAGCGGGTGTTTTTTCCTGGACCGTGAATCCAGCGGAAATCTTCGTGGCTTGGCGGGATGGTGTTGCGATTAGACGTGTTGGTGCTAGGCATGTGAGCCTCCGTATGCGATGGTTAAACCGCGCCCCGCTGTCAAACGGGGTGGGCGGCAAATGACAAGGTTGACAGACCGGTGCATACGGATCCCGGCAGGCCGAAGCCTCCCTGCCACTGCCGCCCATAGAAGGCACGACATGGTTCAGACGAAAAAAAACGCCAAAGGAGGCGGTTGTCCGCCGTATGCAATCCGAGCTGTCAAACTCGATCCTCTTTTTCTCGAGGACATGTGGAGTATTCACTTTGTACAGCTAGAGCGTCAAGAGGTTTTTCGCCACTAAGTAAGTGCTAGTAGCCGGCGTTCTTGACGTCGGGTATCACTTGTGAAAATTTGTTGGGGATGTGTCAGTGCCTTGCTGGCTGCATCGGTGCGGCAAGGGCACTGGTTCCTCAATCATGCCGGCATTTCTTGCTGCATTTGCGATGCGGTAGATCTACGGCGAGTCAGCGTTTGCTCTAAAATGTACTCCTTCTGATCTCGCCCTCTATTTACCCATGCCCGTCAAACCAACTCCGCTCAGCGTTGCCGAAGCCACCCAATTCCTGCTCCAGGCCGCCGTCGCGCTGACTGACACCGAGATCATCCCGACTCTGGAGGCCAACGGTCGCGTACTGGCTGCTGCGCAAGTGGCACAGATCAACGTACCTGGCATGGATAACTCGCAAATGGATGGTTATGCCGTGCGCGCGGCCGATTGCACAACGGGCAGCGCTCGTCTGCCGGTGTCGCAGCGCATTGCTGCCGGGCATATCGGCACAACGTTGCAGCCGGGCACGGCAGCGCGCATCTTTACCGGCGCCATGGTGCCGGCCGGGGCCGATGCCATCGTCATGCAAGAAGCTTGCGAGGTGGACGGCGACCATGTGATCGTTCGTCATCAACCGCAGGCAGGCGACTGGATTCGCCGTATCGGCGAGGATATCCGCAGCGGTGCCACCATTCTGTCTGCCGGCGTGCGTCTGCGTGCCCAGGAGCTGGGGTTGGCGGCTTCGGTCGGCCTGGCGTCCTTGCCGGTGTTGCGCAAATTGCGGGTGGCGGTGTTTTTTACCGGTGATGAATTGACCATGCTGGGCCAGCCATTGGCGCCGGGAGCGATTTACAACTCCAATCGTTTCCTGTTGCGCGGCCTGCTGGAAAACCTGGGCTGCGAGGTCAGCGACTACGGCATCGTGCCGGATCAGTTGCAGACTACCCGTGATACCTTGCGTGTAGCGGCTGCCGGGCATGATCTGATTATCACTAGCGGCGGCGTTTCGGTGGGTGAGGAAGATCATGTGAAGCCGGCCGTCGAAGCTGAAGGGCGGTTGAATATGTGGCAGATCGCCATGAAGCCGGGAAAGCCGCTGGCCTTCGGGGAGGTCCATCGTGCTGCCGGCGGCAAGGCCTTCTTCCTTGGTTTGCCGGGCAATCCGGTGTCGACCTTTGTGACTTTTTTGATTTTTGTGCGGCCTTTCCTGTTGCGCCTGCAGGGCGTGGAACAGGTTGCACCACGCGTGTTGCACTTGCGGGCCGACTTCGACTGGCCTCGTGCGGACCGTCGTCAGGAGTTTTTGCGCGCGCGCTTTAATGAGCAGGGCGGACTTGATCTGTTTGCGCATCAGGGTTCGGGCGTGCTGACTTCGACGGTGTGGGCCGATGGATTGATTGATAATCCGGCAGGGCAGACCATCGTGCGCGGTGATCTGGTACGCTTCGTTCCCTTCGATCATTTATTGCACTAAACCTGTCCTTCGGGCGGGATGGAAAATCATGAAAATTGAATTACGTTTTTTTGCCAGCGTGCGTGAAGCGCTGGGCGCATCGCAGGAAATCATTGATCTGCCTGCGCACGTCAAGACGGTCGGCGATGTGCGCGCCTTTCTGATGGGACGCGGCGGTATCTGGATGGAGGTGCTGGCGCCGGAGAAGGCTTTGCGCATGGCTTACGACCATGATATGACCGAACCTGACACGCTCATCGAGGAGGGCGGTGAAGTTGCTTTCTTTCCGCCGGTGACCGGTGGTTGAGTGCAGACATCGAGAATGCCATGACGCTGCCTAAAGAAGCGCTAGCCCAGATTGCCGATGCCACGTTGGCGCATTATGAAGCACGCGC
>Ga0209913_1000686_pt1 | contig 25520 bp, 30 predicted proteins | sample PersoiDNA2013203_FD_185805 | JGI IMG/M metagenome (GOLD analysis project Ga0209913, IMG submission 185805) | Permafrost soil microbial communities from the Arctic, to analyse light accelerated degradation of dissolved organic matter (DOM) -... | ecosystem: Environmental > Terrestrial > Soil >... | reverse complement strand
ACTTGTACGACTTGCCGAGGACCGGCGTCACCTTGCTCGTCACCGTGTTCTCGAAGAAGAGCGACTCATAAATAACACTCAGCGTTCCGGCAGTAACCCCCCCAGGGGGGAGCATGGGGTTGAAGTTGTTCTGTATCGACGCCCACGGCTGCTCGACGTATATCGTCCCGCCGGTCTTGATCTTGGCCGACCCGGCGGCGGCGCGCGCGGATGCCGACAGCCCGAGCACCAGGCTCAGAGCCACGGCCGCCCCGACGACGACGACGAGTGCCACGAACGGCATCCTCGTTCTGGTCGTCTTGGCGCCTTGCTTAAAACGGCGTCTCACAATTCCATTCCTTCCGTTGCACGATTCCATTCCTTCCGTTGCCCGTCGCACAAGCTGAAGACAACCGGAATGTTCCGGAAACAGTATCTCACATACGACCACAAAGATCACAGAAAGACATAAGAAAGACATAAGAAAGACATCGGTGATTTCCCGAAATTGCCCGCTTTTCCGTTTACGGACGTTCTCGGAACATCTCGGAACATAATGTGCTTCAATGAATGTGTGAAACAGGTGGTAGACGCAGGCCGTCATCGCTCCCGTCGGGTAACGATTCGCGACATCGCCGATCTTGCCGACGTCTCGGTCGCGACCGTATCGCGCGTCGTCAACGGCCGCGGCGATGTCGCCGACGACACCCGTCTGCTCGTCCGTCGCATTGTCCGCGAGCACGGCTACGTCGCCAGCCGGAACACACGAGGCGTCTCCGCGGGTTCCGACGGCCTCGTCGTCGGAGTGCTGGTGCCACTCGTGCATCGCGTCTACTTCTCGGCCATCCTTGCCGGCGCAGCCGAGGCGCTCTACGAGCAGAGCATACGGCTCGTACTCTCGCCGACCCTGCACGAGCACCAGCGCGAGATCTCGGTGCTCGAGAGGCTGATGCACGGGAGGAGCGACGGCGCCCTGCTGATCCTGCCGGACGAATCGAGCGAGGAACTCGAGGGCCTCCTCGACCAGGGATACCGGTACGTCGTCGTAGACCCGCGGAAACCGCTGGCCGAGCGGATCCCGTCCGTGTCTGCCGCACACACGTCGGGCGCCGACCAAGCGATGCAGCACCTGCTCGGACTCGGTCACCGTCGGATCGCAGCGGTCACAGGCCCGGCCGGCCGGGTCGCGACCGACGACCGCCGCCGCGGCTACCACGCGGCGCTCGCCAGCGCAGGGATCATGCCCGATCCAGCCCTCGAGGTAGAGGGAGACTTCGAGGTCGCCGGAGGATTCAAGGCCGGCGACTACCTGTTCGAGCTGCGCGACCCACCGACGGCCGTCTTCGCCTTCAACGACAATCTCGCGATCGGCGTGATCCAGGCCGCGCGTGCCCGCGGCCTGCGCGTTCCGGAAGACGTCTCAGTCGTGGGCTTCGACGACCTCGAGTACGCCACGATCGTCACGCCGCCGCTGACGACCATCCGCCAGCCGCTCGCAGAGATGGGACGGACAGCCGTGAGCATGCTGGTTCGTCTGCTCGAACGCCAACGATTCGAGACACTCCACGTCGAGCTCGGAACGCGGCTCATCGTCCGCCACTCGACGGCGGCGCCTCCGCGCGAGCGCATGCAAGCTCTGCAACCGACGACCTGATTGCATGCCGCAGTGTCGATGTGCTCGAGGAAGCCCGAACGTCGAGCGGCGCCTTTCACGCTCTTCGGGCGCGAGGTAGACGAAGGAGAAGACGCCGTGCCGCCGATCCTCCCAGCCCTCCCGCAGATAATGCACTCACGTTTGCGCTTCCTGTCGGTCCTTCCGGCATTTGCAGGCACTTTCTGATTCTCGGACGCGCCGCGTTCCTTCGCGTTGGCGCCCCGTAGGGTTCGTAAACTCGGTCGTGGAGATTTGCAGGGAAAATCGTCCAGCCCGTGCGGCGGCGTCAAGCTCAAGAGTGGACGCCAGTCGTCGCGGCAAACACGAGGGTGCGACCCGAGCCTGAGCTAAGCAGCGGAGCAGACCTACCGAGCAGCGCAGATTCCCGTAGGGTTCGCAAACTCGTCCGCGGCTCCTGGACGCGTCGGGCTCGTTAGTTTCGGCGCTCTCGCCCCACCGCGCACTCCACCTTCTCCCACCGAACGGCCGTGATCCGACGCCGCAGAACACAACCGCTCGCCTCCGCCGCCGGGATCTGCTCGGCGAATTCATCCACGAATACGAGGCGTGTAGGGTAAAGAAACTCGGTTCAGGTTGGCGGCTCGGCGTCGTGGTCGATCGGTTGCGCTGACGCCGCGGGGCTGTGGGTCGTGGGTCGGCCGAGGGGTCGGACGCGTGGTTGGTGCGGACGCGGGGCGCGACCGGTGATGGCCTTGACGTGGCGGCTGAAGCATTCGGCTGTGGGACGAGCGCGGGCCTGCTCTTGGGGCTCCGTCGCGGGCATGCGATCGATGCGATAGCTGTAGGCGCGACGGTGCTCGAGTCGCAGGGAGAGCGAGCGGAAGCGCCGAGCGGCTCCGCGCTGGCGGCGGCTGATACGCGTGCCGAGGCTCGGCAGCATCTACCGGGGAGAGGTTGTCGTCGGCTTCTACCTGGCCACCCGACCCAGCCCGGGCCGGCCGGCTCGGCTCGGGTGCGCTGCCCTCGAGGCCGTCGTCTCCCGCCGCAGAGCTGTCTGTCAGCGCCGAGCTTCGATCGCCGCCGAGCATGCTGTGCGCTTGGGCGCGCAGGAACTCCGACCAGCCGGGGCCGAGGCGCCGCGGTGCCGGCCCCAGGCCCGAGCTGCGCGACGACGGTCGCGACCGTCGTCGCGGAGACACCGATCCCGAGCTTGAGCAGCTCACCCTGGATGCGCATATAGCCCCACCTCGGGTTCTCACGCGCCAGCCGCCTGATCAGGCCGCGCGTCTCAGCGCCAAGCGGGGGACGGCCAGGCCTGCGGCGGCGGCCTCTTCGGCCTCCCTCAAGCAGAGTTCGATGGCAGCGGCGAAGCGTCTGCGGGCTGACCGCAAAGCAGGACCACCGCTCAGCCGGGAGCAGCCGGCTCACCGCAGCGAGCAACGCCCGGTCGGCGGTCGTGTAGCGCGGCCGCCGCCCTCCACGCGAGAGGATCGCCAACTGGTGGCGCAGCACGATGATCTCAAGCTCCCGCTCACCGCCACCATGGGCGAGCACGCGAACAACCCAGCACAAAAGCCGGTACAGCAACCACCTCAGCACCACGCGCAGTCTGAACCGGCTCGGCCGCGATCACCAGCACGGCCGCGCCCAGGCCAAATCGAATTTCTTTACCCCACACGCTCGTCTGCCGGCTCGATTTCACTGCTGCCGACGAACGCAGGACGTTCGCTAGGCCTCACTGGCGCGTGTGCGGCGGGGCCCCCGCCACCGCGGCACACGCGTGAGCGTCTAGCTGACAGGAGCGAGGTCGGCGACCTGCGCCTGGTAGAGCGCCATCTGCTGCTCGATCCCGGTGCCGAGCACGGCGCCGACAACGCCAAAGTTCTCGACGATCAGCCCAGCACGCGCGTTCAGCCGCTGGAAATCGTCGCTCGTGCGCACACTCGCCAGCTTCGCCAACTCTCCCCGCAAGAAGAAGCCACCCAGCTCGCCGCCGTGCGGCTCAAGCAAGATCGCCTCGACCCCTCGATCTCGCCCTGCTGCTGAAGCGTCGAGTAGTACTGCACCGCCTCATTGAAGACGCCGACCGCTTGCTGCTCACGCCCGCGAACCGGCAGGCCGAACCCGACGAACAACCCTGCGTCAGCCACCACACCCTCCTTCCCTCAGAGGATCGAGGCGTGAGCATCGCACCGTCGAACGCCGCCGACAAGGCACCCGCCGCGCAAACGAACAGTCGTCGCTTCCTCGGCACGCGAGCAGACGGCGGGCCACGCATCGTCCAGAGGCTGCGGGGCGTTCGCTTCGATCCAGGCGCACTCTTCGGCTGGTAGCCGCTGGGGGGGCGTATGCGGATCGCTTGAAGTGCTGCGGCGAACGCCCGCGCCTGTGCATCATCTGACAGACTCGGCAAGCAACGCGACCTCGTACGCCTCCATGACGCGTAGCCGCACGCGGAGCCGTTCAGATGATCCTCTTCGCTCAAGGTGGTCCCGTCCAGCCAACGGCGTCTCGCCCATTGACGCAACCTGAGGCCGTCGGGACGCTCGAGGTAGCCGGGCCACAGGCCCCAAAAAAGATGGGCTCCCGTGAGACAAACTGCCCGCTCGAGCTCGCTTCGCATCGAGCCTCGGAAGCTGAAGACGAGCCGACTGCTCAGAGCGGCGAGCTGCTCCGGGAAGAGCCGCGAGCTCCGCACAGTCTCGGTTCGCTCGAAGGCGCCGCTCTGCATGACGCGGCGCCGCTGTGCCTGCGGGACGAAGACCCTAACCTCGCTCCAGGTTGCCTGGGGAATCTTCAGCCGTTCGGTAGCACGCACGATGGAGGCGCCGTAGAGGTCGAGGACGAAGAGACGGTCGCTTCGCTTCGCCGCTTTGAAGAAGCTCACGAGACGGTCGATGTTCTGCGGTGAGTAGCAGGCAAGGACGATTCCCTCCGTCTTGCGGAAGAGTTCCACTGCCTGTTCCTCGACCGCCCTCTCGCTTGGAAGTCCACGTTCGTCTGTTCGCTGCTCGCCAATCCGCGTGCCCTCAAGAAGGATCACGTCGGTAGCCGGCGCCTCCTTGAGGAGACGCTTGAACAGTGACGGCTTGCGTCCATGCGCGCGGAGGTCGCCCGAGTAGAAAAGGCTCCGACCGCCCGCCTCGATCAGGAGCGAGTAGGCGTCGAAGGCAGAGTGGTCGGCGAGATACGGGGTGATTCGGAACAGCCCCAGGGTAAACGGCCGGCGGTCTTCCAGAAACCCCGCCGGCGTCACATGAGCGCCCTGGCCGGTGAAGAACAGCGCTTCAGACAGCACGCGCGCGGTGGCTTCACCGAGGTAGATGGGAACGCCAGGGTGGACGAGGGGAAGAAGACCGGCGCGGTCGGCGTGCCCATGCGAGACGATGATCCCGAGCAGCTGCGGGTTATCAGCGCGGCGCAGCCCCGAAACCTTTGGCAGTTGCTCCTCGTCGATACAGTCGGCGCCGAGAGCGCGGCCTACATCCAGGACGAGTCGATTGCCTGCGCACTCGAGCTCGACCGCCGAGCCTCCGATCTCGCGCGCGCCGCGGTGAATCCTTACTCTCACGTCTCAGGGCTTATCGACATTGGAGCGACGCGAATCAAACAAGCGTGGATCGGCCGAGCGCAGGAAAACCATCGCACGAGGCTCGATCACGCTTCTTCCAGTAACGGTAACTGAAGCGCCCTGGGATTCACAGAGGCCCAGCGACCTATTCGGCAGCGCCAGTGATTTCGTAGACGCCGTGGCGGACACGTCGGAATCGCCGTTCAGGGCCGGAGGCACATCCGGCCAAGGCTCCTTTCACCGATGTCCAAAGCAGCGCCTCGTCGGCAAGCTCGCTTGCGGTCGCGTGGATCTCTCGCGCCCGCATCGGCTTTCCGGCCAACTCGAGCACCATAGTCACTGTCTCGAGTACGGGGCTCGATTTGGCAGGAACAGGCCGAGGTTCACGAGGATTGACCAAGGCCTTACGGAGCAACTCGTCGTGGAGCGCGCTGAGCCGAGAGAGCTCAACTCCGGCTCGAGGGTTCGAACGTGCCCCGTTTAGTTCCAAAAGGTTCGAACGTGCCCCGCTTGGGATGATCCTGCGTAGGTTGCGCGGATTCGGTTCCAGGTGATAAACCAGCGCCTGGACTACACGTAGCTCCATCGGTCGCCCTCCTTCCACAGTGCCCTCCAGGTAGATCAACGCGTCTTCCAACAGTTGGCCCAGACCGTCGAAAATGTCTAGAATTGGCTTGTGTCAGGCGCCCAAGCTCGAACGGCAGGCGGCAGCGCCGCTCGAAGAGCTGGTGGGAGGTCCTCTTACGGCAGCGCCCGAGGCCACGCGCGGTCGTATCCGAACGAGCTGCCTCAGAGCAACGCGGCGCTGCAGGGAGATGGCGCCGTAGTGAAGGTGAGGGAGGACTCTCGTGAACCAGCTCCCTAGTGGTGGCGTGAGGGAAAGCGGCCCGGGCTCGGGTGGGCCCGACGGGCTGGCGCGCGATCAGGATCGAGGGGAGGGCCGGTCAAGTTCGACGGCTCGCCAGGCGTTCATCGCGACGATCGTCGCTGTCGCGGTGATCGTCTTCGTGCTGGCGCTCTGGAAGCTCAAGCTGGTGCTCGCGCTCCTGTTCATGGCGGTCGTCATCGCGGCCGCGATGCGTCCTGGCGTTGAGGCGCTGCGTCGCCGCGGCATCCCCCGCGGGGTCGGGGTCGGGATCCATTACCTGGCCCTGCTTGGGCTGGTCGCGCTGTTTCTATGGTTCGCCGTGCCACGCGCGCTTAATCAGCTCGAGGCGGCCGTTGGCAACGCTCCAACCTCAGGCGCGCAGCTCAGGCAGGCCGCGAACCACTCGACTGGGATCAAGCACGAGTTCCTGATCGGGGTCGAGAAGCGGCTTAAGAAACTGCCGGCCGGCACGGGTTTGATTCATCCGGCGATAACCGTGACGCGCACGGCGTTCGATGCCCTGCTCGGCGCCTTTTTCGTCTTCGCGAGCGCCGCCTACTGGATTTTCGAGCGTGACCGAACAGTCGACCTGGTCACCTCGCTGCTCGCTCGGCCGAAGCGGAAGAAGGTTCGCGACACCTTCGACTTGATCGACGCCAAGCTGGGAGCGTTCGTCCGCGGCGAGATTCTTCTGATCGCCTTCGTCGGCACGATCCTCTCGCTCGCTTTCTGGCTGATCGGCGAGCCCTATTGGCTGCTGCTGGGTATCTTCGCCGGCGTGTTTGAGATGGTGCCGGTGATCGGCCCCCTGCTCGCCGGGGCGGTCGCGATCGGCGTCGGCTTCACCGCCTCGTGGCACATCGCGCTCGCGGCCGGCCTGGTCGTTCTGATCGTCCGGTTGCTCGAGGACTACCTCGTATTGCCGCGCGTGCTCGGGCACGCGGTTGGCCTCTCGCCGTTGCTCGTGCTGGTCTCGGTGTTCGCCACCGCGATCCTGTTCGGCGGCTTCGCCGTCCTGCTCGCGATTCCGATCGCCGCTGTCCTTGCCACCCTCGTCGACGTCGTCGTGCGCGGCAAGGACCCGGCCGAAGAAGAGACCCCCACCGTCCTTTTCCCGGCCCAGGATACGGAGGTGACCTAGCGACCCGGATTGATTCTTGGCGCGCGCTCGTAGGTCGCGCTGACACGTGTCTTCACAGGAGGTAGTCATGATTCTGCTCGTACTACTCGCACTCCTCGCGATCGTCGCCTTCGGCGTCGGCTTCATGATCCACTGGCTGTTCATCGTCGCCGTCGTCCTCGCTCTCGTCTGGTTGATCAGCTTCTTCATGGGCCACACGGGCGGTCGCGGCCGCAGGATCGGGCGGTAGAGTGTCATCGCCGAGGAAGGGGATGAGACAGCGCGACGCGTACGACCGGTTGGTTTGCGGGGCCCCGCGACGGAAGGGCCCGCCGCCCTGCGTCTTGCTTCCTCGGCGGGGCTTGTGAGCTCTAGCGGTGCCCGGTGCTGGCGCGCGACGCCGTGGAGCTCGCTGAGGGCCTGTCGATCCGACCCGCATGCGACGACCCGCTTCCCTGGCTAGCGATCTCGCGCTCCGCGCTGACCGCCCGCTGGGAGCGGCGGTCAGCCACGCCGTCCGCGCGCACCACCGGCGGCGGCTGGAGCGGATCGGCTGGCTCGCGGCGCTCGACGCTCCTGCGGGCGGCTGGGCCGCCGGAGAGCCGCAGCCGCGCCCGGGAGGTTCGCTCGAGATCCTCATCGACGGTGCCGAAGTGCTGCCCCGGATGGTGACACAACTGGCGCGGGCTGAGTCACACGTCCATCTCGCCGGCTGGTACTTCTCTCCTGACTTCGCGCTTGCGCGCGACGATGAGCCGGCGATTCTGCGGAATCTTCTGGCCGAGCTCGCCGAGCGGATCGAGGTGCGCGTGCTCGTCTGGGCGGGAGCGCCGCTGCCGCTGTTTCGACCCTCACGAGGAATGGTGCGAAGGATGCGCGAGAGCCTCTGCCGAGGAACACAGATCCACTGTGCGCTCGATACGAAGGAGCGGCCCTTGCACTGCCACCACGAGAAGACGATCGTGGTCGACGACCGCGTCGCCTTCGTCGGCGGAATCGACCTGACCTCGGAAGCCGGCGATCGCTTCGACAGCAGCGCCCATCACGCTCGCGGCCAGGCCGGTTGGCACGACGCGAGCGCGCAGGTCACGGGCCCCGCGGTCGCCGACATCGCAGAGCACTTCCGGATGCGCTGGCGCGAGGTGACCGGAGCGGAACTCGCTTCTCCAGGGACGCCCCGGCCTACGGGGAACGTGGAGCTGCAGATCGTGCGAACGGTGCCGGAGCACATCTACGCCGCGAAGCCGAACGGCGACTTTCGTATTCTCGAGTCGTACGTGCGGGCGCTGCGCTCGGCGCGGCGACTTATCTACCTCGAGAATCAGTTTCTCTGGTCGCCGGAGATCGCAGAGATTCTGCGCGACAAGCTCCTGAGGCCTCCGGCCGACGACTTCCGGCTCTTGATCGTCCTACCGGCGAAGCCAAACGCTGGCGGTGACGACACGCGGGGGATGCTCGGTGAACTTATCGAGGCGGACGCCGACGCGGGGCGTCTGCTTGCCTGCACGCTCTTCGCGCGGGCAGGTCGACTCGCCGATCCCGTCTACGTACACGCCAAAATCGGCATCGTCGACGACGCGTGGCTCACGCTCGGCTCTGCCAACCTCAACGATCACTCCCTCTTCAACGACACCGAGATGAACGTCGTTGCTCACGACGCGGCCATCGCTCGACAGACGCGTCTTCGTCTCTGGGCCGAGCACCTCGAGCTCTCGATTGAGCAAGTCGCCGGCGAGCCGGCAGAGGTGATCGATGACTACTGGAAGCCGATCAGCGAGGAGCAGCTAGCGCGCCGTCAAGCCGGCCAACCGCTGACGCACCGGCTCGTCCGGCTCCCGCACCTCTCGAAACGCACGGAACGGCTGCTCGGCCCTCTCCAGGGGCTGCTTCTCGATGGCTAGCAAGGCAGGGGGGCGCCTCAGAGAACTCTTGCCGCCGACCTGCTAGACGGCAAGGCGCCCGGCGAGGCGTGTGCTACCTTCGATGCCATGGCCACAACGCCGGCACAGAAGCCCGCTGTGAGAGCGGGGTGGAGGGGCGTTATCGAGGAGTACCGGCCCTTCCTGCCGGTCTCGGAGCAAACGCCCGTCGTGACGATGCTCGAGGGCGGTACGCCGTTGATAGAGGCGCCGCGCCTTTCCGAGCGCGTTGGTGCGCGTGTGCGGCTCAAGTTCGAGGGGCTCAACCCGACCTGCTCCTTCAAGGACCGCGGCATGACGATGGCTATCTCGAAGGCCGTGGAGAAGAAGGCCCCGGCAGTCGTCTGCGCCTCCACCGGCAATACCTCTGCCTCGGCCGCGGCCTATGCAGGTCGCGCCGGCTTGCAGTGCGCCGTGCTCGTGCCGCAGGGAAAGATTGCGCTCGGCAAGATGGCCCAGGCGCTTGCTTACGGCGCGCGCGTGCTCGAGATCCGCGGCAACTTCGACCAGGCGCTCGAGATCGTGCGGGAGCTGGGTGAGAAGGCGGGGCTCGAGGTGGTCAACTCGATCAACCCCTTCCGCATCGAGGGGCAGAAGACGGGCGCCTTCGAGATCGTCGACGTGCTCGGCGACGCGCCCGACGTGCACTGCATCCCGGTCGGGAACGCCGGCAACATCACCGCCTACTGGAAGGGCTATCGCGAGTACCTGGACGCGGGAGTATCAACCCACACGCCGCGCATGCTCGGCTTTCAGGCGGCCGGCTCCGCTCCGCTCGTGCACGGCCATCCGATCGAGAACCCCTCGACGGTCGCGACAGCGATCCGCATCGGCAACCCGGCTCTGTGGAAGGGCGCGGAGGCGGCGATCAGCGAATCGGGCGGAAGCGTCAATACCGTGACCGACGAAGAGATTCTCGCTGCGCAAGCGCTCCTGGCGACAACGGAGGGCGTCTACTGCGAGCCAGCCTCGGCCGCTTCGGTCGCCGGCCTACTCAAGGTGGGGGTGCCCGAGGGCTCGACCGTCGTCTGCATTCTCACCGGGCACGGTCTCAAAGACCCGGACATCACCATCAAGTCCGTAGCGAAGCCCCCTGTCGTGGACGCGGACTACGTCGCTATCTGTCGCGCACTCGAACTCTAACTGCCGCTCCGCTCGGTAGCCCCTGAAACCGCTTCGGTCGTCGGGTCGGTCGGTCGCCTTGACAGGAAGCGGACGTATTGATAGAAATCGATACATCGATAACGGTCGATATGATCGAACTGTAGGAATTCAATAGGGGCGTTCTCAAGGCTAAGCACGTCTCGGTAGGCCCTGAGGAGAGCGAGAGGATCTACGAAGAGGTCGTGAGCGAGCTCGGCTTCGTGCTCGCGACAACACCGGACCTGCAAATGAGCTGATCGGAGAAAGGAGCCCGCAATGAAACTGAATCACGAAGAGAAGAAGACGTTGCAACTCGAGTTCTGCGAGCGTTGTACGATCGCCCACGACCCCGCCTCCACCTTCGCCGAGTGCGAGCGCGACCGCATGTTCCTGAACCTGCTTCGCAGCGGTTTTCGTCCGGTATGACCGACGCGACGACAGCTGTCGCCGGCTGCGTGCCGCTCGCAGCGCCGGCGCTCTCAAACGAGGAGGCCGAAGCCACGGCCAGGCTCTTCGCCGCACTCGGCGATCCGCATCGAGTGAAGATCGTCAATTTACTGGCGACGAGCAGCGAGCCGGTCTGCGTCTGCAAGCTGACTAAGCCGCTCGGTCTCGCGCAGCCGACCGTGAGCCATCACATGAAGAAGCTGGTCGATTCCGGGTTGCTTGAGCGCGAGCAGCGCGGTAAGTGGGCCTTCTTCTCTCTCAACCAAGAGGCCGTGAGCAAGCTCGCCGGCCTGATCGATCTCGAAGGAGTAAGCCGGTGAAGACCTCCGCAGAAGTACTGCGTGATGAGGTGCGTCGTCGCTACGCCGAGGCTGCGCGAGCCGCGACCGAAGACGGTGCAACTACCTGCTGCGGCGGTGAGAAAGAAGCCGCCGCCGTCTTTGGCGCGTCGCTTTATGGCGCGACAGAACGAGAAGAGTTTCCGGATGCAGCCGCGCTAGCCTCGCTCGGCTGCGGCAACCCCATCGCTGTAGCCGACCTGCACGAGGGCGAGACCGTGCTCGATCTAGGCTCGGGCGGGGGCCTTGATGTGATCCTCTCGGCCAGGCGCGTGGGCGAGACGGGGCGCGCCTTCGGGCTCGACATGACCGACGAGATGCTGATGCTGGCCCAGCGAAACGCCGACGAGGCCGGCGTGCGCAATGCGATCTTCCTCAAAGGCGATATCGAGCAGATCCCGCTTCCGGCCGAATCGGTCGACGTCGTCATCTCGAACTGCGTGATCAACCTCTCGATCGACAAGCCCGCGGTGCTGATGGAAATGGCGCGCGTGCTCAAGTCGGGCGGGCGGATCGGGATCTCGGACATCGTCGCCGAGGATCGCCTCTCGCCGGCCGAGCGAGCCGAGCGCGGCAGCTACTCGGGCTGCGTCGCCGGCGCTCTGTCGAAGGGCGAGTACGAGCAAGGTCTCGCTGGGGCGGGGTTCGAGCAGATTTCGCTCGAGTTCACGCATCAGGTCGAGGACGGCATGCACGCTGCGATCGTCAGGGCGGTTAAGTCTCCCGGCGCAGGTACTCGATCGAAGAAGTCGCTCCCGCTCGTCAGGAGCCGCCAGGAAGGAAGGTGTTGCTGATGAACATCCTCTTCGTCTGTCTCCAGAACGCAGGCCGCTCGCAGATGGCCGAAGCACTTTTCAAGCTCGCGGACAGCGATGGTCACGAAGCGCGCTCCGCCGGAAGCAATCCCGCCGAGCACGTACACCCGGAAGTGATCGAGGCGATGCGTGAGCTCGGAGTCGATCTCTCCGACCGCGTTCCCCACAGGCTCGAACTTGCCGACGCCGAGTGGGCCGATGTCGTCGTGACGATGGGCTGCGGCGATGCCTGTCCGGTCATTCTCGGGAAGCGCTACATCGACTGGGAGCTCGAGGATCCGGCCGGCAAGGGTCTCGCCGAAACACGAGCTATTCGCGACGAGATCGCCGCCCGAATCGAGCGGCTGCTCCCCGAGCTCGAAGAGAAGGAGACAAGCAGTGAACGAAGCTGACGGCAACCGCGCCACTGTGGCGATCGGCGAGGACCGTGTTATCGCGCGGCTTTCTACGCTCGATCGGTTTTTACCGCTCTGGATCGCGCTGGCGATGGGGGCTGGGCTCGGCCTGGGAACGCTCCTGCCGAGTCTGAACGACTGGCTCGACAAGCTTCAGGTCGGCACTGTCAGTCTGCCGATCGCGGCTGGACTGCTCTTGATGATGTACCCAGTGCTGACGAAGGTCCGCTACGAGGACATCGGCCGGATGAGCCACGACGGCGTCAGCGACCGGAACTTCTTCGGCGTCTCGCTTTTCCTCTCCTGGGTTGTCGGGCCGCTGTTCATGTTCGCGCTCGCCTGGCTCTTGCTCGCCGACCAGCCCGCCTACAGGACGGGAGTGATCATCGTCGGTCTCGCCCGCTGCATCGCCATGGTGCTCGTTTGGAACGACATCGCCAAGGGTGACCGCGAGCGCGCGGCCGTGCTGGTCGTCTTCAATGCGCTCTTCCAGGTCGTCGCCTACGCGCTGCTCGGTTGGTTCTACCTGAGTGTGCTGCCCGGCTGGCTCGGCCTCGACACGCAGGGGTTCCAGCCCGGCATCTGGGAGATCGCGCGCACGGTGCTGATCTTCCTCGGCATCCCGCTCGTCGCCGGCTTCCTCACTCGGCGCATCGGGCTCAAGCGCCGCGGCCGCGACTGGTTTGAGGAGCGCTTCATCCCGCGCATCGCGCCGATCACCCTCTACGGGCTGCTCTTCACGATCGTGCTTCTCTTTGCGATCCAGGGCGACAAGATCACTTCTCAACCGCTCGATGTCGCCCGGATCGGGCTGCCGCTGCTGGCCTACTTCGCGGTCATGTGGGGGGCGGGCTTCGCTGCCGGTCGGCTGATGGGGATGCCGTACGCGCAGACGACCAGCCTCGCCTTCACGGTCGGCTCCAATGACTTCGAGCTCGCGATCGCCGTGGCGGTCGGTGTCTTCGGCGCCACCTCGGGGCAGGCGCTGGCCGGAGTGGTCGGCCCGCTGATCGAGGTGCCGGTGCTCGTCGGTCTGGTTTACGTTGCGCTCTGGCTCGCGCGTCGGCTGCGCTGGCCCGAGCCCGCAGTTGTCGCATCTTCGGGGTTCCGATCTGAAGCGGCGACCTCGACCTCCGACTACGAAATATGAGCGAGCTCACAGTCAGCGGACACGCGGTAACACACCTCGCCGTCACGCCGGAGAAATGTCCAACCGGCAGAACTATCGACTGGAGGAATCATGGAGACGATCTTGGTTGGAGTCGATGGATCGGAGGGCGCGAACACGGCGCTCGAGTTCGCCGCGGCCGAGGCCGCGCTGCGCGGCGCACGGCTTCGGCTTGTTTGCGCGTGGGAGGTTCACCCGGCGCTCTACGCCGGCCCGGACACTAACACGATCGACTCGTTTCGCCTTGTCGCGGAGGAGATCGCCCGAGAGGCGGTCGCTGTCGTCGAGCGTCTGCAGCCCGCTGTCGAGTGCGAGGGAGCGGCGCTCGAAGGCCATCCCGCACAGGTGCTCCTCGACGCGGCCGAGAACGCCGCCATGGTCGTGGTGGGCCATCGTGGACGAGGTGGGTTCACGAGCCTGCTGCTCGGCTCGGCCAGCCAGCAGGTAGTCCACCATGCGCGCTGCCCGGTCGTCGTCGTCCCGCATCCCAAGCGGTCGGAGTAGCGATTAGGTCGTGCGAACTCTCTCGGACATCCACAACTCCACGAACTGCGCCGTCGCAGCTTGTGCCGAGTTCCTCTGCGCCAAATGGACAGCGATGCTCGTGCACGACCTCTCCGAGGGGGCGCGCCGCTTCTCGGAGCTCGAGCATTCGCTGTCCGGGATCAGCCCTCGCACGCTCTCCGAGCGCCTGCGGCTGCTTGAGCAAGACGGGATCGTCCTGCGCCGCAGCTATCCCGAGTCGCCGCCGCGGGTCGATTATGAGCTGACCGAGAAGGGCCGCGGGCTGCTGCCCATCATCACACAGATGAGCGAGTTCGGCCACCAGTGGCTCTTCCACGACAGCGGCGAGCACGATGCCGCGGTCGGCAGCGGCACCGTCACCACTGCCTGAGCGCTCTTTGAGCGGACAGACGCCGGTCGCGGGCGAGGAGCGCCTGTTCGCGCTGAACCTCGCGCGTCGCCTGTTCGCCTGTCGCGGACACCGGGCGTCAAGTGATGGAGCTTCCATGACAGGACAGTTGCATAACATAGATCGCTGTCTATATACTCACAAGGAAATAGATCACCATCTATGTGAACTACATCATGACCGAATCGATCCATATGCCCAAAACGTTAAAGCAACCCTCGCTCTCGGATGCCGAAGCCGAAAGGCTGGAGGAGATCCTGAGTACGATCGCCGACCGGACGCGCTTGCACATCCTCAGCATCGCGCTGCGCTCGGAAGGCGAGCCGGTCTGCGCCTGCAAACTGGTGCCCGAGCTGGGATTGACCCAGCCGACGGTGTCCTACCACCTTAAGCAGCTCGCGCAAGCAGGCCTGCTGGAGCGAGAGCCGCGTGGCGCCTTCACTTTCTACCGGCTCGTGCCCGGGGCGCTCGAGGGAGTCGCGCTGTTTATCGGTGCGCTCGACGAAATGGCGCGAAAGGAGCGGAGCGAGGCGTGAATGTCTTCGTCGTCTGCGTCCGGAACGCGAGTCGCTCGCAAATGGTCGAGGCCGCTCTCCCAACGCGCGGCCGGCGACGACCGCGAAAGATATGAGCGATCTCACAGTTAGCGCACGCGCACGCGCACGCCGCAGCCTGCGCCCGCTGGCGGCGATCGCTGCGGCTGCCGCAATCTGCGTCGCCTTCTACCTGGCGCTCGGCCCGTTCTGGAACTGGGCGCTCTACGACCTCGCCGGGCTTCCTCGGGGAGTTCGCTGGTCGGAAGCCGTCCACTTCTTCTTCTTCGACACGACCAAGATCCTGCTCCTGCTCGTTGGGATCATCTTTGTCGTCCGCATTCTGCGCAGCTTCCTCTCGATCGAGCGCACGCGGTCGATCCTGGGCGGGAAGCGGGAGGGGGTCGGCAACGTCCTCGCTTCCGGGCTCGGCGTCGTGACGCCGTTTTGCTCCTGCAGCGCAGTACCGGCGTTCATCGGCTTCGTCGCGGTCGGCGTTCCGCTCGGCGTCACTCTCAGCTTCCTGATCGCCAGCCCGCTCATCAACGAGGTCGCCGTCATTCTGCTCTACGGGATGTTCGGCTTCGAGATAGCGGCGCTCTACATCGGCGCCGGGCTTGTGCTCGCGATCGTCGCCGGCTTCGTCCTCGGCAAGTTGAAGCTCGAGCGCTATATCGAACCGATGATTCTCGAGGCGGCGGCCGTCGCGCCGCTCGAGGCCGCCGGCGGAATGGAGCCGAGCTGGTCGGAGCGGTTCGACCTCGGCGTCGAAGAGGTGAAGACGATCATCGGCAAGGTCTGGCCGTACCTGCTGGTCGGAATCGCGCTCGGTGCCGCCATCCACGGCTGGGTGCCCCAGTCCTTCTTCACCCGCGTCGCCGGTCCCGGCAATCCGCTCGCCGTTCCGATCGCTGTCGTAATCGGCTTGCCGTTCTACTCGAACGCCGCGGGCACGCTGCCGCTGATCGAGGCTCTGCATGCGAAGGGAATGGCGATGGGCACCTCGCTTGCTCTGATGATGAGCATCGTCGCCCTCTCGCTGCCCGAGATGATCCTGCTCCGGCGCGTGCTCAAGCCGAAGCTGCTTGCCATCTACGTGGGAATCGTCGCCAGCGGCATCGTGGCGATGGGCTTCATGTTCAATGCCGTGCTCTCTAACTAAGAAGGCTGAGGAAGGAGAAGCGAAGCAATGCATTCGATCAAGGTTCTTGGAAGTGGATGTGCCAACTGCGAGCGGCTGGCGACGCTGGCCGACAAGGTGCTGAGCGATCTCGGACGTGAAGAGCGAGTCGAGAAGGTGACCGACTACGCCGTCATGGCGAAGATGGGCGTGATGGCCACGCCGGCGCTCGCAGTCGACGACCAGGTCGTTCTCGCCGGTCGCATCCCCTCTCCCGACGCGCTCAAGGAGCTGCTCGCCGCCAAGGTCACGGCCTGACGGCGGGAATCGCTTGAGGAAAAGGAAGGAGTCGGAAGAAACCGTGCAGCGTCTATCTCATCATCTGAACAGGTTCCTGCTCTTCTACGCGATCGCGGCCATGGCGGCCGGCATCGCCATCGGGCATCCGTTTGAGAGCTGGTCGAAGGGCAATTCGCGCCTGCTCGGCGACCTGACGACCGCGGGCGTCTTCCTGATCATCTTCCCGATGATGGTCAACGTGCGCTTCGGCGCGCTCGTCAAGGCCGGGCGCAACCTGAAGGGACTCTCACTTGCGCTCGCCTACAACTTCGTCTGGGCGCCGCTTCTCGGTTGGGGGCTGGCACATCTCTTCCTGCACGACCACCAGCTCGCGCTCGGCTTCCTGCTCGTGATGGTCGTGCCCTGCTCGAGCATGAGCATCGCCTACACCGGCCTCGCCAAGGGCGACCTCGAGCTCAGTACCGTCGTCGTTGCCTCCAGCTTCGTGCTCTCGCTGGCGGCGGTGCCGGCATGGATGGCGCTCTTTGCGAGCGGCTACAACGTGCCGGTCCCGATGCACGATCTGCTCGTCTCGATCCTCGAGGTGCTGCTGGCGCCGATGCTGCTCGGCTTCCTCACTCGCCTATGGCTCGTCCGCCGTCGCGGCGAAGAAGCGGTCAAACGGCTGCAACCGGCACTCGGCGGGTTCTCGATGCTGGCCATGTTCGCGATGATCTTCCTGATCTTCTTCTCGAAGGAGCAAATGATCGTCGCCAAGTGGCACACGGTGCTGCTTCTGCTCGTCCCGAACGCGCTCTTCATCGCGCTGACCCTGATTGTGGCGACCTGGCTCGACCGGCGGCTCCGCCTGAACTACCGCGAGCACATGGCCGTCGTCTTCGCCGGCACCGGCAAGAACAACGCCACCGCGATCGCCATCGCCACCGTGGCCTTCTCGCCGCTCGTGGCCGTGCCCGCCGCGACCATGCCGATCTTCCAGGTGATGCTGCTCGTCGGTTATCTGAAGGCGGCAGGCTGGGTACGCCGTTACTACGCCGGCAACGAGCCGGCGGCGATCTCCGCCCCCAGCCCCGAACCGATCACGGTCGGCAGTCATGCCGACTGAGGCAGACGCCGTCACTCGTTACGTCGTCGAGGGCGAGAACTGTCCCGGCGGCGCCGGCACGATCGCCTCGCGCACGAGCGTGATCGCCTTCGACGGCTCCGCGGAGACGGGCGAGCTCTTGCCGGGCCCGGCCGACCTGCTGGCCGCTGCGCTTGCCGCCTGCATGCTCAAGAACGTCGAGCGCTTCTCGGGCATATTGCCGTTCCGCTACCGGCGCGCCCACATACGGGTCGAGGTCGAGCGCGAGGAGCCGCCACCTCGGATCGTTCGCGCCCGCTACGAGCTCCGGATCGAGACCGACGAACCGCAGCAACGCGTCGATCTGTTCCAGCGCAACATCGTCCGTTTCGGCACCATCACCAACACCCTGGCAGCCGCCTGCGAGCTCTCCGGCAGCATCGTCGCCGAGCCGCCGACGGAGGTCGGAAAGGAAGAGACATGAGCAGCACGATTTCCGCGGAAGCGCCGGTTCCGCCGAGCATCCTGCGCGGCTTCCACCCGGGCTGGTTCGGCGCCGTGATGGGCACCGCCATCGTCGGCGTCGTCGCCTACCTCAATCCGGGTGCCCAGCCCGGACTCCTTCGCACCGCGCACGCCATCGGCGTAGCCTTCGTAATCCTCGCCTGGCTTCTGGCCGTCGCGATCACCGTTCCGTATCTGGCTCGGCTGGTGCGTCATCCAGATGCGGCGCTCTCGGACCTGCGCCACCCGATCGTCGGTGCTCTCTACGCGACCTTTCCGGCTTCGATCCTCGTGCTCGCTGTCGCCACCGCCACGGTCGGCGGATCCGTGCTCTCTGCGCACACCGTCGTCGCGATCGTCGCGGTGCTCGTCTCCGTCGGGGCCGTCGTGACCTTCGCCTCGGGCGTCCTCTTCACCTACGTTCTCTTCTCGGGCGAGGGTCTGGCCGCCGAGAGCGCCAACGGCGGCTGGTTCATCCCGCCGGTGGCGAGCATCATCATTCCGCTGACGCTGATCCCGCTCTTGCCGCACGTCGGTACGGCGGCGGGACGGCTGCTGTTCCTTGCCGGTTATGCCGGGCTCGGGCTCGGTTTCTTCCTCTTCCTTCTGGTCGCCGCGGTGCTATTCGGGCGGCTCATTTTCCATCCGCTGCCGCCGGCGCAGCTCGCGCCCTCGCTCTGGATAGGCCTCGGGCCGATCGGCGTCGGCAGTCTCGCCCTGCTCCGCCTCGCCGCTGCCGGGAAGCCCTTCTGGGGCGCCCAGGCCGCGGCTGTTCAGACCGTTTCCTCGCTGGCCGCCGCGACGCTCTGGGGTTTTGGGCTCTGGTGGCTCGCTACCGCCGTGTTTCTGTTGATCCGGTACCTGCGCCGTGGCGGGCTGGCCTTCGGCGTCGGCCTCTGGGCCTTCGCCTTCCCGCTCGGCGCCTACGCCGCCGCCACGCTCCAGCTTGCCCGCAGCTGGCCGAGCGGAACGATCGAGTGGATCGGAGCCGCCCTCTTCCTGCTGCTCGCCGGCTTCTGGCTCGTCGTCGGCACGAGCACGCTGCGCGCGATCCGCACCGGTGAGGCATGGCGGCGCTAACAAAGCCGCAGGCGGAGTCGGGCGGGCACAGCCACGGCCTCGCCGAGAACGCGGACGCGAAACGGCTCGGTATTGCGCTCGGGCTGATCCTCGCCTTCATGGTCGCCGAGGTCGTGACCGGCATCCTCGCTCACTCGCTGGCGCTTCTCTCCGACGCGGCGCACATGCTCACCGACGCGGGCGCTCTCACGCTGTCGCTGCTCACGCTTCGTCTCGTCGTCAGGCCATCGGCCGGGAACTTCACCTTCGGTCTAAAGCGAATGGAGGCGCTCTCGGCGCAAGCAAACGGCTTCACGCTGCTTGTGCTCGCCGGCCTGATTGTCTACGAAGGGGTTCGGCGGCTCGTGGCGCCGCCGCAGCCGTCAGGCTTGGCCGTGCTCCTCGTCGCGGTCGTCGGTATCGCCGTCAACCTGCTCGCAAGCTGGCAGCTGGCGAAGGCGAACCGGCGCTCGCTCAACATCGAGGGCAGCTTCCAGCACATCCTCACCGATCTGGCCGCGTTTGTGGCGACCGCTATCGCCGGCGCCGTCATCCTCGCGACCGGCTTCGTCCGCGCCGACGGAATCGCCGCCCTGCTCGTGGCCGCGATCATGCTCAGATCGGCCTACGGCCTGCTCAAGGCATCCGGGCGCGTCTTCCTCGAAGCCGCCCCCGAGGGAACGGATGTCGCGGCGATCGAAGCCGCGATGGTTTCCCAGCCGGGCGTCAGGAGCCTCGATCATCTGCACGTCTGGGAGATAGGTTCCAGCCTTCCTTCGCTCTCGGCGCACGTGTTCGTGGCGGCGGGCGCCGACTGTCATACCATCCGGCGCACGCTCGCAGGGCTGCTCCACGACAGCTTCGGAATCGAGCACGCGACGCTCCAGGTCGACCATGTCGAGAGCGGTTCTGATTTCGTCGCTCTCGAAGCCGCCGTCCCGCCCGGCCAACTCGGGCAAGCCTGATCATGCCCCCGCAGGCGACCCGGCAAGACTCAAACGCGATTCACGAGTTCCGCGGCCACGAGGTCAGCCGCTTGATCGCCGGCTCGATCGTAGTGTTCGTCTCAGGCCTGGCCGGCTGGGCGATCTTCCTGGCGCTGACCCTGCCGAGTAGCCACCAGGCGCGGCACTGGGACGCCGCCTGGGTCGGCTTTGACGCGGGGCTGATCGTCTCGCTCGGCGTCACCGCCTGGGCGGCCTGGTTCCGCCGCCAGATCCTCGTCGTGGCGGCGCTCGTCGCCGCGACGCTGCTGGTCTGTGACGCCTGGTTCGACGTCACGACGTCGCTCGGCACGGGCGACCAGACGCTGACGATCGTCACGGCACTGCTGGCCGAGCTGCCGCTGGCCGGCATCCTCTTCGGGATCGCCCGGCGGATTATGGTGCGGACGTTCGCCGTCTGCCGCGCGCGGCTCGGCGAGGAACGCACCGATGTCCGGCTTCGCGAGATACCACTTCTTCTTGGTGGGAGCCCGAAAGCCGAGCCGGATTGGACGGTCGGCGGTCATGCCGACTGAGGCAGAAGCCGCCTACCTCCTTCTACTCGCCGATCGGCTCGTCTTCGAGCTGGAGCGAATCGCAGCAGCCGTTACCGCCTCTCAGGGTGGCGATCGTCGTCGTGGGGGGCTGCGGTACCGCCTTCACGCCGGCCGCCTTTTCAACCGCAGCAGCCGCCACCGCCTCTTTGGACGGCGATCGTCTTCGTGGGCTGCGGTACTGCCTTCACGCCGGCCTTTTCCACGGACGTCTGGATATCCGACAACGTCACCGCCGACGGATCGAAGGAGACCTTCAGCTGATTGGTGAAGGCGTTTAGCGCGAAGCTCTCGACTCCCCGCAGCTTCTTCACCCTCTTCTCCACGATCGAGCCGTCACACGAACAGCTCAATCCTTCGATCCTGAACACCGCGGTCTCCATCTCTTCCTCCTTGTTGCCCTAGGACGTTTCTTCGATCGACGGCGCAGCGAGCCCGTCCCACGTAGCCATTGCGGGCACCGCTTGAGCGGTGCTCTGCCACTTCAGCAGCCAGACTGCGTTGAAGATCACCACAAGCGCACTGGCCTCGTTGAGGAGCAATCCTGAGACCAGCCCCAGAAGTCCGATCAGCGCCATGGAAACCATGAACGCGACATTGACCAGCGAGACCACGATGTTCTGCCGGATAGTCCGGACGGCCTTGGCACTCAACTCGCGCAGGTAGCCGATCTTCGACAAGTCGTCGGACATGAGCACGATGTCTCCCGCCTCGACGGCGATGTCCGACCCCGCAGCGCCCATCGCAATACCTACATTGGACACGGCCATGGCGGGGGCATCGTTGATGCCGTCGCCCACCATCGCCACCGAGCCGTGTTTCTGCCGAAGGTCCTTGAGCACGCCGACCTTGTCGGTGGGCAGCAGTCCGGCGTAGTACTCGTCAATCCCCAGCTGGCCGGCGATGGCTCGCGCGCTGCGTTCGTTGTCGCCGGTCAGCATGACGGTTCTAGTGCCTGATTGCGCGAGTCTTCTGATCACGTCCTTTACACCCGGTCTCACCGTGTCGGCGATACCCAGCAGACCGATCAGGCGGCCGTTCTCGCTCATCACGACGACGGTTTTGCCCCCGTTCTCGAGAGAGGCCACGTCGTCCTCGATCTCGGCGACCGAAATGTCGCTCTCCTGCTGAAATCTCGGGTTGCCGAGGATGTACCGCCGACCGCTAATCGTGGCTGACACGCCGAGACCCGAGACCTCTTGGAAGTCCTCCACCGAGACGGCGGAGGAGGCTTCGCTCTCCGCGGCCTTTCTCGCGACGGCCGCCGCGAGGGGGTGTCCCGAACGCGATTCGATGGCCCCGGCGAGGCGCAGCAGATTCCCCCGAGAAACGCCGCCGAATGTCTGCACATCGGTGACCTCGGGCCTGCCGATGGTGAGGGTGCCGGTCTTGTCGAAGGCGATGGCCTTCACCTTGTCGAGGGCCTCGAGATAGGCGCCACCCTTGAACACGGTGCCGTTGTGAGCGGCGTTGGCCATGGCGGCGACAACCGCTGTGGGCACCGATAGGGCGAGCCCGCACGAGCATGACACGACGAACACAACCAGGCCGCGCAGGATGAATGGGCGCCAGGCCGCATCGAAGAACAGAGGTGGCACGGTCGCCACGAGCACACCAAGAACCAACATGGCAGGGGTGTAGTACTTCGCGAAGCTATCGGAGAATGTCTGATAGGAGGTCTTTTTCGCCTGTGCTTCCTCGACCGACATGATGATCTTGGAGAGCATCGTCTCCGAGGCTGGCCTGTCGACCCGGACCTCTATCGAGCCGTTCTGGTTGATGGTCCCGGCGAACACGCCGTCGCCGGAGCTCTTGCGCACAGGGATCGACTCGCCGGTCACGGCCGCCTGATCCACGAAGGAGGCACCTTGGACCACGGTGCCGTCTACCGGTACGCGCTCTCCCGGTCTGACGACCACGATGTCGCCGACGCCGATGTTCTCCGTCTCCATCAGCACTTCGCGGCCGCCGACCCGCACCAACGCTTCCTTCGGAGTCAACGCTATGAGTGACCTGATGGCGCCTCTGGCCTTGTCCACAGCATAGGACTCGAGCACATCGCCCAGCGAGTACACGAAGATCAAAATCGCCGACTCGGCCCACATGCCGAGGATCATCGCCCCGCCGGATCCGATGAGCATGAGCAGGTGGATGGTCGGCGTGAGGTTGAGCAGAGCGATGAACGCCTTACGGGCGGGGTAGTAGACACCGATGAGCACCGCCAAGATGTAGAGCGCATCGCTCACCAGGGACGCCGCCCCCATGAGCGACGACAGGAAGGCGATCACGATGGTGATGCCGCAGCCGTACAGGGCGAGCTGCTGTCGCTCCTTCCACCACGTGCTGCGCTGCCGGTGGTCCTTCACAAGCGATGCGGTCATGCCAGTCGCGGATACCGATCGGACGATGTCCTGGGTCGTAGCCCGCGATGGGTCGAAGGTGATATGGGCCTTCTGCGAGACGACGTCCACGTCGTAACTCGTGACGCCGGCAAGGCCACCGAACTCTCGCTCGAGCAGCTGGGCTTGACCGGAAGAGCCCATGCCCTCGATCTGCAGAGTGAGCGTCTCGTTTGTCTCGGCGTCCGACGAAATGCTCGCCGTTCCGTCACTCTGCGGACTCGTGACTATCTCGCTCACGACGCTACCTCCTGCATGACGAGCGTGTCCACTGCTTACGCTTTTTCCTCACTCGGCGCGCAGCAGGCCGCGACGCCCTCAGGAGTCAGCGCGGCCAGGGTGGTCAAAAACTTGACCGGCTCGCCGAGTGCCTCGCAGCAGAGCTCGTAGCGGTTAGAGCGTCCCACGGGTCGAGCGACGACTAGATCCTGGTCGCGCAGGGGTTTGAGATGATGGCTGACGAGCGTGGGCGAGAGACCGGTCGCCTCCTGTAATTCCTTGACCGTGCGCGGTTGCTCGGCCAGAAGGAGCACGATCTCTAGGCGGTGTCGATCGGCCAGCGCCTTGAGCTTTGGTGCCAGAAGCCGTGCCCGGTCGGCGGGAGATAGCCAAGGCGCCGGATCCAGCAGGCGAACATCGATTGCGCTGAACATGTCTCAACAATAGCAGCTGATAACAGCGCTTGTTGTTATTAACAGGACATCGTCAACACGCGCTAGCCATCGGTCGCCGTGCATCGATCATCTTGGCGCATGGGCTCCGACATCTCTACGTACCGCGTAACTGACCTGCTCGACCTTCCTACGGCGGCGCCGACCAGGCTGCTATCGTAAATCGACGATGAACGATATATGTCTACCTGACGACAAGTGCTGCTCGCCGGCCGCCGTGGCTCCACGCTTGGCCTCCGGTTCACCCGAAGAGGACGCCGAGTTGGCGAGGATCGCCAAGGCGCTCGGGCACCCGATGCGGGTGCGGCTGCTGCGTCTACTGGTCGAGCGGCGCTCCTGTCAGTGCGGCGAGCTCGTTGCCGAGTTGCCGATCTCGCAGGCGACCGTCTCCCAGCATCTCAAGGTGCTGAAGGAGGCCGGACTCGTGCGCGGGGAGATCGACGGACTCCGCGCCTGTTACTGCGGCAACCCTGAGCGGCTAGAGCGGCTTTCGGAGCTGCTCGATCTCCTACGACAACCGAAATCGATTCAGGAACTGGAGGTAGCGAAGGTATGAAGACGATCGAGGTATTCGACCCGGCGATGTGCTGCTCGACCGGCGTCTGTGGGCCGAGCGTCGACCCGGCTCTGGTGCGTTTTGGGGCCGATCTCGACTGGCTAGCCGGCCAGGGGGCGTCGGTGGAACGGTTCAACCTCGCCCAGCAGCCGGGCGCCTTCGCCGAGCGCGACCTCGTCAGCGCGGCCTTGCGTGAGAAGGGCGAGCAGTGCCTCCCGCTCGTGCTCGCCGACGGGCAGATCGTCAGCGAGGGCGGCTACCCGTCGCGGGCGGAGCTCGCGGGCTGGGCCGGGATCGAGCAACCGGCCGGCGTCTACACGGCCGCTGTCGATGAGCTGGTGGCCGTCGGCGTGGCGGTCGCATCCAATTGCGAGCCGTGCCTCGAGTATCACGTCGGGCGCGCACGCGAGCTCGGCGTCTCGGACGAGGAGATCGCTCAAGCTGTGAAGACGGCACGCAGGGTGAAGGAGGTTCCCGCCCGCAGCATCCTCAAGCTGGCCGACGAGCTGCTCGGGACGCAAGCCGAGGCCAGGGCCGCCAGGTCGCTGCCGCTCGTTGGCTCGAACGGCGGCTGCTGTGGTGGCGGCGAAGCGGAATCCACCGCAGCGACGCAGTCCGGCTCGAGCTCCTGCTGCTGATGGGCTTCCTCGAGCGGCCGACCCGCGCCCTCTTCTTCACCGGCAAGGGCGGCATGGGCAAGACCTCGATCGCCTGCGCGACCGCCGTCTCTCTCGCGCGCCGCGGCCTTCGGGTGCTCGTCGTCAGCACCGACCCTGCTTCTAACCTCGACGAGGTGCTCGAGACCCAGCTCGGACAGACACCGACGCCGGTCGCGGGCGAGGAGCGCCTGTTCGCGCTGAACCTCGACCCGGAGGAGGCAGCCCGCGGCTACCGTGAGCGGATCGTCGGCCCCTACCGCGGCGTACTGCCCGAGGCGGCTGTCGCAAGCATCGAGGAACAGCTCTCCGGCGCCTGCACGCTCGAGATCGCAGCCTTCGACGAGTTCGCCCGCCTGCTCGGTGACCCGCAGGCGACCTCCAGCTTCGACCACGTCGTCTTCGACACCGCTCCGACCGGCCACACGCTGCGTCTGCTCGGCCTCTCGCGCGCTTGGAGCGGCTTCATCGCCGAAAACACCACTGGCACCTCCTGTCTGGGCCCGCTTGCCGGCCTCGAGGCTCAGCGCTCACTCTACGAGGCGACTGTCGCCGCGCTTGCCGACCCAGAGCAGACGACGCTCGTGCTCGTCGCACGGCCCGAGCCCTCCGCGCTCGCCGAGGCAGAGCGCACTCGCGCCGAGCTCGAGGCGCTCGGCGTCGCCAATCAGCAGCTCGTCCTCAACGGCCTCTTTACCGCCGCCGCCAACGATCCCGTCGCGCTCGCGCTCGAGCAGCGCCAGCGCGACGCGCTCGCCGACTTCCCGCCCGGGCTCGCCGAGCTCGACCGCAGCGAGGTGCCGCTGCTCCCGTTCGCGCCGCTCGGCCTTG
>Ga0209913_1000685_pt1 | contig 25544 bp, 22 predicted proteins | sample PersoiDNA2013203_FD_185805 | JGI IMG/M metagenome (GOLD analysis project Ga0209913, IMG submission 185805) | Permafrost soil microbial communities from the Arctic, to analyse light accelerated degradation of dissolved organic matter (DOM) -... | ecosystem: Environmental > Terrestrial > Soil >... | reverse complement strand
AATGGCTGCGATACCGGAGTTAAAGCAAAAAATCAAGGCATTGCAGGAACGGTAGTCGATTCATTCGGTGGATGCAATCCTGTTGCCGGGTGGGTTTTGAGGCAGAGATAAAAAAGCGCTCCAATCGAAGGGAGCGCTTTTTTATTACTATGTGGCCATCGACATTACTGTTTGCCATTTTCTTCGTTAATGCGACGTGCACCGTTAAATCGTTTTTTCCAGTAAGCCAGATCCATACTCTCAACCCTGACTTGACCACCTGCAGATGGGGAGTGAATGAACTTGTTGTCGCCAAGGTATATTCCGACGTGGGAGAATCCGCGTTTAAGTGTATTGTAAAAAACAAGATCGCCAGGTTGTAAATCTTTCTGATCGACATTTTCACCAACGCGGCTGATTTCTGCTGCGGTGCGCGGTAAATTTTCACCGACCGCATCCTTGAAGACTAAGCGAACAAAGCCGCTGCAGTCGAGTCCATTTTCTGGAGTGTTACCGCCACGCTTGTAGCGAATACCCATGAAGTCCATGGCTTTTAATGTTAGATCTGAAGCGCGCTGCCTGATCTCTTGAATTTTTGTAAATGCGGTGGAAGACTCTGGGAATGGATTGTCGGCGGCCGAGGCTGGGGTGCAGATAGCTGTCTGTAATGCGACTGCGATAAGCACTAATGCGGCACTTCTGTATATTCTTAAAACATTCGTTAGCATCTTTGCACTCAGGAAATAAAACCGCCTTACTTTAAGCGAACTTTTAAATAATGTAAACCTTTGGGGGTAAATCAAGCAAGGGCCAGTGTTAATTTAAAGGCATTCACTTTAATCAAAACAGTTTTTACACGCAAGCTTTTTAGCATCGCGTACAATCGCCCCACTGTTAAAAAGGGAGATTATTATGCAAACCAAACCGATGTTGACCTTGGAAGATGTGAAAAAAATGGCAGCAGCTGCCGAGGCAGAGGCGCTGGCAAATAACTGGGCGGTTGTTATTGCTATTGTGGATGATGGTGGACATCTGATGTGGTTGCAGCGCCTTGATGGTGTTGCGCCGATTTCAGCGCATATTGCCCCAGCAAAGGCGACCACTGCCGCTTTGGGCAAGCGTGAGTCGAAGATTTACGAGGACATCATTAATAATGGCCGTTATTCTTTTTTAAGCGCCCCATTGATAGAGGGGATGCTCGAAGGTGGTGTGCCGGTAATAGTAGATGGGCATTGTGTTGGTGCCATTGGCGTCTCTGGCGTTAAGTCGTCTGAAGATGCACAGATTGCCAAAGCAGGTGTTGCAGCGTTGGGCTTGTAAGTCGGCTTGCAATCAGGTGGGGATTTGGTTCTGGCGGGATTTCATCGTCTTTTCGATTGCCCGAGAGGTGTTTTTAGGCTATAATTCGAGGGTTTAACTAATTCGAAATCTCGCCGTAGCGCCTACCCAAATCCACATCGCTCCATCATCTTTTTCAGGTCGCTCGGCGTTAGCCCGCGGCCTGTTTAAAAATAGACAGCTTGGGGCGTCGCAGCGGCGGTAACAATACAGGAGTTGCCCTTGCTGCCCATTCCGCAGTCCCTTCTTCGTTCCGGCCAAGACATCGCTATTTTAGCTCTCGCCGATGGAACAATTTTTACTGGCTATTCTATCGGAGCTTCCGGTCATACAGTCGGTGAAGTTGTTTTTAATACTTCCATGACTGGTTATCAGGAAATTCTCACTGACCCAAGTTATAGCTCCCAAATCGTTACACTGACTTATCCGCATATTGGTAATACTGGTGTTAACGCTGAAGATGTTGAATCCGAAAAAATCCATGCAGCTGGCCTGATCATCAAAGATTTGCCGATGTTGGTATCTAATTTTCGCTCTGAGCAAACCCTCTCTGAATACCTGATTTCCCAAAACATCGTTGCTATTGCTGGTATTGATACTCGCAAGCTGACACGTATCTTGCGTGAAAAAGGTGCGCAAGGCGGTGCGATTCTGGTTGGTAAGAATGCAGAAGAAGCGATCGCGTTGGCGAAATCCTTCCCTGGTTTGTCTGGCATGGATCTGGCAAAAGTCGTTTCGTCCAAACAAGCGTATGAATGGACTGAGACCGAGTGGGTATTGGGTCAGGGTTATGGTCAACTCTCCAATCCACAATTCCACGTCGTTGCATTCGATTTTGGTGTGAAACGCAATATTTTGCGTATGTTGGCACAACGTGGTTGCAAAGTGACTGTGTTGCCAGCGCAATCCAGTGCAGCAGATGTTCTGGCATTGAATCCCGATGGCGTATTTTTGTCGAATGGTCCTGGCGATCCAGAACCATGTGATTACGCGATTGCAGCAGCTAAAGAATTGATTGAAAAAGGCATCCCGACATTCGGTATCTGCCTGGGTCATCAGATCATGGCGCTGGCATCTGGTGCGAAAACACTGAAAATGAAATTCGGCCACCATGGTGCAAACCATCCCGTGCAGGATTTGGATAGTAAGCAAGTGTTGATCACATCGCAGAACCACGGTTTTGCTGTTGATGCAGCTTCATTGCCAGCCAATTGCCGTGTTACCCACGTCTCTCTGTTTGACGGCTCTTTGCAAGGCTTTGCTCGCACTGATAAGCCAGCATTCTGTTTCCAGGGGCATCCTGAAGCGTCACCAGGTCCGCACGATATTGCGTACCTCTTTGACCGCTTTACGGCACTGATGAGTGCAGCAAAATCACAGGCTAAAACAGGAGAATAATAAAAATGCCAAAACGTACCGACATAAAAAGTATCCTAATTATCGGCGCTGGTCCTATCATCATTGGACAAGCGTGTGAATTTGACTACTCTGGTGCGCAAGCCTGTAAGGCATTGCGCGAAGAGGGTTATCGCGTCATTCTGGTCAATAGCAATCCAGCGACCATCATGACAGATCCAGAAATGGCGGATGTCACTTACATCGAGCCGATCACTTGGCAAGTTGTTGAGCGTATCATCGATAAAGAGCGTCCAGATGCGATTCTGCCGACGATGGGTGGTCAGACTGCTCTCAATTGTGCGCTTGATTTGCATCGCAATGGCGTACTGACGAAGTACGATTGCGAACTGATCGGCGCCTCACCAGAAGCGATCGATAAGGCAGAAGATCGCTTGAAGTTCAAAAACGCGATGACCAAGATTGGTCTCGGCTCTGCGCGTTCTGGCGTTGCTCATTCGATGGATGAAGCGTGGGTGGTTCAGAAAGATGTGGGCTTCCCAGTCATTATTCGCCCTTCATTCACAATGGGTGGTACTGGTGGCGGTATCGCTTACAACCCTGAAGAATTCGAAACGATTTGCAAACGTGGTCTGGAAGCGTCGCCAACCAACGAATTGCTGATCGAAGAATCCCTGATCGGCTGGAAAGAATACGAGATGGAAGTGGTTCGCGATAAGGCGGATAACTGCATTATCGTTTGCTCCATCGAAAACTTGGATCCGATGGGCGTGCACACGGGTGACTCAATTACTGTTGCACCTGCGCAGACATTGACTGACAAAGAATACCAGATCATGCGTAACGCCTCGTTGGCTGTGTTACGTGAAATTGGTGTGGATACGGGCGGCTCTAACGTGCAGTTCTCGGTCAATCCTGCTGATGGTCGTATGATCGTCATTGAGATGAATCCACGTGTGTCCCGTTCTTCTGCGCTGGCGTCCAAAGCGACAGGCTTCCCGATTGCGAAGATCGCTGCCAAGTTGGCAGTTGGCTTCACGCTCGATGAGTTGCGTAACGAAATTACTGGCGGTGCGACACCAGCATCGTTCGAGCCTTCGATCGACTACGTCGTCACCAAGATTCCTCGCTTTGCGTTTGAAAAATTCCCACAAGCAGATAACCGTCTGACGACGCAGATGAAATCCGTTGGTGAAGTGATGGCGATTGGCCGTACTTTCCAGGAATCCTTCCAAAAGGCCTTGCGTGGTCTGGAAGTCGGCGTCGATGGCATGAATGAAAAAACGCAGGATCGCGAAACACTGGAAAAAGAACTGGGTGAGCCAGGTCCGGACCGTATCTGGTACGTTGGCGATGCGTTTGCTCAAGGCTTTAGCCTCGAAGAAGTGCATCAATTGACCCACATTGACCCATGGTTCTTGGTGCAGATCAAAGATATCGTTGATATCGAACTGTGGCTTGATGAGCAAGAATTGTCTAGTATCGACAAAGACATGATGCTGAAACTGAAGCAAAAAGGTTTCTCTGATCGTCGTCTGGCGAAATTGCTGCGTACGACTGATACTGTTATCCGCGATCTGCGTCGCAGTCTGAATGTGCGTCCAGTCTACAAGCGCGTTGATACTTGTGCCGGTGAGTTCGCAACCAACACTGCGTACATGTACTCTACGTATGAAGATGAGTGCGAATCAAACCCAACTGACAAGAAAAAAATCATGGTATTGGGCGGTGGTCCAAACCGTATCGGTCAGGGTATTGAATTTGACTATTGCTGCGTTCACGCTGCATTTGCGATGCGCGAAGATGGCTATGAAACCATCATGGTCAACTGTAATCCAGAAACAGTGTCTACCGACTACGATACGTCAGATCGCCTGTACTTTGAGCCACTGACACTCGAAGACGTACTGGAAATCGTTGATAAAGAAAAGCCGGTCGGCGTGATCGTGCAGTACGGTGGTCAGACACCTCTGAAACTGGCGTTAGATCTGGAAGCAAACGGCGTACCGATCGTTGGTACGTCGCCAGACATGATCGATGCTGCAGAAGATCGCGAACGTTTCCAAAAAATGTTGCAAGACTTAGGTTTGCGTCAACCGCCTAACCGTACAGCACGTACGGAAGCAGATGCGCTGCGATTGGCGCAAGAAATCGGTTACCCATTGGTAGTGCGTCCATCCTATGTGTTAGGTGGCCGTGCAATGGAAATCGTTCATGAACAACGTGATCTTGAGCGTTACATGCGTGAAGCGGTTAAAGTATCCCATGACTCGCCAGTATTGTTGGATCGTTTCTTGAATGATGCGATTGAAGTGGACGTGGATTGCTTGTCTGACGGTCAGCGTACATTTATCGGTGGCGTTATGGAGCATATTGAGCAAGCTGGTGTTCACTCTGGTGACTCCGCATGTTCATTGCCACCGTATTCTCTGTCACAAGAAACCATTGCTGAACTCAAGCGTCAAACTGCATTGATGGCAAAAGGCCTGAATGTGGTTGGCCTGATGAACGTGCAGTTTGCTATCCAGCAGCAAGACGGTAAAGATGTCGTGTTTGTATTGGAAGTGAATCCACGTGCGTCGCGTACTGTTCCTTATGTTTCTAAGGCAACTGGTTTGCAACTGGCGAAGATCGCTGCTCGTTGTATGGTCGGTCAGTCTCTTGATTCTCAAGGTATCGGTGCTGAAGTTGTTCCGCCTTATTTTAGTGTGAAAGAAGCGGTATTCCCGTTCGTTAAATTCCCAGGCGTTGATACTATCCTTGGCCCAGAGATGAAGTCGACCGGTGAAGTCATGGGAGTTGGTAAAACCTTTGGTGAAGCGTTCGTTAAATCTCAGTTAGGTGCTGGCGTAAAGTTGCCGACATCTGGCAAGGTGTTCTTGAGCATCAAGAATAGCGATAAGCCAAGAGGCGTCAAGGTTGCAAAAGACCTCGTTGAATTGGGCTTCTCCATTGTTGCGACACGAGGTACTGCTTCCGCGATTGCTGCGGCCGGTATTCCAGTTGCAACTGTGAATAAAGTGGTTGAAGGTCGTCCGCATGTGGTCGATATGATTAAAAACAATGAAATCGCTTTGGTGATTAATACAGTCGAAGAAAAGCGCAATGCGATTGTTGATTCTCGTGCGATCCGTACTTCGGCATTGAACGCGCGTGCAACTACATTCACCACCATTGCTGGTGCTGAAGCAGCTGTGGAAGGTATGCGTCATTTAAGCGAATTGAACGTTTATGATTTACAAGGGCTGCATAAGACTTTAAACTGATAAAAAACACAGTAGTGGATAATGTGAATTGTCTTCTACTGCATCTTTGATACAGAGGTCACAAAAGGCATCGGTTAGGCTGGTGTTTAATGTGACCTCTGTATTTTACTTTTAGGACTTACGCAACATCGCCCCAGTGGAAGTTGGTATTCGCATATAGGGATGCTGACAGCTGGCTCGTCCATTGTGCATAAGTGGTGGAGTACGTTGTTTCCATCGCAGTAAAAATGCGTAATAGTGTCTTGCTGCTGTTGACTGTGGAAGTGAGATCGTTCCCCCTTACTGGGACAGTTTTGCGTAAGTCCTAACTTTTATGAGTGTGAATGAAATGAGTACAGTACCTATCACCAAATTTGGTGCAGAGTTGTTAAAACAAGAATTGCACAATTTGAAAACTAAAGAACGTCCTGAAGTGATTAATGCAATCGCTGAGGCACGTGCTCAGGGTGATTTATCTGAAAATGCCGAGTACGATGCAGCTAAGGAGCGTCAGGCATTTATTGAAGGACGTATTGCTGAACTCGAAGGTAAACTCGGATCTGCGCAAGTAATAGATCCTACCACCCTTGATGCAGAGGGGCGCGTGGTGTTTGGCTCTACGGTTCATTTGGAAGACTTGGAAACAGAGCAAAAAGTCAGCTATCAGATCGTTGGCGAAGATGAAGCTGATATAAAAAAGAGTAAAGTATCAATCACCTCCCCAATTTCCCGCGCATTAATTGGCAAGTATGCTGGAGATGTTGTTGGTGTTCAGGCACCCGCTGGCGTGCGTGAATATGAAATTCTGGACGTGCTTTATATCTAATACGGCATTAGTCGTAAAAGTAGTCTTGCAGTTCTGATGTATATATTGCACTTGCTCTGAAAGTAAATGCTAATCCCGGCCGTTTTGCAGGCCGGGAAGTGTTACAGTGCAGCTCACTTATGGGTGAGTTGCGACCTGAGTCTTATGCGTTGCTTAAGGCCGATTTTTTTGCACTACTCTGACGTGGTTTAGCACGTTTAATATTGCCGCCTTGTGTTACACGTTCATTGCCCTTGACCATCACCTTAGAAACGGTTGGCTTTTTTGTGCCACTTGGACTAGGCTTGACGATAGTGACCTCGCGCATACCGCGACCTTTTTTGACTAGCTTCGTTTCTTTCGTGCCTTCTACTTTTGGACGGTAAACGACCAAAAGTTTTCCGATATGCTGTACTGGTGCGGCGTTTAACTCTGCGCAGATAGTGTCGTACATCGCGATACGTGCTTCGCGGTCATCGCCGAAAACGCGTACTTTGATTAAGCCGTGGGCATTTAAGCCAGCGTCGATTTCTTTGATAACGGATGGAGAAAGTCCTGCTTCACCGATCAAGACGATAGGTTTCAGGGCGTGGGCTTCAGATCTGAGTTCGCTTCTTTCGGCGGGAGTAAGTTTTAACATAATTTTTCCTTGTGCATCCAACGGTTGCACGATAAACACACCCCCTGACGTCAATTAGTCAGGAAATGCATAGTTTTACTTTAAAAGCAGTATTTTACGCGAATGGCAAAGAATAAATTCAATCAAAATTGGGTTCACGATCATATAAATGATCCTTATGTGAAACTTGCACAAAAAGAAGGCTACCGTGCGCGCGCCGTTTACAAGCTAAAAGAGATTGATGAGGCTGAAAAGCTCATTAAACCTGGACAAGTCATTGTTGACTTGGGAGCAACGCCCGGAAGTTGGTCTCAGTACGTCAGAAATAAATTGGCTGGAAAAGAGGGTGGGGGGATTGTTGGTGAAATCTTTGCACTTGATCTTTTGCCAATGGATCCTATCGCTGACGTCCAGTTCATTCAAGGCGATTTTCGCGAAAATGAAGTTCTCGATGAACTTGAGTCGCGACTGGTTGGTCGTAAGCTCGATCTGGTTTTGTCCGATATGGCGCCTAATCTATCGGGTAATTCGACAGTCGATTCTGCTAGGGTGGAATATATTATCGAATTGGCGGTCAGCTTTGCGAAGGCGCATTTGAAGCCAACGGGTTCGCTGCTGGTAAAATGTTTTCACGGGCCTAGTTATAATAATATTGTTGATATTTTTAAGGAAGAATTTAAAGTTGTCTTGAATAAAAAACCCAAAGCCAGTAAGGACAAATCGTCAGAGATTTTTTTGCTCGGCAAAGGCCTGAAGCATCCAGAGTAGACGTCCTTCTCGACATTTTTGTTGGTCAAAAACAAAAAAATACAGAAAAGCTGCTCCTTAGACTAGTTTAGATGGATAGTTTTCAGACGTTGGCGTTTTTTACTCTTGATAATCCTCAATGTTGCCAGCATATGCTGGCTAGCAAGCTCTGCCTATTGGGGGTAGAATGACTTATTACAGTATCAAATGGCGTAACTTGCGCCCAAGGAGTTCTCGTGAATAACATGTTTTCAAAAGCGGCTATATGGGTGGTTGTTGCCATGGTGCTTTTTATGCTTTTCAAGCAGTTTGAAGGAAAAGCAGGTACTTCTGGAATGGCTTCCGTGCCTTATTCTGAATTCCTGGAAGAGGTAAAAGCAAAGCATCTTAAAGAAGTAACGATTGACGATTCCACTCGGACGGTCACGGCGGTGACGACTGAAGGTAAAAAAATTAAGTCTCAAGGGACTATTTTTGATCGTGGACTTGTTGGTGATCTGGTCAGCAACGGAGTTAAGTTTGATAGCAAACCGGCGGAAGAGCAATCCTTCTTGTCGCAGGTATTTATCTCTTGGTTCCCAATGCTGTTGTTGATTGGCGTGTGGATTTTCTTTATGCGTCAGATGCAAGGCGGCGGCAAAGGCGGTGCGTTCTCATTTGGCAAATCCAAAGCACGCATGCTTGACGACGCGAATAACAACGTCACATTCGCTGACGTGGCTGGCTGCGACGAGGCAAAAGAAGAAGTGACTGAAGTTGTTGATTTCCTGCGCGATCCGACTAAATTTCAGAAACTCGGCGGTCGCATTCCTCGCGGCGTATTGATGGTCGGTCCTCCAGGTACTGGTAAAACATTGCTTGCACGCGCAATTGCAGGCGAGGCCAAAGTGCCATTCTTTACCATTTCTGGTTCTGATTTCGTTGAAATGTTCGTGGGCGTCGGTGCTTCCCGTGTGCGTGATATGTTCGAAAATGCTAAAAAGCATGCGCCGTGCATTATCTTTATTGATGAAATCGACGCTGTTGGTCGCCATCGTGGTGCTGGTATGGGCGGCGGTAACGATGAACGTGAGCAGACGTTGAACCAGATGCTGGTTGAGATGGACGGTTTTGAAGCAAATTCTGGTGTGATCGTGATTGCTGCAACCAACCGCGCTGATGTTCTTGATAAGGCGTTGTTGCGTCCGGGTCGTTTTGATCGTCAGGTTTCCGTTGGCTTGCCAGATATTCGTGGTCGTGAACAGATTCTGAACGTGCACATGCGTAAAGTGCCTATTTCATCAGATGTCAAAGCAGACATTCTGGCGCGTGGTACGCCAGGTTTCTCTGGCGCAGACTTAGCTAATCTGGTCAATGAAGCCGCCTTGTTCGCTGCTCGCCGCAACAAGCGCTTGGTTGAGATGATGGACTTCGAGGATGCGAAAGATAAGATCTTCATGGGTCCTGAGCGTAAATCCATGGTCATGCGTGAAGAAGAACGTCGTAATACTGCGTATCACGAATCTGGCCATGCTGTTATCGCTAAGTTGATGCCAAAAGCCGATCCAGTGCATAAAGTAACAATTATGCCGCGTGGTTTTGCGTTGGGTTTAACTTGGCAGTTGCCTGAGCACGATCAGATCAGCGGTTACAAAGACAAAATGTTGGAAGAAATTTCAATCTTGTTTGGCGGTCGCATTGCCGAAGAGATTTTCGTTGGTCAGATGTCGACTGGTGCTTCTAACGATTTTTCGCGTGCCACTAAGCTTGCTCGCTCTATGGTTACACGCTTTGGTATGTCGGATAGTATGGGTGTAATGGTCTACGAAGATAACCAGCAAGAAGGTTACTTTGGTATGGCCTCCAAAACGATTTCTGAGGCAACACAACAAAAGGTTGACGCTGAAATTCGTTCGATTCTCGATACCCAATATGCACTCTCGCGCAGACTGTTGGAAGAGAATCGTGACAAGGTAGAAGTGATGACCAAGGCATTGTTGGATTGGGAAACGATTGATGCAGATCAAGTGAACGACATTATGAATGGTATTTCACCTCGTCCGCCTAAAGTTGGACAGTCAACTGGTCGTTCTTCATCAGACAACAGTTCCGGTGGCGTCTCTCCAAATGCAACTGCACCAGCCTGATTTATTTTGTAGTTGATTTAATTTTTTAAAAAGGTGAGGATTGTTCCTCGCCTTTATTTTTTATGACTGAATATTTTCAATGTGGACGCTATCGTTTCTCTTTTGGAGGCGAAAGCACCAAGCCCTTAGTAATGGGGATTTTGAATGTCACACCTGATTCATTTTCTGATGGTGGACATTTTCTTGATCTCGACAGTGCACTTTCCCGTGCAGAACAAATGATTGAAGACGGCGTCGATATAATTGATATCGGCGGTGAATCAAGTCGCCCCGGTTCTGCTGTTTTGCCACTGGAGGAAGAATTACGTCGGGTGATGCCAGTTATTTTTGCGTTGAGAGATTGCGGCAAACCTTTATCCATCGATACCTACAAGCCAGAAGTCATGGTGGAGGCAATGATGGCGGGTGTCGATATGATCAATGACATTCAGGGATTTCGCTCCCCCGCAGCCGTAAAAGCGGTTGCGGATGCCGATGTCGGTCTCTGTGTCATGCACATGCAAGATAAGCCTGCTACTATGCAACAACGTCCTAGTTATGAAAATGTTAATGATGAGGTCACTACATTTTTGCGCGAACGCGTCGAACGCTTGATCGCTGCCGGTGTTCCTCGCCAAAACATAACAATTGATCAAGGATTTGGTTTTGGCAAATCGTTGGCGCATAATATTAGTTTATATAAAGACATTACTCGTTTGGGAAATGAATTACAACTGCCCGTATTGGTTGGCGTATCCCGGAAAACGATGATTGGTGAAATAACAGGTAAGCCGACAGAAAAACGCCTCGCTGGAAGTATTGCTGCTGCAGTTGCAGCGGCGCAACTTAGAGCAAAAATTGTACGGGTTCATGATGTCGCTGAAACCGTCGATGCATTAAAAGTATGGCAAGCATTGTTAGTTTGATGATTGAAAATTGGAAATAAAAATGACAAGAAAATATTTTGGGACAGATGGTATCCGTGGCAAAGTGGGTGTTGCGCCAATCACGCCGGATTTTGTAATGCGTTTGGGTTACGCTGCTGGTAAAGTACTTACACAAGCAGGCACCCCAGATGTAAAACGTCCCACAGTGTTGATTGGTAAAGATACGCGCATTTCTGGTTATATGCTGGAAGCAGCACTGGAAGCCGGGTTTGCAGCCGCTGGTGTCGATGTGATGTTGTCTGGGCCAATGCCAACGCCTGCCGTTGCGTATCTGACCCGTGCTTTACGTTTGTCCGCTGGCGTCGTGATTTCGGCGTCGCATAATCCGTATTACGACAACGGCATTAAATTCTTTTCAGCGCAAGGCAATAAACTACCAGACGAGGTGGAATTGGCGATTGAAGCTCAGCTAGAGTTGCCGATGGAGTGCGTTAGTTCGGACCACTTAGGAAAAGCGCACCGTTTGCGCGATGCAAATGGCCGTTATATCGAATTCTGTAAAAGTACATTTCCTACTGAATTAGACTTACGTGGTCTGAAAATCGTTGTGGATTGCGCTCATGGGGCGGCCTATGATATTGCCCCGCATGTGTTTCATGAATTAGGTGCTGAGGTTATCGCGATTGGCAATACGCCAACTGGCACCAATATTAATGACAAAGTGGGTGCAACTGAGCCGGACGGGTTGGCGATCGCAGTTCGTGCTAATCATGCTGATTTGGGTATTGCACTCGATGGCGATGCAGATCGGCTCATCATGGTCGATAAGCATGGGAAAATTTACAACGGTGATCAGTTGTTGTATCTGATGGTCAAGGACAGACTTGCTATCGGGCCAGTACCAGGTGTTGTCGGTACGTTGATGACAAATATGGCGGTGGAGATCGCGTTCAAAAATCTGGGCGTAGGTTTTGCCCGCGCCAAGGTTGGTGATCGTTATGTCTTAGAACAGTTGCGTGAACGAGATTGGATGTTGGGCGGCGAGGGCTCTGGACATTTGCTCTGCCTTGACAAACACTCGACCGGTGATGGTATCGTATCTGCTTTGCAAGTACTCTCAGCGTTGCGCCGTAGTGGGAAATCGTTGGATGAGTGTTTTGATCAGCTCAATTTATTTCCACAAGTATTGCTTAACGTCCGGGTGACTCCAGGTTTTGACTGGCAAAAAAATGTTCAGCTAGCACAAGAAAGAGATAAGGTAGAAGCTGAGCTCGCAGGTCGTGGACGTGTATTGATCCGTGCTTCTGGTACCGAGCCTTTGTTGCGCGTCATGGTCGAAGCTGATGACAGTGAGCTTGCAAGTGCTTGTGCAAGGCGTTTGGTCGCATGTATCGAAAAAAATTAACACTTATCGTCCCCAGAAGCTAAGACTATTCTTGAAACTGGGGCTAGAAACATGTAGTATTCAGCCTTCAGTTTTCTTGCTTTATATCAGCGCAGGAATAAATGCTGCCCTTAGCTCAACTGGATAGAGCAATGCCCTTCTAAGGCATAGGTTAGTGGTTCGATTCCACTAGGGCAGGCCAAAAAATCATACGAAAAGCCTAGACAACGTTCTGGGCTTTTTGTTGTGCTGATTTTTCCAATTTAATGGTTTTGTTGGTCTCGCGTTAGTATTCACAGTCAGTACGCATCATCATCATGGGCGATGCAAATGATCCTATCGAAGGATCGATCTCCTGATTTACATTCCGATGTCGAATACATCATCCCATCACGCAGAAGTGTCTTAATGCGCGCCTCTATGTACCGATCATCTCCTTTTGTAGCAATGCCGAGTCATCGAATGCGCAGAAGAGCTTACTTCTATTTTTCTGTGAAGAATAGGCGTTCACCTAGCCGTTTTTCTCTCCATAAGTCGATGATTGATGACGAAAAAAAGAGGATTGTTGACTCCCTATTCATAGCGATATGCAAAAATTAAAACAAAATTAGAATGAATATAAGCAAAGTTGTTTTGATGGCGATTGAAACTTGACTTCATACAAACGAAGGTGATTTTCATGACACAAGAAATTGTTTCATCTAAAGAATTAATTGAAAATTGGCAACAGATAAAGAAAGATTTAGATCAGGTGACGGACCAACTGATTCAACTTTCTGCATTTTTGACTATGAAAAAAAATGAATTGTCTTCTCATGAACAGCAATTGGCTCAAGAACTTGCAGAAAGAATCCTGAAGAATGTGAGTAAGTTGGCTCAGTGACTGCCGGATCAGAACTGGTACTTTACTCTGGTGATGTTAAATAGATGTCGGTCTCAATCTACTAACTAGAGGTAACAGCCGCTCTATTAATAAAAATGGGGCGGTGATTGGGGGTGCATTCATTTGTGTCAAGCCTTCACGTGCCAACCGTGATACGGTATCGGCAGCATATCGTGCAGTCGAAAACGGCGATACACCAAATTTTAGTCACGAGGCTAAAGTAAAAAACTTCGTTTTTCCACAAACTTATTCCATTTTTAAGAATAAGATTTGGAACGAAAATCATTCTATTTGTTCGCCAACTGATCAGGTTATTGATTTCGTTCGCATATTAGTGCTGGTTGAGGATATAAATAAACTTCTTGTTACGACCACCACGTTTGCGAACACTGGATTTTAACTTTTTCTCTGAACGGTTATACCTGCTTAGACCTCTCCATTAGCGTGTTCTGCGAATACCTCTGTCATCGAGCTTCTATCTTTTTATTATCCCAATAGTAATCTACCCATTAAATTACGTGTGGCATCGAACAGATGTACCTTGCCTGAAACGAGATCATCATTATTTGGCGAGCGTTTATCGTGATTGTTCATGATGTATCTGCGCCGAACATATCAAGATTCGTTGCCGTACTTTCTTTAAAACTCGAGTCATATATTACGGCTTACAGGAGTTAAAGAATAGATCCTTTTGGGAGATAAGATGGAAACGTGGGATACAGATATTGTCCTTCAAGAAAAAAGCACTTGGGTTGCTTTGCTCGAGCATTCGACGCAAATTAATAAACAGAGTTTGTCTCAGTTGTTTTTAACTGATAATCAACGCGGACAAAATATGGCGATTCAATCTGGACAGCTGTATCTCGATTATTCTAAAAATCGCCTCACGAGCCAGACCGTCAATTTATTAATGAATCTAGCGAACGAATGTAAGCTGAAAGAAAAAATTGAAGCGATGTTTCTTGGTAAAAAAGTTAATCAGAGTGAGCATAGGGCTGCCTTACATATAGCTTTACGAGCTCCGCTTGGTGATCATGTGTATCTCGATCAAGAAAATTTGGTACCTCAGGTTCAGCAAAGTTTAATGCGGATGCGGATTATTTCTGATCGAATTCGAGAAGGAAAAATGAAAGGTGCTACCGGAAGAGTCATAAAAAATATTATTCATATTGGTATCGGTGGCTCAGATTTGGGGCCAGTTATGCTGTACGAGGCGTTAAAGTTTTATAGTGATCGTGGACTTTGCTTACGTTTTGTATCGAATGTGGACAGCAGTGATTTTTATGAGGCGACGCGCGATCTTCATCCAGAAGAATGCTTGTTCATCGTTTGTTCTAAGAGTTTTACTACCACTGAGACATTGTCAAATACGCGACTGGCTAGGGCGTGGTGCCTTGCGCATATCGATAGTGAAGAGGTCGTCGCCAAACATTTTATTGCTGTTTCCGCTAATGAACATGCTGTCGCAGAGTTTGGGATTGATATTTCAACGATGTTTGTGTTGTGGGACTGGACGGGCGGTCGTTACTCCATAGATTCGGCGGTTGGGTTATCGGTGATGATTGCTATTGGCGCTAGTAATTTTTATGAATTTTTATGTGGAATGCACGAGATGGATCAGCATTTTTTACATACGCCTTTCCATGAAAATATGCCGGTATTATTGGGAATGATCGCTATATGGAACAACAATTTCCAAAAGACATCAAGTCTCGCAATTTTGCCTTATTCTCACTATCTGCGACGGTTTCCTGCTTATCTTCAACAGCTTGCCATGGAAAGTAACGGTAAGCATGTTGATGTGAACGGACATCAACTCTCGTTTTCGACCTGTCCAATTTACTGGGGAGAGCCAGGCACCAATGCTCAGCATTCGTTTTACCAATTACTACATCAAGGAACGTCAGTATTTTCGGCTGACTTTATTGGCTTTTGTCAGCCATTGCCGAATGAGTTGACCTCGCAAGATCAGTTAGTCGCCAATCTTATTGCACAAACTGCGGTACTCGCTTTTGGTAACCAGTCGTTACCGTTAAGTAATGGTGTGAATGGTGTAGCTACTACAACGTTAGAACCCTATCAGATTTGTGTTGGAAATCATTCTAGTAATACCATTCTTGCCGACACCCTGACGCCAACCAGCATAGGGCAATTGATTGCCCTATACGAACATAGTGTTTTTACACAGGGTGCTATATGGAATATTAATTCTTTTGATCAATGGGGTGTTGAGTCAGGCAAAAAAATGGCTGACTCTATTGCGCCCTATTTGCAGTCGGCTGGATTAAGTTCTGACCATCAACACGACATTGATACTTCAACCCAGCAGTTGATACAGCATTATCTTAGTAAGCGAGGTGGTTGAGATGTGGATACACCCTCTCGCTGGCAAGCCAGTACCGGAAGATATGTTGGTGAATATCCCTCGTTTGGTTGCTGCTTATTATACCGAACGACCTGATATGTCAGACCCAGCACAACGCGTGATCTTTGGTACTTCTGGTCATCGTGGCACGTCGCTCAAAGTGAGTTTTAATGAATGGCATTTGATGGCAATTGCTCAGGCAATTTGTGAATATAGGGCAGAGCATGGCATTCATGGGCCGTTGTTTCTGGGGATAGACACGCATGCCTTATCCATTCCTGCACAAGACACGGTATTGCAAGTGATGACGGCGAATGGGGTAACCGTATTGCAAGCACCATTTCGGGAGTACACACCTACCCCAGCTATTTCCTTGGCGATACTGGCTTTCAATCATGGACGCCAATCAGGCTTTGCGGATGGTATCGTTCTTAGTCCATCACACAATCCTCCTGACTTTGGTGGGCTTAAATATAATACATGTCAGGGCGATGGCGCTGATACCCGTATCACTGACTGGATAGAAAAAAAAGCGAATGAATACCTCGCAATTGGGTTGCACGGAATAAAAAAAATACGACTGAGTGAAGTAAGGAAAACGTCATTTGTACAAGAGTATGATTTTCTGGGTAAGTATGTCAGCGCACTAGCTTGCGTCGTTGATATGGAGTCGATACATCATAGTGCCTTGCATATCGGCGTCGACCCAATGGGGGGAGCAGGGGTTCATTACTGGGATAGAATCGCTTCTCTCTATAACATTGATCTTGATATGATTAATACCAAAGTCGATGAGCGCTTTGCTTTTATGCCACTAGACTGGGATGGCAAAATCAGACTTGATCCTTCTTCTGTCTATGCAATGCAGGGATTGATTGAGCGGAAAGAGGATTTTGATGTCGCATTCGCCTGTGATACAGATCATGACAGACATGGCATTGTCACTCATGACGATGGCCTCATGCCGCCAGATCATTTTTTAGTGACAGCGATTGATTACGTATTTCAACACCGGCCAGCATGGAACAAACATGCGGCAATCGGAAAAAATATCGTTTGTACGGGGCTCGTTGATCGCATTGCACATACCTTGGATCGGGAGGTTTATGAAACACCCGTCGGATTCAAGTGGTTCGGTGGCGTTTTATATCAAGGTAGTTTGGGTTTCGCAGGTGAAGAAAGTGCTGGAGCGACTATTCTACGGCGCGATAATACTGTCTGGACCACAGATAAAGATGGCATTGTCATGGGCCTGCTTGCAGCGGAGATGATGGCTGTAACTGGTATAAGTCCTGGACAGCGATACCGCGAATTGAGTGATATTTACGGGCATCCTGCGACGGGTCGTCTCGAAGGCGTGGCAAATATAGAACAACGTACGATGCTAGCTAAGCTGACCTTTGCCCAGTTGACTTGTCACTATTTCGCCGGTGAGGCAGTCCTCCGTTTTTTGACACAAGCACCTGGCAACCATGAGCCAATCAACGGTATTAAAGTAGTCATGGAGAATGCTTGGTTTGTCATTAGACCTTCAGGAACAGAGGATTTATATAAAATTTATGCTGAGAGCTTTTTGGGCGATGTGCATCTTCAAACGCTCTTGGAGCAGGTGCAGAGTATCGTCACTCGTTTGCTCTTAGCTGTGTGATCTTTTCTAGGGGCAAATTGATTTAGCCGCTAACTATGGACGTTAGCGCACAGAATAGTGGATGGCAGACAGGTATATCTGAAGCATAAGGATAGACAAACCCTGATTGGATAATGCCATGAACAAACCCAGCCTGTCACCGCAGGAACTTTATCAAACCGACGCATATTGGCGTGCCGCGAATTACCTTGCTGTTGGACAGATTTATCTCTACGCAAATCCCTTACTCAAACGTCCGTTGGTGCTGGCCGACATTAAAAGGATGTTGTTAGGTCATTGGGGTACAACGCCAGGTCAGAATTTTATTTATGTTCATCTGAATCGAATTATCAAAAAATATGACGTAGATATGATCTATATCTGCGGTCCTGGGCATGGTGGTCCGGCCGTCGTCGCTAATACTTATCTTGAGGGCACGTATTCTGAGGTCTATCCGCATATCACGCAGGATGAAGCTGGGTTGCAAAAGTTGTTCTTACAGTTTTCATTTCCAGGTGGTATTCCTAGTCATGCATCTCCAGAATGTCCTGGCTCAATACACGAGGGTGGCGAACTGGGCTACTCACTGAGTCATGCATTTGGCGCCGCGTTCGATCATCCAGATTTGGTTGTTGCCTGTGTGATTGGCGATGGGGAGGCAGAAACAGCCGCCTTAGCTACCGCGTGGCATTCCAATAAATTTCTTAATCTGGTACATGATGGCGTCGTTTTACCTATCCTTCATTTGAATGGCTACAAAATTTCAAACCCCAGTATCCTTGCCCGTATTCCTCGGGAAGAACTGGAGCAACTGTTACATGGCTATGGATGGCATCCTTATTTTGTTGAGGGCGATGAACCGGCGCTGATGCATGAAGCGATGGCGACGACACTCGATAAAGTGATGGAGGAGATTGAGGCAATCCAGTATGAGGCGCGAACGATGGGAGAACTACAGCGCCCTCGCTGGCCAATGGTTGTCCTATGCTCACCCAAAGGCTGGACTGGTCCTAAGATGGTTGACGGTCTACCGATCGAAGGTAACTTCCGTGCCCATCAGGTTCCTTTGCTTGTATCTGCCAATACACCACCACAGCATCTCAGTATGCTCGAAGACTGGCTACGCAGTTATCGTCCTCAGGAGTTATTTGATGCCACCGGTAAGTTACTACCAGAACTCGCAGCATTGGCACCTGTTGGTCCTCGACGCATGGGGGCAAATCCACATGCCAACGGTGGCTTACTTCTCAAGGAACTGATTATTCCTGATTTCAGAAAATATGCCGAGACGTTGCAGAAATATGGCATGCATGGAGTAGGCGATATGCACATTTTGGGGCGGTTTTTGAGGGATATTATCCAACTCAATACGCCGCAGAGAAATTTCAGATTATTTGGCCCGGATGAAACGCTTTCGAATGGTTTGGAATCTGTCTTTGAAATCACGAATCGCCAGTGGGACGCGCAGATAAAGGAGAATGATCAGTTCCTTGGCGCTGACGGAATGGTTCTCGATAGCATGCTGAGTGAACATCAGTGTGAGGGATGGCTGGAAGGCTATCTGCTTACGGGGCGGCATGGTCTTTTGACCTGTTACGAGGCATTTATTCATATCATCGATAGTATGTTCAATCAACACGCGAAATGGCTCAAGGTCTCTGCTGAATTGCCATGGCGCGCAAAGATTGCCTCGCTCAATATCATTCTTACTTCGCATGTCTGGCGTCAGGATCACAATGGATTTACGCATCAGGATCCGGGTTTTATCGATTATGTTATGAACAAAAAGGCGTCGATTGTCCGTGTCTATCTTCCGCCAGATGCGAATTGTTTATTGTCTGTGATTGATCATTGTCTGCGCAGTCGTCATTACGTCAATGTTGTGATTGCAGGTAAACATCCTTCACCACAATGGCTGAGCATTGAAGCGGCAATTACACATTGCACACAAGGTATAGGTGTGTGGGATTGGGCGAGTAATGATCAAGGCGACGTGCCTGATGTGGTCATGGCGTGCTGTGGTGATGTGCCAACGTTAGAAACCATTGCAGCGATCTCGATTTTACGAGAGTATTTACCAGATCTGAAAGTACGTTGTGTCAATATCGTTGATTTAGCGCGACTTCAGCCAACCAGCGAGCATCCACATGGTTTGTCAGACGCCGACTTTGATACTTTATTTACGACCCATCAGCCGGTAATTTTTGCTTTCCATTCTTATCCATGGCTTATACGTCGGTTAACTTATGACAGGATTAATCAGCGAAACATCCATGTTCACGGTTATCAGGAAGAGGGCACAATCACTACGCAATTTGATATGACGGTATTGAATGAGCTTGACCGTTTTCATCTCGCGATCGATGTGATTGATCATCTCCCTCAGAAGACAAGTTACCATCGCCATGTAAGAGGGTTACTTGAGCAAAAGCTGATCAACCATGCGCACTATATTCGCGAATATGGCGAGGATATGCCAGAAATTCGCGATTGGAAATGGGGCGACATTATCGGTTGTCATTCTGGAGACGGTAATGAGTAAGATGGAACAGTTAGAAATGCAGGCTTACAAGGATAAGATCGCTGTCGATCTGACGGCGTTGGTGGAAAAATATAGAGCGATCTTTACGTGGGATATTCCTGAGGTCAATATTCATTTTGTCGATGATTTAATTTTCGCTGAGATGAAAAAAGTCATTCAAGATCTTTCTGAATCTATCCAGCCAACATAATCGCAGAAAGTATCAAATGCAAATAAATTCTATGCGTGAGACTGTGCAAACCTTGTTTGCCAATAATAAAGGCATCTTGGCAATGGACGAGAGCAATGCCACTTGCAATCAGCGTTTTATACAACTCGATATTCCTCCAATCGAAGAGTCTCGGCGTTTATGGCGGGAGCTTATTCTGACAACGCCAGAGTTGCATAAAGCGATAGGCGGCGTGATTCTTTTTGATGAGACGACACATCAGCACCAATTGGGTGGGACGTCATTTTTAGAAATATTGCGAAAATCAGGTATTCGTTTTGGTATCAAAGTAGATCACGGTATTCACCCACTTGCATTACACCCTTTAGAGCAAATGACCTACGGGCTCGACGGTTTAAGGGAGCGGCTCGTTACCTACGCAAGTGTTGGTGCATCCTTTGCGAAATGGCGTGCAACGCTGACAATTAGTGATCAATTGCCGTCTGATGCTGCGATTAATAACAATGCTCATGCGCTTGCCGCATTTGCTGCACTATGTCAGGAGAATGCAATCGTGCCTATTGTGGAGCCAGAAGTGTTGATGGCGGGGAGCCATACCATAGAGCGATGTCAGAGGGTGACAGAGGATGTATTAAGAGCAGTATTTAGAGAATTAGACCGGCAAGGGGTGAGTCTTGACTCTGTCATTTTGAAATCCAACATGGTGTTATCTGGAAATCTGTGTCCGGTACAGGCGACTATAGAAGACGTTGCCCAACGGACGATTGATTGCTTGTTGAATACGGTTCCGGCAGCGGTGCCGGTGGTGGCGTTTCTTTCAGGCGGGCAGACGGCAGAACAGGCATCCACACGTTTAAATGCGATGTCTCTGTTAGCGTTGCGTCGGGAACGATCGGACCTAAGCAAGAAGAAACTTCCTTGGGAAATCGCATTCTCGTTTGCGAGAGCGATACAGTATCCTGCGCTCGAAGTATGGCATGGCTTACCTGAGCAACGCGTCGCTGCTCAGCATCTGATATTTCAACAGGCTTGCGATAATCAATTAGCCAGACAGGGCCTGTATCATGGACCATCTCCATCACTTGCAGCCAGATCATGATGGCCACACTGGCAGTACATACGCCATTGCCATTAAGGTTGTTTGTTATCCGGCACGGCCAGACTGCGTGGACTGTGTCAGGCCAATACACTGGGGCTACTGATATCCAGTTGTCACCTGAGGGAAGGTCCGAAGCAGGACTGTTACGTCAACTTTTGCGGAAATATACTTTCTCTTCGGTATTCTGCAGCCCGTTACGTCGCGCCAGAGAGACTTGTACCTTAGCTGGTTTAGCCACACACGCCGTTGTTCGCGATGATTTATCAGAATGGAATAATGGCGAAGACGAGGGGCTGACACCTCCTGAAATTCAAATTTTGCGCCCTGGTTGGCGATTCTTTCAGGATGGTCCAAAAGGTGGTGAAACGTTAGAGCAGATTAAACTGCGGGCTGACACGTGTCTGACGGAATTGAAGCATCTCGAAGGCAATGTTGCTATTTTTTCTCATGCACATTTTTGTCGCGTTCTGGCGGCTCGTTGGATACATTCCCCAGTCTCAGATGCGCAACATTTTTTATTGGATACTGCGTCGTTCGGCATATTAAGTTATGAACATAATAGGCCAACACAGCCAGCCATTGCGATGTGGAATTCAGCCGCGCTCGCCAAATAAATGTAGTGGCTATATTGTCTGATGCCCAGACAATATAGCCAGCCTGATGTTGCTGAAGTTTTTAACGAGCTCCTTTAAAATGTTTTTGACCGTCATTTTTATGTCGACCAATCACTTCTTCTCGCTCGCTCGTTTCTTGTAAATTTTTCGTTTCGGACTTTCGCTGTGCGGCGACTGCTTTTTTATCGTCCTTTTTTTTACTAATAGTTAATATTTCTCGTTTAAGGGCATCGACATCTTCTTCCGAAGAATACGATCGCTCTGACCGCTTTAAGAGGCGTGGAATTGGTTTGTTGTATTCCACTGCTTTATTTGTGTTTGATATACTCACGACATTCTCCATATCTTATGCTGAATGATTATTTGCCAATGACTAGGTCCAAATCAGCGTGGGAAAGTTAACCCGCAGTTCCGTTTTTTCTTTCGCTAGTCATCAGAAAATGTTGCCTTACATTGAGATTCTGATTTTGTCTTGGACGTGTTTTACGCCAGGTGCATTCCATGCTGCTTGTGTCGCCAAGTCGCGCTCCACCCAGCTATGTGTTGTGCCAGAAAGTGTGACGGTATTGCCATCCACATGAACGATAATCTTCTGACTTTCTGTTTTTGCCAGCCGTTTTAGTGCGGTTTCTATGTCGGATTGAACGACCTGCGACGCAATTGATGGTGCCAGCGAAACATCATTGCTCACTCCCGTGACACCCATTAGACGACGAATTGCTTCTGCCGCTGCATTTCGTTGGTATTCCCACTCAACATTCCCGGTAAGTGTAATCCAGCCGCCTTCAACCATCACCTTGATACTGTCTGGCGGCAGGTAAGAGGCCCATGCTAAGACATTCGTTGCTGTTCGCGCGATATCTGCATCTTCTCTTTTACTCGATCCTGGTAGGTCGACTGAGATTTCTACTGCTATTGCATCCACACCAACGACACGCCGTGCTGCCCGTTCAGCATTCCATTTTTCTACAAAACTACTAACATGCCCGGATAACGTGACAACGCCATCACTGACTTCGACACCAATGTTGTTTGAGGGAAGGGAAGGGTCCCAATTCAATTCGGCGATCACGTCCCTTTTTAATTCTGTCGATGTTTTCACTTCATTTCTCCTGGATGTATTGAACTGTCATTCTCAAATTCTCCTGGTCGCTTGTATGTTCGTTGCCACGCTTTAATTTGTAAATTTATTTGTGTGTGATGCCGTACAGATCACAATTTTTAACTCTTTTATAACGTATCGGAGGTCATTTATTTAATGATGTATTCGTTCCATCCATAAGAAGGATTTGCAAAATGAAAAAAATAATCATCACGATGGGGTTTGTGGTGCTCGGTAACATTCTTCTTGCACCAACCTGCATGGCCCAAGTGGCTGGGTCGACCACGGTGATCGGCGTTACTGTGCTGGAAGCGAGACAAATGGCGATGGGCTGGAGTGTGAAGAAGAGTGTGTTAGGGAAGGACGTGTTCAATGATGCAGGTGTCGGTATAGGAAAGATAGAGGACGTAATTATTTCTCCTGAAAAGAATGTGACCTATTTTATTTTGAACGTTGGTGGATTTATTGGTATCGGTGGTCATAACGTTGCAATACCTGTTGCTCAGATTGTTGAACAGAATGGAAAAATTGTATTGCCAGGTGCAACAAAAGAATCTATCACCAACTTACCCCAGTTTGATTACGCAAGCGATACGGCAAAGCGAGATGCATTCGTTGCCAGTGCCGAGCAGGATCTCGCGCGAGCCAAAGAACAAGCGATAGACCTACAAAAAAGAGCTGCTCTGCTAAACGGGGATGCGAAATCAAAGTTGGACCAACAATATGCTCTATTGCAGGAAAAAATCCAGATAACAGAGAAAAAGTTAAATGAAATGAAGCGGGCAGGTGCATCAAGATGGCAGGAGTTTGAGCATGATCTTAGTGTCGATTTAGCACATCTGAAATTAAGCTTATCTAATCTGGGTAAATAATTTTCCTTGCAATAAAGATGTATATCAGCCGGCTCTGCAACTGGAGCAAAGGCATTTAGGAAAGCAAATTATGAGTCTCGCAAATCTGATGTTAAATCTCGAACTTGGTCTCGATAATCGCCATTTAATCCGGGTGGGAGGTCAACTCGCGGATAGATTTGATGCCAATTTGACTGGTATCGTCGCTTGTACGCCTATTACCATGCCTTATGGCGATGGCTATATTAATGGTGATCTGCTCAAAGAAGAAATGGATCGCGCGAAGACAGAGATTTCTGCCTTGGAAGTTGAATTTCGTTCTCTCCTGAGTGAACGTGCTAATCGGCTGGTGTGGCGTTCCTCGAGCTTATGTTCTTCGATCGCGGATTTCGTTGCAAATGAGGCTGTTAGTGCTGATGTGTTACTTGTCGCTTCATCTGAGCATATCGAGTCTGCCTCAACTCGTCATATGAATAATGCCGATGTATTGTTGCAGCTGGGTAGACCAATGCTACTTATACCCAGAGAACTGACCGATATTCGTCTACAGGTGATCATGATCGCCTGGAAAGACACGATGGAATCGCGACGTGCAATATATGATGCCTTACCATTTCTTAAATACGCTCATCAAGTCATTCTGATGGAAATTGTCGATAAAGATGAGTTGGAATTGATCCGCACAAAACACCAGCTTGTCATTGAATGGCTGGCACTACATCAGATAAAGGCAGATTCTCTCATCATCAATGCAACAGGTGACGATACAGAGTCGCTGCGAAAAACAACCTCAGAAATGAAAATTGATCTATTAATCGCCGGTGCGTATGGTCATAGTCGGTTGCGTGAATGGGTCATCGGTGGCATGACACGCGAGATTATGCGTTCACAAAGTTACTGCTCTTTTATTTCCCATTAGTTCTGTTTAGGCGGCTTCTTGCGCTTCAAGAGGAATCAGACTTGCCTTGATCTGATTTTAGCTGAACAGAAAAATTGTTAACCTAGTTACTCAGAAAGTATGTCATGCATATCGCAAAAAAAACTGAAATAGATAAACAATCCATTCGTCTTGCTGCAAAAAACATAGACGATGGCGCTGTCACTGCTGGTTATAAAGCAGACCGTGACGAAGTGATTAAGATGCTCAATGAGGCTCTTGCCACAGAATTAGTCTGCATGTTGCGTTATATGCGTCATTACTATACGGCTTCAGGTTTGCACAACAGACCTGTCAAAGCAGAATTCTTGCAACATGCCTTGGACGAACAGGATCATGCCTATGAACTTGCAGAACGTATTGTTCAATTAAATGGGAAGCCTGATTTTAATCCGGAAACTTTGTTGTTACGCAGTCATGCTGAATATAATGAGTCAAGTAACATCCACGATATGATCAAATCTAATCTGGTCGCTGAACGGATTGCTATCGAGACATACCGTCAGATGATAGAAAACTTAGCTGATACCGATCCAACAACAAAAAGCATGTTAGTCGGTATTATGACGACAGAAGAAGAACATGCAGATGATATGCGAGATTTGCTCGCATAATTAAAAGACGAATGATCCTATCCTTTGTCCTCGTGGGTAATAATAAGGTGGGTGAGAGGGTGTCCTGAAGAGGGTATCCTGAATTTTATATATTTCCGTTTGTCGTTGTCGAATCTCACTTCGTCGCATCTGCGAAGGCAGAAGTCAATCCCCCCCGTTCTCACTTTTCTCAGCGCCCAAAACGTGTTTCACCGACACGTTCATTTCCTCATCATCCACATCTTCACCGTCATACCAGCAATGTTGTAACAATATTAAGGCGATGAGCTACAGCTT
>Ga0209913_1000684_pt1 | contig 25585 bp, 20 predicted proteins | sample PersoiDNA2013203_FD_185805 | JGI IMG/M metagenome (GOLD analysis project Ga0209913, IMG submission 185805) | Permafrost soil microbial communities from the Arctic, to analyse light accelerated degradation of dissolved organic matter (DOM) -... | ecosystem: Environmental > Terrestrial > Soil >... | reverse complement strand
TTACCGCCGCCTCCAACGATCCCGTCGCGCTCGCGCTCGAGCAGCGCCAGCGCGACGCGCTCGCCGACTTCCCGCCCGGGCTCGCCGAGCTCGACCGCAGCGAGGTGCCGCTGCTCCCGTTCGCGCCGCTCGGCCTTGCCAACCTCGCCCGCGTCTTCGACCAGACCGCCGACAACGCCGCCGACGGCGCCGCGCTGCTTGAGTTGACCGCGATCCCCGAGTCGGCGGCGCCACTCGAAGCACTTGTCGACGAGATCGCCGCCGCCGATCGCGGCGTCATCCTCACAATGGGCAAGGGCGGCGTCGGCAAGACCACGATTGCCGCTGCGATCGCGACCGAGCTCGCCCGCCGCGGTCACCCTGTCCACCTCTCCACCACTGACCCTGCCGCCCACCTCGCCCAGACCGTCGACGCCGACACTGACCTGCTCACTCTCAGCCGCATTGACCCCGAGCACGAGACGCGCGCCTACAGCGAGGAGGTGCTCGCGACCGCCGGCCGCGACCTGGACTCCGAAGGCCTGGCGCTGCTCGAGGAAGACCTGCGCTCTCCCTGTACCGAGGAGATCGCCGTCTTCCGCGCCTTCGCCCGCACCGTCGCGGCTGCCGAAGACGGCTTCGTCGTCCTCGACACCGCACCCACCGGCCACACCCTGCTCCTGCTCGAGGCCGCCGAGGCCTACGACCGCGACGTCGCCCGCACGAGCGGCCAGACGCCCGAGGAGATCCGAGATTTACTCCCCCGGCTGCGCGACCCCGACTACGCCCGTGTCCTACTTGTCACTCTTCCCGAGGCTACCCCTGTTCACGAAGCGGCTCGCCTCGCTGACGATCTCGCCCGCGCCGGCATCCATCCCTACGCCTGGGTCGTCAACCAGAGCCTCGCCCCGACCCGACCCAGCGACCCGATCCTCGCCGAGCGCGCGCGCCGTGAGCTCCCCTACATCCACGAGGCCCGCCGTCACGCCGACCGACTTGCGCTCGTCCCCTGGCAGCAACAGCACCCGACCGGCGGCGAGCGGCTTGCCGCTCTGCTCAAGGCCTCGTGAGTCGCCCCGGGCGGGCAGCGGCACGGGCACAGCGTTCCGCCGAAACCCGCTAGGGCGTTCGACGCCGATCGCGTCTGCTAGACGCGATCCGGCCAGCGCGCGAAGGCGCGGAGCCGAGCTGGCGGATGCTGCTAGGCATCCCGGCCCGCGCATCCTTCACTCGGCCGGGATGGCGCGGAGTCGTAGAGGAGTACCGGCGCTTTCTTCCAGCGTCGAGCGCTTCTGCCGTAACGCCGCTCGAGGGCGGCACGCCTCTGAGAGAGGCTCCGCGTCTTTCGCACGCGTCGGCACGCAGGCCTGAGTGCCTGAAGGAGCGGCCGTCGTCTGCGTCCGTCGCCTACTCGCTACTCGGCTACTTCTACCTGAGCGTGCTGCCGGGCTGGCTCGGCCTCGATACGCAGGGGTTCCAGCCGGGCATCTGGGAGATCGCCCGCACGGTGCTGATCTTCCTCGGCATCCCGCTCGTCGCCGGTTTTCTGACGCGGTGGATCGGTCTCAAGCGCCGCGGCCGCGACTGGTACGAGCGCAGCTTCATTCCGCGCATCGCGCCGATCACGCTCTACGGGCTGCTGTTCACGATCGTGCTTCTCTTTGCGATCCAGGGCGACAAGATCACCTCGCAACCGCTGGACGTGGCGAGGATCGCCCTGCCGCTCCTGGCCTACTTCGCGGTCATGTGGGTAGCGGGTTCGCCGCGGGGCGGCCGATGCAAATGCCCTACGCCCAGACCGCGAGCCTCGCCTTCACGGTCGCCTCGAACGACTTCGAGCTCGCGATCGACGGCCAGGTGGTGCTTGCGGGGCGCATTCCCGCGCTCGCGGCACTAAAAGAAACGCTCGTGGAACAGTTCTCCACCTGATCGAGGCGCCGGGCTCGTTTGCGTCGCTCTCTGGCTCGCTACTCCGCGTAAGCGGAGCCTGAGAACGTTTGCATGGATAGACTGGGGCCAAGCTGAGGTTGACAGGCGGGGGCCGCTTCGCCTGTGGATCTCGCGGATGCCTACGGGTAACCGTGAGAGCCGCTCGGCGGTCTGCAACAGGTACCGAAGCTAAAAGGAGCATGAGGCGACGATGGAAGCTGGAGGTCGTGACGCATTCGTTCCGGGTTTCCCGGCGGACTTCGGCTGGGGAGTAGCGACCTCGGCTTACCAGATCGAAGGCGCAGTCGACGAAGGCGGGCGCGGACGATCGATCTGGGACACCTTCAGCCACGAGCCCGGGCACACCGCGCGCGGCGAGAACGCCGACGTCAGCTGCGATCACTACCACCACTGGCAGGAAGACCTCGACCTCATGGCCGGGCTCGGCCTAAGCGTCTATCGCTTCTCGATTGCCTGGCCCAGGGTCATGCCCGACGGCAAGGGAGCGCTGAACGAGGAGGGCGTCGACTTCTACTCGAGGCTGATCGACGGCCTGCTCGAGCGCGGCATCAAGCCGTTTCCGACGCTCTACCACTGGGACCTTCCGCAGGCGCTCGAGGATGAAGGCGGCTGGACGAACAGGGATACCACCCAGCGCTTCGCCGAGTACGCATCCGCGATGTTCGAGTGCTTCGGCGACCGCGTCGATCTCTGGCTGACACACAACGAGCCCTGGGTGACGGCCTTCATGGCCTACGTCGGTGGCGAGAAGGCGCCGGGCGTGCACAACAACTGGCCGCTGGCCTTGCGCGTCTCGCACCACCTGCTGCTCTCTCACGGTCTTGCCGTTCAAGCCCTCCGCGCTGGCCGTGCCGCCTCCGCCAAGATCGGATTTGCGCCGAACCTGCATCCCACTCATCCACTAACAGACAGCCCGGAAGATGCTGAGGCGGCGCGCATCTGGGACGGCTTCCAGAACCGCTGGTTCCTCGATCCAGTGTTCAAGGGCAGCTATCCCGAGGACATGCTGGCCGAGTACAAGCGCTTCGGCGTCGAAGAAGCAATCGAAGACGGCGACCTGGCAGTAATCTCGAGCCCGGTCGATCTTCTCGGCGTCAACTTCTATCACCGAGCGGCGGTAACGCACGACCCGGATTCGGTCTATCTCGGCCTGGTGAGCGTTCCAAACCGACTGCCCCTCACGGAAATGGGCTGGGACGTCACGCCCGAGGCCTTGCACGAGATGCTGCTACGCCTCAAGCGCGACTACGGCGACTTCGACATCTACATCACCGAGAACGGTGCCGCCTATCCGGACGAGTGGGACGGAGGCGATCTCATCGAGGATCCCAAGCGCGTCGATTTCATCTCACGCCATCTCGAGTCACTGTCACAGGCGATCGCCGACGGTGTCAACGTCAAGGGCTACTGCGTCTGGTCGCTGCTGGACAACTACGAGTGGGAAAAGGGCTACAGCAAGCGCTTCGGCCTCTACTATGTCGACTATCCGACTCAGCGGCGGATTCCCAAGCGCAGCGCACTCTGGTACCGCGGCCAGATCGCCGCGTCTCGCTCGAGCGGTTCCTAGCGTTTAGAGCGCGTTCCAAATGAAACACTCCGCCGCCCGGCCGCGCTCGGCGGCACGATGCGTTGTCCTCGGTCGCGCCCGTAGCCTCCGGCTACGAGCGCTCCCTGCTTTCTGAGCTCGGCTGGCAACAGAGAAACACCGCCTGAGCACGATCTCGCGGCACGAGGACGTCGTCCTCGGTCGCATCCGTATCTCTCACCGATACGAATACTCCCTGCGTCCTTGCCTCGCACCACGATCTCGCACTCATCCGGCGCCCCTCCGTCCCCAGCCGAGCTCCCTAGCATCACATCCACCGATCACACCCAGTCGGCAGGTCGTCAATTGAAACGAGCTCTTAGCGGCGCCGCAGGAAGATGAGCAGGCCGAGCACGCCGGCGGCTGCCAGAAGCACGCGGTTCAGATCGAGTGTCGGTTTCCACTCGACCTGACCGTCGCGGATCACGACTAGACCGACCGGTCTGGCGCTGATGCAGCTACAGCCGCACCCCTTTCCGCTCTCCTCGGCACCTTCCTGGCGCCCGCAGCGGCGGACGGCGGCGACCGGAATGATCTTCACCGCGCCCAGCTCGATCGGCTCGCCGTAAACGCGCTTCGCGGTCGCCTGGTCGCGCACCGCGCGAGTGGCTCGTTTGGACTCGTGTGCTTCGGCTCCGTCTCTGGTGTGGTCTGGCATCGCGTCTCTCCTCTGCTCGGAATCGCTATTGGGCTGGGCGGTCGCCTGTCACTACCGCCAGATCGCGGCTCGCCCAGACGACGCGCGGCTCGAGGCCGGCCTCGGCCATCCAGGTGAGCTGATCGTCGAGCCGGTCGGGGCGATCGACGTGCGACGAGGCAGGCGTCGCAGCTCGCTTCGGATCATCCGGAACGATGACGTCGGCCAGCACGAAGCGTCCACCGGGTCCGAGCACCTCGGCGATCCGCCGAAAAAGAACCTGCTTATCGGCGCTTTCGAGATGGTGGATAGCCAGCGCCGAGACAACTAGATCGAAAGGCCCATCAGGGAGAGGATCCTCGAGCCGCCGAACGACGATCTGCTCGACGCGATCCTCGGCCAGAGACTCGCGAGCCGCCTCGAGCATCTCGGCCGACGAGTCGACGAGCACGACGCGGGCGTTCGGGTGCTTATCGAGCACGCGCCGCGCTGTCTCGCCTGTCCCCGAGCCGAGGTCGAGGATCCTCGTCGCCGCCAGCGCTCCCGTCGACTCGGCGACGGTATCTTCGAGTTCGTCGTACTCCGGCACCTTGAGGCGAACGTACTCCGGATAGATATCCGGCTGGAAATGATTCTGGGCCAAAATCGCTCCCGCTACTCGTAGTATCCGAGCCCGGAAGATATCCGAATCCTGGTCGAAGACAGTAAAACTTGGTTTTTTCGACCGCCGCGGCGACAATAACGAAACCACGCTCAAAGCGAAGGAGGAAGATATGGGTTTTGTTGACCGCGCCAAGAACATGGCCGGCACGGCTTCTTCGAAGGCCCGCGAGGGTGTCGAAGACATGAAGGCGAAGCGCGAGCTCGGGGAGACCTACGAAAGTCTCGGCAAGCTTGCGTGCGAGCTCGTCGAGAGCGGTGAGATCTCGAACGAGAAGATCACTCCCCTGGTCGAGAAGATCAAGGCGCTCCAGACCGCTCTCGAGGACTGATCACGTCGCGCTTTCGAGGGCGCCGGAGGTATTCCGACGCCCTCGCCTAGCGCTTTTCTGTCGGGCGCTAGTGAGCGAGGCCTAGCTGAACCGCTTTGACCACTAAGAGCACGACCGTGATCAGCACGTAAACCCACATCGAACGCATCACCAATCGCCGCCTACGTGACCAGACCGGCTTCTCGAGTAGAGCGAGCGGGGGCATGGTCCAGGTTTCTCTCTCTGCGGCGGTGGGAGGCTGCGTGGGCTCCCGTCGCCGGTGAGAGAAGAGCGCCGTCGTGCCAAGAAGACCGAGGCCGATCGCTAGCACGCTGCCCAGCACGATCGCGAGGATCAAGACATTCACCGAGGGCACGGCCGTTGTCACGACCAGGATGCCCGAGAGCACGAAGAGGGCGCCGACGATGATGCTGGCGAGCACGTTGAGCCACGTCTTGTTGACCCAGGGCCCGAGCACCTGCGCGTCGTTACAGAGCATGATCAGGAGGATGGTTACGCTCGGCAGGAGCACGCCCGCGAGCGCTTGGACCGAGACGGTGACGAGCCCGAGCGGAGCACGCGGGATGAGGACGATGCCTGCGGCAAGTAACGTCAAGCCCGAGAAGGCGACGTAGAAGAGCTTCGCCTCTCTAAAGGAGCGGTGAAGCGAGTGACGCGTTCCGAAGGCGTCGCCGAGCGCATAGGAGGTCGCGAGCGTTACCGCCTGCGCGCCGATGATCGAGGCGCTGAACAGGACGATCGCAAAGAGGACGGCAGCCGGCCGGCCGATCGTATCAGCGAGGCCCGTTGCCACCGCATGAGCGTCCTTGAAGTGGCCGTGGCGCGATGTCCCCTCGAAGGCGAAGGCGGTCGTGATCATCAGGGCGGCGGCGCCCACGACGACGAAGATCGCGCCGATGATCGTGTCGACGCGCTCGTAGTTGATCCAGCGCGTCGTTATCCGCTTGTCGATCACGTTCGACTGCTGGAAGAAGAGTTGCCAGGGCGCCACAGTCGTTCCGACGATGGCGATGATGATGAGGGTCGAAGTCGAGTTGACGCCGCCCTTTACGCCGGGAACCAAGAAGCCGTGCAAGACGGGGCCGGCGCGCGGGTGGCTGAGCACGGCAAGCGGAATGACGATCAGGCTGGCGACGATGAAGACGTACATGAAGCGCTCCCAGTGCTGGAAGCTGCCCGTGAGCGTCATCGCCAACAGCCCCAGAGCGGCGATTGGGACGACGATGTAGCGGTTCGCGCCCAGGTATTCGAGCGCCAAGGTGATACCGATGAACTCCGTGAGGATGGTCAGGAAGTTGAGCACGAAGAGCGCCCCTACCGAGTAGGCGCCCCACGAGCGGCCGAAGCGCTCGAAAACGAGTCGAGCGTGCCCGACGCCGGTGACGGCGCCAAGGCGCACGACCATCTCTTGATTGACGATCACGACGACGATCAGCAGAGCGAGAACCCACAACAGGCTGGTGCCGTAGTTCTGCCCGGCTTGCGCGTAGGTCGAGACGCCGCCGGCGTCGTTGTCGCCGACCATCACGATCAGGCCGGGGCCCATGATCGCGAGCAAGACCTTGAACCGGCCGCGCCAGGAGTGACGCGGCGGCAGCTCACCCTGACGAATCGTGCCCAGAGCGCCCTTGATATCGCCGAACCGCGACTCGTCGGACTGAGCCGAGGCACTCACCGGACGAGCCGAACGCGCACGAGTTTTCCTCTTGGCCAATCGCTATACCTCCTCCGGCCTCAAGAGCCGGTCATGCGTGCGCCTCACGCACGCCCGGGAGGTCAGCGATGCGTTTCGCTCACCGTGCCTGTGGGGCGCGCGCGGAGATGCTACTCAATGGGTCGTCGGATTCCACGGATACCTCCACGCGAACTACCTGAGCCGCCCGGACTCTACCAGCCTTCGAGCCCCGATCGAGCACCGGGTCATTCGTTGCTGAAAGCGCTGAAACGCCGCCGCCAATCCTCCGGGAAGATCGACTCGAGTACGTCGTCGACGGCAATCACTCCGATCACGTGCTCTCCCTCGTCCACTACCGGCAGTGCGGTGAGGTTGAAGTCGGTCAGCTCGCGCGCTACTTCGGGTAGATCGGCGTTGGGGTGCAGGCTCACCGGACGGCGCTGGACAATGTCCGCGAGTCGCGCCTCTGGGTCGGCGCGAACGAGAGCCGCGACGGCAAGCGCACCGGAAAGCTGCTTCTTGCTGTCGTGCGTGAAGACGACGGCCAGTTGCTCGGACTCTATCGGCGACTTTTTCACCTCTTCGAGCGCCCTCTTGACAGCCACGCTCTCGGAGAGGCAGAGGAAGTCCGGATTCATCAATCCGCCGGCGGTCGAGGGATTGAAGCCGAGTAGCGTTCGCACCTTGCGTTGCTGAGTTTTCGGTAGCAGCGATAGCACCGGCTCGCGCCGTTCCTGCTCGAGCTCGGCTAGTAGGTCGGCCGCGTCGTCGGCGCCCATCTTGGCCAGCACGTTCGCCGCCTCGGCGTCCGAACGCTGATGCAGGAACTCGACCTGATGCTCGGGATCGAGCTCCTCGAAGACGTCGGCTTCGAGCTCGCGATCGGCCCCGACCGCGCGGATGATCTCTTCGCCCTCTTCGTGCGAGGCAGCCTCGACCAGATCGGCGATCTGGGCCGGATGGAGTTGCGCCAGCTTGCCGAAGCGCATGCGCAGCCTCGAGCTGGGCACATGACCGACGAAGGGCTCGACGCTCTCCCAGTCGAGCACAATGCGCGCCGCCGATCGGCCTCCGAGCCATCTCGGCAGAAGCCGTCGCAGCGGGCCGCGCAGGCTGACGTCGACGCCCACGACACGCCACGCCTCCTCGGTGAAGGCCAGCTCGATATCGCTTGCTCTGGCGAGCCGGGCGCCCGCGACGTTGATGAGCCGATGCCCGAGAACGTCCTGGCGCAAGAGCACCTCGCGTGGCCGACGCTCGAAACGGCCGAAGTTGAGCTGGTCTCCGGCGAGCTGGACTTTGCCCGGCTTGAGCTCGGCGATCATCCTGGCGGCGACGAAGAGATCGCGTCCAGCCACGCGGGCTTTGAGCCCGGTGACCGGCGGGTATGCGCCGTCGGCCAGTCTGACGATCAAGTCCTCGACGCGGCCGAGACTCTCGCCGTTGCGATCGACGAGCTTACTCTTGAGGAGCATCGATAGGTGGAGCACCGCCATTTCCATAGGCGGAGAGACTAACTGAGAAGGCTGATGCGCGCAGGTCGCCGCGGGCTTCTGAGCTCGAGTGCTCGGGCGCGCGGGCGCGACGCGGAAAACACGATCTGTGAGCAGATCGCCGGAGGACTCGGTGCCGGCGCCGCCGGGCTGGACTGGGGAGGGGTCACCAACTCACGCGATGTGCGCTCGCTGCTTGACTGGCGTCGACTTGCTGGCGCCGGTCTTAGGGCCTATCCCGCTAGGTCTACACGCTCGAAGTGGCCGCCCCGCGGCGCCAGTGACCGCCCGGACCGTTCGACCCCCGGAACCCGTCTCAAAACGAAGCACTCCGCCGCCTGACCGCGCTCGGCGGCGCGATGCGTTGTCCTCGGTCGCGCCCGTATCTCTGACCGATACGAATACTCCCTGCGTCCTAGCTGTAACGATCGCACCCAGTCGACGGGTCTTCATTCCGAGACGAGTTCTTGGCATCCGCGGCTCAACTCCTTCGGCCGCGCATCCCTAACGGGATAGGCCCTTAAACGGAATTCCTCTTGGCGAACTCGACCAGCTCGTCCACGTAGGCGAACGCAAGCCCCGTCACCGTATCCGCGGCGCCGTAGTAGATCGCCAGGCGCCCGGTCTCGGCGTCGCAGAGCGCCGCGCAGGGGAAGACGACGTTGGGTACGTCCCCGACGCACTCGTAAAGCGTCTGCGGCGAGATGACGTACGGTTTCGCGCGCGCAATCACCTTCCACGGCTTCTCGAGATCGAGCAGAGCGACGCTCGCGCTGTAGACGAAGCCGTTGCAGGAGGTGAGAACGCCGTGGTAGATGAGCAGCCAGCCCTCGGACGTCTCGATCGGGACCGGCCCTCCGCCGACTTTGGTGGCCTGCCAGGTATTCGCGGCCGGCGCCATCACGTGCCGGTGCTTACCCCAGAAGGTCAGATCGGGGCTCTCGCTGAAAAAAATCTCGCCGAACGGAGTGTGGCCGTTATCCGAGGGTCGCGAGAGCATCGCGAAGTTGCCGTTGATCTTGCGCGGGAAGAGAACGCCGTTTCGGTTGAAGGGCAAGAAGGCGTTCTCGTATTGATGGAAGCTCTCGAAGTCCTTCGTCCAGCCGACTCCGATCGTGGGCCCGTGATAGTCGTTGCACCAGGTTACGTAGTAGCGATCCTCGATCCAAACGACGCGCGGGTCGTAGCCGTAGACGAACTCTGCAATCTCGGGCTCGTCGCACTCGAACTGGAGAGGCTCGGGATCGAGCTCCCAGCTCAGGCCGTCGGAACTGAAGCCGCGATGCATGACCATCCGGCGGGTGCGATCATCGCAGCGAAAAATGCCTGCAAATGAGCCCTTGTACGGGACGACGGCACTGTTGAAGATGCTATTCGAGCTCGGAATGAGGTCGCGCGGGATGACCGGGTTTTTCGAGTAGCGCCAGACCGGATCTATGTTTCCAGCCGGCCGGTCTTCCCAGGGGAGGTTGTCGATCCTCTCCTGCCCCACGATTTGCACCCGGCTCATGCGGATTTCCCAGCGACCGCGGAGGGCTCCATTTCCCGCGCCTCCTCGGGCGAGAAGCGCACGAGATGATCGGGCTCGGTCTCGACGAGCACCGAGTCGTCGGCATCCGGCGCCAAGATTTCGCTGACGGTCTCGTATGCCCCCTTTGCCGCGGCCTCCCTGTCTATGAGCACCGCGTCGGGCACCTTGAGCTCCTCCGCGACTTCTTCCCACTTACGGTGAATCTGGGGGACAGAGGCGAGAAGCATCTTCGTATACGGGTGGGTTGGACTGCCGAAGACCTTCTCGGTTGCTCCCATCTCGACGATCATGCCGCGGCGGAGGATGACGGTCTTCTCGCTGATGTAGTTGCCGAGCGAGAGATCGTGGGTGATGAACATGATGCCAAGGCCTCTTCCCTTGAGGTCGGCGAGCAAGTTGAGCACGTCGATCCGGGTCGAAGCGTCGAGCATGCTGATGATCTCGTCGGCAACCAGGAACTGGATGTCGAGCAAGAGAGCGCGAGCGATCAGAAGGCGCTGAAGCTGGCCGCCGCTCAGTTGGTGCGGGTACTTGTGCAAAACCTGAGTTGGATCGAGGGTGACCGCCTCGAGCACGAGACCGATCTTGTTTCTCCACTCTGGTCCACTCATCCCGGGGAAGAACTCGTTCTTGATCATCGCGAAGACGCGATCGGCCTTGAAAATCGGGTTGTAGGAGCTGAACGGGTCCTGGAACACGCCCTGAACCTCACGCCGATACCTCTTCAGCGCTCTCCGCTTGAGAGTCGAGATGTCGGTTCCGTTGAAGCTGATCACGCCTTTTGTAATCGGGGAAAGGCGCAGGATCATCCTGCCGATGGTGGATTTCCCGCTGCCGCTCTCGCCGATGACCGACATGACCTCTCCAGGCTTCACCTCGAAGCTCACGTCCCTGACTGCCGTCAGCAGCTTGCCACCAAAGGTGCCGGTGCTGTAAACCTTGGAAACGCGGTCGATCTTGAGCAGCCCGCCCTCGCCGGTACCTTGCCCGTCGCTCCCGTACCCGCTCATTGCTTCGAACTCCGCTTCAACATCTCTTAAATCTCCTTCCAACAGGCGGTGTAGTGCCCGGGGTCGACCTCGATGAAAGGCGGCTCTTCCAGGCACTTCTCGTAAGCGAACGGGCAACGGTCTCGGAAGCGGCACCCCTCCGGCGGGTTGAGCAAGGCGGGCGGCGTACCGGCGATGCCCGTCAGTCTCTTGCCGGCGTAGGTCACGCCGACTTCCGGTAGCGATGAGATGAGCAGGCGCGTGTACGGATGCCGGGGGGAGTTGATGATCGTTTCGGCCGAGGCCTTCTCGGCCAGCTTCCCCGCATACATCACGAGGATCGTATCGGCGACCTGATAGAGGATCGAGATGTCGTGTGTGATCACGATCATGCTCTTCACGAAGCCGCGCTCGCGAAACTCGATGAGCATCTCTGCCACGGCTTTCTGAGTCGAGACATCGAGTGCCGAAGTGATCTCGTCCGCGATCAAGAGGGAAGGATTGAGCAGCGTCGAGATGACCATCACGGCTCGCTGCTTCATGCCGCCCGAGAGCTCGAGCGGGTACATGCCGAGCACGTCTTCTGAGAGCCCGACCAGCTCGAACCGGCGCTTCAACTCCGGAATGTATTCCTTGTGCCTCACGCCCCTCGAATCGAGCAGCTGGCCGACCATCTTCCCGATCTTCCGTGTCGGGTTCAGGGCGCTCATCGCGTACTGCGGAATGATCGATAGATCCTTGAACCTGTGGCGGTTCATCTCGCCGAAATCCCAGATCGGAAGCTCCGTCGAGTCGAGAGTGACCGACCCCTCGACGTACTTCATACGTCCTGACAGGGAGATGATGCCGTTTCCGAGCGTGGATTTGCCGCACCCTGACTCCCCCGCCAGCCCCATGATCTCGCCATCGGCGATATCGAAGGTGGCACCGTCAAGGGCTTGGACGTCGCCGGCGAGAGTTCGGTAGTAGACCCTTAGGTTCTCGATTTGCAGACTCACTTGCTCACATCTCTCTCAGCCGCGGATTGAAGACCTCGTCGAGGCCAACATTCATGAAGTACGCCCCGCCCACGAGGAGCATGACCGCAAGACCGGGCGGTATGAACCACCACCAATACCCCAAGAGCAGAGCGGAATCGTTGAAGGCGTTCAACATCATCTGTCCGAACGTGATCGACCCAGCCGGGCCTAGCCCGATGAAGTCGAGGGTCGTCGCCGTGAGGATCGCTCCACCGAAGAGGAGGATGAACATCATGAACAGGTACGAGCTCACATTCGGCGCGATCTCCTTGAAGATGATCTTCCAGCTGTTCTCGCCGCTCAGGCGCGCCAGGCTGACGAACTCTCTCGAGCTCAGGGAGAACGTCTGACTCCTCAGGGCTCTGGCTGCCCACGGCCAGGTGACCATGCCGATGATCAGAGCCTCGGGAACGGGGCCTTTTATGTGTACGAATGCCGCGATGACGATCAGCACGACGAACACGGGCATGCAGAGAATTACATTCGTGAGCATGTTCAGCACCTCATCGACGATGCCGCCGTTGTATCCGGCTGTGAAGCCTACGACGGTGCCGATCACGGCAGCCAATCCGCCTCCGATCAGGCCCACGACGAACGCAAGCTTGAGACCGGTCACGAATTGCGCGAAGACGTCTAACCCCTCGGGTGTCGTTCCGAGCCAGTAACGACCGTGGAGCATGGGCGCATGGGCGCTCGGGCCATCGATGTTGTATATGGGATCGTGAAGTGCGAGATACGGCCCGATGATCGCGACCAGGAGGAAGAACAGGACTAAGCAGAGCCCTATGACAAGCTTGCGGTTCCTGAACGCGAAGTAGAGCATCTCGCGCAAAGCGCCCATGTTCGCCGTCTTGGAAACCGCCTTTACGGGTTTCTTCTCAGGCGGCGTTTCTTCAACGGGGGTTACGACGGGCTCGGTAGAAACACTGCTCTTGGGCAACGCGGCATCTGTGCCGATCGCTGCGACTTCCCCTGCCGCCGGCTTAGCTCGTTTTTTCATGCCTCTCCACCTTGCATTCCGATTCTCGCTCTCGGGTCTATGAGAACGTAAACGATGTCAACTACGAAATTGGCTATCAGAACTCCGATGATGATCAAGAGGAAGGTTCCCTGAATGACGAAATAGTCGTTGTTGATTATCGCCCTGTAGATCAGAGAACCAAGACCCGGATACGTAAATACGATCTCTGTGACCAACGCTCCTGCCAGCACGGCCCCTAGCTGAAGCGCTAGTCCTGTGACCTGGGGTAGCACAGCGTTTCTGAACGCGTACTTACGCACCAGTCGCCTCGGCGCTCCGAGCGCCTCGAGGTAGTGCGAGTAGTCCGACTCGAGCTCGTAGATGATCATGTTTCTCATCCCGATCGCCCATCCACCGAAGTACACGAGGAAGAGGGTCATAAAAGGCAGGAACCAATGTTTGAGAAGATCGAAGAAAAAGAACCACGACCATTGCGGTATGACGCCTATGCCATATCCGCGGCCGATCGGGAAAATCTGCCATATGAACGCGAACAGCCAGGCGAGCACCAGCGCGAACCATTGGTAAGGAGTGGCGGTCAGAGCATAAGAGACTGGGAGAACACTGTTGTCGAGGACCTTCCTACGCGCTGCCATTGCCCCAACCTTGTTCCCTGCGTACCAGCTGAGCAAGATCGCCGGAATCAGTAGTCCGAGCGTATAGGGGGCAGCGCGCTGGATGAGCAGTGTCACCGGCGTCGGGAAATTACTAAAGCTTATCCCGAGATCGCCATGGAAGAGTGAAACCCAAAAATAGTAATACTGTTTCCAGAGCGGAAGGTCTGCGCGGAAAGCTCTTGCGTAAGAGTTATAAAGGTTATTGAATGTCTCCTGATTTTGGATCCGAAAATTCGCCAGGAGATTCAGAATGGGATTGCCCGGCATGAGGTGAGGAATTGTCCAATCGATCGTCACCGCACTAAAGAAGGTGATGCCGTAGGTAATCAGTTTTCTCACGAAATAGCGTCGCACGGGATCTCCTAGCTCACGTCATTCTACCGAAGGTACCGATAACCGCTGTGCTCCTCGATGAGGCCGCGAGGCCGAGGAGACTGCATTCTACAGAACACCACCGCCCCTCCCACGCCAGAACGGTGAGGAGGGGCGGTGGCTCATTGCTTCGATGCTACTTAATTGCTCCTATTGCACTACGCCTTCTTGAGGTGGGTGATCATGTCGATACCCGTCATCTGAAGGTAGCCGCCCCACATGCAGGTGAGGTAATGCCTGTTGCTCGCGGCCGACGGCCAGTTCTTCCAGTACTTGGACTGGGTCTGCGCCCAGATGCCGTTGTACCAGAGCGGGATGATCGGGAGCTGGGTCAGCTCGATCTTCTGGAGCTGGCTCAGGATCGACTTCCGTCCCTTCAGGTTGGTCGGAGGAGTCTGGTCGAGCTTCTTGACCAGGTTCCACGCCGTGTCGTTGCTGTACCGACCGAAGTTGGCGAACGTCTGGCCGGTGCCACCGGTAATGATCGGCTTGTGGAAGATGCCGTTGAAGTACGTCCACGGGTTATCGCTGATCTGGTAGGTGTTGTCGACCTGGAGGTCGAAATTACCCTGGTTGCGATGAGTGGTCTGGACTTGGGCCTGAGAACCCGTCTTGACGACGACGTCGATGCCGGCAGACCTCTCACTGGACACGATGATGGAGCGTGCAGCCTCCCAGTCCGACCAACCGGCCGGAACTTCGATCGTGAGCTGGAGTTTGCTGCCGTCCTTGTTCTTGACGAAGCCGTTGGATCCAACCTTATAACCGTTAGCAGCGAGCGTCGCCTTCGCGGCGGCGACCGAATGCTTGAATCCGAGCTTATTCATCTGGGTCTTGTTCACGTACTTACTCCAGACTTTGAGCAGACCAGTCTGGTTCGCGGCCGACACGAGGCCGTTGTAGTCACCGCTGCCGACGATCTTGCTTACGTTCACTGCCTGAGCGAGAGCCAAGCGGAACTTGGCATCGTTCAGCGGCTTATGGGTCGTGTTGACCTCGAGCCAAGCCGTGTTCGCGGACAGATGGTACGGCGCGGTCTTGAAGTACGTTTGAGCCTGACCCTTGGAGACGAGCTTCTGAACACCCGGAAGGTAGTTGTTGTTCAGATCCTCGATTTTGGTCAGAAGTCCCGCGAGAGCGTTGGTGTTGCTCGTGTTGACGAGGTCCTGGACGTATGTCGGAGCGGGCGACGGTGCAACCTTCTTCGCCGCGGCCCACCACGACTTCGCCGCCCTCTTCTTCCACACGACTCCCGTCGTGGGGTCGGAGGCTGCCGTATCAAGGGCGTACGGACCTGTACCGATCGGCTTCCAGCCGGGGGTGCTCCCCATAGTCGTGAACGTCGCATTAGTGATGCTCGCGAACTGGGCCGGCCAGACGATCGGCATGTTATACATCAGGTTCTGCCACTGGATGTAGCTCGGCTTGCCCTTGAAGGTGATTGTGATCGTGTTGCCCTTCACCGTCATCTTCTTGATTCTGTTGAACAGAACGTTCCAGAACGCCGTCTTGTGCTTGCCAAGTTTGATGTCAGAAGCAACTACCTTGGCAGTCAGCGCCTTTCCGTTGCTGAACTTGACTCCGCTTCGGACCTTGATCACGTACTTGCTCCCCACGAACCGAGCGCTCGAGGCGAGCCAGGGGAGGTACTTGTTCTTCAGCGGGTCGAAACGAAGGAGGGTCTCGTTAACGAGGCCGACCATGCCTGTGGCCCAGCCGCCGCCGAAGGGGTTGAAGTTCGACTCGGGACCCCACGCCGTGCCGCTCGTGATGAGCGACTGGTTGCGCGGAAGAGTCTGCGGTTTCCCCTGGGCGCCAGCCCAGCTGGCTGCCAGCAGCGAAACCGCGGCTACCGCCACGACTCCGATGCTAACGGCCAATTTCCTACGACTTACCATGTGTGCCACCTCCACCGGGCCGAGAGGCCCGGATTGGTTTTTTATTTCTCGGAGAAGAAACAGCGGATCGAGTTACGATGTTTCCGTTCCCGGATGCTTCCTCCGAGTAGTAGCGACATACGCGCCCGTCCGAAAACGGGCTCTTCCCGCAAGCCTCACGCGAGCGCCTGCGGAAACCTGTCAGCCGTCCTGCCGGCGCCTCGCCGCGGGATGCGGTCGAGAGGAGGTGCCGAACGGCGGACGGCGAAAGCGATGGGAGAGGCTGCGGCTCTTCGGCGGATGCCAGTTTGGCGCTGGGTGTGGTTGGCGCTGGCGCTATCCGTGAAGCTATGTCGGTGATCTGAGTCATCGCAGCCGGCTCTGTGCTGAGCACTCTTTGACCAGAGGTTTTCTCAATACACCAGAGATCGCCGAGTGGCCAGCTCCGAAGACTTGATACTTCGCACCGAGAAGCGTGTCAAGGGACCCCAGCTAGCCGGCCGTCGCTCTTGTGGCCGGGAGCTGAGGATTCAAGCCATGTAACGCCTGGATTAAGAACTTCCTAAGAAATCGCGAAAACGCCCTGTTCTCACCGACGGCTGCAAGTCACCTCCCCGAGGCGCGACGGTGGACGTCGCTCGTCGGCGTTCGCTCGCTGGCTCGGATTTAGCTGCACGCGCACGCGAGTGCAACTAGCTGCCGAGAGCATTCAACGCAACCGAGCGGTGTGGCTAGGGCCCTTTAGCGGTCGCCTTACTAGGCGCAAAGTACTCGGTCGTCTGCTCGTGCACGAGGGTGGGAGATCCCTTCCTCTTGTTCCGAGCCCGGCCTAAATCACCAGAAAGGGTGATTCGCTATCGCTATTTTGCCCTTTATTGTGAATTGCGGCGGGTTGATTAACAAATATGCGGCGTCTCACACTCACAAACCAGTTTGGCATCCTCAGTGCAGTACTTATCGCGGTCGTCGGCGTAGTCTTTCACGCTGGCCTATATGTCGCGATCACCTTGGCCGTGCTCTACCTCACCCAGCTTGTCTTCGTGGCGAGCGCCTCGCAGAAACTGCGTATTCAGGTTGAGGAAAACGAGTACCAGGCTCTCCACGACACGCTAACTCGGCTGCCCAACCGAACGCTTTTCAACGACCGTGTCGAGCAGGCGATTTTGCAGGCGCGTCGTGATGACTCTCGCTTCTCGCTGATGATTATGGATCTCGATAGGTTCAAGGAGATCAACGACACGCTTGGTCATCGCAACGGCGACCTGATTCTGCAAGCCATCGGCCCGCGCTTGCGCGACCTTCTTCGCGATGTCGACTCGATCGCTCGCTTTGGCGGGGACGAGTTCGCTGTGCTCCTGCCCGGAGCGGCGAGTGCGGACGCGGCGATGCGTGTGGCAAGCAAGATTGCGACGGCGCTAACGAGGCCGTTCATGTTGAAAGGCCTCACGCTCGACGTTGAGGCCTCGATCGGGATATCGCTCTTCCCCGACCACGGAAACGATGTCGACACGCTCATCCAGCGCGCCGACGTGGCCATGTATATGGCCAAGGAAGCGCACGCCGGCTTCGAGGTCTACGCCGCCGAGCGCGACCAGAACACGCCCAAACGTCTGGCGCTCCTGGGCGAGTTGAGGCGGGCACTCGAGAACAAGGAGCTGGTGCTGTTCTATCAGCCCAAGGCCGACATCAAGACCGGCGAGGTCAATAGCGTCGAGGCGCTACTGCGCTGGCAGCATCCGGAGCACGGGTTGACCTTCCCCGATGACTTCATCCCGCTCGCCGAGCACACCGGTTTGATCCGCCCGCTCACGCTCTATGTTCTCAATGAGGCGCTCGCGCAGTGCCACCAGTGGCAAGAGCAGGGGATCACGCTCAATATCGCTGTCAACCTCTCGGCGCGCAACCTGCTCGACTCCGAGCTACCCGACGATGTCGCCCGGCTTCTCGATACCTGGCAAGTAGATCCGGGTCTCCTCAAGCTGGAGATCACCGAGAACACGATCATGGCCGATCCGCCCAAGGCGCTCGAGGTGCTGACGAAGCTGCGCGATCTCGGCGTTGGGCTGTCGATCGACGACTTCGGCACCGGCTACTCGTCGCTCTCATACCTGCGCAAGCTGCCGGTGGACGAGATCAAGATCGACCGCTCCTTCGTGATGAACATGCCGCAGAGCGAGAATGACCAGCAGATCGTGCGCTCGACCATCGACCTCGCGAGCGGCCTCGGGCTCAAAGTCGTGGCCGAGGGCGTCGAGACAAAGGACATCTGGCGCGATCTCGCCGCGCTCGGTTGCGACGTGGCGCAGGGCTACTACCTGACTCGGCCGATCCCGCCGCAGCAGCTAGTCGAATGGCTGTCGAAGCCGATCGATGCTCCGGTCACCGAGAAGGCGAGCTTGCCCAAGAAGGCAAGCGCTCTAAAGGCTGTCTAGGAGCCTATTCCTCTAGGTCTGCACGCCCGACGCGGCCGATCCGCGGCGCCAGCGACCGCAGGGCCGCTCTCCGCACTACCAGTGAGTGCGCCTTCAAAGCCCCGCGGCCACTGGCATCCACGGCTTGACCCTCTCAGTCGCACATCTCTACCGGAATAGGCTCTGAGAAACCCCTAACCGGGTGGCCTGAGCACCGCGAACTGGTCGGTTATCTCAAGGGCGCGAGAGCGGAAACGGAAGAGCGCTGCGGGACGGCCACCGCTGGGCCCTGGGGCGCGTCTCTCGCCGGTCGCCTCTAGCAACTCGCGCCGCAGCAGCACTCGTTGCAGGTTCGTTGCCGAGACCTCGTGCCCGAGCGCGGCCGCGTAGAGATCGCGCAGCTCGGAGATCGAGAAAGAGTGTGGCGCGAGCGCGAAGCCGATGTTCGCATACGAAAGCTTGGCTCGAAGCCTCTCCCTGCCAGCGAGGATGATGGTGCTGTGATCGAAGGCCGTCTCGGGTAGCTCGTCGATCGGGTACCAGTAGGTGTCGTTGGGAAGCTTCGGATCGAGGTCGCTCGGTACGAGTCCCAGGTACGCGGTTGCGACCTGCCATTCGCTGGGGTGGCGGGACGGGTCGCTTGTCGTCACGAGCTGCTCGATGTGAGAGAGCTCGCGTACGTCGACCTTCTCGGCCAGGTGGCGGCGAATCGAGTCCTCGAGGCTCTCGCCGCCGAGCAGGTAGCCGCCGGGGAGGGCAAAGGCACCGGCGAAGGGCGCTTGCGCTCGCTGCCAGAGGAGCACCTGCAAGCGTCCGTCGCGCACCTGGAGTACGACGGCGAGTACGACGTGGGCTGGCTTCTCGTGCGTGTGCGTTCCTGTCTCGAGGGCGAAAACCTGGTAGACTTCCGACTAGGTTTTCTACTTACAGTCGATAACTTAGCGGACCAGTGGGCAAATGACCAACTCGGTAGGCAACGAGAGCAGCAAGGAACAAGTCGATCTGCTCGTCGTCGGGTCGGGGATCGCCGGCCTCGTCACCGCCTTGACGGCTGCCGAGCAGGGCGCCGACGTGATGGTTGTCTCCAAGGGAGCTCTATCGTCATCGGCCTCGTATCACGCGCAGGGCGGCATCGCGGCAGCCTGCGGCGAGGACGACAGCCCCGAGCTGCATGCGGCAGACACGATTCGCGCCGGTCGCGGGCTCTGCCGGCCGAGTGCGGTCGAGACGCTGGTCGAGGAGGCTCCCGCCCGTATCGACGATCTGCGTGCTTGGGGTGCTCGCTTTGGGCCGGAGCCGGGGCTCGAGGGCGGGCACTCGCGCTCGCGTGTGTTTCACTCGCGCGGGGCCGAGACCGGGCGGGAGATCGAGCTGGCGCTCGCTCGCCGGGTACACGCCGAGAGCCGCATCCGCGTTTACGAGAACGAGCGCGTGCTCGGGCTCTGGCGCTCGCGCGGGCGCTGCGATGGGATCATCGGAGAGCAAGGTCGGATCTCCTCGCCGGCCACGCTGCTGGCGACCGGTGGAGCGGGGGCGCTCTGGTCACGAACGACGAATCCACGGGGGGCGCTCGGTGAGGGGATTGCTATGGCCTACCGGGCTGGGGCCGCGGTGGCCGACCTCGAGTTCGTCCAGTTCCACCCGACCGCTCTGTCGGCGAGCGGCATGTTGCTGAGCGAGGCGCTTCGTGGCGCCGGCGCGCTGCTTCTGGACACGAGCGGTGAGCGCTTCACCGACGAGCTGGCGCCGCGCGACGTGGTGGCGAGGGCGATCGCTGCCCGAGGCAGTGCGCTGCTCGATTTGCGCCCGATCGATCGGGGCCGCTTTCCCGCTCTGATCGACCGCATCCGCGAAGCCGGCTACGACCCCGACACCGAGCCGGTACCGGTCGCCCCCGCGGCGCACTACACCCTCGGCGGAATCGTCACCGATCTCGACGGCCGTAGCACCTTGCCCGGGCTCTACGCGGCCGGGGAGTGTGCCTGCACGGGCGTCCACGGTGCGAACAGGCTGGCTTCGAACTCGCTGCTCGAGTGCGTCGTCTTCGGCCGGCGTGCGGCGCTTGCGGCGCTGGCGGATGCGACGCTCGACTTTGAGCCCGAGTTGCCCGAACCGCTGCCCGCGGAGGTCGATCGGATCGACCAAGAGCTGCGCGAGCAGATGTGGCAAGGGGCGGGGCTGGTGCGAGATGCGGCCGGTCTGGAGCCGCTGCGCACGGCCTCGGCGCTGGTTCCGCGCCTGCTGGCGGAGTGCGCGTTGCATCGTCGCGAGAGCCGGGGCGTCCACTTCCGCGCCGACTTCCCTGTCGAAGACCCGGAGTTGGCGGCTCACACCGTCCTTCGCCACGGACAAGAGCCGTTGTTCGAGCGATGGAGCTGACGCACGCGGAGCTCGAACGCGTGGCTGCCGAGGTGGTAGCGCGGTCGCTGGCCGAGGACATTGGTTTCGGCGACCTCACGAGCGAGGCGCTCTTTGCTGCGGAAGATCGTTGCTGGGCAGCGATCCTACTCAAGGAGGGGGGCGTCGTCTGTGGCCTGCCGGTCGCCCGCGCCGCCTTCCGTCAGCTCGACGAGACGATTGAGTTCGAGGCTCAGGTCGAGGAGGGGGAGCGTGTGAGCGAAGTGCCGCTAGAGCTCGCGCGGCTGACCGGTCGTACGCGGGCGCTTCTCGGCGCCGAGCGGGTCGCCCTGAACCTGCTCGGGCGACTGTCGGGGATTGCCACGCTGACGCGGACGTTCGTAGAGGCGGTCGACGGCACCGGTGTCGCCATTCTCGACACCCGCAAGACGACGCCCGGGCTGAGAGTCTTGGAGAAATACGCGGTACACACGGGCGGAGGCGTCAACCACCGTTTCGGCCTCTATGACGCTGTGCTCGTCAAGGACAATCACCTGCGCCTCGCCGGTGGTGTGGAGCGGACCGTTCGCCGCCTACGCGCCGCGGTCTCGCTACCGCTGGAGGTCGAGGCCGACACAATCGAGCAGGTTGAGCAGGCGCTTGGGCTCGGTGTCGAGCGCATCTTGCTCGACAACATGAGCCCGTCGGAAGTGGTTCGCGCGGTGGAGCTGGTTGCCGCTCGTGCCCAACTGGAGGTGTCGGGTGGCGTCACGCTCGAGAACGTACGCGCCTATGCGGAGACGGGAGTGAATGCGATCTCGATTGGTGCTTTGACTCACTCCGCCCGCTCGCTCGACGTCTCGATGGAGGTGCTGGCGCCTTGACGCTCGAGTCCGTCGAATCGCTCCAGGAAGAGATTCGGGCTCGCGCGCGCGCGCGTGATGCGATCATTCTCGCTCACAACTACCAGCTGCCCGAGGTTCAGGACATCGCCGACTTTGTGGGCGACTCGCTTGGTCTCTCGCGCCAGGCGGCGCGTGCCGAGGGCCAGGCGATCGTGTTCTGCGGCGTTCACTTCATGGCCGAGACGGCGAAGATCCTTTCTCCCGAGAAGACCGTTCTGATTCCCGATCTCGCGGCCGGCTGCTCGCTCGCCGACTCGATCGATGTCGATCAGCTGCGCGCCTGGAAGGCGAAACATCCGGGCGCCGTGGTTGTCTCCTACGTCAACACCTCCGCCGCGGTCAAAGCCGAGAGCGACTACTGCTGCACCTCGGGCAACGTCCGCGCGGTGATCGAGTCGATTCCGGCGCAGAAGGAGATCCTCTTCTTGCCCGATCTCTACCTCGGCCTCTGGGCCGAACGTGTGAGCGGCCGCAAGCTCCACCTCTGGCTCGGCGAGTGCCACGTGCATGCGGGCATTCGGCCGGGAGATATCGATCGCGTTCTGGCCGAATCGGCGGATGCCGAGCTGCTCGTCCATCCCGAGTGTGGCTGCGCCAGCCAGGCGATGGCCTTCGCCGGCGAGCGCGCGCACATCCTCTCGACCGAGGGGATGCTCACCTTCGCCGAGCGCAGTGAGCGAGATCGCTTCAAGGTAGCGACCGAGGTCGGGATTCTGCACCGGCTGAGCAAGGAACTACCCGGCAAGAGCTTCGAGCCTGTCAACAGCGAAGCCGTCTGCCGCTTCATGAAGATGATCACTCTCGAGAAGCTGCGCGACTCCCTGCGTGATTGGCGCTACGAAGTGACGGTCGATCTGGAGATTGCCGCCCGCGCCCGCACGGCGATCGAGCGCATGGTGGCGACCGGCTGAAGGAGCTCGTTCCAATTGACGACCCGCCGAGTGGGCGTGATTCGGTGAGTGCGAGGCTAGGGAGCTCGGCTGGGGACGGAGGGGCGCCGGATGAGTGCGAGATCGTGCTCAGCCTGTGGTTCTCTGTTTCCAGCCGAGCTCCTAAAGCAGGGAGTGCTCGTATCGGTGAGAGATACGGGCGCGACTGAGGACAACGCCTCGTGCCGCCGAGCGCGGCCAGACGGAGGAGTGCTTCGTTTTGAAACGAGCTCAACAACCTCAACCGGCCGGCCAGCCGGAACTCTGCGGGCTCAGGTCGAGGCTGCCGCCGTCTACGCAGTCGCTCGGAAGGGCGTAGTCGGCTGACATGCGCGGCTGGTCGACGGCGAGGAAGTGAACGGCCACAGCGCTAGCCTCGTCGGGCGGAGAGCCGAGGCGCGTGGCGACTAGCGGTAGCGTCTGGATCGCGTAGCACTGAGCCGTACTCTCGTCGCGCACGCCGCGCAAATGCTGGGATTCGTGGCTGAGCACGAGCGCCGCGTAAACGGCTCTCTCGACCTTGTTGGAGCAAAGGGCGGTGCCGAAGACGCAGGCGAAATCGGCGCGCTTACGGGTCGCGCTGTAACTGGAGAGGTTGTGGCAGACAGAAGTCTCGAGACGGGTCGTGTTGCTTGGCTTGCCGCTTGCGTCGAACACCACCGATCCTCCGTTACCGCTGATGTCGACAAGCCCGCGCAGGAAGCCCGGGCAGTCCACGCTCACGGGTCGGCCGGCGATCTCGCTTGCTACGCCGCTGAGCCTGTGGTCCAAGCTCAGCTCACGCCGCGCTTCCCAGACAACGAGCGCCAAAGCGAGAAGAGCGAAAACCGCGAGCACGCGCACGCTTCCAGCTTCGGCAGTGGGCTGGCGCCGCTTGAGTCGCGGGCTCGGGTGCGCGGACATCGCAGTAGGTATCGTCTCTTGTCGTGGTGTTGAGGAACTGCCTCAGGCGCAGAAAGCAGGCAGGAGTCCATCTTGAGGGGATCGCTCGGCTCCGCGTGGAGCGCAACGGTCTCATCGGGGCTTTCGCGCTCGTAGTAGTGCTCGTCTCGCTCGCGCTACCGGCGCCTGCGCTGGGAGCGGTGCCGGCTGGTTTTACGCCCTGTACGAGCGCCAGCGGTTTCTATTGCGGCCAGGTAGTCGTGCCCGTGGATCGCAGCGGCGTTGCGATTTCCACAACCATGACGATAACCCTGAGTGTGATGTGGAAACCGGCCGGGGTCGCCGATACCGACGGGGCGATCTTCGCGCTCGCGGGCGGGCCCGGTCAGGCGGCCACGCCATATGCGACCGACTTCGCCGCGGCGCTCGCACCCGCCCTGAAGACGCGCGACCTGATCGTCTTCGACCAGCGAGGAACCGGCGTCAGCGCTCTCGACTGTTCGAGAGCAGCTTTTGCGCTGACTTACCAGCAATACGTTAAAGCGTGTGCCGCCGAGCTGGGCTTGGCGCGTTCCTACTACACGAGCAAGGACTCGGCTGAGGATATGGACGCTGTGCGCGAGGCGGTCGGCGCCGACAAGGTGACGGTCTTCGGCGTCTCCTACGGCACCTACGTGGCTCAGCTCTACGCCAGGTTGTTTCCCGCGCACACGGCGGCGCTCGTCCTCGACTCGGTCGTTTCCTCGAACGGAGTCGATCCCTTCCTGCGCTCCAACTTCACGGCGATCTCGAGCGTGCTGGCCGCCAATTGCTCGAAGAAGCTCTGCCGCGGTATCACCAACAACCCCTACCGCGATCTAAAGCGTTTGGTCGCTCGCGCCCGGGCGAAGGGTGGGCTGTCTCTGCGCTACGTCAACTCAGCCGGGAAGGTACGCACCCTGAAGGCGAATCAGGTCGACTTCTTCTACTTCGTGGCCGAGATATTCAGCCTCGACGCCGCTTCTCGCGCTCGTTTCCCGGCTGCGGTTCGCTCGGCCCTCGCTGGTGATCCCTACCCGCTCGGACGCTTGCTCGCGCCGTCGTCTTCAACGGCGGTCTCAAATACGGAATTGAGCAACACGTTGTACCTGGCCACGAGGTGCACCGAGGAAAGCTTCCCTTGGTCCACGAGCGACTCGCCCAGCGTCCGCACGACCAAGCTGACAAGCGCGCTAGCCGCGATCCCGGCGAGTACTTTCAACCCTTTCACGGCCAAGACCGCACTCAGCCTCTCGGACGTCAACTACTGCCTCTACTGGCCCGCGCCGACGGTGGCTGTCGATCCCAGCGTGACCGTGCCTCTACCGGACATCCCGGTGCTTGTTCTGAACGGTCAGGAGGACGATGTGACCCCGGCCGTTGATGCGAAGGAAGTAGCCGTGCTATTCCCGCACGCGAAGCGTGTCAGCGTTCCCTTCACGGGTCACAGCGTCATCACCGACGTTTGGCCTAATGCCAGCACCTGCGTTACGCGGGCGCTCACGAGCTTCTTCAGCGGCACGGCCATCGCTTCATGCAACTACGTCACTCCGTTCTTCAGGCCCGTCAAGCGCGACCCAACCTCGCTGGCCAAGGTCAAGGTGGTGAAGCTAAAAGGGGTTCGCGGCCAAACGGTAGGCGCCGTTCTTGGGACGCTCAGCGACGTGACCATGACCGAGCTTTCGGGGTCAGGGCCCACTGCGGGGCTACATGGCGGCTACTTCAGTGGGTCACTGACGAATCTGCGGCTGCGTAAGCTCGTTTATGTCCCCGGGGTTGTCGTGAGCGGGAGGCTGAACCTCGTCAACGGGCTCGCCAAAGTGACCGTTACGGGCAAGGGCGCTCGCGGCAAGCTCGTCATCCGCCGCTACAAGAAGATCACCATGGTCAAGGGGACGCTCGACGGGAAGCGCCTGAGCATCAAGACTTCTACCTCTAAGAACGACTCAACTGTGTCCTCTCGCTTGCCCGGGTTGCTGGGCCTGAATCTCGCCACGCGGCTCATTTCCTAGCTGCTCCTGCGTCCCCGCCTGTCGAGCTGGAATCGGGCGCGGCCTGGGGAACGCCGCCTCGTATCGGGCTCCTCGACCTCCTCGGGGGCATTTCGGGGGGAAGTAGGCTACCCGCGTGAGATTCCTCATCACCGGTGCGGCGGGCCTGCTCGATTCGGTTTGGACCGAGCGCCCAGATGAGACTCGCTGGCGCGCGTGGGCCGAGGTGCTCGGGGCTGCGATCGTGGGGGAGGAGAGGTGAGCGAGAACGAGCGCTTGCGGGTGATCCAGTTCCTGCACGCGCTCGACGACGCTATCTGCGAGCGGCTGGAGAGGTTCCCGGGCGGGGTGGCCACGCTCTCGGACGCCGAGCTA
>Ga0209913_1000683_pt1 | contig 25590 bp, 26 predicted proteins | sample PersoiDNA2013203_FD_185805 | JGI IMG/M metagenome (GOLD analysis project Ga0209913, IMG submission 185805) | Permafrost soil microbial communities from the Arctic, to analyse light accelerated degradation of dissolved organic matter (DOM) -... | ecosystem: Environmental > Terrestrial > Soil >... | reverse complement strand
GCCGAGCCTGCAGCGAGAAGTCGACGCCGTGGCAGTTGGCAAAGAGTTCTGCGGCGCGTGCGGTGACGGTTGCGGCTCTTGCCAGGTTGCAGAGGAAAGCCCGCTGGTGACGCCATGATCGCCACCCTCTGGTTCGCCTACGCCTTCATCTACAAGGGGCCGAGGTGATTCAGGAAGTCTTCGGGCTCCTGGTGTCGAACCAGAGCGCGAGCAGTATCGGCCCCAAACTTAACGAATACATTGGCCATACGCCAATTTTGCCCGCGCTATGCAATGCAATGGCGATGACCCCAACGACAATGGCAACGCCGTAACCAAAAAATACAGAGCCTTTCATGGTGATATCTCGAATTCCGTTTTCGAAAGCTGGAGGTATATGGGGGCCATGATACCCACACTTCATAAGTCCAACTAGTTCATCCCCTCCCCCCTAAACCCAATCCCCTACATGCCTGCCGGCGAGCGGCGGGCGAGGACGCCCCATGTTCGCAACGAAACTCACCCTGATCCTGCTGGGCGCTTTGCTGTACCTGGTCGGTACCGGTTGCTGGTTCGCCTGGCTCGGGCCTGACCTGCTCAGCACCGGCGCCACCGAGGCATTGCTCGGCGCATTCGCCGGCACCTGTGCCTGGATGCTGATCACCTTCGGCCTGGTCATCCACATCGTCAAGACAGCGCGGCCTACAGCGGGCGCAAGGAGAAAGCCATGAATAGAGCAGAAAACATTGATCGCTTCCTGCGACTCAATGAGGTACTTCACACCACCGGCCTCGGCCGCAATACTGTTTATCGGCGGATCAGGGAGGGCACATTCCCAAAACAGGTTAGAATAGGTCCCAATTCGGTCGCCTGGCGTCAGTCAGCAATCGCTGAGTGGATGACCTCAATAACGCCCAGCAACGACCAATCAGTACATTGATCAGTACACTAGCTACTGACAATTCCCCAAAAGCCACGCAACACAAGCCCTACAGGTCACACCGTGGAAATCTTCAAAGAGTTTACCTTCGAGTCCGCCCACCGCCTGCCCCACGTTCCTGAAGGCCATAAGTGCGGGCGCCTGCATGGGCATTCGTTCAAGGTGGCGATCCACCTGAGCGGCGACCTGGACCCCCATACCGGCTGGATTCGCGACTTCTCGGAGATCAAGGCGATTTTCAAGCCGCTCTATGAACGCCTCGACCACAACTACCTGAACGACATCCCCGGCCTGGAAAACCCCACCAGCGAAGTGCTGGCCAAGTGGATCTGGACCGAATTGAAACCCCTACTGCCCGAACTCAGCGCGATTCGCATCCATGAAACCTGCACCAGCGGCTGCATCTATCACGGCGAGTAAACCTCACGTCAACGCCCTGTCGGAGCGCCCTATGGAAAACACCTGGCTGGCCCAGGCCAAACGCTTGCAGGCGTTGGCCTCCACGGGGCTGCATTTTTGCACCGACGACTTCGAACGCGAGCGCCTGGAGGAAATTGCCGAGATCGCCCACAGCATGCTCGCCCAATTGGGCAATGTGCCGCTGGAGCGCATCACCGGGCTGGTCTCGGATTTCGCCCAGCGCTACTCGACGCCGATGATCGATGTACGCGGCGCGGTGATCGAAGGCGAGCGCATTCTGCTGGTGCGCGAGGCGACCGATGGTTGCTGGGCGCTGCCGGGGGGTTATGCCGATATCGGTTTGTCGGCGGCGGAAAACATCATCAAGGAGATCCGCGAGGAAGCCGGGCTGACGGTGACGGCGCGGGCGCTCTACAGCGTCACGCACAAGGCCAAGGGGTTGTACCGCGCGGATGTGCGGGACTTCTACAAGCTGTATTTCCTGTGTGACCGGGTGGACCAACTGGCGCCGACGGCCGGCTTCGAAACCACCGGCGTGGGGTTTTTCGCCCTGGACGACCTGCCGCCGCTGTCCCGTGGGCGCACCATCGAAAGTGATCTTGAGGCGGCCTTTGCCTTTCATCGCGGCGAGACCACACAGACGCTGTTCGACTGATCCAATGTGTATCACCGCTGCACCGCTTTCGTGCCCGATTGGGCACCGCGACCACTCCCGCCCGCGCTCCGCCCCTGTTTGGCGATAAATACTGTGCACGCTGCACAACGCCCACCGTGCGTCCGTCACTGCGGCTGAATTGGCACGCGCGGTGCAATAGGCCTGCGTCACTCATTCAGGGAGCAAGGCACATGACGCAGCAAGAACCGGGTAACGATTACCCCCTCAGCGAAGTCCCGATGCATGCGCGCAAGGGCCTGGCGTCCACCGCCATGGTGCTGCTGGGCTTTACCTTTTTTACCGCCACCATGTTTGCCGGCGGCAAGCTGGGCGTGGCGTTCAGTTTCGTCGACATGCTCGGGGTCGTGGCCTTGGGTAACCTGCTGTTGGGCATTTATGCCGCAGGCTTGGGTTACATCGCATTCAAGAGCGGCCTGAACTCGGTGTTGATGGGGCGCTTCTGTTTTGGCGAAGTCGGCAGCAAGCTCAGTGATTTGATCCTCGGCTTCACCCAGATCGGCTGGTACGCCTGGGGCACCGCCACCGCCGCCGTGGTGCTGGGCAAATATTTCGAGCTGAGCCAGGGCAACGTGCTGGCGCTAATGGTGGTGTTTGGCCTGCTGTTCTGCGCCACGGCCTACGTGGGGTATCGCGGGCTGGAGATTTTGTCCTACATCGCCGTGCCGGCCATGGGCATTCTGTTGTGCCTGTCGATGTGGGTCGCCACGGTGAAAGTCGGCGGACTGCAGGGGTTGCTGGCGGTGGTGCCGACGTCGGAGCTGGACTTGTCGACGGCGATCACGTTGGTGTTCGGCACCTTTGTCAGCGGCGCGACCCAGGCCACCAACTGGACGCGCTTTTCCCGCTCGGCCAAGGTCGCGGTGCTCGCCAGCCTGATCGGTTTCTTTGTCGGCAACGGCTTGATGGTGCTGATCGGGGCCTATGGGGCCATCGTCTATCAACAGCCCGACGTGGTGGAGGTGTTGCTGCTGCAAGGCTTTGCCATGGCCGCAATGGCCATGTTGCTGCTCAATATCTGGAGCACCCAAGACAACACCATCTACAACTTTGCCGTGGCCGGTTGCAACCTGCTGCGCACCCGCCGCCGCAAGACAGTCACCCTGGCCGGTGCGGTGATCGGCACGCTGCTGGCGTTGCTCGGCATGTACGACATGCTGGTGCCGTACCTGATCCTGCTGGGCACGGTGATTCCACCGATTGGCGGGGTGATCATGGCGGACTTCTTCTATCGCTATCGCGGCCACTACCCGCGCCTGGCCGATGCGCGCCTGCCCGCGTTCAACTGGCCGGGGCTGACGGCCTACGCCGTGGGCACCGTACTGGCGTTCAATTCGCCCTGGGTGGCGCCGTTGGTGGGGATCGTGGCCGCGTCGCTGACCTACATGGCGCTCACCGCCGTACTGCGCGGGCGGACAGCGTTGGCTGACGCACAGGCATGAGCCTGACCATCGCCGATGTGCTCGCCCTGCCGGGGCTGGAGTCTCTGTGCCTGCGCGCCGGGGCGGCGGGTCTGGAGAATGCCGTGCGCTGGCCGTATGTCGCGGAAAACAGCGGCATCGCCGAGTGGGTGCTGGGCGGCGAACTGGTGTTCGTCACCGGTATCAATCACCCACGGGACGAGGCCAACTTGCTGCAACTGCTGGAGGAAGCCTGCCTGCGTCAAGTGGCCGGGTTGGTGATTCTCACCGGGCCGGCCTATATCCAGGCGATTCCCCAGCGCTTGTTGGAGGCGGCCGAAGCCGCCGACATGCCGCTGATCGAACAGCCTTACTCGCTGAAAATGGTGCTGGTGACCCAGGCGATCGGTTCAGCGTTGATCCATTCGGAGCAATTGGGCCGCTCGCGGCACGATGTACTGGAACGGTTGCTGGCCGGTGACTATCAATCATTGGATCTGCTGCTGCACCGGGCCGCACAGTTGGGTATGCCCCTGGCCGGCCAGTGGCAAATCGTGCAGTTGCAGTTGGAGGGCAGCGACGCGTTATTTACCCAGGGTGAGGCCGCGTACATGGAAGCGCAGTTGGCTCGGCAACACGACAGCATTACCCGGCGCTTGCGGCAGTTGTCGGCCTCGGTGCCGGTACTCGGGCGGGCCGGGCAATGGACGTTGCTGCTGCCGGCCGCCGATGCCGTCGCGGCGCAGGCTAACCGTGAGCAACTGGCCAGTTGGTTGAAGCCGCTGAACCTGCGCCTGGCGCCGCTGAAACTGTTTATCGGCTTGAGCGCCGCCGCCCACCCGCCCGCGCGCCTGGCCCAGGCTCAGGATGAAGCGCGCCAGGCGTTGGCCGCAGCGCGGCGCTTCAGCGAGCGCGCCGGGCTGTGCGTGTATGACGAACTCGGCGTATTGAAGCTGCTCAGCGGCGTGCGCGATCGTGCGCTGCTCGACCAGTTTCTCAATGAGCGCCTGGGCCCGCTGCTACGCCACGACCTGCACCATGGGCCGAGCCTGATGCCGACCCTCGAAGCCTGGTTTCACGAGAATGGTAACCTTGTGGCTGCCGCCCAGCGCCTGGCCGTACACCGCAATACCCTGACGCACCGCGTCCAGCGCATCGAAGCCCTGTGCGGGCTGAGGCTGGATGATTCATATGACCGCCTGGACATCGGCATCGCGCTGATGATCTGGCGGCTGTCAGCCTGATTGTTTTTAGCCAAGAGGAACTTGCCCATGCACATCATCAACGCCCGCCTGCGCAACCGTGAAGGCCTGCATGATCTGCACCTGGAACACGGCCGGATCGCCAGCATCACGCCGCAAACGACAGCGCCCACGGCAGGGCCCGACGACCTGGACGCCGCCGGCAACCTGGTGATACCGCCCTTCGTCGAACCGCACATCCACCTCGACGCCACCCTCACCGCCGGCGAACCGCGCTGGAACATGAGCGGCACCCTGTTCGAAGGGATCGAGTGCTGGGGCGAACGCAAAGCCACCATCACCCACGAAGACACCAAGGCCCGCGCCAAAAAAACCATCCAGGCCCTCGCCGCCCACGGCATCCAGCATGTGCGCACCCACGTCGACGTCACCGACCCGAACCTCACCGCGCTCAAAGCCATGCTCGAAGTGCGCGAAGACAGTACGCACCTGATCGACCTGCAAATCGTCGCCTTTCCCCAGGAGGGCATCGAGTCGTACCGCAATGGCCGCGAGCTGATGGAGGAAGCCATTCGCCTGGGCGCCGACGTGATCGGCGGCATCCCTCACTTTGAATACACCCGCGACCAAGGCGTGAGTTCGGTGAAGTTCCTGATGGACCTGGCCGAACGCAGCGGCTGCCTGGTGGACGTTCACTGCGACGAAACCGACGACCCGCACTCGCGCTTCCTCGAAGTGCTGGCCGAAGAAGCCCGCAGCCGTGACATGGGCGCCCGCGTCACCGCCAGCCACACCACGGCCATGGGCTCCTACGACAACGCCTACTGCGCCAAACTGTTCCGCCTGCTCGGGCATTCCGGTATCAGCTTTGTCTCCTGCCCCACCGAAAGCATTCACCTGCAAGGGCGCTTCGACAGCTTCCCGAAACGGCGCGGCGTAACCCGCGTCAACGAGCTGCTGGAAGCCGGCATGAACGTGTGCTTCGGCCAGGACTCCATCGTCGATCCGTGGTACCCCCTGGGCAACGGCAACATCCTGCGGGTGCTCGAAGCCGGGTTGCACATCTGCCACATGCTCGGTTACCGCAACCTGCAAAGCGCCCTGGACCTGGTCACGGACAACAGCGCCAAGGCCATGGCGCTCGGTGATCGCTACGGCCTGGAGCCCGGCCGGCCGGCCAACCTGTTGATCCTTTCGGCAGACAGCGACTACGAGGTGATTCGCAGCCAGGGCCTGGCGCTGTACTCGATCCGCAACGGCAAGGTATTGATGAAGCGCCAGCCAGTGCAGGTGGAGTTTTTGTAGAGCGCGGGGATCGACGATCGAATCGAGTACGCTGTGTTTGCGACTCGAATCGATCAGCCGCGCGGCCCTGCATCGATCTGCGGCCGTGCAGCCCCGAACAGGCTGACGCTCAGCACTGTCTCAGCCTGCGTCTGCAACCGAACCGGTACCGTACCGCCCGGCATCACCACCGCGACCTCCCCGCCCGCGACCCAACCGGCGCGCCACGCCGCGCACGCCACGGCACAGGCGCTGGTCCCAGAGGATGCCGTCGGCCCCTCTCCCCGCTCGAACACCCGCGCGAGTACTCGATTGCCGGACGCCCGGGCGGCCCATTGCAAATTGACCCCGGCCACGCAGGGTTGGCCACGCCCGGCAGGTGGCGCAAATGCAATCGCCTGCAATGGCTCGAACAGGGCGGGCTGGTGCATCGGCTGATTGTCCGGCAGTGCTGAGGCCTGCGTCACCAACGTCACACAATGGGGGTTGCCCACCCGAACAAACTGGCTGCGCGTCCATTGCGGGTTGATTGCCGCCAGCGCGGGCACATGGCTGAACTCACAACCCTCGGCGACAAGCGGGTCTACGCCCACCGCGCCGACCGCCAGCGGGCCAAACGCCGGCTGCCCCAAGGCCAGCCAGAACCCGCGAACCTGCTCGTACAGCGCCGGCTCTACATAAGTCGCCAGCGGCGACCTCGCATCCTGTTTGTCGTGATGCACCCGCAGCTCGCAGCCCTGTGTCATCAAGCCCTGATCACTCAGCGCCTGGGCAAAGATGGTCAGACCATTGCCACTGCGTTCCGCGAGGGAGCCGTCAGTGTTGACGATCAACAGATCAAACGGCGGCGCCGCCTGAAACGGTCCCACCAACAAACCATCACACCGGTGCGCCTTGGCACCGGCCGGACGCGGCGAAGGCCCCCAGCCACATTCGGCGGCAATCGCCGGCAGTGCCCACGCGTCCCGCGTGCTCGCCGCGTGGGCCGCATTGTCGGGCACCTCGACACCGTGGCGGCGCAAACAGGCCGGGCTGACTACTCCATAGATATTGCCGCGGGCATCGTAGAACCGGGTCATGTTGCCGCCTGCCTGAAAGTCTTCATCGCTTCGTCCGTCAAGTCACCTGCACACAGAAGCAGCAGCGTATTACAGAACGGTCGATGTGTGGGAAGTGGCCTGGAAGGTGCGTCATCCGCCGCAAGAAGCCTGGGGTTCAGCAATTCTCACGGGGATTACGCACCTTCCAGAACACCTCCTACAGTGCGATGACCTCTAGGTGGCTGCGAGCGTCCAGAGCGTTCCGTGATGGAGAAAATAAAATCCGTAGTCGGCGTGAACCCCGCGTGAACCTGGCTCGCTCGATGGGGCTTGATGTGCAAGGATGTCGCGCCGGACATCGTTCGCTGAACGCAAAACCAAGGATTTTCCATGACTGCCATCCCCAACCCAGCGCCCATGGTTCCCGGGCGGCTGGAGCACATGTCGACCCGTATCGCCTTCTTCATCGCCGGCTTCGGCATCGCTGCCTGGGCGCCGCTGGTGCCATATGCCAAGGCCCGTGCCCAACTCAACGAGGGCACCCTGGGCCTGTTGCTGTTGTGCCTGGGCGTCGGGTCAATCATCGCCATGCCGATGGCCGGCGCACTGGCCTCTCGCTATGGTTGCCGGCGCGTACTGAGCGCCGGGACGATTCTGCTCTGTCTGGCCCTGCCCATGCTGGCCACCGTCAGTTCGATCCCGTTGCTGATCGCCGCTCTGTTCCTGTTCGGCGCGGGCCTAGGCACGGTCGATTCCACGGTCAACCTGCAAGCGGTAATCGTTGAGCGCGCCAGCGGCAAAACCATGATGTCGGGCTTCCATGGGTTGTTCAGCCTGGGCGGCATCGTCGGTGCAGCGGGGGTCTCCGGGTTGCTGGGGTTGGGGTTTTCGCCGCTGCAGGCGACTCTGGTGGTGATCGTCATCATGGCGCTGGCGCTGCTCAAGGCCGGCCCGCATTTGTTGCCCTACGGCAGTGAAAGCTCAGGGCCACCGTTTGCCATTCCCCATGGCGTGGTGCTGTTTATCGGTTGCTTGTGTTTTATCGTATTTTTGGCCGAAGGCGCCGTGCTCGACTGGAGCGCGGTGTTCCTCAGCGCTGAACGCGGCCTGGATGAAGCCTATGCCGGCCTGGGTTATGCGGCCTTTGCCCTGACCATGACCGCCGGCCGCCTGAGTGGTGACCGGATTGTCCGTCGACTGGGGGCTACCCGGGTGATCGTCGCCGGCGGGGCGCTGGCGGCGGCCGGGATCTTCCTCGCCACCCTGTCACCAGCCTGGGAAATGTCTCTGCTGGGCTACGCACTGGTCGGTGCCGGCTGCTCAAATATCGTCCCGGTGCTCTACTCCGCAGTCGGCAAGCAGACCGTCATGCCGGAACACATTGCCGTGCCGGCCATCACCACCCTCGGGTATGCCGGCATTCTGGCCGGGCCTGCGGTGATCGGCTTCATTGCCCACGGCAGCAGCCTGGCGACCGCCTTCCTGCTGATCGGGGGATTGCTGGCAGCGGTGGCGGTCAGCGGCAAAATACTGCGGGTATGAACAAAGGACATGAGCGGCCTGAATCCTTCAAGTAGCTCATGCACGCCTGATCGCTTCTTCTCTGCCTTATCGTTTTCCCAGGCAGAACTATACAACGGCTAGCCTAAATGCCGGTCGGCGTCATTGGCGGGACGGCAGGACAACTTGCTCCATAAACCGGCGAGCGTTGAAAGCACAGGACTGGACACCGGTTCTTCCATGATCGCTCGAGAACCTTTATCGAAATCTTCGGCAGTGGGCGCCCTGAAGCTGAACTTCGGCGACGACGTGAGGTTGAGCGCCTGCGAACGGGATTTGCTTTGGACTCCTGCTTCCCGTGCAGGTATCGGCAAGGTCGCAACAGTGTACTGGGAGGGTAGAGATTCAAATGATGTCGGATTCATCGTCCACACCTGACTCGGTAGATGAAGACAGCGATAGCCATTCAACGGCTGATGGCAATGTCTTCGTGGTAAAACCTCGCAAGCGGTTCCTGCCTGGCTGAAGTGGTGCTTCCTGCTCAACACGCTTGCCAACCTATGCCGCGGATGACGCGGCATTCGGCTGTGCCAGAGTTAACGCAGCAGTTTCAGCAATTCGCGTCGCGAAATCTTGCCGTCACGCTGCCACTCGTCAACATTATCCATCCGCCCCTGCAGAATCGAACGGGACATGACTTCCTTGGCCAATTGGATGAGATGGTCAGTGGAGGGATTGCCCGTCAATGGTCGCGCCGCAAGCTCTTTGAGCTTGTCGAGCTGGATGGTGTCGCCCCGGCCGCTCCCCTTCAACTGTTGGAAATGGCCGAGCATTTCTTTGACCAATTGTTTGTCGTCTTTGAGTTTAAAGGGGTTATCTGAACCAATGACGCTCAGAATATCGTCCTTGGACAAGCGGCCATCCGAAGCGCCGGTACTCATGTTTCGATCGAGAGCCCGCATCAGATCGGGACGCCGCATCAGTTCCTTCGCCAGCCGAATATTGGCGTCCGTCTGGGGATTACCGGTCAACGGTCGATCTGCCATTTGTTTCAGGCTTTCGAGCGTGACTTGCCGCGAATACTGTCCACCCTTGAACGCGCCATAATTGGTCAGCAGCGCCTGGGCCAGTTGTTGATTGCTTTGCTTCGAATAATACGGGTCCGGCCGCTCGGGAGTCGGGCGCGGAGGTGGGCCTGGGTTCGGGCGCACACCATCAGGCAGCGGACGTGCCGGCGGCCCCGGGTGAAAGTGACCGTGGCCAAGGTGCGGGCGTGACGGCGCGCTGCCGAATGCCGAGCCGAAGTGATACGAATCCCAGAACAAGCTCTGGCTGGCAGACGAGGTCGTAGACCGCTCGGCATTGGACAGGGGGCCTCTGAGAGACTTCTCATCAGAGGAATGAGCGACAGACTGATGGAATACTGATACCGACATTTAGTTCTCCAGTTCGGTTTGATCAGACGCCTTACCTCACCGTCCCAGCCGCCCGACGATCGACAAATCGTGAAGGAAACCAGCGGAAGCAGGCTTATCCTGTGTGGCAGAACTGTGGGAGTCGGTTCCTGAGAGAGCTGAAAGTTTCCAGCTATCCGGTAGGAAGAGCATCTGCCGGGATAAGGAACTCATCCCCCTCCCAAGCGGTTTCGGCGCAACCCGCCCCATCGCCGCCCGACGCGGCCAGGGAGCGCAAAAGTGCCTTGCTTCAGAAATCTGAACAGTCAGCGTGGCTGGGTAAATGACGTTGCCGGACGGGTACGTGGGCAAGTGAGATCGAAGAGTTTCTACCTCATATGTGGAGCGCATCACACCCGGACTGGATGGGTGAACGCTACGCCCCGAATAAGGCCATTCCATGCGATGGGTGAGAGTAGGAAGACGACGACAAGGAAAGCTACCTGGGACAGGTAGAACGGCTCCAGCCACTGCTGCTTCAACGCCACGTAAAAAGTGTTATGAGCGACGTCGACCAAAATAATCGCCACCGTCAGCACGATTCCGGCTCTTGGCTTGATGAACAGTAGCAATGCTGCAAGCGGGTCAAAAAACGTAAGCGCCGCCCAGAAAATACGGCTAGCCAAGTAAGTGCTAGGCCCGTATCCGTAGTCCCAGAGCAAGCCATGCGAAACGTCCGCACGGATGTGATTAACGGTTGCGATGAGAAGGCAGCAGGCGAACAAAACTCTGACGGCGAATGACAATCTTGGCATAGCGTTATCTACATTCGTGATCGGTGCCCTGCATGATAGCGGGATCGACCAACGACGCACACCGAGCCGGGCTCAGAACGGCTACAGGGTGTAGGAGATACCCGCCTGCACCGTGCGCGGCTCGCCGGGGTAGGCGTAAAAGCTCAGTCATCAAGCGCGCGCTCAATCCGCGAATGCCAGCCGGCTGAGCTGACGGGCTTTTTAACGTGAACTTGTGCGGCGCCCTGCCAGTCAGCTAACTGAACGCAACTCAAAGGTGGGTAGCTGATGCATCTCTCACTGGAGCAACAAGTCGCTCAGGTCACCGCTGCCCGTTCCGGCAGCACCTTGTTTATCGAGGGCGGCTTGCGCCTTTTCCCGGAGTATCGCGGCAATGGTTGATTTGAAGAACGAGCCTCAGAGCGCCATCGATGCCCACGGCATCATCGGCGACATGCGCAGTGCCGCACTGGTGAACGACAAGGGCAGCATCGACTTTTTTTGCTGGCCTGAGTTCGACAGCCCCTCGATTTTCTGCGCGCTGCTCGACACCTCCGACGCCGGCATTTTCCAGCTGACGCCGGACCTGCCCAACGCCCGCCGCGAGCAGATCTACCTGCCCGACACCAACGTGCTGCAAACCCGCTGGCTCAGCGATGACGCCGTGGTGGAAATCACTGACTTTTTGACCATCAGTGAGGAGATCGACGACCTGCCCCTGTTGATTCGCCGCGTGCGAGCGGTCAGCGGCCAGGTGACGATTCACCTGCGCTGCGCCGTGCGTCACGACTATGCGCGCACGCCCACCCACGCCAGCCTCGACAACGGCACGGTGTGTTTCGCCGCCCACGGCCAGCCCGGCCTGCGCCTGTCGAGCAGCCACCCCCTGCAGATCGACGACAACGCCGCAGTGGCCAGCTTCGTCCTGGCCCAGGAAGAAGGTGCCGAATTCGTCCTCGGCGGGCAAGACGACCCGCGCGTCGACAGCAGTTGCACCGACCTGGCGCTGGCGCATAGCTTGAAATTCTGGCGTGGCTGGATCGCGCAATCGAACTACCGCGGGCGCTGGCGCGAAATGGTCAACCGCTCGGCCCTGACCCTGAAACTTTTGACCTCGCGCAAATATGGCGCGATTATCGCCGCCGCCACCTTCGGCCTGCCGGAATCGCCCGGCGGCGAGCGCAACTGGGACTACCGCTACACCTGGATACGCGACGCCTCATTCACGGTCTACGCCTTCATGCGCCTGGGTTTTGTCGAAGAGGCCAATCACTACATGCGCTGGCTCAAAGGCCGGGTCAGCGACTGCTGCGACCAGCCCGCCAAGATCAACATCCTGTATGGCATCGACGGCCGCCAGGAACTGCCGGAAGCCCAACTGACGCACTTGCGCGGGCATGGCGGCGCGACGCCGGTGCGTATCGGCAACGAGGCGTTCGACCAGGTTCAACTGGACATCTACGGCGAGTTGATGGACGCGGTTTACCTGGTCAACAAATACGGCGAAGCCATTTCCCACGAAGGCTGGAAACACACGGTAGAACTCGCGGATCAGGTCTGCAACATCTGGAACCGCAAAGACGTGGGTATCTGGGAAATGCGCGGCGAGCAGCACCACTTCCTGCATTCGCGACTGATGTGCTGGGTCGCGCTGGACCGTGCGATTCGCCTGGCGTCCAAGCGTTCGTTGCCGGCGCCGTTCGCGCGCTGGGACCAGACGCGCCAGGCGATCTACGCGGATATCTGGGGTAACTTCTGGAACGAAGAACGCGGGCACTTTGTGCAGCATACCGGCAGCACCGCGCTGGACGGATCGATGCTGCTCATGCCGCTGGTGCGCTTCGTCGCCGCCACCGATCCGCGCTGGCTCTCGACCCTCGCAGCGATCCAGAAAAGCCTGGTGCGCGACGGCATGGTCTATCGCTATCGCAACGACGACAGCCAGATCGACGGCCTGCCAGGCACCGAAGGCGCGTTTGCCGCCTGCTCGTTCTGGTACGTCGAATGCCTGGCCCGCGCCGGGCAGGTGGAAAAGGCGCATCTGGAGTTTGAACAGTTGCTGCGGTATGCCAACCCGCTGGGGTTGTACGCCGAAGAGTTCGACAACCAGGCACGGCACTTGGGCAATATGCCTCAGGCGTTGAGCCATTTGGCGCTGATCAGCGCGGCGACGTTTCTGGACCGCAAATTGAGCGGTGAGAAAACGGTGTGGCAGCCTTGAACACCACCCGTAGAGGCCGTGACGGCGGTGAGTCAGCCGACCTGAATGCAGGACACACTTGATCCTCGACGCTCTCAGACTTGTGGCTTTAGCGGATCGGCATTAGTTTCATCAGCAGTCATCGCCCAGCCGACAGGAGCCCACCATGCGCATCGCCCCTCCGCTGCTTCACATACGCACCTCTATGCTCGATGTGGCGTATGAAGCCCACGGCCCCGTCGACGGTGAGCCGGTGATCCTGCTGCATGGCTTCCCCTACGACCCTCGCGGCTACGACGACATCGCCCCGGCCCTGGCCGAGCGCGGTTGCCGGGTGTTGGTGCCGTACCTGCGCGGTTATGGCCCGACGCGGTTTATCAACGCGCAGGTGATGCGCTCCGGGCAACAGGCGGCGTTGGCCAAGGACCTGTTGGACTTCATGGATGCGCTGGCCATCCCGCGGGCCACCCTCGCGGGTTATGACTGGGGCGGGCGCGCGGCGTGTATTGTCGCGGCGCTGTGGCCGGAACGGGTGCGCGGGTTGGTGAGCGGTGATGGCTATAACATCCAAAACATTGCCAAGTCACTCGAGCCCAGGCCGCCGGAAACGGAGCATCGGTTGTGGTACCAGTTCTACTTCCACACCCAGCGTGGCGTGGATGGGTTGACCGCCAATCGCCGGGCGTTTTGCCAATTGCTGTGGTCACTGTGGTCGCCCTCCTGGGCCGCAGGGCCAAGCCTGTACGGCCAGAGCGCGCCATCGTTCGATAACCCGGACTTTGTCGACGTGGTGATTCACTCCTACCGTCACCGCTTCATGTACGCGCCAGGCGATCCCGCACTGGCGTCCATCGAACAGGCGCTGGCGCTGCAACCGACGATCACGGTGCCGACGATTTCGCTGTGCGGCGCCGACGATGGCGTGGGCCCGCCGCCACTGGTGGATGACGATGCGCAGCACTTCAGCGGCGTCTATCGGCGGCAGGTGCTGCCCGGCGTGGGCCACAATATTCCTCAGGAAGCGCCGCATGCGACCCTTGCGGCGCTCCTGGAATTACTCGCCTAGGCCACTGGCGAAAAGCGCTCGCGATAGGCCTGCGGCGTCACTGACAAGACCCGCAGGAAGCTGCGCCGCAAGGTCTCTTCACAGCCGAACCCGCACTGCACGGCGATGCGTTTGATCGATGCGCTGCTGTCCGCCAGTTGCCGGCGGGCGGTTTCGACGCGGATCAGCTCGACGGCACGCGCGGGGGTCTGGCCGGTTTCGGCGCGGTAATGGCGCACGAAGCTGCGCTCGCTCATGCCGGCCTGGGCGGCCAGGGTGGCGAGGTTCAGGTCGAGGGTCAGGTGTTCCGCGATCCACGCGTGCAACTCGGCGAAGCGGCTGTCGCCTTTTTGCAATGACAAGGTCACGCTGAATTGCGATTGCCCCCCGGGACGCTTGAGGAACACCACCAGGTGCCGCGCCACTTCCAGGGCCACGGCACGCCCCAGGTCTTCTTCCACCAGGGCCAGGCACAGGTCGATACCGGCGGTCACCCCGGCCGACGTCCACACCGCGCCCTGCTGGATGAAAATCGGGTTGGACTCCACCCTCAGCGCCGGGAATTTGCGCGCCAGTTCTTCACAGCGCGTCCAATGGGTCGCCACGCGGCAACCGTCGAGCAAGCCACTGGCCGCCAGCAGAAAAGCCCCGGTACACACCGACGCCATACGCCGGGTGTGCCGGGCTTTTTCGCGCACCCAGTCCACCAGCACCGGGTCTTCGGCGGCGCCGTACACGCCCCAGCCGCCGGCGATGATCAGGGTGTCGCAAGGCGTGTCGACGGCAGGCAACGGCTCGGCCACCAGCGCCAGGCCGGCGGAGGTCATCACCGGCGCCGCCTGGGCGGCGATCACCGAGACCGCGTAGGGCAACGGCGCACCGCGCTGGCGAGCCAGGTCGTTGGCGGAGGCGAACACCTGCAATGGCCCGGTCACATCGAGCACTTGGGCATTATCAAAAGCGAGTACGTGAATGATTCGAGGCATGATTGGCGTGATATGTGGGTTCAATGGCGTATTCGCCAAAGCCTAGGCCTCTAGAGTGAAGCCGTCCACCCTTTATCGGAGCTTCGTTCATGACCTTGCAGATCGGCTTTCTGTTGTTCCCCGGCATCCAACAACTGGACCTCACCGGCCCCTATGACGTATTGGGTTCACTGCCGGAGGTGAAATTGCATCTGGTGTGGAAAGACCTGGCGCCGGTCACTTCCAGCACCGGGTTGGTGTTCACGCCGACCAAGACCTACGCCGACTGCCCGAACCTGGATGTGCTCTGCGTCCCCGGCGGTAGCGGCGTCGGCCCGTTGATGGAAGACCCGCAAACTCTCGACTTCCTCAGGGCCCAGGCGCTCACCGCGCGTTATGTCACCTCGGTGTGTACCGGTTCGCTGGTGCTCGGTGCGGCCGGCTTGCTGCGCGGTCGCAAGGCCACCACCCACTGGGCCTACCACGACCTGCTCGCCCCGCTCGGCGCCATCCCGGTACAAGCACGCGTGGTGCGTGACGGCAACCTGTTCACTGGCGGCGGGATTACTGCAGGGATCGACTTCGCCCTGACCCTGGCGGCTGAGCTGTACGACGAAGCGACCGCGCAATTGGTGCAGTTGCAGATCGAATACGCACCGGCGCCGCCGTTCGATTCAGGCCGGCCGGATACTGCGCCCACGTCTGTGCTGGAAGAAGCCAACAAGCGCACAGCCGAGTCGCGCAAGGTCCGGGGCGAGATCACTGCGCGGGCGGCCGCTCGACTGGGTTGATATTTGTCGTGGGCAGTCGCGCTGAACGGCAACCCGCTCTTCGACACAACACTCTCGCACAGCCGCATCAGCGACGTGGACGGCATCCTGATGCTCAACACGTCGCAGTTGCCGCTGCGCGGCTAGTCGCCGATGATGCGGGTCACCGCGATTGCGATCAGGCTTGATCCCAAAGGCCTGGGCCGTCCTTTCCACCCAAGAAGTCTATTGATGAATACCCACGACGGATTAATTCCCTGCATCATTTCCGGTGGTTCGGGTACCCGACTGTGGCCAGTGTCCCGGCAGAACATGCCCAAGCCGTTCATGCACATGCGCGATGGCCAGAGCCTGCTGCAGAAAACCTTCCTGCGCGCTAGCCGCCTGCCCGGTGTGGAAAACGTGCTCACCGTCACCAACCGTGACCTGCTGTTTCGCACCCTGGATGACTACCGTCTGGTGAACAAGGCCCAGTTGCGCCTGGACTTGTTGCTGGAGCCCTTCGGCCGCAACACGGCAGCGGCGATTGCCGTGGCGGCGCTGCATGTGCAGGAGCACTTTGGCGACGACGCCCAGTTGCTGGTGATGCCCGCCGACCATTTGATCCTCAATGAAACCGCGTTTGCCGTGGCCGTGAGCCAGGCCCGCGAACTGGCCGAAGCCGGCTATCTGGTGACCTTCGGTATTGAGCCTGATCGCCCCGAAACCGGCTTCGGCTACATCGAACAAGGTGCAGCGCTGGGTGTGGGAAACCGGGTCAACCGCTTTGTCGAAAAACCCGACCTGGCCACCGCGCAAGGCTACCTCGACGGCGGCAAGCACCTGTGGAACGCCGGCATATTCTGCTTCAAGGCCAGCACCCTGGTGAACGAGCTGACCACCCACGCCCCGCAGGTGCTGGCGGCCGCCAAGGCTGCGCTGGCGCACAGCCAGAGCCTGCAGAATACAACCTCACGCCAGCGTGAACTGGATGCCGAAGGCTTCGGCAGCGCACCAGACATGTCCATCGACGTGGCGCTGATGGAGAAGTCCACGCAGGTGGCCGTGGTGCCCTGTGATATCGGCTGGAGCGATATCGGCTCCTGGGAAGCCCTGCGCCAGCTCACCCCCAGCGATGCCCAGGGCAACCAGGTCAATGGCGAGGCGATTCTGCATGACGTACACAACTGCTACATCGATTCGCCCAAGCGCGTACTCGGCGCGGTGGGCGTGCGCGACCTGATCATCGTCGACACCCCCGACGCCCTATTGATCGCCGATGCCAATCGCAGCCAGGATGTGCGTCACATCGTTGCCGAGCTCAAGCGCCAGAACCATCCGGCGTACAGCCTGCACCGCACGGTGACGCGGCCATGGGGCACTTACACCGTTTTGGAGGAGAGTTCGCACTTCAAGATCAAGCGCATTGTGGTCAAGCCACAGGCGTCGTTATCGTTGCAGGTACATCACCACCGCAGCGAACACTGGGTGGTGGTCAGCGGTACCGCACAGATCACCAATGGCGAGCGGGAATTGCTGATCAACGCCAACGAGTCCACCTATATTCCTGCCGGGCACAAACACCGCCTGACCAACCCCGGCATCATTGACCTAGTGATAATCGAGGTGCAGAGCGGCGAGTACCTGGGCGAAGACGACATTGTGCGCTTTGACGACATCTACGGGCGCGCCCACGCTGACGGATAGGCGCCCTTCGTTGATCACCCCGCCTCGTATCGGTTGCTGGCGGCGCTCAAACTGCAACCCCTGCAACCGGACGAGATGCGCAAGGCTGAGCCTCAGTCATCCAATGCCTGAGGGGCCGGTTTGCTGCCAGGTTTCGCCGGCTTGGCGGGCCTGGCGCCCTTGGTCGGAGCGGGTGCGACCGGTTCAGGCTCTGCGGCGGCAGCCGCTTCTTTCTCGGCCATCGGCATCTGATCGATGGCGCTGAAGAAGTCCTTCAAGTCGAGGGTATCCGGTGGCACGGTCTTCTCAACTTTCTTCTCACCATCCTTGCCCACCAGGATCACTTTGGTGCCGCTGCCGGCGCCTAATTTGAGGGCGCGGATCAGCGCGTTGGTTTCAGGCGGTGCGAGCTTCTTGTTGTCCTTGGGGTCCTTGGCGAACTTCTCCCCTTCGGCACCGATGCTGCCAAACTTCACGGTGTACAACACCATGCCGCGCTCTTCAAAGGACTGCTTGGTGGCAGGCTCGTCCAGCTGTTTCTTGAGCTTGACCAATGTTTCATTGCCGGAATCAAGCTCCACCACCACCAGCGGCCGGGCTTTGCCCAAGTCCTGCTTGAGCGGGTTGATATCAGCGGCAGCCAACAGCGGCCCCGTAAAAGCCATCAAGGTAGCCAGGGTCAGCGACCGGATGAGCATGCGCACCTCCTTTGAATTCCATGCAGGGTTCTTGAGTTTCATGTCTGCGACAGCCAAATTCAAGGATGATTCCTACACCACCTTGAGAAAGCGTAGGCCAGGACGCCTGCTACGCAAGGGATTGGGTCGGTTTGGCGGCCATTGTTTCTTTTGGTTGCCGAAACATTAAGAGACCTCCCACTCCGGCCAATGCCGAGCAAACACAGGCGCCACGAGCGGATCAGCATCCACCCTGTCCAGGGTCTGGGCAAACGCCGGCCGCGAGGCGTGCAACGCCTCTCGCGCCGCATCCCAGCGCGACACCGCCGCCGCCATGATGCCCAGCGCATTCGGCCGCTGATCGGCGGCGAACAATTGGTCGGCAAACTGATCGGCAAACACCACCCAGGCCTGGTGCAGGTAGCGGCGCGTGCCGCTGATCAATTGTGCTTGCGCGGCCTCATCGGCGTTGCCCAGCCAGCGTTGCGGGTAGTCGATGATGCCGATTGCCGAGTAGCAATTGGCGGCGATGTACACCAGGCCGCGGAGGATCTGCGCACGGTTGTCGGCGAGTAGATCGGCAGCGGGGAATTCCAGGCCCAGCTGGATCAGGATCGCCGCGCTTTCCGTCAGCACCTGGCCATCGGGGGTCACCAGCGTGGGGATCTGTTTGAGCGGGTTGATACGCGCGAGCGCTTCGCTGCCCTCGCCGTCCTGCCAGGAACTGGCGTCCACCCGATGCCATGGCACCGCGCAACGCTGCAGGGCAATTTCGATCATGCATGAGCCGGAGTCGTCGGTGCCGTAGAGCGTGTACATGGGGTTTCCTCCTTGGTGTCACGTAGCAATTGCCGAGCACGCCAACAGCGTAGACGCTCACCCGCGCGAGGCAAATAGTTTAGAACAGGCCCATTTGCCCGCCGACCAGGGTAGCGAAGTCGTCATTCACAAACGGCAGGATCGCATCGGCCACTGGCTGCAATTGCCGGGTGACGTAGTGGTCGTAGTCGATCGGTGCCTGGCGCACTTCCAGCGGTTCCGGGCCATTGACGCTGATCACGTAGCTGATCCAGCCACCGCGCTGGTACTGGCGCGGGCGGTTCATGCGGTCGTTGTAGTCGTCGGCCAGGCGCGCAGCGCGCACGTGCGGCGGGACGTTGCGCTCGTAGTCGTCCAACTGCCGGCGCAGGCGCTTGCGGTAGATCAGCAGCTCGTCGAATTCGCCGCTCAAGGTGCGCCGCACGTAGTCGCGTACATAATCCTGATGGGGCTGGCGGTGGAAGATGCGCTGGTAGAGTTCCTGCTGGAATTGCCGAGCCAGGGGCGACCAGTCGCTGCGCACGGTTTCCAGGCCCTTGTAGACCATCTCTTCGCTGCCATCGCCGCGCACCACCAACCCGGCGTAACGCTTCTTGCTGCCCTCCTCGGCGCCGCGAATGGTCGGCATGAGGAAGCGCGTGAAGTGGGTTTCGTATTGCAACTCCAGGGCGCTGTGCAGGCCGAATGCACTGTGCAAATGCGCGCTCCACCAATCGTTGACGTGCTGCACGAGCGCCTGGCCGATGCGGCTGGCGTCCTCCTGGGAACGGGCACTGCCGAGCCAGACGAAGGTGGAATCGGTGTCGCCGTAGATCACTTCATAGCCCTGGGCTTCGACCAGTTCGCGGGTCTGGCGCATGATCTGATGGCCGCGCAGGGTGATCGACGACGCCAGGCGCGTATCGAAGAACCGGCAACCGCTCGAACCGAGTACGCCGTAGAAGGCGTTCATGATGATTTTCAGCGCTTGGGACAACGGCGCATTGTGTTCGCGCTTGGCCTCTTCGCGGCCTTCGGAGATGCGCGCGACGATGGCCGGCAGGCAGTGCCGGGTGCGGGAAAACCGGGCGCCGCGAAAGCCTTCCACCGACTCGCTGTCATCGGGGTGCTTGAGGCCTTCGATCAGGCCCACGGGGTCGATCAGGAAGCTGCGGATAATCGACGGGTAGAGGCTTTTGTAGTCCAACACCAACACCGATTCGTAGAGGCCGGGGCGTGAATCCATGACAAATCCGCCGGGGCTGGCCTGGGGCGGTTTGTCGCCCAGGTTCGGCGCGACGAAGCCTTGGCGGTGCATAAGCGGCAGGTACAGGTGGGTGAATGCGGCCACGGAGCCACCGTTGCGGTCGGCCGGCAAGCCGGTGACGCTGGCCCGTTCCAGCAGGAACTTAAGCAGCTCGGTCTTCTCGAAAATCCGCGTGACCAGCTCGCAGTCCTTGAGGTTGTAACGCGCCAGGGCGGGCTTGTCCTCGGCGAACATACGGTTGATTTCGTCCATGCGCTGGTAGGGCGTGGAGATGTCCTTGCCTTCGCCGAGTAGGGTTTGCGCGACGTTTTCCAGGCTGAAGGATTCAAAACTCCAGGTGGCCGAGCGCAGCGCTTCGATACCGTCGATGATCAGCCGCCCCGCTGCGGCCGCGAAGTAATGATTGCGGCTGCCGTGCTCGCGCCAGACCATGGGCTCATCGCCACGGCCGAGCAAGAGTGGCACCTTGAGGCGCTGGGCATGTTCGTGGAGCACGCGCAGGTCGAACTGCACCACATTCCAGCCGATGATCGCGTCGGGGTCATGCGTGGCGAGCCATTGGTTGAGGCGCTCGAGCAATTGGCCGCGGGTGTCGCAATAGTCGAGCTTGAAGTCCACCGCGTCGGTTTTGTTCGGCGGGCCGAGCATGTACACCTGGCGCTCGCCGCAGCCTTCAAGGGCGATGGAATACAGATCGCCCTGGGCGGTGGTCTCGATGTCCAGGGACACCAGCTTGAGTGGCGGGCGATAGTCGGGCGCGGGTTTCATCTGCGCATCGAGCAGCGCGCCCGTGGCGTCGGGCGTGCCGTCGAACCACACGGGGGCGGTGATGAAACGCTCCATCATGTAACGCTCGGGCGGGCGCACGTCACCTTCGTAGACATCGACACCGGCGGCGCGCAGGCGCTTTTCCAGGTCCATCAGTTGCCGATGCTGGCGGGTGTAGAGGCCCAACACCTTGCGGTGGTGGAAATCGCACAACTCCAGCGGGCGCAATTCGATATCGCGCTCGCCCTTGAGCAGCCAATCCAGCGGCTTGCGATGGGCTTCGGGGATGAACATCACCGAAGTTTGCACAGGGAGGCGGATAAACCTCGGCCCCTGGTCGGTGGCCAGCCAGAAACTGACCTGCGTCCCCGCCGGGGTATCGCGCCAATGCCGGGTCAGGACAAAACCCTGCTGTAAATCCACCGTGACGCACCTCAGGAATCGCTTTCAGGGCGTGATTCTACTCGGCATCCGGCCAAACGCGGCACGTTAACGCGCACACAGCGGGCAATCGCCTCAGGCGATGCCTTGGTGGAAGTGGCTCAGGTAGCTTTCGATATTGCGCATTTGCTCGTCCCATCCGCGGGAATTCATTTTGAAGGCTTTCAGGCGGCGGGCTTCGGGCACTGTGTCGAAGCCGGATTCAACGACCCGCAGCAGAATGCCCGGTGCGCGGTCTTCAACGGTGAACGCCACCAGCGTCGGTGTTTCCTTGTCGTAGTCGATGCCTTTTTCTACGGCGAAGGGGTGCCACGAGAACGAAAACCGTGTCTGCGGCAGGATGCATTCGATCTTGGCCTTCCAGATCACGTGTTCGTAACCTGGGTAAGTAATCGGCGCTTCGATCGTTTCCCCGACGACAAAGGTTTTACCCTTGAGGGCGATGCCAAACCAGCGGCCGAATTGCTCCGCATCGGTGAGCGCCTCCCACACCTTTTTACGTGGAGCGTTCAGCAGGACTTTCCGTTCTATGCGATCTGATACGTGCATAAGTCACCTCCTCCATTGACAGTAGGCGACATCGACCAATGCGCAACCTTGGGTTCTGCGCGATGATGATGCCCCCATCGTTGACCCGGCCATAAGTTATGACTGACCCGTTGAATGGAAGTTGCTTGTGCAAAGCCGTGCGCTACCAGGTGGACAGCCTGGACATGCCCATCAGCCACTGCCACTGCGACAGCTGCCGCAAGGCGCATGCGGCGGCGTTTGTGAGCACCGCTGGCGTGATGCGTGAACATTTTCGCTGGACGCAGGGCGAGGAGCTGTTGGCGGCCTTCGAATCTTCGCCAGGCAAATTCAGGCACTTCTGCTCACGCTGTGGCTCACATCTGATGGCCGAGCGTGGGCATCAGCCCCATGTGATTGTACGGGTGGCGACGCTGGACGATGATCCGGGCGTCAGGCCCACCGCGCATATCTGGACGGCCCATGATGTGCCGTGGCTGGCACATGAGGGCGTGGAGCAGTGGGACGAATGGCAGGTGTGAGTCAGACGTGGGGGTCGCCGGGGGCCTTGCTCGGCGTCGCATATTGCGGCTTCAAGTGGCCTTCCTGGTCGAGCAGCCAGGCGTCCATGATCTGGCGCACTACAGGGCCTGCGACGCGGCCACCGGCCTCGCCGTTTTCGATCATCACCGAAATCACGATTTTAGGGTGCTCAGCCGGCGCGAAGCCGACAAACAGAGCGTTGTCACGATGGCGCTCCAGGGTTTTGTCGCGGTTGTAGCGCTCACCCTGCTTGATCGCCACCACCTGCGCGGTACCACTCTTGCCGGCAATCCGGTATTGAGCACCTTGCGCGGCCGCCCGGGCGATCCCACGGGGGTCGTGCATCACCAACTGCATACCGTGGTTGACCTGTTCCCAGTCACGCGGGTCCTTGAGGACCACGTTGGGCATCGGGTTCTCATCCACTGGCGCCACGCCGTTGATAGTCTTGGCCAGGCGCGGTCGATTCCACACGCCTTTATTGGCAATCAACGCGGTGGCCTGGGCCAATTGCAGCGGCGTGACCTGCATATAACCCTGACCGATACCGAGGATCACCGTTTCGCCCGGGAACCAGGGTTGACGCCGCGTCGCGCGCTTCCAGGCCTGGGACGGCATCAGGCCAGCTGACTCTTCGAACATGTCCAGGGAGACTTTCTGGCCGAGGCCGAATTCGGCCAGGTAGTCATGCAGGCGGTCGATGCCCAGCTTGTGGGCCAGGTCGTAAAAATAGGTGTCGTTGGAGCGCATGATGGCCGCGTCCATATCCACCCAACCATCACCGCTGTGGTTCCAGTTGCGGTATTTGTGGTCAAAGTCGGGCAATTGGTAGTAACCGGGGTCGAACACACGGGTCTGGGCGGTCACTACCCCGCTGTCGAGGCCCGCGATGGCCACTTCCGGCTTGATGGTCGAGCCCGGCGCATAGAGACCGCGCAGGACGCGGTTGAACAGCGGACGGTCGATAGAATCATGCAGGGCCGCATATTCCTTGAAGCTGATGCCGGTGACGAACAGGTTGGGGTCGAAGCTGGGCTTGCTGACCATGGCCAGTACTTCGCCGGTTTGCGGGTCGAGGGCTACCACGGAGCCACGGCGATCGCCCAAGGCGTCTTCAGCCGCTTCCTGGAGTTTGACGTCGAGGCTCAGCACGATGTTTTTGCCGGGGATCGGGTCGGTATGCTTGAGCACGCGCAGTACGCGTCCCTGGGCGTTGGTCTCGACTTCTTCATAGCCGACATGGCCATGCAGCTCTGACTCGTAGAACCGCTCGATGCCAGTCTTGCCGATGGACTGCGTGCCGCGGTACTCCACCGAGTCGAGGGTCTTGGATTCTTTTTCGTTGATGCGGCCAACGTAACCGATGGAGTGAGCGAAGTGCGCGCCCATGGGGTAGTGGCGAACGAATTGCGGTTCGACGTCTACGCCGGGCAGGCTGTATTCGTTGACGGCGAGCACGGCGATCTGCTCTTCGGTCAGCTCATAAAACAACGTAACCGGAACAAAAGGATGCCGCGCCTGCTTGAGCGCCTTGTCGAACACGGCGCGGTCTTCTGCCGGTAGGTGCAGCAAACTGACGATCGCATCCAGCTCGCCCTTGAGGTCGGTGGTGCGCTCGCGAGTGATGATCAGGTTGTAGCTTGGGCGGTTGTCGGCCAGCACAACGCCGTTGCGGTCATAGATCAAGCCACGAGTCGGCGTGATGGGCAGTACGTGGACACGGTTGTTTTCAGAAATCGTCGAGTGATAGTCGAATTGCACGACCTGCAGGAAATACAGGCGGCCCACCAGGGCGCAGGTGATGCTGATCACCAACAAGGCGCAGGCGAGTAGGCGTTTGTTGACCAGGCGGTTTTCGTTTTCGTGGTCTTTGATCGGTATCGGTTCAGGCATTTCTACAGCATCTCGTTGAAAAAGGTCGACGCCGCGTCCTGCGGATGAAAGATCAATCCTTGTGAAAATGTGCTGCACCATAGCAAAAATACAGAAACACTTTGCATCGATTTCCCAAACGGTACCCTGGAGGGGCCGTGTGGTGCCGTTGAGTCAGGCGGCACCGAGCATCGGGGGATGAGGCCACTGTTGCCGGATGGCGACGGTGGCCTCGAACAGCAGGATGGATTTCAGATCCACAGGTCGTTCATGGCGGTGCGGTCTCCCCCTTCATGGCCGGTGTTCAAGATGCCGCGAGGTTCGATCATCATCAGTTTGGCTTCGCCTTCAGCGGCCGTCCGGTGTTCTATTCCGCGAGGAACGACATACAACTCCCCCGGCGCCACATACACGGGACCTTCTGGAAGGTCGATACGCAGTGTCCCTTCAAGCACGAGAAACGCCTCGTCGGTTTCTGGATGCGAGTGCCAAATGAACTCACCTTCGATGCGTACAACCTTGAACTGGTAGTCGTTCATCTCGGCTACGACTCTCGGGCTCCACTGTTCACTGATGAGCGAAGCCTTTTGCGCGAGATTTACAGGTTGTGCTGAGTGCTGTTGCTGAGCCATGAGCAATCCTCTGGTAGGTGAGAATTGTCAGACTATCGAAGGAAGGGTTAACCGTTCTTGTACGATCTTGCAGTTTGAGGAGAGCTACAAAGGTGTCCTTGTCTCATCACCTCAACACTGTTTCTGATCTATTAGAGTTGATAGTTCAACCAAATGTGGTGCGTGCCATTGACGTCGATTTTTATCCCGCCCGACCCCGATATCGCCCTCAAATCACCTGTACCACTGCCGCTGACGATGCAGAAAAACTCATCTGCTCGATCAGTTCCGGTTGTGGAGGCCGAGTGGATGAAATTAAAGGTGCCCTCTTTGCCGTTCACCGCACCTTTGAAGCTCTCCATGGCGATGTAACTGCCTGTCCTGGTCGCCTGGTCGAACGCCGCAGTAAAAACCGTTGAGGAAACACCGTCGATTGCACCCGAATAGGATTTCTCCATGGTGATGATAGACACTGGCAAGGAGGTCGTAATCTCGGGGGTTGGAGCCAGGTCTGTTGGTTTGAAATTCTTAGTCGAGAAAGTGGCTAACGCTTCCATTCAAATCGCCTCTGTCCAAATGAGTGAAGTGCTCATTCTACTCCACAGCAACTCACGGGGCCAAAACCGCTCTGCGCCGTTCTACCGATGTCCATGTGTGCGTAAGTAGTGGGCCTTTCCGAGCGCCCAAAACAAAACCCCTGTCTGCGTAAGCAAACAGGGGTTCTGGAATTTAATCTTGACGATGACCTACTCTCACATGGGGAAACCCCACACTACCATCGGCGATGCATCGTTTCACTGCTGAGTTCGGGATGGGATCAGGTGGTTCCAATGCT
>Ga0209913_1000682_pt1 | contig 25657 bp, 23 predicted proteins | sample PersoiDNA2013203_FD_185805 | JGI IMG/M metagenome (GOLD analysis project Ga0209913, IMG submission 185805) | Permafrost soil microbial communities from the Arctic, to analyse light accelerated degradation of dissolved organic matter (DOM) -... | ecosystem: Environmental > Terrestrial > Soil >... | reverse complement strand
TCAGTCGGATGCACAGACATTAAAGCTTCTGCTTCCCGGTGACTTCAGCTTTGTTTATAGAAGTAATTTTTTAGATCAGACAAAAAAAATGAAATGCATTTGTTGTATTTTTTTATCGCAATAACACACCGTGTACATCAAGGCACCTTGCACTGATGACCGTCTCTCGCGGTCGAGCACATCGATTTCCTTACAAAAAATAACGTTCTGCCGCATAACAAATTCCGCGGGCAGCTCATTCGCAAGAAACTGACCATGTACTCAATGGTTCTCGGGAAAACATGTCAATTCTGAAACAAGCTACTCTCTCAAATGGATTCCTTTCCCTGCACGGTTTATGGAGAACCATATCTGCCATCGGTATAATCCCTAGCCAACGCGGGTGTAGCCCGAAGCTAGAGCAGAAGCTTCCCAAGATTACGACGAGCAGTTGAATTACTTGTTCCGCATAGGGAAATGCCGGGCAGTTTCTGGTTTGTTACTAGCCGCCGTCAAATTCCTCTTTAGTGTCCACTTAAAGCATTTTTAGCATAGCGCTTTACTAACGCGAGCCACCGCCATCCTCACCCTCTTCATCACCGACGAAGAAGTCGAACTCACCGCCATCCGCGCACAAGGTGCGGGCGGGCAGAACGTCAACAAGGTATCGAGTGCCATTCATCTGCGGTTCGATATCCGTGCGTCGTCCTTGCCGGATGAGGTGAAGCAGCGCCTGCTGGCATTGCGGGATCATCGCATCAGCAAGGAGGGCGTGGTGATTATCAAAGCCCAGGCGCATCGGAGTCAGGAAAAGAACAAGGCCGACGCCTTGCTGCGGCTGCAGGAAATGTTGGCGATCGTCGCCCACGTGCCGGTGTTGCGCAGGCCGACTCGTCCTACACGCAGTTCGCAGCGCAAACGCTTGCAGACCAAGACTCAACGCGGTGAGATCAAATCGATGCGGGGGAAAGTGCGTGATTGATGCAAACGGTCGCCGTCGGCAAAGCTCGGATATCTGACTGAGCACTTCTGCTGCCGTGTTCCTGCGCGGCACTGATGTCATAATATCGACCCTCAGGACTGCATTTTGCACTCCACGCTCCAATCACAGAAAGCACTACGATGACACGTGCGGCCAAAGAAACCAAAGCAACGGCGACCAGCTTGCCCGACAGAAAGATCAGCGCGACCCGGATGAGCATTGCCTATGCGGGCGGCGTGGCAGTGATGGTGGTGTTGTTTCTGGCAGCGTATTTTCTTCTGGGCAATATCATCATCGAACAACGTGGCGCAGCGCAGCGCATTCATCTGGTTGAACAGCAGCGCATGCTCTCGCAACGCATTGCACTGCTCAGCACGGATCTGTATGTCGGCGACACATCCACCAACGATGCCTTGCAGGATGCCGTCACGCAGATGGAGCGGGCGCAGGATATCCTCACCGGTAAAGGCGATCCTGCCGGCAGCCAACTCAATGCGGCCGAACATGAGCTGTATTTTGTCGGCAGCAACGCGCTCGATACGGAAGTGCGCAGTTTCCTGGATGACTCACGTCGTTTCATCGGTGCGACCACGATGAACGCCGGCAATGAGGCCTATCGGGCGTTGCAACACCATTCTCGCGATCTGCTGTTGCCTGCGCTCGATCGGGCGCAGGCGCTGTTCACCGAGCAAGCTGACGCGCGCATTGAACAGGCTCGCACGGCGCAACTGGTTGTGCTGGTCGCGTTTTTCATCACACTGGTGCTGGAAGCGGTGCTGATTTTCCGCCCCATGATCACGAAAATCCGGCGCTACAATGCGCATCTCTATGAGATGGCTACCCGTGACCCGCTCACAGGGCTCGCCAATCGGCGCCAGTTTGACGAATATGCCAACCGCGAATTCCGGCTGGCGCGTCGCACCGCAAAACCCTTGTCGATGGCGGTCTGCGATATCGATGAGTTCGAACAGATCAATAAAACCCATGGGCGCGCCGTCGGCGACGCGGTGCTACGCCGCTTCGGCGAACTGGCCGCGCGCATATTGCGCGACACCGACATCATCAGCCGTGTCGGTGGCGAAGAATTTGCGTTGGCGCTGCCTGTCATGAATCTGCATGGAGCGATGATCATTGCCGAAAAACTGCGTCGCGGCATGGCGGAGAATCAAAGCGATAACCTGCCGCCCTTTACCATCAGCGTTGGCGTCGCCGTCAGTGAACACGGAGACAAGACGATGAATGACCTCTTGCAGCGTGCCGACAGCGCATTGCAGATGGCCAAGTCAGAGGGACGGAATCGTATTTCCTGTTTAAACAGACCGCTGAGAGAACAACAGCAGGACAACGGCGCTGTTTCTCAAAATACGGGTGTCACCACCTCCTGAGTCCGACACAGCATCGCAAAAAAATATCGCGTACGGAGGGCCGATCCAAAACGGCCCTGTGCCGAAATAGATTCCCCCGCGTATTGTTCATCAACACCTGGGTCGACGCTCGTTGACCTGCAAGTTCTTATCCCCGACTATGCAGACCTGCTTCCGGTCATCAACGCCGTCGGCTTGTCCCGCATCGTGAGAGGCGTGTCATCAAACTGACATAAATCGTTCATAGCCCAGAAATATTTACCCCCGATACTCTGGGCCACGTGACCGTCGGTCGCGTTTAAATTTAATCCCAAAGAGGACCTACAATTTATGAACTCTCTCTACCGCCTTGGCGCGGCAGGCTGCTTTGCGGCTGCCTGTCTCACGCTACCCTCCGTCGGCTTTGCCGAAGATTCCATCTCCACATCGTCCGTCAAGCTCTACGGCATTGTCGATACCGGAATCGAATACATCACTAACGCTGCCTTGGTTAACGGCAGCACAAAGAATCTCACCCGCATGACGTCCGGCAATATGTCCGGGTCGCGCTGGGGCATTACGGGCAATGAAGATCTGGGCGGCGGCACCTCGTCGTTCTTCCTGATCGAGAGCGGCATGGCCGTCGATACAGGCGGTCTGCTGCAAGGCAACCGCTTGTTCGGCCGCCTGTCTTATGTCGGCCTGGCGAACAATGATTTCGGCACCGTCTCCGTCGGTCGTATCGGCGGTCTGTTCCTGGATTGGGCGAGCAAATTCAATCCGCTCAACAACGCGGTGTATGCCATCAAGATGATGGATCCGGCATTCTCGGATCGGCTCGACAACACCATTCGCTATCAAAAGAAATTCGGCGCAGTGACTGCCATTGCGCAGTACAGCCAGGGCTATGACAGCGTCGCTTACGGCGCGGAAGTAGCGGGCGACAACCTGCGCGGCCGCGTGATGGAAACCGGTCTGCTGTATGAAGGCGGCGACTTCAGCGCGACGCTGGTGTATGACCAGAAGAACGGTTCGGCTGCCAGCCCGACCGCAGCCACCACCGTTGCCGGCGGCGGCTATGAAGGCAACAAGGACAAGCGCGTCGGCGCGGGTGCGTCGTACAAACTGGCGAATGTGGATCTGTTCGCCGGCTATCGCTATCTGAACTCCAAGGCGATCCATCTGACCGCGTTGACCAAAGGTCCGGTGCAGGCCTCCAGCCTCTATTGGCTTGGTACGACGTATCACATGACGCCGAACCTGCTCTTGTCGGGCACGGCGATGTACCAGAAGTTTTATGGCAGCACGCTGGCGCCGATGTCGTTCCAGGTTGATCTGGATTACTTTTTGTCCAAGCGCACCGATCTCTATATCAACACCGGCTATGTCATCAACCGCGGCGGCTCGGACCTCGGTCTGAACGGTTTTGCATCGTCGGCAGTGGCCGGTCATAACCAGCTCGGTACGCAGATTGGCATCCGTCACACCTTCTGATATGGCATCTCCTCAAAGCGGCGCAGCGGCCGGCACGTCAATCTCCGTCCGCGGTCTGGGACTGTCGTTTGACGCGCAGGCCGTGTTGTCGGACATCGATCTTGAGGTGCCGGGCGGCACTACCCTCGCACTATTGGGGCCGTCCGGCTGCGGCAAGAGCACCTTGCTCAAGCTGTTGGCCGGGCTGCAACAACCTGGTGCCGGCAGCATCCGGTTCGGCGATCAACTTGTCGCCGATGCGCAGACCTGCGTCGCTCCCGAGCGGCGCGGGCTGGGCATGGTGTTCCAGGACTACGCTTTGTGGCCGCACATGACGGTGGCCGGCAATGTCTCGTTTCCGCTGGAAATGGGCGGCGTGGCGAAGAACGAGCGCGAGCATCGCGTCGCTGCGGCGCTGGCCCGCGTCGGTCTGGGACATGTCAGCAAACGGCGCATTTCGGCACTGTCGGGCGGACAGCAGCAACGTGTCGCCCTGGCGCGCGCCATCGTCGCAGAACCGCGGATTCTTCTGTTCGATGAGCCGCTTTCCAATCTCGACCGCGATCTGCGTGTGAGCCTGTGCCGCGAAATCGGCGACTTGCTGGCGCAACTCGGCACCACCGCCGTGTATGTGACGCATGATCGCGAAGAAGCGGAAACACTGGCGCATCAGCTTGTCACCATGCAGCAAGGGCGCGTTGTTCGCGCTATGCAACGATCCGGGAATCAATATAATGAAACGCTTTAGCAACCTCCTACTTTTTTTCACCATGTCGTTATCTTTTGGCTTCGCGGCTGAACACGCAAACGCCCTGACTGTCTACACCGCCGGACCCGGCAGCCTCGGTAAGAAACTGGCGCAGGGATTCGAGAAAAAAACGGGCATCAAAGTCGATTTGTTCCAGGCGACCACGGGCAAGGTGATGGCGCGCCTCGAAGCCGAGGCCGACAATCCGCATGCCGACGTCCTGATCTCGGCATCCTGGGATACCGCGCGCGATCTGGAAAAGCGCGGCTGGCTGCTTAACTATGAGAGTCCGAATGCCGCCCATGTGCCGGCAATGTTCAAGACGCCATCCTATGTCGCACAAGGCATCTCGGCGCTGTGCATCGTGTGGAACACGCGCACCGGCCTGCCGGAACCGCACGACTGGCGTGACCTGGCCGCACCCGCCTATCGCAACCAGGTGACCATGCCTGACCCTGCGCTGTCCGGCGCGACGCTGGATCTGTTGCTGGGTTTGCAGGCGCGTCTCGGCAAGCAGGCGGATTCCTTGTTCGAGAATCTGCACCGCAACGGCATGGTCGTCCTCGGCCCTAACGCGCAGGCGCTCAATCCGGTATTGCAGGGCGCCAAGACGGCGGTCTTCGGCGCGGTCGATTACGTCGCTTACGGCGCCGTGGTCAGCGGTGAATCGATCAAGGTAATTTTCCCGTCAGGCGGCACAGTGGTGGCGCCGCGCCCGATGATGATCCTGAAGACCTCGCGTGCGCAGAATGAAGCGCGTACCTTCATCGACTACGTTCTCTCGCCGCAAGGGCAGAAGATTGTCGCCGATGCCTGGCTGATGCCGGCACGCGATGACATCAGCAGCGAGCGTCCCTTGCTGAAGGATCTGAAGCTGTTGCCTCAGGAAGGCGCTGCTGCTGCGGTCATGCATGCCGAGACGCTGGAGCGTTTTTCCAAACTGTTCAAGCAACACTAAAATCCACCACCGTGATTCTCATGAAAACCTGGAAGACAGTGGCGCCTGCGCGCGTGCTGTCCGTATCTGCATTGTTTCTGGCGTTGGGGTTGCTGGTGGCATTGCCGATCGGATTCATCGTGCTGCAGGCGATTTTCCCCGGCATCAACACCGGTTCATTCTCGCATCCGTTTGCCTCCTTCGGCGCTACCCTGGATCGCGGCGACACCTTGCCGTTGCTATTCAATACGCTGCGCTTCGGTATCGTCGTGGCGCTGGCGAGCGTGTTGATCGGCGTGCCGCTGGGTGCACTGCGCGGATTGTTCCGGGTACCGCTGGCGCGCGTCTGGGATTTGCTGTTTCTGGCGCCGTTTCTGATTCCGCCTTACCTGGCGGCGCTCGGCTGGATGCTGCTGCTGCAGCCGCACGGCTATCTTGAGCAAATCGTTGGCGTCAACCTCGGGCACTTTCTGTTCTCGTTCAACGGCGTGGTCGCGGCGATGACGCTCAACGTCTTTCCCATCGTGTATTTCTCGGTGTCGCGCGCGCTGGCGGCGGTGGGATTGCGTCTGACCGATGTCGCCAGAATCTTCGGCGCCGGCCCGTGGCGCAGCGTGATGCACATTACCTTGCCCTTGATCCTGCCGGCCATCGCTGCGAGCGCCTTGCTGACGTTCACCATGTCGATTGAAGAGTTCGGCATTCCGGCAGCGCTCGGCCATCGCGCGGGTGTGGAGTTGCTGGTGACTTCGATCGAACAACGTTTTTCGGATTGGCCTATCGATCTGAGCGGCGCATCGGTATTGTCGCTGTTGCTGGCGGTATTGGCATTGACGGCATTCTTTTTGCAGCACCGGCTGCTGGCGAATCGCAACTTCGAAACGCAGTCGGGCAAGCCGGTTGCGACTACGCCGCGTGAGCTGGGCGTATGGCGCTGGCCGGTGCTGATTGTCTTCGGTGTCATTGCCGGGACCGCCACCTTGGCGCCGTTGTTCGCGATTGCGGTGACGGCATTTACCCGCACGCTGTCGGGCGGCCTGAATATCGGCAACCTGACCTTGAGTCACTTCAATGCGCTGTGGAGCGATGGTGACGGCGCGAGCGCATTGACCACCAGTCTCAGCCTGGCGACCTTGACGGCATTCATCACCGGCACGCTGGGATTGCTGAGCGCCTGGACCATCGTGAAGACGCGTATCCGTGGCCGCGCATTACTGGACGCGCTTACCCTGATGCCGCATGCGCTGCCTGGCGTGGTGGTCGGCGTCGGTCTGATCCTCACCTGGAACCAGTCCTTCTGGCCGGCGACCCCCTACAACACCTGGGGCATCCTGTTGCTGGCCTATAGCTGCCTGCTGCTGCCGTATCCGGTGCGTTACGCCAGCGCGGCACTGCGCCAGATCAGCGACAACCTCGAAGCCGCCGCGCGCGTGCACGGCGCATCGGCAAGCCAGGTCATGCGACGCATCATCCTGCCGCTGACGGCGCCGGCGCTGATTTCGTCGATGCTGATCGTGTTCGCGATCGCTTCGCGCGAACTGGTGAATTCCTTGCTGCTTGCGCCCAGCGGTGTGCAGACTGTGTCCATCTATATCTGGCAGCAATTCGAGCAAGGCTCCATCGGCGACGGCATGGCAATGGGTGTGGTGACGGTGCTGACCAGCGGCAGCATGCTGGCCATTGGCGCGCACTGGAGCCGGCGCTTCAACAATGCTTTGTGACGTGGGGCGAATTCAGTCAGTAAATTGCAGGCTGACGTTGCGCAAGGCAATGCCCTCCAGTTCCATCTTCCATCCTTCCCCTGCGCTCACCGGAAACGCTGCGGTGAGCGTGCCTGTCGTCACGATTTCATCGGCCTGAATCGGACGCCGGATCGGCTGCTTTGCGATGACAGCAATCAGATGCGCCATCGCCGCGAGCGGACTGCCGAGTGCGTTTGCGCCTTTGCCGGTTTCTCGTACTGTACCGTTGCAGAGCAACGCTACGGAACACGTCGCCAATTGTTCCAGCACCTTGTCATCCAGCTTAGAAAACGATGCACGCTCGCCGACAAACAGCATGCCATGCAGGCCGCCGTCGGCAATGGCATCTGCTGCCTTGAACTGCCACCCGGGATAGTGCGACTGGACGATTTCGAAGGCGGGGGCAATCCAGTCGATGCAGTCGACCAGTGCGGCGATGTCGGCATCTTCAGGAGGCGCTTTATGGAAGTGCAAGGCGATTTCCGGCTCGATCTTCGGTTCGGTGAAACGGGCCAGGCTGCATTCGCCTTGTGAATTCGCCAGGTAGGCGATGGTGCGGCCATACATGTGACCCCAGACCGGTTCCTCTACGCCATAGCGCGCCCACATTGCAGCGTTGGTGAAGCCGATCTTGCGGCCGGCGGCGACGGCGCCTTGATCCAGTCTTTCCTGATGCACAATATCTGCGACTTCGTACGCAGCGGCGACATTGAATGCCGGTTCCTGTGAGGTGAGGGTGGCAATCTGCTGCACCTTGTCCTGCGCGCCTTGTACCTGTGCGGCGAGGTGTTGGATGTCGAGAGGGCGTGTCATATACCTGGCTCCGGTGACGAAGGGAGAAAGCGAGTCTCTATTCTGCTGGTGCGCGTACTGCGGTAACAAGCGAGAAAAATTCAATACATGAAAATGGTACGGATGTTTATTTCATCTGCTCCGGCCTTGCCGGGCGGCGATGGAAGTGAGAACGAAACTAGCGCGCCATCCTGCGGTCCGACTGCGTGCCGCCTTGGAGCCACTGAAAACGACAGGCCTGAAACCTGACAGTGCATCAGATTTGGCCGCGGAACCACGGATATCAAGAAAAGGAAATATGACCACACTCACCAAATTCGGCGTCAAACTTCGCCCCCTCGAACGGGAAGACCTGCGTTTCGTCCATAAGCTCGACAATAACAGCCACATCATGCGCTACTGGTTCGAAGAACCGTACGAAGCTTATGTTGAACTGATGCAGATTTATGATCGCCACGTGCATGACCAGACCGAGCGGCGCTTTATTCTGGAGAGCGATGCGGCCGAGAGAGTGGGGCTGGTCGAACTGGTGGAAATCAATCACATCCATCGACGTGCCGAATTCCAGATCATTGTGGCGCCGCATGCGCAGGGCAAGGGCTATGCTGCATCCGCGACATTGCTGGCGATTGAATATGCTTTTCTTGTTCTCAATCTCTACAAACTGTATCTCTACGTCGATGTGGAGAACGTGAAAGCGATACACATTTATGAAAAATGCGGATTTGTCAAAGAAGGGGTATTGAAGAGCGAGTTCTTCGTCAACGGCGAGTATCGCGATGCGGTACGCATGTGCATGTTTCAGACTCACTATGTCGCGGCGAGCAAGCAGCGTGAAGCGGATAAGTCTCAGGACTGAGCAGGATGTGGCAACTGTGTTGGAATGTGGATCGCCGGCATCGGTGATATGTCCGGGCGCGAGATTTGACTTGCCGTGCCGGACTCTTTATGTAGAATCACGGGAGGGGATTCAGACTAATCGATCGACATTACACAATCAAAAAAATGAAATGCTCTTTTAAGAAGCTTTCCGTCCTGTTTTTTCTCGTTTTCGTCATGTTTCAACTCACCGGTTGCAGAACCGCTCCTGGAGCGCGCTTTACTGCGTTGGCGCCAATTGATACTGAGAAAGGTGATGTTTATCTCTACCGGACCAAGGCATTTGTCGCCATGGGGCAGGATTTTGACGTCAAGGTGCAGGATTTGCCGGCGGGTAGGCTGTACAACGAGTCCTATCTGCATTTTCGTCTCAATCCGGGGCCGTATAAGCTCACAGTGACTCCGGGACCGTTTGGTGTGCGCAGCCATCTGAATATTGAGGTAAAGGCCGGCGAGCGCAGTTTCTACCAATTTGATTTTCCTACGGGGTTGCTGGCAAATACCTTTTTCATCGGCTCGTCCATACAACCGCGCACACCGGATGTTGCCGAGGCGGATCTGAAAGATCTGATCGCTGCGCAAACTGACAATGGCGAGAAATCGTCAAAGTACAGGGCGACCAAATTTGCAGAACTGAAAGATCTCAACACTGCTCCTCTGCTTCCCTCAAAAGTGCGCGAGGCATATAAGCTTTGGCTGACTCGCGTGCTTCCGCGCGCATTCGTTATCGCCAGCGATGGTTCGGCGTTTCCCACTTGGGGGATGACGCCGGAGGATCGGACTGAAGCCGTCGATCCGGTTGCGCGTGCTTTACAGCGCTGTCATAAGACGAAGGACGTGGAATGCCGCGTCTATGCTGTCGACAATCGCGTGGTCTGGGTAGTCGATGCAGACGCCCGGAAAGAAGCGGCTTCCGCCAAAATGACCGACAGCAAAGACGCAGTTGCTGCGACGGCGCCTCCTAAAGTTGCGGCGATTACAAAGGAAGATAAGCCTGTCGTCACGGCAGCGCCTCAGAAATCGGAGGTGTTTACTCCGCCAGAGAATATCGTAGTAGTGCCGGAAGCCAGGGAAGCCAGGGAAGCCAGGGAAGCCAGGGAAGCCAAGGAAGCCAAGGAAGCCAAGGAAGCCAAGGAAGCCAAGGAAGCCAAGGAAGCCAAGGAAGCCAAGGATGCGGCCATCACTTTGCCGCAGGATTTTCCTGTGAAGGCAGTGACGCCGATTTACAGCCAGCTGTTGTATATGGGTTTGCCCAAGGATTTCAGAACAGTCTCGGAAAATACCTCGGCGCAGCGTTATATTCGCGAGGCAGTTTTAGTAGGTGAAAGTCTCAGCGTTTGGTCTGAGATGCTGACGGTGAGCGGGGTCAAGGATACGGCATCTGAGGTAACGATATCGCCTGCAAATTACGCTGAGCATATAGCAAACGGTTTCCGCCAGGTTTGTCCGACGTCGTTCAGCCAGAAGAAGATGTCAGAAGGTATCGTGAACGGCTACGAACAATACGTCATGGTTGTCAGCTGCGGTCAATCGGCTGCAACAGCCGGGCGTACCAGCGAGTCGGCGCTAGTCATCGTGATCAAGGGCGAGCGCGACTATTACACCGTGCAGTGGGCAGAAAGAAGTATGCCGTCGGCGATGCCGCTTCCCATCAATATGGCGAAATGGGTCGGCAGGTACCAACAACTTGCTCCGGTGAGATTGTGTGCACGCGTACCTGGAGAAAAAGAACCGTATCCGAGCTGCCTGAATCCGGGCTGAATGTGCTGCGTCAGTTGACGTAACGCAGACTCTTGTCGCCTTTCACAAGTTGCCGGCTGCTTCTCAGCCGGCAATGCCTTCCTCAAGTATTCAGTTGCAGAGAACCTGCACGGTAAATTGCAGGCCGTTTTCGGCAATCTCATCCGTTTCCAGTTTCTTGCCCGGCTCGGCGATGATGTAGTCGATGTGACGCGCAGCCAGGAAAGCTTGCGCTATCTCTCCACGAATGGCGAAGTTGATATTTTGCGGCACGGAGCCGGTCGATTGGGCGATCGACATGGATGCCTGTGACACCACCACGCCGATGATTGCGCCGCTGGAATCAAGTACCGGGCCGCCGCTGTTGCCAGGTTGGATCGGCGCCGAAATTTGCAGATGGGCATGGTTGTTGTTCATGCCGGCGAGTGCATTGACCTGGCCGAATGTGGCTTTAGGTTCACTCGACAAAAGTCCCGGCAGCGGATAGCCGATGACGCCGACCTCTTCTCCCAGCCGGGCCGGCCTGGCCTGCATGCGGAATCTCGCCGCCTGACTGAAGGGTTGTCCGGCCTTGATCAGCGCAAGGTCGTTTCTGGGATCGACTGCCTCCAGTTCCGCCGGGATCTTCGATGCGTTGCTGCCGCTGCCTTTGATTGCCAGTGTCTTGCAGCCTTCGGCGACGTGATTATTGGTCAGTACGTAGCCCTCGCGGTTGACGATGATGCCGGTGCCGCTGCCTGATCGCTGCTTTTGCGGCGGCGCGGCAGGTGGCAGCACCGGTCTGGGCGCCTGGACGGTTTGTGCCGGGACGGAGCAGGCGAGCATGAGCGAGCGTTGCGAGAACGGGGTATCCGGCAACGGCCGGAAGCTTTTTGTCCAGTCAGTGCGCACGGGGCTGAAACCGACACGCTGGCCGTCCAGATAACCGATGGTGGAAATTGCCGAAAAGGCCTTGTTGGCGCAATCGAATGCGGTTTGCTGGATGTGGCGGTCCATCTTGATGTTGTGCGAGTTGGTGCGCGCTTTTTCGTAGACGGTCATGAACTGGACGACACGGAAGTTGCCTTCCTGCCTGACGGAGTCGATGTCGATATAGCTCTTGTCAAGCGATGTATCGCTGGCGCCGACTTCCTGCCAGCGTGCGGCATGCGCCGGCACACACGCCAGAGTGAAGGCGGCAGCAACGGCAGCCGCGAGCAACGGGCAAGAAGAGGAAGGAAGAGGAAGAAAGAGGAAGCATGGATTTGTTTTTTTATCTGGCATGACGCTGCTTTCTGCTGTTTTTTGCATCAGAAACTCTCGTCCTGACTCTAACACCAGATGCTGTCAACGTGCTGACGAATAATATGCACAAAGACGCAAGAATCCGTGCTCTTTCTACAGAGTCGACATACACGGAGGAATGCTTGGTTGCCTCTTCGTTGCTTCTATGGAGACAGATTGCCGCTCACTCAAAACCCTGCACATCCTTGTCATTGAAGCGCGGCAGCATCCAGTGATAACGGATCGCCAGCAGCCGGAATATGAACCCCACACCCAGCGCACTGAGCGACGCCACATTGGGGTTGACCTCCAGCCATAGCAATCCCACATACAAGCCGCCCGTCACCAGCGACACGCTGGCATAGACTTCGCGTTGCAGCACCAGCGGAATCTGATTGCACAATACGTCGCGCAGCAGGCCGCCGAACACGCCGGTGATCATGCCGAAGATGACGACAACAAAGGGATTGAATTCTGAAAATGCTCTCGCGATATCGCAGCCGATAATCGTGAAGGCGACCAGCCCGAGCGCGTCGACAATCAAAAATGCCGACTTGAAATGATGCATCTTGCGTGCGGCAATCGCAGTGACGACAGCGGCACAGATGGTGAAGGCGAGGTACTCCGGATGGGCGACCCAGCTCAGCGGATAGTGACCGATCAGGATATCGCGCACCGTACCGCCGCCGAGCGCCGTGACCCTGCCGATAAGGCAGATGCCGAACAAGTCCATCTCGCGGCGAATGCCCATGATGGCGCCGGACATGGCCTCGGCCGTGATGGCGATCAGATAGATGGTATGCAGCAGCATGGTCTGGTTTCTTCCCCTAAATGGCCCATCAGGCCAGTTGCGCAGGCAGATGATCAACCGGAAAACCCAAGCGCTCCAGCACTGCGCGCAAACGTGAGACGTAGTCGTAATCGATGGCGGAGTCGAGCGGTGGCTCGATGTGCACCATACTGATGGCGCAGATTTCATGTTCGCCGTCATTGACCGGAAATGCTTCAGCCCGATAGCCGGTCTGGTGTTGGTAGAGGATATCGATCTCCGCGTGCGTCAGGTGATACAGCATGCCGTAGGCAAGCGCATCTTTCTCGCGCAGCAGCATGGCTTTTTCGCGCACGACCACACTATGGTGCAAGATCGTCGCCAGGCGCGGCTGACGGATAGCGATGCCTTTTTGTTGCAGCGATTCTGCGTCCATGTGCAGACCATAGAAAAAAATGGGTACGAGGCGATTGCTTGAGTTGTCCATGGTCGTCGGTCTGTGATGTCAATGCAATAGAAGAATCAGGGCGTGCCGTTGTTGCCGTGCCGGATAAAGCCGGGATGGTCGTTGAGCCGCTGAAAATACGCTGCCACGGCCGGATAGTCTGGATGTTCCAGCGGCGTGGCGCACCAGCGATTGACGGACAAGCCGATGGGAATATCGGCCAGCGTGAAGCGATCGCCGGCAACATAGGCGCCGGTCGATTGCAAGCGTTGCTCAAGGATGCCGATGTGCTTGTTCCAGCCCGCGACGGATGCGGCCAGTTGTTGCGGATCCTGATGCGCCGGTGAGTTACGTACCAGCGACAGGAAGGCATAGCTCCAGGCGTTGTTCAGATTGGTCGCCTGCCAGTCCATCCATTGGTCAACGCCGGCGCGTGCCTGGGGATGGCGCGGATAGAAATTGTCGTTGCCGTAGCGATTGGCGAGATAGCGGATGATGCTGTTGGACTCCCACAGGATGAAGCCATCATCGTCGATCACCGGCACCAGTGCATTCGGGTTGAGCGCGAGAAATTCCGGCACCTGGGTGGGTTGAAATCCGCTGCCCCAGTCTTCACGCTGAAATGGAAGGTTCAGTTCGTCGCAGCACCACAGGACTTTGCGGACGTTGATGGAGGTGGCTTTTCCGAGGATCTTGATCATGGCGGAGAGGATGTGCAGGCATTTTTCAATCTGCCAAGCATAGCCTGAACCGCGATTTTTGGCAGAGCAAGGCAGTCATAGTCTAGACCAACGCAGTCCAGCGCAGCCCAATACAGTACCTCAGTCCAGCAAGGCTGCCTGCTCCTGAACGATCTGGGCCAGCAACTCGGCAATACGTTGTACCCGCGGCGAGCGCCGCAGATCCGGATGGACGGTGAGCCAGATGTCGCGCTGCATGGCATCCAGTCCGCTGTCGAACTCGATCAGGGTTTCGTCGTTGCGCGCGATGAAATGCGGCAGGATGGTCAGCCCCAATCCCGACCGGCAAGCCTGATGCAGGATGGCAAAGTCGCTGGCGGCCAATACATACGGTGCGCCATCCGCGCACTGCGCCAGCCAGGCGCGATGCGGACCGCCTTGCAGCGCTTCGCCATAGCCGATGTATTGCCGCTTCGCACGCGCCACCCGTTTCCAGCGGCTGCTGCCGTAGAGTCCGTATCCGGCGCTGCCGAGACGGCGGGCCATCAGGCCCGGCTCTTCCGGGCGCGACAAGCGCAGCGCCAGGTCGGCATCGCGCCGGTGCAGATTGGCGGCGCGGATTTCTCCGACCAGATCCAGCTGTATGCCTTCCCACTCTTTGTATCTTTGCGCCATCAGCGGCATCAGAAAATGACTGGACAAAGCCGGCGGCGCCGAGAGCCGCACCGTACCTTGCATCGCTGTCATGCCCTGGATGGCGCGGCCGAAAGCGTGCGCCTCCAGTTCGATGCGCTCGGCGGCTTCGAGCAAGGTCTTGCCTTCATCGGTCAATTGCCAGCCGCGCGGCAGACGATCAAACAAGCGCAACTGGATGGCGGTTTCCAATGCGCCGATACGCCGTGCCACGGTCGAGTGTTCCACCGCCAGCAGACGTGCCGCTGCAGACAGGCTGCCGCTGCGTGCCAGGCACAGGAAGTAGCGTACGTCATCCCAGGAGAGTTGATCCAGGGCGAGCGCGGCGACAGGCAGACTTGTTGATTTTTGCACAGTACTTGGGCGTGGATGGGGAATTCCGTTTGATTTTGCACGAAGTTACTCTGAGCGTCCAGTTACCCCATACGGAGTCCGCAAATGAACGCACAAGCCACCACTTCCAGAATCATCCAGTTTTCTTCCTACGGCGACGCCACCCAACTGGAGGCGGTGTCGCGCCCCCTGCCATTGCTTGCCGCCAACGCCGTGCGCGTACGTCAGCAAGTCGCCGGCGTGAATTACGTCGATGTCTACTATCGCGTGGGCCGCTATCCCTTGCCGCTGCCGGGTGTGCCCGGCGTCGAAGGGAGCGGCGTGATCGAAGCCGTCGGTGCGGAAGTTAAGACACTCAAGGTCGGCCAGCGCGTGGCGTGGGTTGCCGCCAGCGGCGGTTACGCCGAGCACGTTGACATCGATGCGGCGCGCGTGATTGTTTTGCCTGACACGGTTTCGTTCGAACAGGCAGGCGCCGGCATGTTGCGCGCCATGACCGGTTATCTGTTGCTGAATCACTATGCGCGTTTGCAACGCGATCAAACCGTGCTGGTGCATGCGGCGGCGGGAGGCTTGGGTTTGCTGTTGACGCAGTGGGCCAAAGGCGTGGGCGCGCGCGTGATCGGTACCGTCAGCAGCGATGAGAAAGCGGCGTTGGCGCGCTCACGCGGATTGGATCATGCGATCAATTACCGCCAGGAAGATTTTGTCGCAGCCGTGCGGGAACTGACCGCCGGTAACGGTGCGGACGTTGTGATCGACGGTATCGGCGGCCAGCAAGTCTTGCGCAGTATTGAGGCCACCCGCAGCGGTGGCATGACGATCAGCATCGGTTCTATCTCCGGCGAGGGAGCACCGGCGGAAGCTTTGCCGGTGGCGCAGGCACGCGGCGTGTTGCTGGAGCGCCCGAGCATTCTCACCTTCATTCGCGATCTGTCGCAATACCGCGCCGCCGCTGATGTCGCGGTGACGCAGTTGCAGGCAGGCTTGCAGATCGACATCGCCGACCGGATCCCGCTGAAGGATGCCGCGCAGGCGCATCGCTTGCTTGAGTCCGGTGCAGTGCAAGGATCGCTGCTGTTGACGATGTAAGTCAGCAGCAGCGGATCAACGGCCGCGCGTCAGTCGCTGCACGCCACGCCATGTCGCTTGTGGCGACAGGCGGACGGGATGTTCGATCTGTGCCGCTTCGATGCAGAGCATGCGCCTCCAGTCTTCTGCCGGCATATCGCCGAGTTGCGCCGCTTTGGCCGGGCCGGGATTCCAGATCACGCTGTCGGCGAAGCCTTGCTGTTCAAGTTGCAGGAAAGGCTGGGCATCCTGCAGCAAGGCAAGCGAGGCAGGTGCGGCAAAGTAGATGTTGTCCGTTTCATCGCTGATGCGCAGCGGCGCTCTGCCGTGTACCGCTTCGCTGCCGCCGGCGATGGTGGTGTCGAGCACGCGTGTGCCTTCGAGGTGTTCAATACTTGCCTGCCGTACGTCGGGTGTGGCCAGATAGGTATGCAGCGCAGCGGTGAAGTCGAAGGCGGCTTCGCCGGTGTTGGTGGCGTTGAGCGCGACACTGACCCAGCCGGCACCGATCTCGACCTGCAATTGCAGCAAGAAGCTGTGCGGCCACAGGGCGCGCGTGCTGTCGGTGTCGGTGGCGACGAGACGCACACAGGCGACGTCCTGATCGTCGCCGCTCACGATGTCGCCGTCGATATGCCACACCAGATTGCGTACCAGGCCGTGCTTGGGCAACGTGCCGCGCCCCGAAAACTGCGGGAAGCAGACCGGCACGCCGCCGCGGATCGATGCCCCCGGTTTCACCGATGGCATGGGCGTGCAATAGAGATGCTCGCGCTCGTCGGCGGTTTTCCAGGAAAGCAGTTGCGCGCCGTACAAGCTGATGGCGGCGCTGTCGCCATGGGCATTGCGCAAATGCAGCAGGCCGGCGACATCGGGCAGGTGAGTAGTGGGCACTGGAAATCTCCGTTGTATTGAAACACTATCGACAGAACACATCTCGCGACTGTTTATGAAACGCGTTCTCGTGTAAAGAGGCGTATTTTTACACATGCCCGGTTGTGATGCGGCGGTGCTTGTCGTAGAGTGGCCGGGTTGTCACATCCATGCCAAGGAGAATCGTTTCATGATGAAGTTACGCCGCTCGTCTTTCGTCTTCTCTGCCATCCTTTCTTTCTCCTTGCCTCTCGCGTTGCCGTTCCCGGCTTCCTTCGCGTCGTCGCTGCCGACTCCCGTGCGTCCTCAGCCGCTGCAGCAGATGCCACAGGGGCCATCCCAGCAGACGCAGGCGGCGTCACAATCAGCGCCGTTGCCGCTGGTCAACAAGCAAATATTCACGCTGCCATCCTACAAGACCGTCGCCGGCCAGGAAATCCGGGATGTGCGCATCGGCTATGAAACCTACGGCAAGCTCAACGACACCGGCGACAACGCGATCTTTGTCGCCCATTTTTATTCCGGGACGTCGCATGCGGCAGGCAAGTACAAAGAGAGCGACGCCGCGCCCGGCTATTGGGACAGCATCATCGGTCCCGGCAAGGCGATCGATACCGACAAATTTTTTGTGATCAGCGCGGATACGCTGGTCAACATCAACGTCAAAGACCCAATGGTGACGACCACAGGGCCGGCCTCCATTGACCCTGCCACCGGCAAGCCTTACGGCATGCGTTTTCCGGTGGTGTCGATGCGCGACTCGGTGCGGGTGCACAAACAATTGCTCGACAAGCTTGGCGTGCATCAGCTGGCTGCAGCCGTGGGCGCGTCGGGCGGATCGATCCAGGCGATGGAATGGGCGGCCCTGTATCCCGACTTCGTCAAGCGCGTGGTGCACGTCATCGGCCCCGGTTTTGAAATCAGTCCCTACGTGATCGCTTTGCTGGACGTCTGGTCTCTGCCGGTGCGGCTTGATCCGAAATGGAAACAGGGTGACTACTACGGCAGCGGCGATCCCGATGATGGCGTGGCTGAAGCACTCAAGATCGTGACCGTGCAAACGCGCCACTGGGACTGGGCGCAGGCCACCTTCGGCTATGCGCCAGCCGACCCCGACAAACTCCCTGGCGCAGCCATGGGCAATCGTTTCAAGATCGAATCTGCGTTGGAAGCCGGTGCCCGCGCGCGCGCCAAAGTTGCCGACGGCAACAGCATCATCTACATGTCCAAGGCGAACCAGTTGTATCGCCTCAGCGATGAAGAAGTGAAGGGCATCAAGGCCAAGATCCTGTTCATCCCGAGTTACAGCGACCTGGTGTTTCCACCCAAGCTGTCGATGGAAGCGCTGCAGCGTTTCAAGAAGCAGGGCGGACAGGGCATGCTGTATCTGCTGCAGGGGCCGGGCGGGCATTTGGAAGGCGTGCTTAACCTCGACAAGGCGGCTGGTGTGATTTCGCGGTTTCTGGCGACGCCATAGGGATCATGCACAATCACGCAATCCTTACAAATCTTTAATCGGTTTTACCCGAAATCGCGCTCTGGCCTGTTCTTGTTGTCGGGCTGAATGGCTATGATGAAGACAGAACAATTCATCGAACTTTTCAAGGAGCATGCCATGAGCGTTTCATCCGTTTCTTCGTCTTATACCAATGCGCTGTACGACAACGTCTACGTCCCCGTGAAGAATGCCGTCGCCAAAGTCGGCGATGAAATCGGTGATGTCGTCGACGCTACTGTTGATACCGTGAAGTCGGCCGCAAATACTGTCGCTGACGACGTCTCCGCCGGCTGGAAATCCATCGGCAATATCATCGATACATCGGCCTGATACCGTCCCCCTCGGATGCTGGTCGATGCCCGTGGCCGCCATCCGGGGCAGTGCGTCATGCACAAATAATTTTCATCATTCGTGTCGGGATCAAAGGGAGCGTGCGTTTGCGCTCCATGCGACTCATCGTCGGCATACGAATGGATATTCGCGGGGAGATGATTTCTGTATCATGGCCGTTCCATTGCCATGAGGAAATCGTATGAACATCATCTCCCGCCGCTCTCTCCGCGCCACCTGTATCGCTTCCAGCGTTGCCGTCGCAATGCTGGCGTCGTCCTCTCTTTTTGCTGCCGACGCGCCGACCAGTGCGCAAGCTGCCACGGCAGCCAAAGCCACTTTCAAGGAGTGGACGGAAGTGCTGGCCATCCCGAACGACTCTGTCGTGGCGGCCGATATTCAGCGCAACACGGCGTGGTTTGAACAAGCCTTCCAGCGTCGTGGATTCCGCACGCAGCAACTGGCCAATGATGGTCGTCCGATGCTGTTCGCCGAACTGCCGGGCAACAAGGCGGGCAGGCCGACCGTTCTGTTTTACGCGCATCTCGACGGCCAGGCGGTGACGCCGTCCGAATGGCAACAGGAAAGCCCGTGGAAGCCGACGCTCAAGCAGCGTAACGCTGCCGGCCAATGGGAAACACTGCCGATTGATCAGCTTTACACCGCCAATCCGAATCCGGAATGGCGTTTGTTCGGCCGTGCGTCCGCCGACGACAAAGCGCCGATCATGATGATGCTGGCTGCCTTTGACGCGCTCAAGACCAACGGCGCTGCGCCGGCAGTGAACGTCAAGATCATTCTCGATTCGGAAGAAGAAAAAGGTTCGCCATCGCTGGGCAAGGTGATCAGCGAGCATCAGGTGCTGCTGAAGTCCGACCTGCTGGTGGTGCTCGACGGCCCGATGCATGCCAGCAATCTGCCTACTCTGGTGTTCGGTAACCGCGGCGTGGCGCAGGCGACATTGAAGGTCTTTGGCCCGCGTCAGGATAGCCATAGCGGGCACTACGGCAACTACGCCGCGAACCCAGCGCAAACCATGGCGCGTTTGCTGGCATCGATGAAAGACGAAGACGGCCGCGTGACGGTCGCCGGCTACTACGACGCTGTCAAGCTGGATGACGAATCGCGCCGCATCATGCGCGCCGTGCCGGATGATGAAGCTGCGCTGCGCAAGCGCCTCGGTATCGCCCAGGCGGAGAAGGTCGGACAGAACTATCAGGAAGCCATGCAATACCCCACGCTGAACGTACGCGGCATGCAGTCCGCTGATGTCGGCGCCAAGGCACGCACCATCGTGCCGGGTGTGGCGATTGCCGAACTCGATTTGCGCACCGTGCCTGAGACCGATCCGCAAGTTTTGCTGGGTTTGCTCAAGTCGCATATCGAAAAGCAGGGCTTTCATCTGGTCAAGGGCGAGCCGACCGATGACGATCGCGCGCGCTATGCCAAGCTCGCTTCGCTGGACTACGCGCAGGTTTCTGCCTCCAGCATGGCGGTACGCACCGACCTGGCTTCGCCGATCGGCAAATGGCTGCGCAGCTCTTTCAACAAAACTTATGGCAAGGATCCCGTGCAGATCCGCATGATGGGTGGCACCGTGCCGACCGGCGCCATGGTCGGTGCGTTGAAGATTCCGTTCGTGATCGTGCCGTTGGTGAACGCCGACAACAATCAGCATAGCGCCAACGAGAATATGCGCCTCGGTAATTACATCGATGGAGTCCGCACCCTGACAGGCATCCTGACCGAGCCGTTTGAGCCTTTCCAAGGTAAGTAATTGAGTAAAGTGTGCAACACGCCAGCGAAGATGCGGCGTGATGCGCTAGAATCCCCTGAAGAACAAATAGTCGAATACACACTTCGGGGGATTCCATTTTGCACGTCGAAGCTCATATCGTTAATGCTTTCATTGATGGCGCCCTTGGCGGCAATCCCGCAGGCGTAGTGCTCGACGCGAATAATCTGACAACCGACCAGAAGCTGTACATTGCCCGCAAACTGGGTTTGTCCGAGACGGCGTTCGTGTCTGCCTCGCAAAGCGCCACCATCAAACTCGAGTTTTTTACCCCGACACGCCAGATTACGCACTGCGGCCATGCCACCATTGCCACGTTTTCCCTGCTGCGCAAGCTGGGTTTGGTCGGGGACGGCATGTTGTCGAAAGAAACCATCGACGGCAACCGCAACATCCTGATCGACGGCGACATGGTCTACATGGAGCAGCGCGCGCCGGAATATCGGGATGTTCCTGCGGACTCCCCTTTCTCAGAGCGTATTGCGGTGTCGCTGGGTGTGACGCCGGCACAGTTTCACGGCACGCTCGTGCCGGCGCTGGTCAATACCAGCAACACTTTTCTGGTGGTGCCGTTCCCGGATGAACAGGCTGTATCCACACTGCGTCCCGATTTCAAATTGATTGAAGCCATCAGCAATGAGCTGGATGTGATTGGCTATTATGTTTTCTCCAACATGACGACGATCAGTGGAAGGCATGCAGGCGTGCGCATGTTTGCGCCGCGTTTCGGCATTCCGGAAGAATCGGCAACCGGCACCGCTGCCGGGCCGCTCGCCTGCTATCTGCGTGACTATGCAGGCGTCAGGGATGCGGAAATCATCATCGAGCAAGGTTATCTGATGCAGCCGCCATCGCCGAGCGTGATCAAGGTCAAGCTGTCCGTCGCTGACGGCAGGATTCGCCATCTGATGGCGGGCGGTACCGCCAAGGCGACGCGTCTGATCAAACTGGACATCTGATACGGACATTGACCGCACTAATGCGGCAATAAGTTCGGAATTAAGCTTTGAAATAAGCTTTGAAATAAGCAAACGGGGCGACCATGGTCGCCCCGTTTGCTTATTGTCTCAGTGCCTGATCGGTTTGCTCTGTCTGAGCTTACTTACTTGTGTTCGATCTGGAACATCAATCCCTGCTGGATGATCTCCGTTGACATCAGCTTGTCGCCGACCACTTCGGTCATGCGCTGGCCGGGGTTGTTCAGCGCGTTGTTGACCAGACGCTTGATCAGATCCGGCAGCTTTTTTTTGTCGCCGTCGGTGACCAGACGGCTGGTTGCTTCTGCGCAGAGGAGGAATTCCATACGCGCGCCTTCGCTGCGATTGCTGAGTAGCACGCCGATCGTTTTCAGGTCGCCATCCTTGGCAAGGCTTCCCATCATGGATGTCTGGGACGGTCCTACCTGGGTCTGGAAGGTGTGCTTTTCGCCACCGCTGTGCAATTGGGTGACGTCGATGGTGTAGAGCGGCGCCATGTGGCCGGCGCTTTCATCCTTGCGGTCTTCCAGAACGTCGGCAATGGCGCGATTGAATTTGGTGGCGAACAGGCTTGGCGAAATGCCCAGAGAGTGTTCCGTAGCCGCTTGCGCCGCCAGTTTGTCATCGACGGAATGGTCACAGGCCGTCAGGAGAAAAAAAGGAAACAGCAGCGACAGGACCACGCGGATGACGTGTTTACTCATGATTTTCCCCCTCATTTGTATGTATTTTTAACATGAAGTTATTTCTGATTTATGTCAATTATGTTGTAAAGATGCTGCGAAAGAGTTGTGAAAAAAATAAGCGTACGCACCTGCATGTGATATCTTCGCACGGTCGTAAGCCAAGCTGGCAAAGACTTTCCGCCCAGCAAGCCAATACACAACGTCTGGCATCACCTGACGAGACCTCAAGCATACTCAAAAATACAGGACATTGTTTCCTGTAGTAAATATATTTATCCCCCAGGCCCTAAATGCCAATCCGTCGGGATAGCTTTGACATAAAGAATCTTCAGATAGGGAAACATGCGCGCGCTACATAAATTGAAAATCGGGGTACGCCTCGGTCTGGGCTTCGGGCTACTGGTATTGATGTTGTCGGCCATGGCTGCGTTTTCGCTACTGCGTCTGGAAGGTATTTTGAGCACCGTCAAATACGGCGACAAGATACTGACGGAGAAACTGCAACCTTTGTATGTTGCGCGCGAAGCACTGGATCAGACCGGCCTCGCAGCACGTAACGCCTTTATCTTTACCGACAATGCCGACGCGATGAAAGAGCTGGCAATCGTTGACGAGCAGAAAGAGATTTATCTGGCCACGCTCAAATCGATGGCGCCGGCATTCAAGGGTGATGCCGACTTCGACAAGGTCAGTGCCGGCTTGCTGGCCATGGCGGAAGAACTGAAGCGCCCGCGCAAATATCGTGAAGCAGGGCAGATGCAGGAGTACGGAGACTTCCTCGTCAAGGAATGCAGCCCCCTGCGCCGCCAGATCGTGCGCGACATCAACGTCGTCATCAAACAGACCGAACAGCGCATGGCCGAAGCGGACGACGCTTCCAACAGCCTGTTTAACCGTTCGATCGCATGGATCATCGGCATCACCATCGTTACCGTGCTCATCGGCATCCTCGTGGCAGTGGTGATCACGCGCGGCTTGCTCAAACAGCTCGGTGGTGAGCCGGACTACGCGGCGGAAATTGCCGACCACATCGCCAAGGGTGATCTCGCCATTGAGATCAGCATCAAGGATGGCGACAAAGGCAGCCTGCTGATGTCGATGAAGGAAATGCGTGACAACCTGGCGCGCATCGTCGGCCAGATCCGCGAAGGTGCACATACGATTGCTTCGGCATCGACCCAGATCGCCTCCGGTAACGCCGACCTGTCGGCACGCACCGAAGAACAAGCCGGTTCGCTGGAAGAAACCGCATCGGCCATGGAAGAGCTGACCGCGACGGTTCAGCGCAATGCCGACAACGCGCAGCAGGCTAATACGCTCGGTGCAACGGCATCGACGGTGGCGGTGAAGGGCGGCAGCGTAGTGGGGCAGGTGGTGGAAACCATGAGTTCCATCAACGAGTCCTCGCGCAAAATCGTCGACATTATTGCCGTGATTGACGGTATCGCTTTCCAAACCAACATTCTCGCGCTGAACGCGGCAGTCGAAGCGGCTCGCGCCGGTGAGCAAGGCCGCGGTTTTGCGGTGGTGGCGTCGGAAGTGCGCAGCCTCGCGCAGCGTTCGGCAACCGCCGCCAAGGAAATCAAGGAGCTCATCGCTGACTCCGTCAACAAAGTGGCAAGCGGCACCGAGCTGGTCGAACTGGCCGGCAGCACCATGGATGAAGTGGTCTCCAGCGTCCAGCGTGTGACCGGCATCGTTGGAGAAATCAGCGTTGCCAGCCAGGAGCAACGTCACGGCATCGTCCAGGTCAGCGGCGCGATCAGCCAGATGGATGAAGTCACCCAGCACAATGCCGCGCTGGTCGAACAGGCCGCTGCCGCCGCGCGTTCCCTGCAGGAACAAGCGGAAAGCCTGACGCGTGCAGTCAGCCTGTTCAAGCTTTCGCATGGACATGGTGCATCGATGGTGGTCAAGAGCGTTGACGGTACGGTGCTCAATGCTGTTGAGCTGCCGATGATCCCGGGTAGTTCACGTTCAGCCATTACGCATGATGAGGGCAAACGAAACGTCAAACGCAACGTCAAATTGCTGCCGCGCTGAAGCATGTTGTGATGACGTAAAAAAGGAAAGCCGCCGCGCAGAAAACGAGGCGGCTTTTTTGTTGCGTGTTGCGAACAGATTCAGAGCACGTCGGTGGCAGCGCAGACTTGATTGCGGCCTTGTTTTTTTGCTTGATACAGCGCCTGATCCGCCTGGCGGATCAAGGTTTCGGGAAGGTGCTCCGCCCGCGCCGGCATGAGTGCGTCGATGCCCGCGCTGACCGTGACATTGCCGACCGGATTGCCCGCATGGGCGATCTTGAGTGCGTCGATGGTGTGGCGCAGGTTCTCGGCAATTTCCAGTGCTGCGGCGAGATCGGTATTCGGCAACAATACGGCCAGTTCTTCGCCTCCATAACGTGCCGCCAGATCGCCGCTGCGACGCGATACGTTTTTCACGGCGCGCCCGATCTGACGCAGGCACTCGTCGCCGGCGGCGTGGCCATAGATGTCGTTGTATTGTTTGAAGCGGTCGACATCGATCATGATCAGCGCCAGCGAACTGGCGTTGCGGGTTGCGCGACTGAGCTCTTCTTGTAGCGCGAGGTCAAAATGCCGGCGGTTGGCCAGTCCGGTCAATCCATCTTCCAGTGCCAGCCGCTGCAAGGTGGCGTTGAGTTCATTGAGCGAATCGCGTGCCTCGCGCAACGATACTTCGGTGCGCGCGCGCAATCGGATTTGCCGCACCAGGCGCCATCCCAGCAACGCCAGCGTCAGCACCAGTACGCCGATGCCACAGGCGTGCATGATGGTGTCTTCCACCCAGCCCGATAAGGCTTCCTGTTTTGACAGCGCTACGAAGACATACAAAGGATAGTGTTGCAGATGATCGTAGGCAGTGAGCCGGATTTTATTGTCCACCGTCGATCTGAACGTGACCAGTCCGGACGCTTTTTTGGCGATGTGATCGCGAAAGATCGGCGTATCGATCATGGTCTTGCCGACGTATTCTTCATAGAGCGGGCGCCGCACCAGCACCGTGCCCTTGTTCGTGCCGAGGAAGATCACCCCCTCCTTGCCGATATCGAAGCTATCGTAGAAGGTCTTGAAGTATTCGAGGTCGAGCGCCGCCACGATGACGCCTGCAAAGCTGCCATCCGGATGATTGACGCGGCGCGACACGGTAATGATCCAGGAGCCGGTGGTGCGGCTCTTGATCAGCGGGCCAACATGCGCGTCGCGGCCGGGATGGTCGCGATGGAAGAGGAAGTAGTCGCGGTCGGAGACATCCTGTGGAACATAAAAAGGTGTCGAATCGACAAGCGAGCGGCCCTGTTCGTCGTAGGCGAAGTAGGCGTTGATCTGCGGCAGGGCATTGGCGTTCTGTCCCATCAGCGCTGCCAGATGTCCCTGACCGCGCGGTCCCGATCCCTCGGTTTCGACAAGTTTGATCATGCCGATCAGCGAGACATCGGCGGATTTGATCGCATCGTCCGCATGGCGTTGCAAAGCGTGTGCGATGTTGGTGTCGTCGATCTGTTGCTTGCGCGCCAGACCAAGTTGAATCAGGTCAACGACGATGAACAGCCCGCAGACCAGGAGAATGAAGCCGATCGCCAGGTTGGCGACCGATGCCGGCTTTTTTGC
>Ga0209913_1000681_pt1 | contig 25675 bp, 20 predicted proteins | sample PersoiDNA2013203_FD_185805 | JGI IMG/M metagenome (GOLD analysis project Ga0209913, IMG submission 185805) | Permafrost soil microbial communities from the Arctic, to analyse light accelerated degradation of dissolved organic matter (DOM) -... | ecosystem: Environmental > Terrestrial > Soil >... | reverse complement strand
CCGACTTGTGTGTACGAATGAGTATTTCTGAGGCTACCTTGCGCCGCATGGAGCGAGGCGACCCAGGTACAGCTGCTGGCGCTTACCTCGCTGCATTGTTGATTTTGGGCGTGTTTGAGGATGCTATACCTGTGCTAGCACCCGCCCTGTGGTCCGACTCTCCCCAACGTAGAGTAAAACTCAGCCAACAAGAACGAGGAGGCAAAGTAGATGCTGAATACTTCTAAGCCTTTATTCATTTATTTGCAACGTCCAGACAACGGAGAGTGGATCACGGTCGGACGCTATCTTGCTGGCCCCGTCGCAAGCTCGGGTAGCTGCCGTTCTACCATTGAACTACACCCGCGATCCCCGCATTCTACGCGGGTTTCAAGAGTGTTGACAACTTCAGCCGATGGCTGCTGTGAGCGAAAATGTGATGGCCTTTATTTCCTTACTGTGATGGCTTCTATTCTTTAGAAATTGTTCCGAATTGAACAGTACCATGACAACATAGCAGCGAAAAATTCTGGGAACCAACTTAATCTAAGTTAATCAACATTATCTCGTCCACTCATCCAATCAGGTTCTATCTCACCAAATTCAAAATGCAATGTATTTGGTTCTATTTCAAGCTCAATATCATCTACGTCATTTGATTTGTTAGGAATACGCAAAACAATAGAAACCGATTCATCGAAATTATCCGTGACTAGACCGTTTCCCATAGAAATATATTCTTTATCAATTCCATCCCATTTCTGAAATGAATAACTTCCAATAAATGTACCTTGCACTTGGAGACTAAAAATTACAGAGACTCCCTCCTGATCAATATCAGTAACTTTAATGGCATTTGGCACATCTTCAAATGTACATTTATTCAACTCAACATAAAACTCATCTTCTTCATATTCAAATTGTGAATAAACATCACTGATAACAGCTTCGCTCCATTCGAAGTCTTTAATTTCCTCTTCAATCCTTAAGAAAATTTTCGAGTTTCCATCATTTAAATCTCGTCGCAGACCCTTAATCATATGTTGGACGGCCTCGTCCGGTGTTTGAAAAAGTGCAAGCGCAGCTGCAAGTTCTTTTACATGATGCAACCTATCGGATATTTCACAATACGATATCCAATCACCGTCTCTGGATACAACAACTATTTCGGTATCCTCATCTAACGCCCAATTTTCAAGGGTCTTTAACGCAATTGCGTCTGGAAACTCAGATTTTTTGTTATTTTCCTTCTGAAACGGGGGTTCATTACCAAAGTAACTACTGAGAAGGTCACTGACATTAATATAGTCATCGGAGTTCAAAACTAAGGTACCAGAATCTGCTAAAAAACTGTCGATCTGCAATTTGCAAATTTCCTGCGGAGATGGAAGTTCTGCAAATTTTGTATTTATCTCTTCGAGGTACTTTTGATCAAATCCAACAAAATCAGCCGCATCAGACATATCACGACCAAATCGTTCTTTTTTTGTTGTGATCGATTTTGTCAGATGACGACCAATTTCCCTTAAAACTACTTCCGAAATAACCAAATTTGCAGGATGCCGATTAAATTGTTTTAGCTGAGAAAATATCCCTCGATCGAGACGCATGCCGTGATCATCAAAAGTTGTTGTATCGACGGTAATTGCTGAAATCTTTTTTTGGGCAATTCGCAACCTAATTTCTGCGTATTCTTCTGAAGACATAATTTTTTTAGAAATTAATTGGGCAAATCGACATCTGTATCGTCGTCAGAAAGATTAGGAATAAACTTCGCGTGTGCTCTTTGTAAATAGGCTTTAGCACTATCCCTATCCGCCTCATAAGACAATTGTTCATTAATAAATCGAAGACGAGATCGTGCATCGTTAATTACCTCTGCCCATTCCTTTACCCAGACCGTAATATTCAATTCTGAGTCGTCATAAACTTGTCCTTTAGGTCGTCCCTTCTGATTGGCCTCTTTCTTTGCAAAAGAGTCCAGCTCATTTGACACAGCGACGAATGTCCATTTAGCAGGAACTCCAGCAAATCTTTCGTCACTTGCAACTGCGATAGCATATTTTTTTATTTGGGTTAGTACATCGCTATTGATTTTTTGTGAAGGTCGCTTGAGCTCAACAATTAGATAATCATATTCACCAGTTCGAGGTTGGACAACTTTTTGCAACATCAGATCTATCCGCCCAGTCTTCCCATCTCCTAGATCAACAATTTTAGAATCATCTTCACGTGGCCCTAATTCAGATAAATGCCTTTGCAAAACTTCTTCTAACCGCTGCTCGCTACCTGCCAGAGAGAATTCTTCGTGAAATAACCAAGCCTCTGTTTCAAGTATTTTATGTAATTGATCTCTTTCCAACAGTTTCTTCTTACTTTTCTTATGAAAAATAAGCGCCTCTAATCCATTCAACATATCCAGTCTATTTGCAACAATTTTTGCGGAACTGATGATCGAGGAAAGTGATGTTTTTTCTAGCAGTAAAGCTAGATCATCTTGAGCCTCTTTCTTTAATCCAAGCACTTCGCCGATAATAAATTGCACGGAATCAGGATTTTGACGAATTGCCTGGGCAAGCAAAAAGAAAGTGAACTTCTTTTGTTTACTATCAGAGTCTTCAAAAGAAGGTAAATAACTTTGTACGTTAACAGCCAAAATATCGAAAACCTGTCGCTCTGCAAATTCGACAGGATCAATATTATCGTTGTCTTCATAAGGATAAATTTTTTCTTCTTTCCACTTTTCAACAATCTGGCTATGTTGAGAAGCCAAACGTTTTCTAAAGTGCTCTTTCATTTTATTTTTTGCCGCACGCACAATAACCTGAACATCATCATGCAAATCTGCAAGTGCCAATTGGCCCAACTTATCTAACTCACGAAAATGATCAGATTTTATATACGCAGTAAAATTAAAGCCCGGTGCACGAATTTGTTGACCCGCAGGAGTTTCAAACAATGAGATTCCTGACGCATCACACAAATGAACAACACGTTCAGTAGGAATATTCCATTCAATAACAACTATCGAAACACGTACTCTATTACCGCTATTCAGTCCAATTTCGCCAAGGTCATACTCTTCTCGATGGTGCTGAACTGCATTAGGGTCTACATTTTTCCCATCATACTCAATTGAGGTTTCAGGATATTCAGTAAGAAACACCGCAAATATTTTCGCCAAACTCATTTGAGCAGTTTCATCTTTTAGTGACCGAAAATCACTAACTACATTGTGTATGGTAACTTCAGTTCCACTTACATTCGTATCGACCTCTACAACTTTACCAACATTAAAATTATCAAGGGATGTTGAATTGCCAACAATTTTGTATGAGTGCGATTTCCCATTTTCTTTAAATGTCGTAGCCCACTCAACCTTATGGCCTAAAGAAAATGCCTTAAATCTGCCTTTTCCATTTTTTCCATGTAATGAACGTCCATGTTGGCGAACAGCAGCTTTCTTCCACGAGTCGCCTAAACTACCAAACAATTTGTCGACTTTAGAGAACGTTATACCGTCACCGTAATCTCGTACACGAACGGATTCAAGACCATTCATTTCGTTAATATCAAGGAAGACCTCCACTTTGTTCGAGGCCGCATCAAATCCATTCCAAATCAATTCAGCCAAAGCCGCTATCGGACGAGAAGATGTTATTGATTCAAGAAAATCTTTTTTTGCGGTTACTTGGACGATTCCCATTTGAAGATTTCTTTCAACTAGTTGGCTAAGATTTGGGTAACAATACAAAGAAATCAGATTTCAATGCATTATGATTAGTAATAAAAATACACAAACTTAAATTTACAACAAATTTGTAATTTCAAGTTATTATTTATTAACATCTCCCTAATCAGTTTCGTCGCATTTAATTGAACCCTCACGCAATCCTCAGGTAAATTTTCATCCAGCCTTTATTTCTTGCTTTTACGGCTTTTATTCTTTAAGAAAACTCACCAGCATTGTTACTCAAAACCAAATTACCCACGTGATAGCCAAGTTATTAAATCCGCCAATCAACACATCAACTAAGGAATAAAAATAAGAAAGCCCAATTTCGATAACTCACTTCATTTCCGTCCTTTAGGGAACTCGCCACATTGGTATTCTTCCCAACTTTGCCTCAAATCATCAATGTAATTTAATCCCCTAAAACCCGTCCAGTATCGACCGTCTTGCTCATACGTAAATATGTAGAGAATGTTGGTATGTTTCGAAATTAAAGGCTGACCTAAGACTGCCGTTGATTTAAGCTCAATCCATCCAAAATAACATCTTCCATTTTCTGTGCGTTTTTCCTCTAGAACCTCTCCATCAATATATTTCTCATCAAAAAATTCAATCGCATTGTTACCAGCAGAGAGATATTGTCCGTAAAGAAATTTACCACTAGTTCCAAATACGAAATGTCCAAGAGGAGCCAGAATAAAGTGCCATATTAGGTAACAAAGAAGAACTAAAAATGCAAAGCTAATTAAGACGTCCTTATTACTTGCGCTTATGGGGCGTTGAACTGGTTCTACCTTTTCTTCGCCTTGTTTAATTGAATCAGTATCAACGGCAGCAAGGACTTCTGTCACGATTGGAGTGATTTTATTCCCACTTAGCAACACCGTCTTCTGCTGAACATCTGCATTTGTCGATGATTTTATCTTCTCAAGGGTGTGTTGTGCTTGACGATTTCCCAAAGATACGGCACGCTCTAGCCAATGAATCGCTAGTAGCTTATTTTTAACTACACCAATCCCATTTAGATACATCACTCCTAGGTTGAACTGGGCTTTATCATGCCCAGCCTCGGCAGCTACATGAAACAATTTAGATGCGATATCGACACTTCTCTCTACTCCGTCTCCTTTCAAAAACTTAACCGCCTGCAAGAAAATATCGTCTTTAGGTTGCTTGTTCATCACTTATTTAATCTTAAAAAATAGTCTTGAAAATTATAGAAGCCCGTCTCAAAGTTGATGTATGAGACAAACAAAGTTGATATCACAAACTATATTGAATTAACTATTAGATTACCTAATAGTCATTTAAATTGAATACCACAATTGGGGCAAACAAAAAATTTTGTGGATCTTGCCAACAAAGCTACAAAGGCACCAAAGACCAGATTTTGCCAAAAGGATGTGACATAGCCATAAAAATAAACAACGAAATAAATGAACACTCCTGCTCCATATATCGACAACCGATATATTAAGGGTTTTGAAATTTTCAAACACCCTCCAAGTCCTACATAGCCACACTCTAAGCAAGTCAAATGTGTGTGATCAGGATATTTCTTCAAATTATTTCGTATATTTTCTGGAATAACCTTGCTCATATTCAACCCAATCAATCGTTATTTAATTAAAAAAATTAGCAATAAAAATTAGGATTGATATTAGCTTTTTATGCAACAAAATTACTATAGTGGGAATTACCTGCAACACCTTCGGGTTTTACGTACGGGTACGGATATCCGCAAAGAAGACGAAAAAAAATCCATGTTTTGAAGGATATATTTCTATTCAGAAAGAAACATCTCAATTTAATTTCGTCACATTCAAAGGAGCAACAGGCAACCATCATCAAGTCGTAACGAAAGCGATCAGCTGTCCGCCTCGTGATCTGAATAAGATAACTTGTTACGAATGGCGCTTCTATTTTTTTATAAAAAATATGTTACGCAATCGTCTTTATAACAAAAACTTTATTGCACGTTCGATCAACCGTTTTTTATTGATTAAGTCAGTCATATCTCTTGGCGAATCGAGGAAAAGATTTGCTTCGTTCAAAGTTTTAAAAGTCCCCGCATTTCGTATATGGAAAAAGATAAGTTGTTCAAAGTAGAACTTTAGTTGGTAGCACCTAAACTTTGCATTCTCATTCTGGTCTCCGGCATGAACGCTTCTGTTTCTAAAATCCCGCAAATGCTCTAGTACTTGTTGGTGATATTCAGAATCTTTAAACAGAAATGAACATCGACGTACTATTAAATCGTATTTAGCATCACCTTGGCATGTGATGGACTCTAGTGCACCCCACAGCTTTATTAGGCTAACGTTCTGATCTCGTTCATCTAAAGCTCGGACAAATCGAACCAATGCATCGCGTAATTCATAAGAATATGGAATTTGATTTAACTTGGTAAAAATTCGTTTGTAAAACTTTTTAAAACCTGCAAAATCATCCGCTACAAACAAATCTACTTTTGCAAAGTTCGGTTCATACCAAAATTGTTCATCAGCGACTGCCCCATTGATTTGGTGGACTGTATGAACACGCCCCATTCGTATCTTATTTATTGGCTTCCATTCATCTCCAAAAAGTGACGTACTTGAATTTCCAAGTAGTGACCATATCGCTCGTTGCATATCAATCACATACAAAGCCTTGGTTGCAGCTCCTTTAATAGATTTTGACTTTACCGATACAATAATTTTGCTATAGCTATCAGGTGTATCGTCAGAAAAATCAAATTTATTTCTAATTACAGAATTCCTCGATTCATACCTTTTTGGAAAAAAATTATTTAAGAAAGTAATCTTGCAGCCTTCAGTATTGATTGTTTTTAACGGAAATGGCTTACCGAGCGAAATTGTTGTTAAAACATGAAACTCTGTTTCCTTTGTCTTTCGCTCCTCCTTAATTAAACGATTAATTTCTTCAATTACGCTCTGCTTCTCAAGTACCTGTTTTTTAGCGACGTTACTAATAGCTGTCCAAATAACGCCTTCTATTTCAATTGAATGTGATTTATCCTTAAAATCAACCATTCCATCGAGGGTTGCCTTTGCATCAAAAAATCCGAAGCCAGAAAATGAAACCTTTCCGTCAACAGACACATTCTTTGATTCTTCGATTCTTTTAAGAACAACGTCTGGTTTCGTATTTTTTTTCCAGTTTGCATTCATTTTATTATCCTAAAATCACATTCTGCTCAAATCGATTTGGCCACACTCAACTGAATCCTGACGCATTCCGCCAGCGAACTCACTTCCAGTTTCTCAAAGAGCTTCGCACGATGAGACTCGACCGTTCTAGTACTTACTCTTAACTTGTCTGCAATGACCTTGTTCGGCATGCCCTCCACAACCAAGTGCAGCACTTCATTCTCGCGTTCTGACAAGCGGCTGAGTTTTGCATGCACATCGGCATTCAGTTTTGATTGACGATGCAACTCAATACTCGACTTGATCGCCATTTGCAGACTATCAATCAACGATTGTTCATCTACTGGTTTAGTCAAGAAATCAACTGCACCAGCCTTGAATGCACGAGTACATTGCGCAATATCACCATGGCCAGTAATAAAAATGATGGGAATCACATACCCTTTTTGTTTGAGTATGTCTTGTATCGTCAACCCACTGATACCTGGCATACGGATGTCTAATATCAAGCACCCCACTTGGCTCGCATCGTAGTCATCTAAGAATGCCTGCGGATGCTCATACGCAATTACATTTAGGCCGATTGACTTAATCAGCAAACTGAGTGAATCACGGACAGCCAAATCATCATCAACTAAAAATACCACGGGTTCTAACATCATTCTCTTTCGGATAAATCGAGGTCAACGGCATTTGGATCACGGATTGCTAAAGAAAAACTAAACTCTGCGCCACTCTCTCTATGATTAGTCGCTTTTAAAGTTCCACCATATGTTTCAACAATAGAATAACTGATCGTTAAACCTAGACCCATGCCATCTTTTTTTGTAGTAAAAAATGGGTCAAATAAATGATTCATTACATATTCTGGAATTCCATGCCCGCTATCACGTATGAGAATTCTGACGCGATCGTTTTCTATCGTCGTCAAAATTCGAATAATCCGATCAGCAATTTCAACTTCCCGCATAGCATCGATCCCGTTTATTACCAAGTTCAGTACAACCTGTTCGATTTGAATCGGATCAGCCGTGACAGAAGGAAGATTTTTTGCAAGATCAACGATGACGGTTACCTGCGAATCTTTAAGAGTATGATCACTTAACGACAGAACATTTTGAACAACTTGATTGATATTAACTGGTGCTGAACGCATCGATTGCTTTGATACGAATGCACGTAGTCTTGCTATAATTTTTCCTGCACGTTTTGACTGTGCTGCCGCAGAATGCATCGCATTAATAATTGTGGGTGCGTCAGGCTCCTTTTCTTGTAACAGACGAATACAAGCTTGGTTATAACTAAGAATTGTAGCGAGTGGTTGATTAATCTCGTGAGCGATGCCAGCTGCCATTTCACCCATTGTATTTAATCTGACCACATGGGCTAGGTCAGATTGATGTTGCCGAAGTCGCTGATCACTGGCGTCCGCAGCTTCTAATGCTTTTCTTCTTATCGGCCCCATGTCTCGAAAGACAAGTACTACACCAGCCAACTCATTTTTTGTTCCGAATAAAGGTGAAACGCTACCTTCCACCAAAATTCTTAAATGGTTATCTAAAACCAAAGCGCTATTTTCCGGTAAATCGACTACCTTCAAACTCTCCATGCACTGAGTGAACGGACTCACAATTAATGACTGTGACAGTTCATAATGAAGTATTACAACCTCTTCAACTAAACGTCCCACAGCATCATTTAAAGTTGTTCTAGTTGAAGTTTCAGCTACTAAATTCATGTAGCGGATACGTCTATCAGCATCCAAACTAATAACCGCATCGCTAATCGAATGCAACGTGACGAGGGCATTTTCTTTCTCTTGAGCGAGAATATCTTCCGCGTCCTTTGTCGAAGCCAAATTCATTTTCCGTTGATGATAAATAACGGCAAGCAATAATAAAATTGCAAGCGTCGCTCCTAACGTCATCAAGGTAGGAAGTGGATGAATGACCTCTAATCCAACCTGACGATCAGTCTCAATAACAAATGGCTGAGACTCACTGCTTAATTGACGGGTGAACTGAAATAAGGGGAAAACTGATGCAAATTGATGGTTGTTGTTTGAAGCATCTACTTTGTCGATAATTCCATTCGGATCATTGCTTTTAAAATTTTTATGATGTAGTGACATAGAGATAAATTCCGAAGGCAACTCATCACGTGAAAGAAATTTATTGGTATGAATTAGCAGCGAAATTACTTGCGTAACCTGACTATAACGTTCTGCTTTTACATTCGACGGTGTCAATGTATTAAAAATCGCTTTAAAAATCAAATATCCACGACCACCTTCCAATAAATCAAATGGTATTGATATGCTTGGCTTACCACTTAAGATAGTTGCGTCTAGTGCAATCCTGAATTTCGGTTCAGAATAGACGTCAAGGCCAAGAATTGGTGAGGCAGCTTCAATTGGAGGCTCCATAAACGTAATAGGAAAATAAAAATCTCGTTTTCCTACGGTATGCCAACTACGCTTTCCTCCAAAATCAAAATCTTTGATGTGGAATGGGTGTTTTGTTTTTTTACTCAAAAGTAATTCGAAACGCAGCACGTCAGCAAAATCTACACGCGGCTGCAACTCAATCGTATAGATATGTGGATATCGCCGTAACATGTCCCGCGAATAACCACGAATGCCATCGAATTCTAAATGCGGGAATGTATTAAACAATGCATCTAGCCCACCTAAAACCGCCTCATTTTGATCAAGTCGCTGGCGAATGATTTCATAAAGAGACTCAGACTGCTGCTCAAACTCCTGACGTTGTGCATTAATTTCAGAGGAAACCTGAATGCATAAAATCAATGGAAAAAGAATTAACCAGGTGATAACAATAAAAAACCACACTCTTTTTGACAATGTCAACGCATGGCGTATTGAGGTAAATAACATTAAAGATGCTCGAATTTGAATGGTATTTAAAAAATTAACTGGTGCAGGATCGAGCCAATCTTGTATGAATACTTCACGTACCTCCCAAGCATTTACACGCTCTTCTCCTGTTCACAGAAGTACAGTCATTTTCTCTCTGTCATTCAATTAAAAAAACAGAAATCCAACACCGCTTGACAAGGAAAAGCTATCCGTAATGCCCGAAGAGGAAAACCGTAATCAACACAATATATTTTTACTGTCGAGCATCATAACATTGGCAAACTATATATTTTTATTGTTAATAAAAATATTCCTGTTGTATGAACTCAAGATTTACTGGATCGTCGCCAAGATCGTCTTTAGAAAATATATTTAGAGAAATCGACTAAATAAGCGAATAAGACAAATTGAGTAGATGGCAATCAAACGTGTATTTATTTTTAAATAGGTTGATGAAGGCGCGCAATGAAGAAAAATGAAAAACGAAATAATTTAGACTTCACCGTCTTAACTATGACAGCTTTAGCATTAGCATTAGCATTAACGGCTTGCGGAGGTGGAGGAGGTGGTAGTACTGCCTCATCGTCCGCGTCAGTGCCAGTAATACCTCCAGTAGTAGTGTCGACACTCGTTCCAAATTTTGCCACTACTGTTGTTGCCTTTGCGGGCTATGGCCTTGCACAACTTTCATTGGACCCATCGACGTCAACCTCAACGGGAGGATCAATTGCTGTGTATAAAGTAGATTGGGGAGATGGGCAAACATCAATGAGCGCATCAAATCTGCCATTGACTCACACATATACTACCGGCAATGGTGGGAATCAACAAATCACACTATCGATAACCGACAATAATGGTAATACTAAGTCCATCCAGAAAGTTGTATCGTTGCCCGATCGGTTGTATGGGAATGATGGAATGGTATATGTTCGGGTACCGATAACAAATCAAGTGATTGGCCTGCAAACCGAAATTGTTGTACCTCCTAATCCTAACCCTGTTGGTACCCTTGCAGTTTGGCCTGGTTTGCAACCTGATCCTAATTCATTGACACTCAACCCAGTCGGGTTTGGAGTAATTCAGCCTATTATGGTATGGGGTGGGATTGGATGTAGTTTTAACACACCCGCTCCCACGATGTACTCATCGTGGTGGGTAGAGGCTTATGTATGGAACGATGTGAATGGATGCAGTGGCGGCGATTTAATGGAAGTAAGACCTGGTGATAAATTAAAATTATCAATGTCACTCACCGGCAGTATCTGGAATCAAACCATAACGAACGTCACGACTAGTAAACAGGTGAGTTTTTCAAAAGATATGCAAGGACAGGCACAAAACCAGATCCTATTTGCGATTGAAGAAAAAGGTGCAAATACTGGGGCTGGTCTTGATCATGTTACTTATACGAACACAATGATCACATTAGCTCATCCAGAATCTGGGAATTGGTGCAATCCCACATCAATGGGATACGCAGATATTGTAGTAGCTCCTACAATATCCAGCGATATGAAATCCTGCACATTGCCAAATGTTACACTCACTCCTGGACCTAACAGCTTCCGCACGTAAATTGCATCATACAAAGTATAAATCCAAATTTTTCAAAAGCATTACCGAAAGATTTGGATTTTTTTTTGCAAGCTAATATACCGTAAGGACGGCTTCAATTGTCTAGGATAGTATTTTCCATACAATCTTCAAGCAAATAATATCTAAAATAGGCCCCTTCAAACTTCATCGAACCGTCTGGATTTTCCAGAAACGCCTCAATCTTTAAATATAGATCATTACTTTTATCAAACGGTACGTCGATGTAAAGCTGCCCACGATAACGATCAAATATCTCACCATCAGAAAATGCGCCGCACATAAAATACGGAACATTATTTTCATCTAACCAATCCAGAATCATCTCGCGGGATTCGACTTGACGATAGTCTGGCAAAAAATTCTTCTCATAGCAATGGAACTCAACAGTTAAAACATCTCGCTGTTTTTGACGACAAATCTCGTCGATGGGTGAAATTAGTACTGGCATAAAATTTCCTTCGTTTGGTGTTTGACTTATTTATTCACTATTCTTAGTAGGTTCCCTACGGTACCAAAAGCGGATTTACCCCCTATGATAAAACCGCCATAAATCACCCCTATTTACTAGGAATGATTCGTCGACTAACTGTGCATTTTATTTAGGATTCCCACCGCCTTTCTGCTGGCGACGTTCGGCGCTAAGTGGGCATATCGCTGCGTCATTTTCGGATCGGAATGACCCAATAGTGTAGCGACCTCAAATAGACTAGCGCCTTCTTTGACCATCTTACTGGCGAACGAATGGCGTAGCGTATGCAAAGTTACTTTGCCGCCCTTTTCTTTAACAATATCAGGATCGTTTAAGCCAGCCCGAGCAATTGCTTTTCTGATCGACTGTGGACAGTAGCCACGCGCACTACCCTTTTTATTTTCAAATACGTAGCGACTACCTTCCCGTCGCTCTGCAAATCGTCTGATCATCACCTGTTCAAGCCGATTCGACATAAACAGATAGTCTTCATTTCCCACTTTAGATCGATACAGATTGATTGTTCCAGCTTCCAAATTAATAGATGACCAAGGAATATTTGCAGCTTCAGAATACCTGCAACCAGTATCCAATAAAAAGATCACGACATCGTAATTGTCCTGTAAATTGCGCGTCATTTCTTGGTCGCGCGATTCTAAGGGTTTTACGCCGTTTCTATCCGTGTTCGGATCAAGCTCGCGGAGTAATGCAAGCTCTTCGTTTAAATCGAGATAACGCAGTCGAGAACTCGTTTTAAACGTGGGATAAATAATATCCCGATTGACTTGATATCCGAGTTTGAACATTTCATTCATGGTGGCACGGATCAGACCCACTTCATGTTTGAGCGTTTCCGCCTTCGACCCTTCTGCTTTTCTTTTCTGTACCAGCCGTTCTAAATCTTTGGTTTGCAATTCGTGAATGCACTTATCTGCTGGTAATCCGTAACATGGAATTTTCTCCAACGTTTTGGGATGCAAACGACAACCGAGAATTTTACGGATAGTCGATTGCATTCCCCGATGATAGGCTAGCTCTTGCCGAGATTCGACATACTTGTTTAATGCCTCCTCAAGCGTGATCGTTTCTGATTCGCCTAAGAAAATTTGACCGTGAATTTTGTTGCGCAATTCACGTTCGACCTGCATGGCCTTGGTTTTATTTTGTGTGCCAGTAGTACCTATGTATTTTTTCCCTTTGTATTGAAAACTGTAATACCAATTTTTAGAATTTTTTCGTTTTTGCAGTGCCATGAATGTTTCCTTAAATAGCTATTTGATGACATCCACCATCCAACCATTTGCACCATCCGTCAACATGGGGAACAAACAAAACTTTCAGTAAAAAATGAGGGGAAAAGACAGGAAAAAATGCCCGCCATTTATATATAAATCGGGAAAATAATCGGAAAAATATAGACGGTAAAAAACGGTGCCGTCCCTCCGCAAAAATCCGAACCCTTTTAAAAAGCTTTAGGTGCGTTTACAAATAGGCGGTGCATAGGGAGACATGCCTTCGATTTGTAATTCGATAGCGGGTCGATTTTTGATATGCCTCTTATTCGAATTTATTAGGTCAATAGGCAATTAAAAATCGCAGACCTGCATGACACCTGCTCAAAAAATATCGGCTCAAAACCGCATTAAAATCTGCCCATTTAGATATGCCTAAATTATAGGCAAATAACACCTATTAGCAATGCCGCTGGCATAAGGAAATGGGACTAAAAACACCTCAAATTGATGCGTAGGAAGGTAGCCGCAGGCTGCCTGATCTATGCGTCAAATTGAAGTCTGCCAGAGGGGATGTCGATGAGGTAGGCTTCGCTGCCGTAGGCTGCATGCCTATCGCATATTCCTTCTGGCAGACTTGAGCAATGGCATCGGCAAGAATTCGCCCATACACAAAATATGATCCAGTGCTTGCTCTGGATACAGTTCCATCAAAAATTTAAATTTACATTCAGATGTGCATTTACCTGATTGGTACGAGTGATTCTGCTGCGTCAGCACTCCCGCTGGTCGTACTCACTTCGCACACTCTTGTTTCGTCATTTCTTCTTCGCTGCGCGAAGGCGAACTGACAAAACAGGTGATTTACTTGACTCACACATCGGCTGCGCATCGAATGGATTAAATTAAGACCCTCCCCCCGTTGACGGACGCATGTGCGGGAGCTGCGTACGGGCATGAAAATAAGCCGAATGGAAATGTAACCACATAGAAAAAGCACAGCCGAATGCGACGGACGATGGTAACGCGAATTACCGAGCTTGGGCCGAGATATGACCTCGACTGTTCTCTTTCGTAGTTGGGGAGGATCGAGATATCAGACTGTGACAAGCCAGCCAAACTCAATCATGCAATCTACATGTTCCGCCCAGAAACGGCTTTGGGACGGTCAAGACATGTCATTCAAATTGTGTATGGGTATTTATCTCGAATAGACGAACGACAAAAAATACCCTGCCTGAGAATCAGAAAATGTCCCTGTGTTTTTTTATGGAGGGATGGTTAAAAATATCTTGGGAGGGGACAGGTGATTTCTTTTTTCTATATATGAAAGAGGGTTCGCCTGCCCCCTCGTTTTTAGTCTCTGCCAGTTACCTACATTAAAAAGAAAATTTAATGTACTTCGTTATCAGATTTCTTCGGGATGAAGGAATTTCTGGCGTTCCCATTTTCTCCATATGTGATTTCTTCATACGCAGGAAACTCACCTAATGAGACATTTTCAATGATGCTTTGTGCGACCTCTAGATATCGATTCACCACCGTGTTTTGTTGATTGTGTTTGTACTGCTTTACCTTGGGATTTTTTTCGTTTTCACTAAACCACCTTCCATCTCTGGTATTGAGTTTCAATTTTTCTTCGATCTCTACGTTAGTCAGATTGGTCATCGATTTCAGTTTATATACGTCTAAAACGGTTTTCAAATAGACGACGTCTGGTTGTCGAAACAGACTATAAGTCGCATTATATTTCTCGTAGGGAGCACGACCACGCGGCTTACCGATACCTTCTGATTTCAATAACTCCGTAAATGCATCAATCAAGTCCGTGCGACTAGCAAGACGATTGACCGCAACCACCAAAATATCCGCTTCATATTCTTCAGAGCTTACGGCTCGATCACTGTTTTTTCTTGAGTTGAATTCAGAAATATTTTTTTGTTCTTTTTCTGATAGTGGCGCGATATACCAAAGAAACTCATCCACATTAGAAATCACATCGATCGTAAAAGGATCGAGTTCTTCAAATAGCATGTAGTGGGATTCCCACCACTCGTCAAAACCGCCCACCTTAATATTTCCAAAATCCTTCCTTACAAATGGCATCCATTTGTTTCTATCGCTGAGTAGCAAAAACTCGTACCAAAGTCTATACACATCACGCGGATCGTTTTTAGTCATATTTACCTACTTCTGTCGCACAAAATTAAGAAACGTAAAACCTATGTTTTATGTGTTTGATAACGAACCCCTTTGTCCAAGTTATCGTTCTACCTGTGCTGAGAACAAGCACTTAACGAACAAGTTCTTCTGATGTCCTTACAAAAACATCTCAGGAATTTACCCATTAATTCAGCTATCGCAAATGAGAACAAAGCTAGCTCCTATGAAGAATTTGATTATTACATTTTATTCAAATGCATTAAAGATCGATGAATCAAAAGATGTTGATCTGCGCTCTTCAGCTTTTTAAACATCGATGGTCTGAATTATCAACTTCAACTAATTAAGTAAAGGAAATCAAATGAATTCAATCTCGAATATCAATGCCGCACCTGTCGCCACTCAAACAAAAATCCAATCTCGCTTGGATCAGGCTATCACCGCAGCCAATTTGAAGGCGATTACAGAGTCAGTTAGCTTCAGCATGCTGAACAAAAAATTCTCTGTGCAGACTGGAGGCACGTTTGATATTGCATACGAAGCTGAAATCAAACTTACCCCGAAAGGCTTGAGTAGTTTCGTCGCCGATCCTGCCATCACATTCCATCCGAATGACACGGAAAAGCATAAGCATTTGCTGGAAGATGGTAACGATGCTGGTGAGATCAATCTTTCCTACGTAACGAAATTCAGCAGCGATTGCAAGGAACCATCGAATAAGACGGAACTGGAAAAATCTATCGAGCACATCCTGAATTTCGTCGAGGATGAAATCCAGCCAGAAATTTGTAAATACCTGCATCAAGCTAAACGTAAAAATGGCTTTACTAAATCGGTCAAAAAGAACGGAGGAAAAAACACGGAAAAAGCAATGCTTGTGATGAATTCGGCTATCTCAATTTTGAAAGAAAAGTTAAACATCCAAATTTAATTATTTTTTAATTCCATTAATCACAGAGGCGATTTTGTTCACAAAGCGCCTCTGCAATATAACATCCGAGTTCATCATGAAAATCGCCATCAACACAGTCATTGACTATAAACCAAAACCTGACGACAAAATTGCATTCGGCCTTCTGACAACTTTGTTTAAAAATGTGGATATTTCTATCATTGAACTTGCACGGCATATTTCATGCGGTCATGCATTTTTCGCCCAACACAAAAATGAACGTCGCGCTGCAAAAAACTTTCTGGCGATGGACGTACTCGCGGTGGATATCGATGAGGGTTGGACCGTCGAGGAAGCTCTCGATGATCAATTTTTTGCAAATCACGCAGCAATCATCTATCACACGGTTAGTGGCACCGCTGAACGTCACCGTTTCCATATCGTATTTCAATTACTAAGAACAATAATCGCTGCGCAGAAGATGACTTTTGCATATACAGGTTTGATCAAAAAATTTGGTGGCATATGTAGCGCTGATGTAATTGCAAATTAAATCCAAATTGATGTCATACAAAAACTTATCAAATACTTCAGCGATCAAAATAAAGAAACCGCGTAACAAAGTTAGCTGCTAGAAATGGTCATCTATTGCAGGGTACGTCACCGATTTTAAGAAGGTGACAGTCAGAGCAAATTATCTCTTAAAGAGTAGGAAAAAAATGAATGAAAGAACAGCTCGTTTACTAAAATTAGGCCGTGAATTGGAGGTTTTAAGAGTCTCTAAGGAAAATTATACATCGTGGCTGAACGACGGATTAAACGAAGTCGCAGATGGAGAATTGAAAGTATCTGTTGTCCCGTGTATCGATCCAGAGAAAAGGGCGAGTGACAATTCTGCACAGGTTGCTGATGTGATTTTCCATCCGAACGTATGGAGAGATTTTCCAAAGATGGACGAATTTAAATATTATCGCGGCGGGATCCACATTAATAAACTGATCAATGCTCGATATATTCCATTTGAACCACATCTGAAACAATGGAAAATCCTGCAAAAAATATGTGTACATGTTAACGACAAGCTGTTTGGTCATTCTGATTTTGGTGTTGAATTCGGAGCGAGCTTCTACCTCCACAATATTGCGTCAGGAACGCAATTTATGTATCAGGAGTTTCATCCGCATGAACTATATTTTGGAAATTTCCCAGCTGAGATATTGAGCATACGTGGAGGTGAAAGCATTAAAACAAAATGCCCTTGAAATAGGGATTATATGGCTTAAGGTGGCTTAATAAGACCTAATATATCTCATTATGCCAGTTAGAATTTTTTATTATCACAATCAAATAATCGACAGAAAACATATTACTAAAGGGTCTTATATGAACAAGTATTACGAAGCTATGGTGAAAGAAATTCAGGAAGAAGTGGCGATGGTAATGGCGAACGGGAATCGCGTGGCACGTGCAACGGAGAATTACTATACGGCTGTATTGAACGAGGGATTCGACGGGATCGCAGACGGTGTCCTCGTGGCTAATCTTCCTTTCTGTATCGAACCAACTCAGACAGCGATTTCTCGTTACTGTAAATGGGTCGCAGTATGCTTTCACCCAACAAACTACGCTGATTTTTCGGCTCTGCATCACGTTAACTCTCGCGATAACGGAATTCACATTAATGGATTTTACAAAGAAGGGCTCACACAACACGACTACGTTAGGACGCAGGAAAAAGTAATGTCAGCAGTCAAAACACATGTGGATGAGAAATTTCGTGCTGGCATGGTGCGTAATGTTCATGAAATCGTTATGGAGACACAGATGCAATATTGGGATTGCGATCCATATTCTTTGCCTGATGGTGGAATTTTTCCAAGACAAATGGATGATCGTGAGGTAGTAAGTCAGGTTATGGTTGCGATAGCAGAAAAACTGGAAGCAATGGTCTGAGATTATTAGGTGCAGGTTAGCGGGATGCTAAAAAATTCTCTGCTCAAACCGGAGGAACGTTTGATATCAAATACGAAACTGAAATCAAACTTACCCAGAAAGGTTTGAGTGGTTTCGTCACCGATCCTGTCATCACATTTCAGCCATATGACACGGATGGGAATCAACATTTGCAAGAAGATGGTAACGACACGGGCGAGATCAAACTTACCTACGTGACGGAATTGCGCACACATTGTAAGTAAGTATCGAATAAAACGGAATTGGAAAATTTCATCGAGTACATCCTGAATTTCGTCGAAGATAAAATTCAGCCAGAAATTTCCAAATACCTGCATCAAACAAAACGAAAAAATGGCTTCACTACATCGGTCAAAAAGAAAGGAGGAAAAAACACAGAAAAAGAACTACAAGTCATGAACTCAGCCATCTTGATTTTGAAAGATAAATTAAATCTCCAAAATTAATTTTGTAATTTTTTAACCCATATCGACGATTCGATCATCGAGCCGTCTTCTTTATCCAATTCCCAGTTCATTATGAAAATCGCTATCAATACCGCCATTGACTTCAAACCGAATCCTGACGATAAAGTATCGTTTAAATTATTAACGACTGGCTTTAGCAATGTGGATATTTCCATCGACGAATTGGCACAGCACATCGCCCTTGGTCATGCATTCTGCGCGCAACATCAGCACGGACGACGTGCAGCATGCAATTTCTTGGCAATTGGATGTACTTGCTGTCGATATCGATGAAGGCTGGACGGTTGAGGAATCCTTGGATGATCAATTCGTACGCGATCACGCTGCGATCATTTATCACACAGTCAGTAGCAGGCCGGATCATCAGCGCTTCCGTATCGTTTTTGTGCTGCCAAGGACGATCGAAGATGCGCAGGACATGACTTATGCCTATACAGGTTTGATTAAAAAATTTGGTGGCGATGTCACCTGCAAAGATGCAACCCGCATGTTCTTTGGTAACAAGGACTGTACGCCCGTCATTTTGGGAAATACTTTACCCATCAGGGAAATGGATCAACTTATCGCGGCAGGAAAACGCAAACTGGAAGTGGAAACCCTGCTGAATGCGCAGCCTCAACAGACGACCCATGCGAGCATGCGTTCGAAACACCAATTATCCGATACCCAACAAGTGCAGCTCGCGGATAAATCGTGGGTCTTACTCAGCAATATCGAAGGCAGAGCCAGTGTTCATTGCCCAAGTCCTGAGCATTACGATGCGCATGCCAGTGCATTCGTGGTGAAATCGCGTAATGGCAGCAATGGAGTGCATTGTTCGAAATGCCAGGAAACCATGTGGCCTGTGGACTATTTTTTAAAAAAACAGCGTCCGTACAATTTTTTTGAAGTGGATCATTTTCTCCAAAATATTGAAGATGCCGAAGATTTTGAAGAGCACGAAATGAATGGAAATTTTCCGGATGACGGCGAGGAATATTACCAAGTTAATCGCATTGTGCATGCACAAGAATCTCGCTTCTTAAAAGAGATTCCACTTCAGAAAGGATTCATTGCCATCAAAAGTCCGAAAGGAACCGGAAAATCGCATAGCCTGAGAAAAATTGTCGATGCGTGCAAAAACAAAAATTTGTCCGTCGTCTTGTTTGGTCATCGCCAGTCCTTATTAGAAGCGCTGTCGTCCGATTTAGGTTTAGATTTTTATCGTGATGACTCCTTGGACCGTAGGGTTACTGATTATTATGCGGTGTGCCTGGACAGCATTCCCACCAGAATTGGGAAAAGTAAACGCACGTACGATGTGGTCATCATTGATGAATCGGAACAGGTGTTAACTCATTTAACGTCAGACACATTAAAGAGCCGGCGTCGCCAATGCTTTCTGATGTTAAAACATCTCATCGCGTCTGCGCAAACCGTCATTGCTTGCGATGCAGATTTAGGATTCTTAACTCTTGAAACGATTACAGAAGCCAGAGCCCACAGCGAAATGCCAAAAATTTACGTCAATCGGTTTGCGGAGAATCACCGCCAAATCGACATCTACGCCAGTCAAAATCATCTAATTCATGATCTGATCGAGGCGGTAAAGTCTGGCGGCATTCATTATGTGTGCAGTAACTCCAAACGGCAGGCTCATGATATTGAAAAAAACTTGCTGGAGGCCGTTGGTCACAATTTAAAAATTCAAATGGTGACTTCAGATAATAGTGCTGAACTCAACGTAAAAAATTTTTTGAAGAACATTAAAACGGAAATTCTTGGCATGAACGTGCTGATCGCCTCGCCTTCGATGGGAACTGGCATCGATATTTCATTCGATAATCAAGAATCGAAAGTAAAGGGTGTGTTTGGATTCTTTGGTGCGCATATTAATACACATCAGGATATGGATCAGCAGTTGTGCCGCGTCCGCAATCCTGAATTCGTGAAATGCTTTATCACCCACGAATCATTTAATTTCGAGACAGAAGTTGAGATTATTAAACAAGACTGCGTGAACAATGGCGATGTCACGGATACGCTACTTGGATACGACAAGAAATTCTATCCGATCTACAACAATGACGATGCGATGTTGAATCTTTATGCCAAAGTCACTTCGGAGAGACAGGCATCGATGAATAATTTGCGTAAGAATTTTATCGACTACAAAAAATATAATGGATGGACAGTCGAAGAAATTTCAACGAACAAAGAATTGGCTGCTATCGGTGCAAAAGCCATCAAAATTGGGAAAGAAAAGAATCAGGCTGCATCCGCTGAACAAATTTTAAACGCAGATATCTTAGATCAGGAACAGGTCTTTGAACTCAAGAAGAAAACCTCTTTGACCTCTTCGCAGAACGCGCAAATAGAACGTTTCTATCTCCAGTCATTTTATGGAGAGGTTACGAGAGAAATCATCACGCTGGATAACAAGGGTAAGTTTCGTCGTCAAAATCGGGTAATGCAAACGTTCATAGAGAATGACGAGTATTTACGCGTCAAAGATGGAAATGAAGTCTATGCCGAGAATGAAAAGGAATCTGAAAGGACCAGATATATTGGGGACCGCAGCCATCATCTGCTGACAAAGCAACTGCTTGTCGAGTTATTTTCGAGTGCCGATTTGTTGAATGATAAAAACCGGATCATCGAAGATAAGATGGTTTTCCGCGCCGAGTTAGACGCTTTCATTCGCACCTGCAAGAAATTAAATCAACAAGTGCAAAGTGTGTTGGGCGTGGCGATCAGGGCGGATATCGATAAAGACCCTGTAACGCAGTTGAAGATTTTTTTGAAACTGATTGGTGTTGAAGTTACGGCAGCAAAACGGAAACGCACGAAGGGATCGCAATCTCAACATTATGGCATCGACGTAGACTCGCTGAGACAGAGCAGGCGCTATGCAAGCATGCAGAATGAGAAAATCTCTCGTGTGATAGATGATAAAGTCAGGAACCGTCAGTTGAGCAAAGTTTATGAGTGATTTTTGATGATCGATTTTTCGGCCTGATTTTTACCATCCATCATCCACAGCCAAGGAATGGGTTTAAAAAATGGGGGGCAAGTGCTGTCTGTGGTTTATATATAAGATGCCATTCACCTGCCCCTCACCCGTAATCATTCCCATGTGTTTTATAGTTACTGATAAATTCCTGTTCCCGCTGGCGTCCCTATCTAAGCTTCTGACCTGGCTCAAATTTCCCCGATAAATCAAGGGGTTATCGTCAGCCCCACTGGAAGTGTAGTGAAAAATGTGTAGGGTCTTGCCGAATTCGTCTATTTTTTATTGTCTTTTCCGGTTTGTCTCATCAATATGGCCGTTGATATTTTTTGATGAAGACAGGATGGTGATGGCTCCATCAATCACAGAAAGCCATCATCATGGGAAACGATAAATTCTCCTTACCTAAGCCTACAGCGTCCATTAATGCTCAGGCAACGCCGATTGTAAAGCCAGCGGAGTCAAGCAAGGCTTGCACAACACCATCCACTACGGTAACGGCTTCAGGTACAGAAAAAGGAGCGATTAAAAACGATTCTGACGCGATTAAATCGGCGACTCCGGCGGATAGCATTGACGATGCGAAAAAAACGGTAATTTCGCCGGAAGATAAAGCAGCCTCAGCGTCAGAAAAAGACAGCGCTGTTCGTACCAAGATGGGTATCGCGACCGATATCTATCAACGTATGAAGAAAAATAAGAATATCACTCGCAAGGAAATCTTGGAGCAATTTATATCGGAAGCCAAATTATCTAAAGCCGGTGCATCGACATATTTTCAGCTGATCAAGGCGAAATTGAAGTGACCAAAGAAAGCGCCACCAACTATGCCCATAAATAGTTGGTGGCGGCAGATGCAAATGATGTTTTGTGCAGTTCGATTTTCGTTTGATGTTGTCGCCTGCGTAGGATCAATCGATCACGACAATTTTTTAAACGAAGAGGAATTTTATGGACTTGCAATTCAATATTGGCGACATCGTTCGCCTGCAAACAGGCGGCACAAAAATGAATATCATCAACCTGAGATGTGAAACGCATGCGGAATGCGTTTGGCATGACGGCCTAACGCCACACAAAGAAATATATCCACTGGCAATACTGGTTCGTGAATCACTATCCAGCGAGTAATTTACTTTACCGTTCGTGGGCAGTGGTGTTACCAAAACCACTGCAATACGGGCACTTATTCGGACTTCCTCCCGGTCCCTGCATACCTTTGGGACACGGCATTCTGCAACACCAAAGCATTTTACAGTTCTTGCAGCGATACATGGTGCTGCCACAGCGACAGTGCATAGCCATTTTTACTCCTCTTTTTTCTACCAATGATTACGATTTAAGTTGATGTCCCTGATTGCGTAGATTTGTCAGCCATTGACCAAGAAAGGAATTCAGCTCTTTTTTTATTGAGGGACTAACAGCACTCATGTCTTCGCTGTAAACACGGCGGAAGCCGAAGCAATCTTGGTACGTCATCACTTCAACCATCTTGACCTCGACGTAAATTACTAACTCCATATCTGGATCAGCAATCATGTCGCCTGAAGGATGTTTGTAATAGTGGCTGAGTGCGATGACTATTTTTTTATGATGGCGCGATAAGATATCGACATTGAGTGGCATGAAGCCGTCTGAAATGAGTTGCGTTGCTTCTGTCATTGTCAGAATTGACGGAATCAGTTGTATAAGCTTTTGGTAGTTTTTTTCGAAGATATTCATTCCATATCGCATCTGTTTAATTAGTTACGATAACTATCCCTTTATCATCTATTGAAAGGCAACAGATTAGCCTAAATACAATAAATTTTCGAATCAAAAAAAAACAACCACTTTCGGTACTTAAAGTATGATTCTTAACATTGTTCACATAATTTTTTACGGAATCAAATAATGTTATCTGTTTATATTATCCCGATTTATTCCGCATTTATTGGAAAAAATATTTTTAATGCATTGCAAGACATGACTAAGATAAACCACAACACTTGGCGTAATGGAGGCCCTAAGAGTAAAAAAAAATAGATAGTGCAAAAGAAAATTTAAAAAATTGGCTGCACGTTGAACTTACAAACAAAAACCAATTTACTGAAAGTGATATTAAAAATATAGTAACTGATACCACTGTCAAACAAGACAACTACGAGGGATTCCTTTCATCATTTTTATTAGAAATTGCTAGATCAAACCATTTTAGCTTTGATGAAACCGAGACTCTTGCGAAGGAGATAGATGGTATCGATAGTGAACTAGTTACTCTCTTCAAAAATAATGATTTTTTGGCTTACAAAACTAAAATAATTTCTCTTTTAGATGATGAAGAATCCCTTCCTTGGCTGTCAGCAGTCGAACCTCAATTTCTAAAATATATCGACGAAGCAAAATCCAGCACGGAATTGAAAGAACTTGATAAGGTCACGGCTTATTGGATCGCTCTAGCAATTTTCAAATTTTTAGCTTGTTGGGATGTAGAGTTTCAATATAAGTATTTTGTAAATGCCTCGGGTGAACGACAATTTATTCCGCAGCCGCTGTTTTCATATTTTCTTCCTAAAATCAATCAAAAATATGAAAATAATCCATGTGAGAACTTTCCATCGCGGGGATTGTTTCGTCTACCAATGAGACATTTACTGGTTTTTATTTATAGCTTGGGGAATTTTTACCGCGAAAAAAAATGGCCCTTGAAAGGGAAGATCACTGATGATGCTATAGCTACATTTTTCGAAATTTATCCAGAAAAAGATACGTTGCAATCAGTAAAAAAAATTAATCGTGGAACAAAAGGAATCAAAGCCAAAGAATTTGAGGATATATGGGAATCTATGGTTAAAACTAACGACACTGAGGTTGTTCCAGAGCCGCCATGGCCTTTATATATTGCAGCACAAATTTGGACGCTATTATTCGCTAAATTTAGAGAAGTGAACGGTTCAAAATCTGTATCCACTCTTATATTAATCAACCCATGTGCCTATCAATATTGGTGGAATATTTATTTTGATAAATCGACAAATAAAGATGCGCCAAGAAAAAATCAACCGTGGCCAGAATATTTAAAGATAAAAGAAGAGGAAATTCTTGAATGGGAGCAATATTTCTCTAAATAAAATTTAATCAAAAAGCCTTCTGCTATCGCTTTGGGTTGATGAGATCCGAATGAATTCTAATCTCCTCAACCCCACTTTAAATTGGATATGCGCTATTCAATTGTCATCCTCATCTTTTCCACCGTCATATTCTTCATTGTTGGGGTTTAATTGATTTGCATGGTTATCCATTGCATCATGATAGGCATCATTGTTTGGGTTCATGCTATCGCTGCGATCATCATTCGGCGTTCTACTCATTTCGTTCTCCTAAATATCCAAAATTCACTTCAAATAAAATTAATCTTTATTTATTTTTTGATAACTTATGGGCAGCACTTGTCATTCTAGATGCAGGTGATCCTTTTGGAACAGATCCATTATTTTTTAAAGCAGTTGCGCTCTGAACACGCGAAGCAACTTGTTGTGTGGTGACTGATTTACTTGGAGCTTTTGAGATTGCCATAAATATTTTCCCTTCGGTAGCTTATTAGATAAAACCCAATCAATTCGGGTAACACAATGATGACGCAAGAAAGCATATACAAAGTTCCGGTTTTGGTAGATTTTAAAATTACTCTTGAAGGGAATATGTTCACAATAGAAACATTTATGTTATTCTAAAATCAACATTCAGCTTTACACGAAGAAGAAATTCATATGGCATTACTTATTAGTGCGAAAAAGTATCGTTCTATGGAACAAACATTAAGATATCTTCCTGAAGAACTGAAAAATATATGTGTTTGGTGTAGATGAATTGAATCAATCGATTGCTCATTGACTAAATATGTATCAGCAGCTTTCCATCCCCATGGTGGTCTGAAAAATGTGATGGCTGTTAACTCGTTGATTGGCGTGGAAATTTTAGGTTTGACTCGATACGCCGCTGCGAAGACGCGCATGAACAGTGGTGATTTTTTTGGTGGCGGGGCTCGGGTAGATTCAAGTACGCCCCCAGTTATGTCGATGCGGGTCACACGTGGGCGATTGACCCGGTCAACTTGCCTTTCCGGCCGGAGGACGAGCGGCCAGCGACACGCTACAATGGTCTGCACG